>Ga0099364_10006755_pt1 | contig 16622 bp, 12 predicted proteins | sample TergutTh196P3_FD_73070 | JGI IMG/M metagenome (GOLD analysis project Ga0099364, IMG submission 73070) | Microcerotermes parvus P3 segment gut microbial communities from Pointe-Noire, Republic of the Congo - Th196 P3 | ecosystem: Host-associated > Arthropoda: Insects > Digestive system > Gut ... | reverse complement strand
CCCCGCATATTGATTAAAGATTTGGATTTTATTCTCAGCGGCGGCGAGAATTTTACGGTTGAGTTTAAGGAATCCGCCGATAAATCTGTTCCTTCCGAGGTGTGCGCGTTCGCTAACGCTTCGGGTGGTAGGATATTCATAGGCATAACTGATGGTGGAAAACTTGTCGGCGCGGACACAAGCAACGTCGCCCGCTCAAGATTGCAGGATACCATCAACCAGATTGAACCGCACTTAACGGTTGATATTACGGTTCACGACAATATTATCGAAATAACAGTACCCGAAGGCGCAAACAAGCCGTACTCATGCGCGAGAGGGTTTTATCTGCGTTCCGGGCCTAATTCACAAAAGCTTGAACGCGACAGCATTATTGAGTTTTTCCAAAATGAGGGTCATATTCGATACGATGAGATTGTCCGTAAGGACTTGCCTTTAGAGGTGAGATTTAACGAGGCAGCGTATAAAAGATATATCCGCGCCGCGAAAATCAGCGAAATTCTTGACAGGGACGCCATACTGATGAATTTGGATTGTGCCGCTGAGATTAATGGAAAACTCTGCTTTACAAACGCGGGGGCGCTATTTTTCAGAATCAACGACGAAGATGTAAAATTCCGCCATGCCGGGATTGTATGCGCGTTGTATAAGGGCGTGGACAAAGCCTATATCATCGACGCGAAGGAATTAAACGACGATATAGTCAGCAACATTGACGAAGCGACAAATTTCTTGAAACGCCATTTGAATATGCGTTACAAAATCGAAACGCTGCGTCGTGAAAACATACTGGAACTGCCGGAGGACGCGCTGAGGGAGGCTGTGATAAATGCCGTCTGTCACAGAAATTATTATGAAAAAGGCGCTAGGGTAATGGTTGAGATTTTTGACGACCGTGTTGAGATTACCAGTCCCGGTGGTGTGTGCAAGGGAATAACACCGGAAAACTTCGGCAAGGTCAGCATTACAAGAAATTCGGTAGTAGCAAATATGCTTTACCGCATTGATTATATCGAGGAAATGGGAACCGGTATTATGCGGATGAAAAACGCCGCAAAGGATGCGAATGTAGCGGAGCCGAGATTCGATTTACATGATTTTTTCAGGGTGACGTTCTTGCGGAATCAACAGGCTATCAACGATAAATCAGCGATAGACAGCGATAGACCAGCGATAGACAGCGATAGACCAGCGATAGACAGCGATAGACCAGCGATAGACAGCGATAGAGCAGCGAATGACAGCGATAGATTTTCTGTTGTTTTGAACTATCTTGAAAAGAATGGTAGCGGTAAAAATTCTGATTTTGTCAAGTTACTTGGCTTGAGTTCTCAGCGGGTAAGAGAAATTCTACAAGATATGGTCAAAGACGCCCTCATTGAAAAGCATGGCGATAGGCGGCACACATTCTATACTGTCAGAAAATGACTTCGTGCGCAGTTTCGCTGTTTGCTATTGTTGCCAACCTGTTCTGGGGACGTTTGAACCGATAAAAGATTTGTGATAAAATTGCGCACAAGCTTTTAAAATCAAGGCTTGATTATCTTGATTATGCAATACTTAATGGCAAAGAGGTTCTTTACCACGAAAGAAGCGAAGAATGATTAATAAGACGTATAGGGTGGATAAGTTGCTTTTTTCATACCGTCCTTTCGTTTTTCACAACTCATCTACCGCTGGTGATTTTTCTTAAGAAAGTAATTAAAATATTCTCCAACCTGATCCAATTTGTTTTTCAATCGGTGTTCATCATCTATAATATGTAAGGTACAGTGGTTTTCTTTGGCGAAACGAACGATATTCTGATATGGAATCAGGCTGTCACGCCAGCCATGCACGATTTCTATGTTTTCGCCGGAACAATCTAATTGATGAGGTGGATAATCAGGCATATAAAATGCAGGCGCGAGCAAAAATAATCCGTGTACGGGAATGAATGCGCTGGCTGTTGCGGCTACCCATCCGCCCATACTGGAGCCAACCAGCATATAGGCAGATTGTTTCTGATTTGCCGCAACCAATTTTTCAACGCGCTTTTGTGGATCTGCTATCCCTGCATAATCGAGACTTTCTACTTCATATCCAAGTGCGAGAGCAATATCAGCCAGATAGGTTATCTTAGTACCCCAGGGGCCACTTTCTTTTCCGTGAATAAATTGTACTAAAGGCGCCATAGTCTGCTCTCCTTCAATTTCTTCGGCGCTATTTCAAAATCCTGCGTCGCTATTTCCGCCTGTTTTATTCGCCACCATGTAATGTCAGCGATCAAATCATAGGGTATCGGCTTATCAAGCGGTAGTGGAATATTACCTTCTTCTGTGACTTTGTTGTAGTCGGCGAATCTGTCAGCGGAAACGCTTGTCGTCTCTCTGCTATGGAAAAATACTGATATGTTTTTTGAAAGCGGCGAAGGAAATCGGATTTTCGCCCTGCCAAAAAAGTAGACATCCGCAAGGATATTTTTTCAGTCGCATCCTGAGCGGCCTCGCGGATGGTCTCTTGTATTTTATGCAGGATTGGGCGATTTCGTTCGCCTGTCTACCGAATTATCAAATTCGGGCTAATTTGCCCTTCAAAATATCCGTGGCGGTTCAAAACGAAATTGAACTAATAACAGGTTAGTAACAAAAATGCACGGAAACCTTATAAAACAAGGCTTTTTAGAGATTCGGTATATACCTTTTGATAGTCAAGTTCAGTTTTCAGACCTCCAAAAACCGCAAAAACCCCGGTAAAATTGAGCGTTTGAGCCGTTGCCGATGGCTGGAAATCATGGTGACCGGCAATACGGCGCCGAATTGTCTGACTGGCAATGCCGCGTCATTTTGCGGTCGCGTGAATTTTGCCTTGACCGCGCGGGTTTCGGCAGGCAAGTTCCGAAAACCCAAAAATCAAGGCTTTCGATTAGGTAAAAGCGGAGTTTCATAAGATAAATGAGCATTTCGGGGAGGTGGGAGCGTAACGCGGAGTTTGGGGCTTTCGGAGCTTGCCTGCAATGTTAACCCGGATATTTCATACCTATTCTACTGCGTCGCCGCAATCAGGCATGTCTACTGCGTTGCGCTTGTTTGGCCTCCTAGACATATTGTCCTATATGCCTTCGTCGGCCTCACGGCGCGCGCCTTGTATCCACGCCCGCTTGCGGCGCCTCGCTACGAATAGGTATGAAATATCCGGGTTAGAAAAAAGGCGCGTTTGTAAACGCGCCTTATATAATATTGGATATGTCCTGCCAAATTTCGGATTTCCCGGTGCGCCCCGTGGAGGGGCGCGCCGGTTGGATTCACGCCGACATCCATGTCGGCGATGTCAGTGAAAGTCCCAAGTTTCCTAAAATTAACGGAGCAGGCCGAGAACGTTCTGGCTGTTGGCGTTTGCCTGGGCCAGCGCCGCGATACCTGTCTGCGCCAGAATCTGGAACTTCGTGAGATTCGAGATTTCTTCCGCTACGTTCGCGTCGCGGATGGTGGATTCCGCCGCCAGCGTGTTTTGCGACTGCGTCGAAATAACGTTGATGGACGCCTGTAAACGGTTCATGCCGGCGCCGATAGAGCCGCGCATGATGGCTACCTGATTCAGCGCTGTTTGAATTTGACTCAACGCCGATGTTGCTGCGCTGGTTAGATCCGCTGCCGTAGCTTTTTGGGTAATCCCGGAAAATGAAAGCGCGCCGATGGAAACGCTGATATAGCTTCTCGCTTTAAGGTCGCCTACAAAAATATCCAATTTATTGGTATGTCCACTGGCAAACTCATTCGCCCCGAAGAGACTCTGACCGTTAAAGTTGGTGTCCGCGCCTATCCGGTTGATTTCCTCCTGGATTTGCAGATATTCGTTTTGCAGAGCCTGTTTGCCGGTAGAGCTGATGATCTCGCTCTCGGCCTGCTCGGCCAATGTGACCGCGCGCCAGAGAAGGTCCGTAACCTGCTTCAACGCGCCGTCGGCGATCTGCAATACGCTGATGCCGTCGTTCGCGTTTCTGATGGCCTGATTCAACGCCATTACGTTACCGCGCAGGCTGTCGGCTATTTGGAGACCGGCGGCGTCGTCCGCGCCGGAATTGATTCGCGCGCCCGTAGACAAACGATTCAAAGTTCTGGAAAGATTGAGATTGTTTACTGTAAGAGCGTTTTGTCCGTTAATGGAAGGTATATTGTTGAGAACACTAAAAGATCCCATGGTAGATTCCTCCTTGATCTATCAAGCAAAATTCCCATTCCATATGCCGAACCAATCGGCTCATGTGATGGGAACGCGAAAAGAAAGGAAATCCGTTCCCATCCGTCCGCTATTTGAATTGTTATTGTTCGAGGCGCTTATCGTTTAGGAAAAAAATTCCTTTAGCGAAAAATCATATATATTTTATTTTGAGGTAATTGCAAAACATCCGGGAGCGCGGGCGTCTCGCCCGCAAATCTTTGAAAAATGCGAGCAAGATGCCGGCGTACCCGCAATCGCCGGAGGGGTATAAACAGCCTGGTTGCCAGTTACGGTAAAATTGCCCGTGACAACAGTAGAGACGCAATGCATTGCGTCTCTACATTGAAATATTCAGGTTACGATTGAAAATGCCGCGCTGGCGCGCAGCGCTCCCAGGTTCAACTTCGGAATCCGGGACTATATGATAAACGCGTCGTGAATAGCCTGAACCGCCCGGCGGGCGTCGCCATGATCCACGACCAGCGAAATATTCAGCTCCGACGACCCCTGCGCTACGGCAATGATGCTGACGTTTTCCCGCGCGGTGGCCGCGAACGTTTTGCCGGCAATGCCCGGAACTCCCTGCATTCCCTCGCCGACCACCGCTATGATGGCGACGCCGTCGCGCAGCCGGACATCGTCTATCGTTTTACCGGCTATATCCGAAGCAAATTCATTTTGCAGCGCCTCGACCGCCGGTTGCCGGTCTTTCCGCGGTATGACCAGGCAGACATTATGTTCGGAAGACGCCTGCGAAATCATCATAACGCTGACATTCACGCGCGCGAGCGCCGTAAAAATACGCGCGGCGACGCCGGGAACGCCCATCATGCCGTGTCCCTCGACGGCGACAAGGGCCAGATCGTCGATCGACGTCACGTTCTTTACAGCGCCCGCCGCGCCGCGCGTTTTGTTTGAAATGAGCGTGCCCGGATGAGACGGATTGAAAGTGTTTTTAATGCGTATGGGAATATTGTTTTCAATAGCCGGAAGCATTGTTTTCGGATGAATGACATTCGCTCCGAAATATGACATTTCGGCCGCCTCGCGATAGGATATTTCCGGAAGATGCCGCGCTCCCGCGACGTAGCGGGGATCTGCCGTCATAACTCCGTCAACGTCCGTCCATATCCAGATTTCTTCGCTGCCGAGAGCCGCTCCCACAATGGCGCCGGTGTAGTCCGAACCGCTCCGCCCCAGAGTGGTGGTTACGCCGTCCTTCGTGGCGGCTATAAATCCCGTCACCACGGGGACGATGTTTTTTTCCACGAGCGGCGTAAGCACTCTTTGAATATTTGCGCGCGTGGCGGCGAAATCCACCGAAGCCCGGCCGAAATTGGCGTCGGTGAGGATAAGTCCCCGCGCGTCCACGTATTCGGCCGCGATGCCGGCGTCATTAAAAACGGCGGCGATCTGCGCGCATGAGAGACGCTCGCCAAAAGAAGCGATGGCGTCAAGAGATCTGGGACTCAATTCCTCAAGCAGGCCGACGCCCTGATAAATAATGCCCAGTTCTTCAAGGAGACGAGCGTAATAGCCGAGCAGTTTGTCGCGGTTTTCAGGCCGCGTTACAAGCGCCCCGGCGACTTGCGAATGTTTTTGCGACAGCGCTTCAATCGCCGCATTGATCCTGGCGGTTTCATTACGGAGCGCCGACTGCGCGGTTGAAAGCAGCAGATCGGTTACTCCCGACATGGCGGAGGCGACAACGACGGGGCATCGGCCATTGCCGACGCGAACGATTTCCGTAATTTTCCTCAACTGTGGAACGTCTCCAACCGACGTCCCGCCGAATTTCATTGTTATCATTGTAAATACCTCACGCTGTTAAAATCCGTATACTTCATGATAATTCCACCCGCTGCCCAATTTACGCAAAATTCGTCCGCAAAAACCTGAGATATTTATTATAATTTAGTCTTTATTTATGAAACAGGGGTGGCGCATGAATCCTGCGGAATATCTCTACAGTAAAGACCATGGATGGATTATGGTCGAAGACGGCGTCGGAACGATAGGATTGACTGACTATGCCCAACGCGAAATAGGCACGATCGAACATATTGAACTTCCGGAAGCGGAGGATTCCGTCGAAGCCGGCGAGCCGTTTGGAGCGTTGGAATCCGATCAGGCGGTCGCGGAAATATTCAGCCCGATTACGGGTGAAATTACCGATGTCAATCCCCGGCTGGCGGAACAACCGGAGCTTATCAACCAGTCTCCATACAAAGAAGGCTGGCTGGTCAAAGTCCGCGTTGAACGGCCGGAAGAGCTGAAGGAGCTTTTCAGTTCGGAAAAATATCAGTAGTATATGCGGGTATAATCATGCGTTGCATACGTCAGCCCTGATATTTCATATTTTGAAGGAGTGCCATATGCCCGATGAAACCGGGTCAAAGAAAGACGGCGAGCAGCAGAAAAAAGGAAGGTTTGGCAAGACCGCCAAGGTGTCGTTGGGGATATTGGGCGGGCTTTCCCTGCTGATGGGCTACATCAGCGCGGCCGGCATGAAGGAATCCGACATAGAATCCGAAGCCCGCAAGCCTATCGACGATTTTTTCGCGGCGCTCAACGCCAGAGACATTGAACGCAGCCGCCGAACGTTGCATTACCCGCATATCCAGATTGCCGGATGCGACGTCGGCATTCTGGAATCCCCTGCGGACTTCGAAATTAATTTTCAGGCGCTGGCAGATGACGGCTGGATATACAGCACTCTTGATTCATGCACAATGCGCCATTTCTGCGACGAAAAAGTCCATTTTGAACTTCAGCTCAGTATGTACAGGGCGGACGACTCGCGCTACGCCACCTATCAGGCGCTCTGGATTGTGACCCGCCGGAACGATGCCTGGGGTATACAGTGCCGGTCTATTTTTCCGAGCGGGTCGCGTATTTCCTGATGCGGATTAAACCGCATTAAACATCTTCAACAAACTTTCCGGAATGCGGGATACGCTGCCGGCCGCCTGTATATTGTTTTCCGCAACAGTATTAAATTTGGACTGATGCTCGGCCGCCGCTTTCAGAGAAGCTATTGAGTAGGTGCCTCCCAGCCCCAGCATTACGGTTGATGATTTTTCATCCGTATCGCTGTTTTTAGACGTGGAAGCGTTACGATAAACAGGTGTTTTTTGCTCGCTTGATTTACCGGACTCAATAGGTTTCGTGTTAATCTGTGGAAATTCTATTCTCATGCCTTCCTCTTCGGATAACAAATGAGGTGATTGCAAAACCCCCGGGAACGCAATAAATGCCAATCCGGAAAAACGAGAGCATCCTGCCCGCGTTTTCGGCAAATCCCGATGATACGCCGATCAATCAGCGTTTCCTTAAAGATTTTACGCCTGCCTCGAACGACCGGATCCGCGTGAACCATTCGCGCGGAATCCGGTCATTAATGATTCCGAAATTTAGAAAAGCACAAAGTGTACCAATCAGCAGTTTCCTAATATTTTTACAAACCCATTTAGAAGTTTTTCGTCAGGGAATACAGTCGCGAGCAGTTTAGGCGCGATTTTAGCCGTTTGTTCAGGCGTCAGACAATATTCCATGTCCGTAAAACGCCCGCGAAATTCCGATGTTTCCGTTGCCATGTTCTTCTTTTTCAGGATGACGTCGGCTATAAGACGGGCGAGAGCGTCAAAATCCTGTTCCTTCATGCCGAAACGTGTCATTTCCTGGACGCCCATACGGAGGCCGCTTGGATGATAGAAAGTCTCATCGTCGGGCAGCGCCTGGTAGTTGACAATGATATTGTTGGCCTCAAGGCGTGAAGCTATTTCCTTGGCGTCCCCGAAGGCGTTCACACGGATAATGACCTGGTGCGTATAAGTGAAACCTTCGTCCTCGCCGCCCTCGACCGGAAGACCCGCGTCGGCGCAGGATTTGGCAAAGGCGCGCGCGTTCGAAAGCGTCTGTTTCTGGTATTCATCCTTGAAAGCGTTCATTTCCATCGTGGCGGCAAGCATCGCCAGTTGAGTTCCAAGATGGTGGTTGCTGGTCTCGCCGGGGAAGGTGCGCGCAACGATATCCGTCCACAGTTTGCGGTACGGCGCGTCATCGGGCGGTTTGGGCAGTTTCGCGGCGATAATGCCGCGCTGCGGCCCGAAGAAGGTTTTGTGCGTCGAACCGGTGACAACCAGGGATCCTTCAGCCAGCGGATCCTGAAAGTGCGGCCCAAGAATACCCAGAACATGCGCTCCGTCGTACATTACCAGCGGCCGGTAACCGGGAATCGTGTCAATAAACTCGCGCATCGCCCGAATTGGTTCGGGATGTAAAAACATGCTTTTCCCGAAAATAATCAGGGCCGGCCGGTGTTTCGCGGCGAGTTCCAGCATTTTGTCAATATCCGTTTTATATGGATTGTCCGCACGTATGGGAAAATTGACGATGTTGTCTTCCGAAAGATTGTAGAGCGCTCCGTATGGCTGCGCCGAAAGATGCCCGCCGAAGGTGAGATCATTGTTCATCACGCAGGGCAGCCGGCGGCTCGCGCCAAGCTCGGGAAAACCTTCCGGCTTCGAAAGCAGAAATTTGATCAGGCCCTTGAAAACAATCTCATTGGCCATCTGGCCGCTCACGGGGCGGGTTTCAACATCCGTGCCGCCGATATACGCGGCGAATTCCGCTTTCAACAGTTGCTCGATCTGGTGAATGAACTCCGCGCCCTGGTAGTAATAAACCTGGTCGCCCTTTAACGCGCCGGTTCCGGTAAGAGAATCAATTTCTTTTTTAAGCGCGGTTTTGTGTTCGGCGTAGCGGCCGGACGGGTCGCCGATTTCACACAGCTTCACAAACAGTGAAGGGGTATTCTCGGAAGGAATGAGATTAAAACATTGCCTCTGTCGCCAGATATTGTTCGCGGCGATTTTTTCAGTCAGTTCACTTAGCTTGGATTCCAGTGTCATGGTTTATCTCCGGTTATGGCCGTAAAATTATTATGGTTCGAGGTTACCCCGGATATTTATAGGGTTTCTACCGTCCTAATGAGGGCGCGATAAATCGCGCCCCTACGTCGTTGCGCTTGTGATGCCTCCTGGACATATTGTCCTATATGCCTTCGTCGCCATCACGGCGCGCGGGAGTATACAATCCACGCCCGCTTGCGACGCACAAGCGGCAGAAACCCTATGAAATATCCGGGTTATGCGTCCGCAATCTGTCAACTACGGGCGCGATGTCGGAACGGCTGGACAAATCCAGCACGGCGTCCTGTGATTTAAGCGCGGCAAACCGCTCTCCCAGAACATCGATCGCGTACTGAACCGCGGCGGTAAGTTCCAGCTCTCCGCGCTCGGATAAATCAATCCGGCTGCACGCTTCAAAAATCGCGGGAGAAAAAAGCCAGCAGTTCATGTTAATCCACAGCGGGACGCCCATCGCGTGGATGATTTCGTCGGAAGGTTTTTCATGGATGCGCCTGAGACTGCCGTCATGATCGATTTCGGCAACCGAGAATTTCCTTATACGATCTTCCGGAATATTGCTGTCCGCAACCATCCGATCCCGATCAAAAAGCGCGACGCCCGCGCCGTCCAGTCCGGCGAGAGCTTCAAGCGCCCGTGTCGGGTAATAGTTGTCCGAGTTGATCAAAAGAAACCGGTCGTTCCCGGCGAATTGCCGGGACGCGGCCACGGCATCGGCGGTTCCGAGAGGTTTTTCCTGAACCGCGAACTCAACGCGAATACTTTTCGAGGGCGGCCGGACATTGAAATATTCGCGTACATTATCATGTTCAGGACCGATTATAAGGCACGCGCGCTCGTAGCCGGCGTCGGCCAGCGCGCTTAAAACGTAATAAAGAAACGGACGTCCGTCGTTTATGGGAATCATTGCTTTGACGCCGGAATCAGCCGCCGCGCGCTGGCCTTCGTCAAGAGCGGCGGATTCATCCGTCCGGCGCATTCTCGTTCCCAGTCCACGCGCCATAATTACCGCTTTTTCAACTCGTTTCATCTGACACATCCTTCCAGAAACGATAAATAATACAACGAACAGGCGCGGTTGTCAGTCACTGCAAGTCATTCTTCGTTTTATCCCGGTCGGAAGTATACAAGGCGCGCGCAGTGAGGGCAACGCAGGCATATCAGACAATATGTCGAGGCGCCCAAACAGGCGCAACGACGTAGGGGCGCGATTTATCGCGCCCTCATTGGACAGGCAGACATGCCTGATTGCGCGCCCGCAGTAGAGAACGCAATGCATTGCGTCTCTACATTGAAATATCCGGGTTAATATTGCCGCGCTGGTGCGCGGCGCTCGCGCCAACTTCGGAATCCGGGTTTATAAGGCGTCTCAAAACAGCTTTTTGCCTCTTATGCCGCGTACTCTTTCACGGCGGAACTTTCAAAATTCGCGGCCGTTCGGAGCATAAATCAAGCGATCAGTTTATTGAGCGCGTACTCGATAATTCCTTCCGCTCCCGCGCGTTTTAATTCAGGAATAATGCGCTTCACGACTTTTTCTTCCACCACGACCTCAAGCGCCGTCCAGCCGGGCAGAGTCAGAGGACTGATCGTGGGACGTTTCAGCGAAGGCAGGATTTCCATGATTTTCGGAAGATCTTTTTCCTGGAGATTCATTTTCAGGCCGACCATGCCTTCGGCGGCCAGCGCGCCTTTAAGCAAAATGGCGATATTTTCCATTTTTTCGCGCTTCCACGGATCGTTCCACGCTTCTTTGTTCGCTATGAAGCGGGTGGTCGAGGCAAGCAGGTCATCGACGATACGAAGCCTGTTGGCGCTTAAAGAACGACCGGTTTCGGTCAGTTCGACAATCGCGTCCACTAAAATGCCCGCCTTGGCTTCCGTGGCGCCCCAGGAATATTCGACGCGCGCCTTGACTTTGTTCTTCGCCAGATATTTTTTAACGAAGCTGACAAGCTCGGTGGCGACGGTTTTTCCTTCAAGATCTTTCACGGAATTGATTTTTGATCCTTCGGGTACGGCAAGAACCCAGCGCACCGGCTTAAATCCCGATTTGCCATAGACCAGTTCGCAGATTTCCTTTACGCGCGCGCCGGTTTCCAGAATCCAGTCATGTCCGGTTATTCCCGCGTCAAAAAAGCCGTTCTCGACGTATTTACCCATTTCCTGCGAGCGTATAAACATGATTTCGATTTCGTCGTCGTCGCAATATGGGAAGTACGACCGGTCGCTGGACGAAATGCGTATGCCGGCCTTGCGGAAAAGCTCCAGCGTGGATTCCTGCAAACTTCCCTTGGGCATTCCAAGTTTTAAAATATTTTTAGCGTTAGACATGATTTTCCTTATGTTCCGACGGAGTCGTATTCGACACGATGCATTCCGTCTTCATAAATGCGATAAGCGTTCTTGCCGGCGTTCTTGGCGTAATACATGGCGCTGTCCGCGTATTTGATCAGGACATGGTAGTCGTCCGAATGTAAAGGATAGAGCGCGATGCCGATGCTTAGTCCAATTTGGTATTTTTCGATATAGCGATCCAGCGTCTGGGAAGAGAAATTGTCCAGCAGCTTCCGGGCAATGGCGACCGCGTCGGCTTCCGTCTCTACGCCGGGAAAAATCTGCACAAATTCATCGCCGCCGATACGCGCGGATATGTTTAAAATGCCGGCCGCCGGACGAAACGCTTTCGAGTTTTCATACGAGCTGTCAAGATACGTCGCGATGTGTCGCAAAAGCGCGTCTCCCGCGTCGTGGCCGGCTTTGTCGTTGACGTTTTTAAAGTTGTCCAGGTCGATAAACAGAAGCGCGAAAGACTCCCGCGTTTTGCCGCCGCCGGATGTGATATTTTGCAGATAGCTCATCAGGTAACGACGGTTTGGAAGTCCCGTGACGGCATCGAAATTCGCTATGCGAATCAGATCGTTTTGCACGACTTGAAGTCTGCGCAACAGTATTGAAGTCAGAATCAGCACCATTATCATCGTGGCGCTGATTGACGCAAGCAGATAACCGGTATTGGTGCGCTCCGCTTCTTTGCTTTCCGCCCACAGCGTGTTGTCTATATCGGTACAGACGATGCCTATTACCCTGCCGCTTTTGCGGATTGGAATCGCGCCTGTGTGGAAACTGCCCCATTCGTCGCTCATATCCATGTCAACGGAATGTCTGCCCAGAAAAGCCTGCTCATGAACCGCGTCCAGCTCATATGGTCCAGCGTCTTCCATGACGGCCTCATCTTCCGTGTCAGTGTCGAACACGAAATAGTATTTTCCGTCGTCGAGCCGTTTGATCGCGTAAATATATTTTACCTTGGCTGTGGTCTGAATATTTCGCAGTCTGGCGAGGGTGTTTTCGTAGGCTGCGCCGTCGTTGAGTATGTCGTCCATACTGTTGTACATCTCGAATGCGTCGACGTCAATGGCGTCAAGGGCGGCCATTGACGTAAAAATCAATTGCGATTCGATGCTGGAGTCAAGCAGCGAGCGAAGTTCGGCAGAGTTTTTATGCGTCAGGTATACGACAATTCCAAATATGATAATGAAAAATCCTATCACGGACAGAAGGCCGAATCTTTGCAAAGCGTTTTTTTTCGAATGCTCCATCATGTAGATATGATCTTGTTCCGTCGTAACCAATGACATTAAGCACCTGATGTAACTTCAATAATGAACTACCCCGCCGCAAACAGCGGGGTGTCCACTTTCGGAATACGGTTAAATTTCACGCCCCGAGGGGCGGGGAGTTTAACCCGGAGAGATTAAATTCCCAGCTTTGTGGTCCACTGGACGGCTTCCATGTAGGCGGACGCAAGCTTGTTTTCCGGAAGCGACAGCGCTTCAGCCTGCGCGGTGGCGGCGTCAAAATCGCCCTGCTCATACAACTCAATCAGGCGCAGCAATTCGTAATCGCCGCCTGAGCGCGAAATAAGCGGACCGGACACGGATTCATCAACGCGAATCTGCGCAAAAACTTCCGTCATGGGTATTTCCATAATCGCGTCCATCAGGGAAAGCATGCCCAGCAGATAAAAAGCTTCCATCCGCTTTACATTTCCGGTGAACTCCGCGACCTGCTCCAGAAATCGCGCCCGAATCAGCGACATGCGCGTAAGTTCAGGCGTTTTGTCCTTGTTTAATTCGACAAGGCATATCAACGCCACCCATTTGCGAATTTCAGCGGTTCCGAGCACCACAAGCGCCTGCTGTATATTGGAAATGACGGTACGAAAACCGAAATTGGCCGAGTTCACGAACTGGAGCAAACGATAGGAAAGCGCCACGTCATGCTTGACTACGTCGGCGACATCGTCAAAGCAAAAATCTTTTTTCAGCGAAAGCTGCATGAGGCGTACGATGCTGACTGTCGTCGGATTGATGCTTCGGCCCGCTACGATAACCGGTTTGCTGAAGTAGTAACCCTGAAAATATTCAAATCCCATTTCAAGGGCGGTGTTGAAGATATCTTTGTTTTCGATTTTTTCCGCCAGAAGACTTATGGACTTCGTGTGCTGTCCGGAAGCCTGCCTGTCGCGGAGGAGTTTTGTGAGCGCGGCTATCTCGGAAAGCGGCGTCTGCATAAAATCAACCTTGATGATATCGGCGTAGTCGAAAAAGGGGTAGTTTTCTTCAGAAAACACGAAATCGTCAAGCGCGATCTGGAAACCACTGCGTCTTATACGCGCGCAGGCTTCTAGTACCTCCGGCGTCGGGACTATGGTTTCCAGAATTTCAACCGTGAGTAATTTCGGCGACAGAAGTTCGTAGGTTCCGTCAAGCAGCAAACGTTCAGTGAAATTCACAAAAGCCCTGCAGCCTCCCGTAAGCTTATCCAATCCTATTTCCACAAAACTGTTGATAAGCGTGCGTTTGGACGCAATGTCGGGGTCGATCGAAGCGTCGAAAAAATTCTTCGCGGCGTCCTTGCGATACAGCAGTTCATAAGCATAAACATCGTTTCGCGCATCAAAGATGGGTTGTCGAGCAACAAAAGTATCCATAATATTCACATACTTAATTAAAATTATCCGGGCTATCCATCATACATCCCTAAAACGCCTTGTCAATGTCTTAACCCGGATATTTCACGGGAAAACACTCTCAAAAGGACGGACCGAAAGATATGTAAAAATTCACCCGTCCGCCTTCGCCAAGCCCCAAAGTCATTCGCAGCGGGCCGACGCGCGTATCAAGCGCAAACCCCGCGCCAAAGCCGTTCAGATTCTGAAAATCGTATGGGGACGACCCTTCTTCGCTGAAAACTCCGCTGTTGTACGCAGCCGTAAGATAACCCTGTTTCAGAATGCCAAGCGGCCGCGTAAATATCCTGCGGTAGTAGCTAAGCCCCACGACGCCCATCTGCCGCGCGGCTATTTCGTCCGCGCCAAAACCAAGAAACTGCTTCGAACCGTGACTCGACTGCGAATAACCGCCGACGTAAAAAAAGTCATAAAAAGGAGTGCCGCCTTCTGAATAACCGGCCATGAATTCCGCGCGGAGCGTACCCGCGTCAGACAGCGGGATGTAATGCCTGTATTCGATCTCTCCTTTTAAGTTGTTATAATCCGAACCGAACTTCGTATCCCGTCTTTCAAATCGGGCGCTGAATTGTCTGCCGCTGCGGGGATATTCCGGAAAATCGAGAGAATCCCAATTCAACTGCGCGATAATTCCCGCCTGGGTTGACGCGTGTTTCCAATCCGGGAACTCCGGCACATCCGATATGCGGACGCGTTCGATTCGATATCCCGCCGACAATTCGATCTGCCGTGACAGCGTTCCTCCCAGTATGATTTGCCCGCCCTCCCGTTTGTCCGTAAACCTGTAAGTTCTTGCTTCGTCGTCCCAATTCAGGCGCTTCTGGCGGCTGATCTCAATTTCAGGCTCAATATAAAATAATCCCTTCTGAAGCGGAACATAACGAAACGACGCGGTATGGTTGTCCAGACCTCCGAACTGACTCGACACAACGGCGCGCGACGGGGTGCTGAAAATCTGACGGGCGATGAATTCGCCGAGGATGGTAAATCTGTAATCGTTGTCGTAGCGGATGCCCAGCCCTATCGTATTAAGCGGATCTTCCCGAACCAGGAATATAAGGCGATAGCGGTTTTCACCCGCCGGTTCCAGCGTGTAGCTGACGCTTTCAAACAGGCGCATGGCGTAGATACGGCCGACTTCGGCGGCGATGGCGGCGGGATCGGCTTCATCCCCCGGCTTGAGGCGCAGCATGTTTCTAACCTGTTTTAACGGAACCTTGTTCAGCCCGGAAAAAGAGATGGAATCAATAATTGGAATCGCGCCCGAAGCGGCTGCGGACGGCTGTGGACGGCGCGGCGGCATGTCGGCGACCAGCGCCCTGATTTCGTCAATATGGCGCTCCGCCGCTTCCACGCCATGTTTTACAATTTCCCGCAATTTGCCGTAATCCATATTTGAATAAGCTTCGATATCCGGCTGCAGCACTATGGCGGCCAGTTTTTTATTGGCTTCGACGTTTTTCACTATTTGCAGGCTTATAGACTGATCGATAACGTTGAAAAGCGTGCGCAGGTCGTCACGGCCGAAAAGCGGCGTGGAAACGTCGACGGCGATGATGATATCGGCGCCCATGTCGCGGACTATGTCTGTAGGAAGATTGTTTACAAGCCCGCCGTCCACTAGCATTGCGTCTTCGGTTTCAAGCGGCGTAAAAATCATCGGAACGGCTACCGACGCGCGCAGCGCCTGCGTCATTGATCCCTGGTGAAAAATGTACGGTTCGCCGTTGACCAGATTCGTTGCCACGGCACGGAATGGAATCGGAAGTCCGTCAAAGTCGTTTTGCGCGCGAAGCATAGGCTCGGCCGTTAACGAGTCCAGCGCTTCGATGAACCCCTGGCCGCCCAGGAGCCCGCCCGGGATTTCAAGACTCCATCCGCGCAGCGCGATTTTTCCCTGGTATCGTGAGTCCGCTCGCTCCGACAGGGGGGTCAGTCGCCACTGTGGCGCGTCGCTGAATACGTTGTTCCAATCCAGGTCCACGAGAAATTTTTCAATTTCGGACGGTGAATATCCTATTGCGTACAGACCGCCCGTCAAGGCGCCCATGCTTGTCCCGGCGATATAGTCTACGGGGACGCCTTCACGTTCGAGAATTCTCAAAACTCCAATATGAGCCGCTCCGCGAGCGCCGCCGCCGCTTAACGCCAGTCCGATTTTCGGGAAACGCCCGGACGGCTGCTCATCCGATATCGCAGGAATCGCCGCATGCAGCCCCAGCGCGAGGATAAATAATATCCGGGTTAAAAACAGCGCTCTATTTGGCATAATTGGTAACGTTACCATTCCGACATGCGTTTTGCAGGGCTTTACAATATTATTACTCGGCGCTTTCCGGAAAATCAGCGTTTTTTTGGAAAAAATAAGGCTTTATGTCGGCCGCGGCGGATCTTTGCGACAGGGAAGGCTTCAGGATTTCTTCAAAACGTTTTCTCTGGTCGTCGCGTAAAATTTC
>Ga0099364_10006754_pt1 | contig 16622 bp, 11 predicted proteins | sample TergutTh196P3_FD_73070 | JGI IMG/M metagenome (GOLD analysis project Ga0099364, IMG submission 73070) | Microcerotermes parvus P3 segment gut microbial communities from Pointe-Noire, Republic of the Congo - Th196 P3 | ecosystem: Host-associated > Arthropoda: Insects > Digestive system > Gut ... | reverse complement strand
TTTTCCTTGTCATCATAGGGGCGGCTTGCAAGCGCCATTTCTTTCAGGTTTTTTGCCGTTGATTTTTCGTAGCCATAATAGCGGTGCAGGTACATCTTTCCGCGTTCGATTATTATTGGCGTCTCGCCGCCGGCAAATGATGCTGTTTTAGAATCAAGCATTGCCTTTTCCCATGATTCGTATTTTTTCATTGCTTCCGGAAATTCAACATCTGGAAGCGACTCGGCTATTTTGGCAAGCGCGGCCTCCGGATTTGTTAAGTCAAGGCATATCTGTTTATTGCTCAATTCCATGCTGAGCAATGCGGCGCTGAGTGCAGCAGTATCGGCGTTAAGCTTAGCATGAGCCGCGATAAATCCGGCAAAAGAGGCCGCAAGTTTATCAGCGTCCTCTAATTGTTTTATCCATTTTTTGATTTCGTTCATAGCGGCTGCAAAATTTTCTCCATTTTTTTTATTTCCTCAAAATCCGGGCGCGCATAGTATATGCCTCTTGTATCTTTGTTGCCAGCGCCTCGCAGGAAAAAGTAAAATATGCCGCCAAAATGTTTATCGTAATTATAATCTTTTTGTGCCGACTTGAGGTAGCGGTGCAGCGCCAATGCGTATATCATATATTGTAGATTGTACCTGTTTTCAAGCATTGCGCTTTCAAGCGCTTCTTTTCCATAATTTTCGGCGCTGTTGCCAAGGTAGTTTGATTTCCAATCGCACAGGTAATAGGCGTCGTTTTTTTTGAAAACGAGGTCTATAAAACCGTGCATATAACCTTCGAACGGCTCAAAAGAGCCTGTGCGCTCAATAAAGTCAAAATTCTTGCCGCCCTGTTTGACGGAAAAATAAAATTCAAGCTCGCTTTTCATTTCGCTTTTTTTTATGTCGCGCAGGCAGAAAGACGGTTCAACCGGAAGCTGAACATTCAGGACTTCCTCTATGGTTTGTTCTATAACAGGAATGTTTTCGCCGTCTGTGCCTGACAGATTATATCTATCTAAAACATCTTTGATTAATTCAAAGTTATCTTTCGAGGCAAAATCAAGGGTCTCAAAAATTTCATGCAGGGCGGTTCCGGGCCTTGCCCCTTTTGGGAATGCGAAAATTCCGCTGCCCGGGGCTTTCTGTTCGATTGTATTTATTGTAAACGTATCGTGGTCTACCGGTGATTCGTTTACCGGAGATTCGCCTGCCATGTGTGCGGCTGTGTTCATGGCGGCGTTGATCGATGAAAAGCTGGATACTTTCCAATTGTGCGGTATTACAGCAGTAAATTCTGGCAGGGTGAATTTTTCGCGCGGCTTGCTTTTTTCTATATATTCATGAGTAAATGCGGGTGGAGAGGTTACAAGTATATCGGGATCGTCATCGTCCGCAAGCTGCGCTCCTTTTTTGAAATAATCGGACGAGCTTTTTTCGGTATTTTTGATGTCGCCCCATGTGATGTAACATCTGTGAACGGCGCGCGTCAGAGCCACGTAGAATAAGCGCAGCTTATCTGACAACTGTTCTTCTCTGGCTTTGTTCAATGCCTCTTCATTGCCGTCTATACAGAGTATTTCCTTGTGGACGCCCTGAACTTCTTCGTGGTAGAAAAAGGCGCTCGTGTCGTTTACCTTCGCTCTGCCCCACATGAACGGGCAAAATACTATAGGGTATTCAAGTCCCTTGCTTCCGTGCACCGTGACGAGTTTAACGGCATTTTCATCGCTTTCCAAACGCAGTTCATGTTCTTCGTTTTTTTCTTCTGACGAGTCGATGCGTTCCGAGAGCCATCGCAGCAAATGCAATATGCCCGGTTTTTTTGCAGACTCCTGCGTTAGCAGCTCGGCTATATGAAAAGTATTGGTAAGTTTTCTTTCTCCGTTTTCCATGGATATGAGGCGCGCGCGTATTTTATACGCACGCTGAAATTCCATGAACATAGCGGCAAAGCCTCTCAAGGGAAGTACTCTTGCAAGTTCCCGAAATTTTCCTATTATTTCTTCCCGCATTGTGTCGGATTCGTTGTAGGCATTGATATCTTCAAAAGAATAGCCAATAAGATCAGTAACAAGGACGCCTCTTATGAATCTTTCATTTGAAGGTTCGGCGACAGCGCGCAGGAGTAACAGCATCTCATATGCCTCATCTGAGGCAAAAATATTACCGCCGCCGCTTATTACTGCCTGAATGTTTTCTTTTAGAAGGCGCTCTTTCAATCTTTCGGCATAGTAACGGCTTTCTACCAGAATGGCGATGTCGGCCGGCGTGACATCTCTTGTTCCTATGCGCGCCTGCGAGGTAAGCAAAATTATCTCCTGTGCTACGGCATCGCTTATAAGGACGGCGGCGTCCTGTTTGCGCACCGGTTCGTCTGATTCGATATTCCATATAACAAGCGGTTTGGGGTTTTCTCCATTTATGGTGAGGCTCTGCGAGCTGCGTGCGGCCGCCTCAGCCTGTTCGTATTTTATGTTCTCATAGAAAAACGGCCTGTCGATGTTGAATATACGGTTAAAGGCATTTATAAGGCGGCTTTCAGAGCGGTAATTTTTGGTCAGTGTCAGTTTTTCGAATGAGGCGGCCGCGTCCATGTATGTGAAGATATCAGCCCCTCTGAATCCGTAAATCGATTGCTTTGGGTCTCCTATCAGGAAAAGAATTCCGTGAGATGTATTTAAGGCGCTGCCCGAGAAGATTGTTTTAAAAATAGAATATTGCAAAACATCGGTATCCTGAAATTCATCTATGAAGGCCGCCTTGTATTTTTCCCTTACTGCATTTATTACAAGTTCCCTGCGTTCGCCGTTCAAGGCATCAAACAGGCGAAGCAGAAGGTCGTCATAGTACTGGACATTAAGGCGCAGCTTCCTGTTTTCAAGTTCCTGTTTTACAAAGCCGCGCAGTATTCCCCTGTAGTATAGGGTAATTTTATTTAAATTATCAAGCAGCCTGTCGCATATTTTGCATAGCTCGTGCTCTGTAACTTTGTTTTTGGTGAGTTTCGTTATTGACTCGGTAGAGAAAAAACTTATTGCCTTTATATCGGCGTTTTCCCCTGAGACAAATTTATCCACAGCCTGATAGTGTTTTTCCGTAATTTTTGGAAAATTTTCAAAAAATTCTTTTACTATGAGGGATGATTCATTCCAATAAGATTTGAGGGCGTCAAGCGACTCTATGGTTTTTTCAGGGGTGTTATCTTCAGGGTAATGCAATTGGGCAAGCGGTCTTGAAAGGGTTGATGCTGCGAATTTTTTAATATTCGTTAATTTGAATCTGTCTGCAAGGAATGCCGTTATGAAAGGGTCTTTCAGGCTTATTATGAACGAGCGGTAAAAGTCTGCGCATATTTCTTCAAGCAGGGCGTCTTGATTGGCCATCATTTCCGTATCGTATGGATTGCCTGTTTCAAAGGCGTTATCTCCCAGAACGCGGCGGCAAAATCCGTGAATTGTAAATATCGACGCCTCATCGATGCTATAGAACGCCTCTTTAAGATTTTTGACGCTTGATTTTGCCGGCGCGCGGCGCACTATTGCGGCAATGTTTTCGTTATCTATTTCTTTACCTTCTTGCGCCGAAATTGCCGCCGCGATAAAATTTCTTATGCGCTCCCTCAATTCGGAAGTAGCGTCTTGAGTAAATGTCACGACCGCTATTTCTTTCAACGGAATGTTTTTTTCGACTATGAGGCGCAGTACGAGCAGAGCGATGCTGTAGGTCTTTCCGGTTCCGGCGCTTGCCTCAATGAGTTTGGCTCCGGAAAAGTCTATTTCATTGGGATCAAAACGGTTCATGCCGGCGGTTCCTTTTTTATTGTTACGTTTAGTTTGAATTCTTTCAGAACGTCATCGGCAGCTTCCTGAAATCCGCCGATATGAGTAACGTTATTAGTTGTAAAACAACGGCTCACATATGGGTCATTTTTATCGCCTCTTTTTATATAGTTGAACCATTTTTCATTAGCTTTTCTAAGCGCCTTTTCTTCGCTTTTTTGGGATTCAGGCTCTTTCTCGCTGTACAGTGCGTCGATATATGCCCACGATGTTTCGGGAAAGAATGGCACGGGAACGCTGTGTCCCTCGGTGAAAAGGGAGATTATTTTCCCAAGGCATTCCTGCGGGTCGTACTTGCCGGTATCGGCGCCGTCAAGTTCCAGGACGTTGTAGCCGTCTTTTTTTTCTCCTATATAAATGCTGTTAATGTTAAAGCCGTTAAAATTTACAATAAGATGCTGTATCCATAAATTGATCCTGTCGGCAGCCTTTATTTCAGCCGGGCGGAACAAAATAAGATTATTTCCATAGATAGGACATCTTGCCGTAATCGTAAAGCCTGAAATTTGCGCATTAAATTCCCTGATTTCTTTTTCTCTGCCTTCTGTGTAAAGGGCTGCATACTTTAATAGTTTTTTTGACCTTATATCGAGCGAATCAAACTCGTACTTTCCCTTTGTTCCGCCCGGTAAAAAACCTGATGATTTATAAATGCTAAAGAGGCTCTGTGCATCTTTTTCTTTCAGCAGCCGTTCCTTTATATTGTACTTGCCAAGCCCCGAAAGTTCAAACGGTTCAAAATCCTCAAGTATTCCGCTGTCTCTGCTTACATCTACGTTCAGGCAGTTGTATAGAAAATACTTTGATGTGTTTCTCAAAAAAACCGTTAAGTCTGCCGATGTTATTTTTTCTTTTATGACGGCTGCCGATGATAGGCGCGCATTTTTTTTGACCGGCAAGTTCAAAGCTGCAGAAACAGCAGCCTCAAAGTTGTCTTCCCTGAAACTTGACAATCCTTTGCCGAGAAAATAGCTTGGGCTGAAACCTTGCAGCGGGTGTTCCGTAATAAGGCTTTTGAATGGGTATTCTTCGGGGAAATCATACGAGTCTCGTATGTAATCTTGAAGTTCTATGACGGCAGGCGAGGGCGGAATCCGGCTGTTATTTTTTATATTACGCCCTATGTAGCTTATGTATAGTTTTTCTCTCGCCGAGAGTATTGTTTCAAGAAACAAGTATTGGTCATTTTTTCTTGTGTCGCGGTCTCCCGGCTTTGGTTCGATTGCGATGAGGTCAAAGGCATCGCGCGGCTGCTTGCGCGGGAATACGCCGTCGTTCATGCCCAAAATACATATTATTTTAAACGGGATGCTGCGAAGCGGTACCATTGAACAGAATGTAAGGCCTCCGGTTATGAAACCGCGCCCAGCCGGTTTGTTGTTAAAACGAGCTTTTAAGTAGGCGCGCATTACGTCAAAGCCAATCTTGTTCGCAAAGCCGCAAAGCTCCTGGGCCTCTTTAAATATTTTAATTTGATTGCGGATATATTTTATCGATGTTTCATCGCCGTTTTCATCAAAAAAATCACTAAGAATACCTGAGAAAAAAATTTCCCACTCGTGCAGCGTTTTTTTGAGCTTTGCATTTTTTACGGTTTCTGCAAGCGCCAGAATGAAGGAAGCAAAGTTTCCGAGTATTTTAGCGCTGTCTCCCTCTGCTCTGTCAAAAGGGTATATGCCGTTGAAGAAAATGCCGTCTTCTTTGAGAGCGTAGCCTAAGAGCATTCGGTCAAGGGTATACAGCCATGTGTTTTCCGGCGCTTTGGGCAGTCCCAGTTCTTCTTTAAAATCGGCGTCAAGTCCCCAGCGTATATTTGCCTCGGATGCCCAAGAGCGTATTATTTCAATGTCGCTTGTAGTTAAGCCGAATTTATTGCGGATTATTTCAGTATCAATGACAGATATTACCGCATTTGCCTCAAGCCTTCCGGAGATCAGCGCCAGCATATCAAGGAAGAGCCGGACGGAATCGGTTTCTGCCATGCTTTGATCTGCTATGCTGTATGGGATATGATATTTTTTTTCTGTGGTTCCAAAAATAGCATTAATATACGGCGCGTATTTGTTGATGTCGGCGCTTAAAACAAGTATGTCATGGGGTTTTAACGTCTCGTTGGCGTTAAACAGGCCTAAAAGGTAGTCGTGTAAAATTTCAAGTTCCCTCATGGGGCTGTGGCATGAGACGAATTTGACGGATTCGTCTCCGGCATAGGCTAAGCCTTTTTCAAGGCTGCGGTCTTTGAGAAACGTAATGTCGTTTTGAATGTTTTGAAGCAGTGAAACGCCCGGCATCTCTTCAAAAAGTTCTGTTTGGGATGAGACATAATCATTTGTGTAAAGCATGGTAAGAAATTCCCTGCCTGAATTTCCAAACGATGCAAGAAGCTGGTTGCCGTGTTCGGCATACGCTATCTCTTTATTCAGTCTGTTTTCAATTATGGCGCGTCTTTTGCTGGATATTGTGTCGCCCCAATATTCCTGTGATGGATTCATGTGGAACAGGTAAACAGGAATGAATGCGGATATTTTCGCAAGCAGTTCAAGGTAATAGTGCGGCATAATGGATATGCCGAAACAGATAATGCGTTTCGGGAATCCTTCCGGAATAAAAGGTAATTTTCCATCGGTTTGTTTTGATGCTTTTCTGAGGCGTCTGTGCCTGTTTGTTTTTTCGCCGTAACGTTCATTGAGTTTGCGCCATATAGCAAATTGCCAGTTTTCGTGCGCATTTTCTCCGAAAGCAGTTCTGCCTGATTCCCAGCGTTCCAGCATATCGGGGCGGTACAATGCGTATTGGTCAAAAATATCGGCGACGCGAGAGGCTATTTGAAAACGTTTAAGTTCGTTTTGGGCGATATACCCGGCTACCGGTTTCATATTTTTTACAGATAAAAAATCCTCTTCAAGGATAGCCATTATTGACCACGGAAAAATATCCCTGTCATACGGCGATTTTGTTTGTGTCGGGCTGTCTGATAGAGTTTCGGCTATATCGACAAGATTATCGTACGATATAAATCTGTACGATGAAAAGATGCCGTTGATACGGGCGAGTTCAAGGGATAACCAGCGTTCCATGCCCTGAGTTTGTATCAGTATTGTTTCCTGTGACAGAGGGGGCAGCGGATTTTTTTGCATAAGATTTGCACAAGCAGCGGCAAGTTTTTCAAGACGGTTTCCGGTGTAGTATTTTATGTTTTCCATTGATAAATCATTCACAATTTTGGCTTGCGAACATTAAAGCGGCGCAACGCGCTTTTTTATGCTGCCCGAATGAACGGCTTCCAAAAAATCGTCTTCTAATCTTTTGCAGCGTTCGACTACGGTTTGCCAGTATTCGATTCGTTCTTTGTCTTTTCCGGCAAACTTATAAAAATCCTTTCTGTCGGGAATTTTTTTAAATGGCAGTGTTTCAATAAATTCGGGCGACGGGTATACAAGCAGCGTTTTTGCCGTATTCGACGGTTTGCGCCATGGTACATGTTTATCGAACCAGCCGGGGGCTATGCGGCCGAAAAAATGAGGAAATAAAACAAGCCCCTTGCTGTTGAATGGTATGTCTATATGGTAATCAATCATGCCGCCGTCACGGTAGATACCGTCAGGCGCGCCGATGATATTTTCGACGCCGCGCATAACGGCCGGAATCGAACCGGAAGCCATTATAGCAGAGCGTATATTTTCGGGTGTGAGAGCTGCTTTTTCTGTCGGGAAATCATCCATATCAAAAAAAGGCGGCAGGTCGCGTTTATCGTAAAAAAGCGTTCTTGTAAAGAATAATCCCATCGTCTTTCTGTTAAAGGCGTTCATAAGGGCGGCTGCGCCGAGTCCGGCCATTATTTTTTTGACGGAATGGGTTGCAAGTATCCCGCGGGAACGGTCGGCCAAAATGTTGAGCCTCAGGTATGGGTGGCTCAGCGCCTCATATGCCGCGTTGCCGCTCAGGTAAAGGTCTAGAATGCGCTCGGATTCGGCGCTTACTTCTTCCGGGGTCGGTTTGGACGAGGAATAGCTTTGGGCTATATAGGTTTCTTCAAAGCGTTCAATAGCAGCGGCGGCATTTTTTTGCGCCGCGGCCGCAAAACGCCATACGCCTATTGATGAACCTACTAAGAAAAGCGGTCTGGCTCGTTCTTTGAAAAACTCATTGAACAGCGCCCGGTCGAGCCTGCTTAAAACAAGCCATTTGGGACCGCCTGCCGCCCCTGCAACGATGTCTACATCATTTTGATCAAGTCCTTTGCCGCGTATGATATCAAGCGCCGCCGCTCCGGCGCGAAAAAGTAAACGTTCTTTCATTAGGAACACTCCAAAGACAGGAGTTTAAGCGTTTATATTTAAAGTCAATAGTTTTTATGCCACAGCATGGGTTTTGTTTTTGGCGAAGGTTTAGTAGAAACAATTCATAACAAAAATGTGTAAATTTTCAAAAGCAAATAATCACAAATCGTAGAAATATAAAAATATGTAAAAATAAATGTTTTTACTTGACATGGGATATTCTTTAAATATTATATACTCAAAATTTGTTGAGTATGCTGCTGGAGGCAAGATCAATGGCAGAGATTTTTAGAAATAGCAGAACCATTAAGTGTTAGTATAAAAATTACTTGTTTTATCAAAAAAAATAATATGCCTATACTTCATATAAAACATATAAGTCCTGCAAATAATGTACAACCCAGCGTTTATGCTGACAGGCTGGGAAGCGCATATACAGAAACCGTGTCATTAACTTTCAAAAAAGGTAATGGACAATTCTTTACGCCGCCAGCAATTGCCAGATTTATGGGAAGTTTAGTTTCTACGGATAAAAAACAAATAGATATCTTAGACCCCGGCTGTGGAACGGCTATACTTACTTGTGCATTAGTTGAAAACCTTGTTGAGCAAAATCCGAATATAGAAACAATTAATTTGGTGGCTTACGAAACAGATTCTAACTTGATTTCCTTGTCCGAAGAATCATTGTCATACCTAAAAAAATGGCTTTCAAATAAAGGAATTTCGTTTCAGTATATTATTTGTGTTCATGATTTTGTCATGGTACATTACGATAGTCTTAATTCTCCGAGTCTTAAATTCTCGAATATAAAACAAGATTTTGATTTTATTATTTCCAATCCGCCTTATTTTAAACTATCCAAAGATGACAACAGAGCAAAGGCAGCCCAGATTATTATTGATGGACAACCGAATATCTATTCTTTATTCCTTGCTATTGCCTCCCGCATGTTGAAAGATGACGGCGAAATGATTTTTATTGTTCCTCGAAGTTTCACATCGGGAAGATATTTTAATTCATTCCGCAATTACTTTTTCAATTATGCACAAATAGATTTTATCCATTTGTTTAAATCCAGAAAAGATACTTTTTCAAGAGATAGTGTGTTACAGGAAACATTGATACTCAAGGCAAAACCTAAATGCAATAAAGAAAAAGAACCTCAAATAGTTGTTTCCACATGCGCCGGATTACACGATATTAAGCAATCCAAACAAAAAGCCTATTTCCAGAAAGATTTAATTGATTTAAAATCAAAAGAAAAAATCATACATCTGCCCACCAATACAAAAGAAGAAGCGATTATTGGTTTGTTTAAAAGTTGGGATGGCAATTTAAATCAATATAATATACAAATCTCAACAGGGCCTATTGTTGCTTTCAGAATGGAAGATTTTATTAAGGAAACATTTAAAGATGGAACAACATTTTTGTACTGGCTTCACAATGTAACAAAGATGGAGGTTAATTTCCCTTTACATAAAGGAAACAAATGGCAATACATTCAAGTTTGTGAGCAAACTCGTCCTTATTTGTTGGCAAACAGGAATTACATTTTTCTAAGACGTTTTAGCGCCAAAGATGATAAAAGCAGATTAATTGCTGCGCCTTATTTTTCGTTGCCGGGAACGCCACGTTACATTGGCGTTGAAAACAAGTTGAATTATATTTATCGCCCAAAAGGACATTTGAGCAGAACTGAAGTAATGGGAATTGCAGCGTTATTAAACAGTAATATTTTTGATACTTACTTCAGAACTTTTAACGGGAATGTGAATGTAAGCGCAACAGAACTTCGGGTAATGCCTATGCCATCACTGAAAACCATAAACGAAATAGGCAAAAAATTAATATTACTCAATAACTTTTCAATGGAAAGCGTGAGCAAAGTTATTGACGATTTTTTTGAATTAAACAAACTTTGAAATAATGAGTAAGATTGAAGAAGCACAAGAAATTTTGAAGGCATTGGGGTTGCCAGTCGCTCAACAAAATGAAATGTCGGCGTTGACATTGCTTGCGTTGTGTAATATTAAAGAAGTTGACAATTGGACAAAGGCAAGCCGTCAAAGTTTAGGCGTAACAAAAGGAATTATGACATTTGTTGCCGAGAATTATGAAAGACTTTATGCGCCTAACACACGAGAAACTTTTAGACGGCAAGTATTGCATCAATTTGTACAAGGACGAATTGCAGATTATAACCCTGATGAACCCGATTTGCCTGTGAATAGTCCAAGAGCGCATTATGCTATTTCCGAAAGGGCTCTTTCCGTTATCAAGACTTATAATTCAAAAAAATGGAAATTAGCGGTAAAAACATTTATTCTACAAATCGGAACGCTGACCCAAGTATATGAAAAAGAACGATCAATGAAGTTGATTCCTGTTATATTTGAAGGAAAAGAAATAAAATTATCGCCGGGAAAACATAACGAGGTACAAGCTGCGGTAATAGAACAATTTGCCCCTCGTTTTGCCGGTGGAGCAAAAGTGTTATACTTGGGCGACACAGCCAATAAAGATTTGCATATTGACAAAAAAGGTCTTGAAAAAATTGGAATGCATATTATTGAGCACAGCAAATTACCTGATGTGCTGATTTATGATGAAGAACGGGAATGGCTGTTTTTGATTGAAGTTGTGACTTCGCATGGTACTGTTTCACCTAAACGAATGCTTGAATTAGAAGACTTTTTCAAAGATTCTAAAGTTGGCAGGGTTTATATAACGGCATTTCCCGATAAATCCGAATTCAAAAAACATATTGCAAATATTGCCTGGGAAACAGAAGTGTGGATCGCGGATAATCCTGATCATATGATACATTTTAATGGCGATCGATTTATAGGACCAAGATAAATTTATTTATTCTATATGCTTCTTATACCTCATGTCCGTTTTTTAAATATCCAGGAAATAGTACAACCTGCCAATAAGGGGAAAGTTATTATAATCAGTTTATTATATTTTAACGCTTCGTCAATATTAAGGTGCAAGATTGACCATACTGCCCTTGTCGTGCCGCAGCCCGGACAGCTTTGTTTTAATGCTGCTTTATAGAGGCAAATAGGGTAGGTATCCCCCAGATATTTTTTTGGTATATTGTAAAAAACAAATAACGCGCTCAAAACCAAAATAATTTTTATGATTTGGGTTTTATTTTTTAATGCCCTTATTTTATTCAATAAGGGCATTTTTTTCATATTATTTTTCTCTGGCAATAACATTCCCGTTTTTATCGGTAAATTTACCGACAACGATTATAATGAAGTCAATTAAAGCCCAAATACCGCACCCGCCGAGGGTTATTAACTTTAAAATACCGGTTCCGATTTTACCAACATAGAATCTGTCAACCCCAAATACGCCCAAGAAAAATGACAAAAGAAGCAATGTCAGCCATTTTGAAGAAACATCATTACCTGACCCTCTTTGCCTGACACCGCATTTGATACAAAACTCAGCCTCTTTTTTTATCACTTCTCCACAAGATGAACAAAATATTTCATCAGCTGCTTTTTCCCGAAAATTGCTCATTATATGTCTCCTTTGAATGTTTTATAATTTAAATAAATGTCTTATTCTAAAGACGGAGATAAAATAGGATACGCTTGCGTCAAGCGTTTTTCATTTTCTTATATCTCATTAGTCGTGTTATATTCCATGACGGTGCGCCCGAATCCTGCTTAAAATGAACAATATTTGCGGAATCTTGAAAACAAAAAACACTTGCAATTATAGATACTCTATTTGGTATTGAGAATCACGTTTAGCATTGTCAGGGGTTTTCGGTGAATGTTCCAAACAAAAAGAAAAAAATAAATGCTGATATAGAACATCTTATCAAACTTTTTATTATGCCCGATTCAGCCGACAAGTTTATCGAGTTTGGCACGGATCTCCTTGATTTGATTCATAGCTTTTTTCAAGAGAAGGGCGGCATACATAGTTCTATATCGCCTACTGATTTGTCGAAACTCTTTTCAAATATTAATGTGCCGGAAGAACCGCATCTTCTGAAAGATATCCTGTATGAAATTAAAACAAAACTCATAGCGCATTCTGTCAAAGTCGGCAACCCCTACTATATAGGGCATATGACAAGCGCTATTCCATATTATATGATTCTTCTTGAGATGATAATTGCCGCGTTAAACCAAAATCAAGTTAAGGTTGAATCTGCGAAGGCCTCAACATTTCTCGAAAGGGAATTTATCGCATGGATGCACCGTCTTGTTTTTGATAAAAACCCCAAATTCTACAGAGCCAATATACAAAACCGTCATGTTGCGCTTGGAACCGTAACTCTTGACGGTACTTCCGCCAACCTCACGGCTCTCCTTGTCGCACGCAACAAGGCTTTCCCGCCCGACGACGATTTTCCGGGAATCAGGGAAGCCGGAATTTATGAAGCTTTCAAGTATTATGGCTACAGCAAAGCTGTGATTCTTGTATCGCAGAGAGGGCATTATTCCATAGATAAGGTTGCGCGGATTATGGGATTGGGCAATAACGGCGTCATAAAAATTCCGGTCAATTCACAAAATAAAATCGACACGGTTTCTCTTGAACGTAAATGCGAAGAAATCAGGGTGCATAACGAATTCAGTTTAGAACGTATAAAGATAATAGCCATAGTAGGCATTGGTGGAACCACTGAAACGGGAAATGTCGATAATTTCAGGGAAATGCATAAAATTGCCGCTAAATATGATACTTTCTTTCATATAGATGCGGCCTGGGGCGGCGGACTTCTTTTGGTAGACGCTTACAGGCATATCCTTGATGGCATTGAGCTTGCCGATTCGGTTAGTATAGACGCCCACAAGTTAATGTATTGTCCGGCTTCAATGGGAATAACCATATTTAAGGACAGAAAGGAACTCAACAACATAAAGCATACCGCAAGCTATGTTATACGTCCGGATTCTGTCGATCTGGGACGTTTCAACATTGAGGGCAGCCGCTCTTTTGCCGTCCTTAAACCATGGACCACTTTTCAGGTTCTTGGACGCGGCGGGTTTAAGCTGCTTTTTGACCATGCCTTTGAACTGACCGACAAGCTGCGCCTGTTAGTAGACCTTCACCCGGATTTTGAGGCTATGAGCGATCCCGAAATTTTTATTTTTACGTACCGTTTTGTACCTAAGCAAGTGAGAGAAAGAATTAATAAATTGATGCACGGTATAAATCATGGCAAAGAAGAGTATGCCAGTTCAAGAATGGGCGAACTTTCTAAAATTAATCAAATTTTGAACGAGCTCAATATTGAACTTCACAAAGCTATCAGGGAAGAAGACGAAAACTTTGTTTCCCGTACTACATACAATTCATCGATGTATTTTTCACAAAATGTAGTGGTTTTGAGGACAATAACAATAAATCCGCTTACCACTCCTGATATTCTTCAAGAGATTATTATACAACAGGGAAGTTTGGGGCATGAACTTTATGAATCGGAATTTGCCGGACATTTTTAAAAGGTTCATCTTATGCTTTGCCGTTCTTTTGCCGGCCTTGCTTTATGCCGCGCCTGAATATATATTAAAGGATGGCGTTATACTTGAAGTCAGAACCGATTCCCTGAGACGCCTTTCTGTAGGCGGAAGCGTGATTGCTCTTGACGAAACGGAAGATTTTTTATTTTATCTTAAAAAAACGTCAAACTCGTATCATGCAGGGCGCATCCCAAAAAATGGAGATGACTTTTCTGAGATTCCCATTGCCATAAATGTGAATGCTGAGCCAAAGAAATTTTTTGCATCAGGCAGGGATGCCGTAGTTCTTGCTGTGGATGGCGGGAAAATTGACGGCAAACTTTTTCATGTATATTTTGACGAGGGCGGCGTACGTACTGCCGACAATATCATTGATGTTGCTCCCGCCGCAGGCTCGCTTATATTACTTGAAGGCGGGGGCGGCGGCGTCGTGCTCAACTTTGACGGAAGCATTGTTCCCTGCGGTATAAACGCACGTCGTATAAGCAATGTGATAAGTGCGCAGATAGTTGTTGTGACGGACGGCAACGTATCCGAGATTATTGATATTCAGCGTGGTAAAGACATCTATGCCTTTTCGCGAGGAGTAAATTTCGCATTTCCTGAAAACTACAACCTTGTTTTTGAGGCTACCGATACTATGCAATCCTCAACAGCCGACAACAGGATTATTTTTTACAAGGTGTTTATAAATGGCGTTGAGGCCGGACGCACGGAAACCGGAATAGCTCCGGTTTCAAAAATTTTTACGGCAAACCTTGATTCAGGCAAATATCATGTAATATCGCCCGAACGGTGGGAACTTGACAGAAAAAAAGAAGAATATGTGCGGGTGAATAATGTACATCAGCCTAAACCCGTAAGAATATATGTTCCCGAGAACAGAATCGTTAAACTATTGTTTTTCTTTGACGGAAAAGAATACAAATTTTCATCTGTCTTTGTGATCGCGCCGTAAAGCAGCGTTTATTTTTTGTAGTAATTCTTTATGTATTCGGCTAAGTAATCCTGCGGGTTTTCGACTGCCTCTTTGTTTATTGTAAAACTTTCAAGATTCATAAGACGCATCCCGTGGTAGTAATCGGCGAAGATTTCTTCGCACAGAGTTTTCACTTTTTTTCCGAGTTTGTTCGCTTTTTCCTGCATGAGTTCCATTGCTTCATTGTCAAACTCAAGGAAAGTTCCATGTTGTATCAAAAAATTCTTTTGAAAGCTAGATATCCCGTCTTTTAGTACGAGAGCGTGCAGCACTTTTTGAGGATTGTCGATAAGGTTTTTATTGACAGTAAGCTCCTTTATATCTGTCGATGGAAGTTTTTTTTCAAAGGCAATGAGAATCTTTTCAAAAACCGTCAAGAGGCCTCTTGCTCCGGTATTTTCTTCAAAAGCGCGTTTTGCAACAATTTTGAAGGCATCATCTTCAAAATTTATGTCTATGCCGTAGGCTTTGAAGTCTAATTTTTTGCCCATGACTACATTACTGTTGTCGTTTTTCAGTATGCGGTAAAGGCCGTCTTCATCCAAGTGGTTCAGGACTATATAGATTGGAAGGCGGCCTATGAATTCCGATTCAAAACCGTACTGGAGCAGGTCGTCGGTTCTCACTTGCTTTAATATTTCGTCCTTGCTTTTTTCCGACACCCTCGCTTTTTCAAAGCCTATTGCCTGTTTGTTCATGCGTTTGTTTATGATATCCTCAAGCCCTTGAAAAGCGCCCGATACTATAAAAAGAATATTGCGCGTATTAATTATTTTACGAGTAACCTTGCCGGTTTTTTGGGCTTCCATTGCCGCCTCAACCTGTGAGGCCAGGTCATGAGGCGTTTTTAAATCAACATCGGCCTCTTCCATGAGTTTCAAAAGATTGCGTTGCACGCCAGAGCGCGACACATCGGGGCCGTGCTGCCCATGCGAGGCCGCTATCTTGTCTATTTCATCTATGTATATTATACCGTATTCGGCTTTTGCTATATCTCCGTCGGATTCATAGACTAATTCTCTTACGAGATCTTCAACGTCGCCGCCTACGTAGCCGGTTTCGCTGAATTTGGTGGCATCGGCCTTTACGAATGGGACTCCTATTTTGTTGGCTATGAGTTTAATTATATAAGTCTTGCCTACGCCGGTGGGGCCAATCATGAGGATGTTGCTCTTTATGTTGCCTACAATGCGCTCTTCTTTTGTTTGCGTCCTTTCTATTTTCATGCGATTGAAATGGGTACAAACCTTTGTTGCTATTACCTCAACGGCTTCTTCCTGGGCTACGACATATCTGTTGAGGTATTCCTCAAGTTCTTCAGGTTTTATATCGAAGTTAAATTCTTCTAACGTGATGCTTTGGTCAAATGATTTTTCGCCGATAGGTTCTGCCTTTTGTTTGACGCCCTGAGATTCCATTTCTAAAAGTTCTTCAAGATTTCTTTCCGGATCATATGCTGTTTTTGGCGGCATGAATATATTTCCTTATTTATTTTATTTTTTATATGGTTTGCTTGAAAGGCAATAGTTACAATATTTTTTTGATGCTCAGTAGTCAAGTGATTGGCACGTTTTTTATGGCGTCGGTTGTCAAAAATTTATTACAAGATGTAAAAAAAAGCTTGCAATATACTATATAAATATTTACTATACTTTTATGTGTATAACTTAAAAAGGATATTATTCGGAGGTAGTATGAATGCATCAAAGAACAGAAAATCACAATCAGGTCAAAAATATAATTTTCTTCATGCGTCTGCCGGCCTTACAAAAAGAAATATTCATCCGGCGCTCGGGAAGACGCTGCTTGATGATAGTAAGGGGCGGGACGAAACATCTTTCAGGGTTATCTGTAAGTTCGACGGAGAAATCACAGACGTTGCTCTCCCTGCAATGAGGGTGGTGGACTTTCTACGTGGCGTTAAATTTGATTGATTTAGATTAAAGTATTGCCGAAGGAGGGAATCGAACCCTCATGGAGTTGCATCCGGCGGATTTTGAGTCCGCTGCGTCTACCAATTTCACCACTTCGGCTTTTTAAGGCT
>Ga0099364_10006753_pt1 | contig 16624 bp, 12 predicted proteins | sample TergutTh196P3_FD_73070 | JGI IMG/M metagenome (GOLD analysis project Ga0099364, IMG submission 73070) | Microcerotermes parvus P3 segment gut microbial communities from Pointe-Noire, Republic of the Congo - Th196 P3 | ecosystem: Host-associated > Arthropoda: Insects > Digestive system > Gut ... | reverse complement strand
TTCGGTAATGCATTATCATTAGGCGATTCGTCTGGGGCAAAGTCCGTAACGGACAAGCCTCCAAATATGGAGTTCACTGCCCAATTACCCAAACACTGTGGCCTAACTATGGCTCTAATAGCATTGTCGTTTTCATCCCAAAGATGATACCACCGACATGTCTCGCCATTGATAGGACGTGTGCCTTGATCTTCTGGAGAATCCCAATTGCCATCATTGAGATGCCTCAATCACCGGCGGCAGGTGGCGTAGCGATTTCATCCCTTAATCCTTTTCGTTTCTTGACAATTTCGTAAGCCTGTTCAGTCAGCGCTTCCTTTTCGAGAGGGTGGAGTTCATCAATCCATTTGAGCATGCCGTTAAACTGCTCCTGGCGCTTTCCCTTGTTTTTGTCTTGGGCAATTTCCACGAGAGAGTGAAGCATTCGGGCATAGTTACGCAAAGTACCCGGCGTGAGTTTTTCTTCAAATTCTCGCCACTCGCAGGACTTCGGTGAATCGGCACTCCAAATGTTTTCAAATCTTTCTGTCTTGTCGTACCACGCCTTGATGAGGTGGAGCTCCGCCTCGGAGCGAGGTCGGATTTTTAGTTCCGGGTAAACATGTACTTTTCCCAGCGTGATTAAGCGAGTTTTACTAGGGACTCTACCATCTAGTGTTGTAGAAAAACTAAGCAACATTATTGTTTCTGTGGAAAGATCTGCCCAAAACTGCCTACCATATTCGCCCGGGAATGGGAGAAAAAAAGACTGAGGACCAGATATCAATGTGTCGGCAGGTAGTATTGTTTTTATTCGCAAGCGCCTTATTGGTATATATCCCCCCCCGAGCCCTGCTAATTGTTCTGGTGGAATACCCGGATAGATTTGCAACTCTTCCCATTCCTCACGTGGACTCAAGTTAAGCCCCCTGGAACTATTTTCACAAATTCGTGTGTAGAGAAGAACAGGAGAATTGATAAAACGTCCGACGGAGGGATCTGCTCCCAAAGTGCCACGAAAGGGAAAACACTCCAAAGTTTCCTGGGAGATATTTTTCGTAGAAAATTTGACATAGAGTTTGTCGCCGACGGTCAAAGTCTGGGGAAAAACTTCACAAGAAACCTCAATTCGTCTTTCTTCGGCTACGGGGCGGCCATCTTCTCCTATGAGAGGTCTGTTTGCATCACCACGGGCTATAATAGGATTGTCAGAGACATATACTTCCAATCGATCCGAATTTTCAAGCAACGTCACACATGCCAGCAACAATGGTACGATCATCATAAAATTCTCCGAAAAAGCGGAACTTTACGCAAAAAGGAATCAAAAAACCAACGCAATCCAATGTATCATGAGTTGCGCCGGTTGTCAAGTAGGCAAGTGGATGGCCCACTTTCGCGATGTTCCCTCAAAAATCACCTATTGGGTCACCATAGCGGACTTGGATTAGGCAAACTCTGTATTTGGACGATTTGGTGTAGTTTGAGTTCAATATCTTCCCACGTCCCATACGCTATAGTACCGTAGTCCATGATGCCATGCTCCGGATCTCCATCATAGCAAATGCGAGAAAGCAAGTATTTATGGTCGGGATATCTTTCCCTAACGAAGCGGGACATGTTACCTCTATAATTTTCAGCCAAGATGATTTCCAATTCCCCGATTCGATCTAACTGCTCTTTAAAACCTTTTATTTTCTCGATGTCTTCAACGATTTCTTTCAAAATTGCCATAATTCTAAGGACATCAGTGAAGTCAAAATAATGCATGATTTCATGATAGGTTGTTCGAGCCCATTGCCCTTCTACACCACCTACCATAGGTTCATTTGGGGAAGCACTCTCGACATCATCAAAAATTGTTTTTCGAAAGACGAAGAACGAACCTCCGTCTGGGGCTCTTGTTGCGACACCTGATCTTCCCTCTATTTCTTCGTTCGCCCCAATCCCATGCACACACCAAAATGTCTCCGTTACTTGATTAAGAGCAATGTCGCGACAATTTGTACTGACACCAAGATAATTGGGATTCGTCGTCTCACCAATAGGAGATGCGAACAAAGCTGTCGGTCTCGGATTCCAATCATCCGGCACTTCTTGCACATCAACACATGTCGTTAGAAAAGCATCGTGTGCCAACGAGATATCCGGTTTAGGCGGTTGAGTGAGCCCCATAGGATTTGGGTCGGGCAATGCCATGTGATCGCACTCCACCCAGAGCGTGCGCCAAACAGTAAGCATTTCCGTTTGCAAGTTACCTGGAAGTTCTTCATAATCGCCAAACCTGCCCGGTTCGGGATACATCAGCGTTCGTCCGATAGTGCCGTAGTAGTTCGAGGTAATGTAATGCTCCTCTTCCTCAAATCTATACTTCTCAACACACCCCTCGTTCGGATGCACTGCTACAATATAATTGTCGCCAGCATGTGCTGACTTCTTCGTATTTGCGTCATACTCAAAAGTACACAAAACATGTTTCACACCATTGTCGGCAGAAGTGAATTCTAATGTCGTAGGTGCAAGTGTTATGCTACCATAATTGTCCCGAGTACCATGTCCATTCGTTGTCGGCTCAACCAGACTGCCGATAGGATTGGCAGGATCGAACCAATCAAGATGAAGGGTTCCCTTCATCGGCGGTGGGATTGCTACATTCAACGTTACCTTAACATTGATCTCATTGTGCTGTGTTCCGTTCGGGCGAGTTGTTCTTTCGTTTTGGGTTACGGTCGCTCTTTCGGTACGAAGCGCCAAGGCAGATAATACTCATCAAACGGAAAAAAAAACTCTTCACCGTGTTTAAAACTATTTAGATATGCCTCGAAATAAGCATACTGCGTCAGTCCTTCCTTTTCAAGAGGATGGAGTTCATCGATCCATTTAAGCATTTCGTCAAACATTTTCTGACGTTTTCCTTTGTTTGCATCTTGCATAATGTCCGTAATAGTGCGAACTACTCGAATACGATTACGTAAAGTACCTGGAGTGAGTTTTTCTTCAAACTCTCGCCACGCGTCAGGTGATGGTTGGTAATCGCTATGCCTAGAACAGGCGTAAAACCATGTTTTTCCATACCATTCCTTCATGAGTTGAAGTTCCTCTTTTGGACGCGGCTTAATTCTCAATTCCTGCATGATTCTTATGCTGTATCTTTCTGATTTCCTGGGTTCCTCGTGCAATCTACCCAAAGATGTGCCAAATACCATCAGGTATTTTTCTTCTTTGGAAAAATCGTCTCGCGCCCAGAGTGATTGACCATGATATATTAGTGGAGGTATAAAAACAGTCTGAGGACCTGACACTGACACGCTACCGGGCAATAATGTATCCTTGAATACGGGAGGAATTGCCACTACACCAGTGGATAGTAAGGAAATCTCAAAACCATTAACACGTGCTGGTACAGAAGTAGATGAACCGCCCTTTAGCAACCCAACATGTCCACAAAAAAAACGAAAATCACATCCTAAAGCCCCTTCGGCGGCAACGCGATATACTATAGGCTCTTGTGAGATGTTTTTTGCGGCTACCCTGACATAAAGAGCGTCGCCAGCCGTTAATGTTTTGGGAAACACTTCGCAGGAAACCTCAATGGGAGATTTTCTTTCTGTATTATTACCTTCTGTACTAGCGACAACCGGAAGATGTAAGGTGATGTAAGTCGCCAATTGTTCCGACTCGTCCGTCAGAACCAAAAATGACAGCAAAAACAGCAGTGTGGTCATTAAAAAAATTCCGTAAAGGGATATTGACAAATAACGCAACCCATTGTACCATGAATTGCGTTATTTGTCAATCCCTCCTTCTACAAAATTGTCAATCCGTCAATCCGCTTTTCCCGGAGGAATGGGCTTGCTCAGACTCTGTATCTTTTTGATTTGGTCTGGGGTAAGTTTTATGTCATTCCACACCCCAGAACGTAGGGTTTCGAAATCCATGATGCCTTGAGTTGGGTCCTGCATTATGAAAGTACCGATAGCCTGTAGCAAATCGAGCCATGGAGCATCTGGACCTTGCACATGATTTGGATCATGATATAAATCCTTAATCCTTTGATCTAACACAAATGGTATTATGTATCCCCTATGTTCTTCCAGGATGCTTTTCAATTCCGGCACCGTTTTACCTGTGTCATTAGCAATCTTGTTCAAGATGGCACCGACGTTGTAAATGTCTTCGAACCCAAAATAGTGCATAATTTCGTGGTATGTTGTTCGAGACAATAACGTTTTTCTCTTGGTCTCTTGATCATTACCGATATACATTGCTGGGGCTTTATTGACTTCTGCACAAATAGCTTCCCAGTAGAGGAAGAACGAACCACCATCTGATATGTATGTCGCAACACCGAGAGCACCGATCGGAGTACCTGTGTATGCTCCAATACCATGTATGCACCAATAGTCGTTCGTCACTTGTTCGAGTTTGATGTCGCGACAACTCGCACTAACGTCCTTGAAATTGTTGATGAGATCGCTTTTTGCGAGGAATTTCTTGTGTTGTGCCATCGGTCTTGGATTCCTGTCAGGCAGTACTTTTTTTGCCTCTACATGTGCATCTTTCATTGCTGCAATCAAACTCGAAGGATCCGGTTCGAGCGGCGAGTCCATCATTGGGATATTCGGATCAGGTCCTTTCATTCCATCCAATTCCAACCACAGCGATTTCCATACGGTGTTTGCCTGCGTTTGCAGTACAAGTGGCAACAGCGCATAACCGCCGAAGAGACCGCCCACCAGCGGATATAAAAGCGTTCGTCCGACGACACCGCTACCCGCCGTATAACACTGTTGCTCATCTGCAAGGACATATTTTTCAACGACACCCTCGTTCGGATGCACTGCAACAATATAATTGTCGCCCGCATGAGCCTTAACGAACGTACATAACGCATACTTCACACCATTGTCGGAAGCAGTGAATTCCAGCATTGTAGGTGTAAGTGTTATGCTGCCATAATTGTCCCGAAGACCATGTCCATTCGTTGTCGGTTCCACCAGACTGCCGATAGGATTATCAGGATCGAACCAATCGAGATGAAGGGTTCCCTTCATCTGCGGTGGGATTGCTACATTCAACGTTACCTTAACGTTGATCTCGTTGTGCAGTGTTCCGTTCGGGGCATCTTTCTCTGGAAAGCAACACTTTCCATCGTCATTGGGATTGTTACCAAGTTTAATGGCACCGCCCTCTTCGAGTCCTTCGACCGTCTCCCAGACAACGCTCTGGATAGCATTGAGCATCAAATCTTCGGATACCTGTGTAGTATTAGCCAAAGGCACCATCTCCACATCCGAAACGGTTCCCGATTGGACAAAGACCGTTGCCGTAACGGCTTCGTAAAAATTCACAGGTGCTGTAATCTTTTTCCACTTCGGTAATGCATTATCATTAGGCGATTCGTCTGGGGCAAAGTCCGTAACGGACAAGCCTCCAAATATGGAGTTCACTGCCCAATTACCCAAACACTGTGGCCTAACTATGGCTCTAATAGCATTTTCGTTCTCTTGCCAAAGATGATACCATTGGCGAGTTTTGCCATTGATAAGACGTGTGCCTTTGTCTTCGGGAACGTTCCAATCGCCGCCCCAAGGCTTTTCGTTGACTTCGACCCCAGTGACACGATACAAGATTGCGAAGAACTGCTCAATGATGTCTGCCAAGAGTGAAATCACTCACGGACGAATCGTCCCGCCGATCTTGTTAAAATCCTCTGCAAAATGTTTGGCAAACAGTTTTCGGTATTCCTCTACTTTTTCCCATGGAAAATATAAATGTGGGGTGGTATAATGCGTACGGTTATAGATACTGTTGAATCCCACTTCGTCGAGAAATATCAGCCAAAGTTCTTTGTCTTTTGCGTTCTCGACAAAGTTAACAAGTTTATCGAAGGCGGCTGTTTCCGCTTCGGCATTTTCCGCATATCGCATATCAACAAGAAAGCCGCGCAACTGTATGAACTCTACCATGTTCTGTGAAATCGTTGAATTCGGCTGTTTTGCTCGTTCTAAAATCTTTGTTGCTAGTTCATTCGTTCGTTCGATCCGTGTAATACTTTCCGGTGTCCGTGTGTGCATACTGACATAAAACTCGTGGTGGGCTTTGGAAAAAGGATAACGTTTTTCTTCTAACTCAAGGGTAGTTGGTGCCTCCATTTTGTAGAGGGAATCCCTTACATGGTGCAAGTGAGCAAAAACGTGTCTAAAATGCATCCAACCAGTAAGAGAATCTGTTGCTGGCAATTCCAAATACCATTCTTTCAAGAGTTGAATCTCCTCCTCTGGACGCGGAAGAATACGGATCGAACTTTCCAACTCTGCAAAATCTTCAAGGTAGTATCCCCTGTCAATGAAGTCTTGGCGATTGACGAAATAGTTTGTGATACCTTCCCTACTAAAACGTATCCAATACGTATGAAAACGAGCGTCACGAGAGGGAAGATGAATTAAAATCTTATAATTACTCTCTCCCTGATTAACTCGTTTTAACAATGCCTTTGACTGCTCGCTATGCGCAAACTCCGGTAAAGGAAACCAAGCCAAACGAAAGTGAAATTTCATTGTTTCTCCCGGTTTTATCGGTCGAATGTCTGTAGCGCGACCAGAATGAATAGTGTCGGGCATTGTGGACTCAAAATGGTTAAAAGCACGGTCGTAAATCAGGACTTTTTCTTTGCCAAGATAGTAATACATGCTTCCCGTGTAGTTTGAATATTTTACTCCAACCGGCAGATAAAGTATTTCCTGTCCCTTGTTGGTAATGGAAAATGTTAAAAAACAAACGTCCCCATAGCGGATTTCTTCGGGACAAACCTGCATTGTAAAATCGAGTGGATAGAGTCCGCCATCGTCAGGAGAACCTGACTCTAACGGTACTTCGACTACAACACGAGTCGAACATCCCAAAATTAGAACGAAGCAAATCAAGGACACTAATACAACCAGTGCGAACTTTTGCATGATCTGAATCTCCTTTAACAAAATCGGCGGGCTGTTGGAAAATAACGCGTTTGTTGTTCCCTCTCCGAGGAGAGGGAACTTTTGCAAACATTCCAAAACAAGTAAAACCCACTCGTGCGAATTATAACTCAATGCACACGAAGATGCAATAGGGCTACCGCGGACAGCCGCGTTTTTGTATTTTTTGGATTTGTGTATCTGAGAAAGTGATATATGTGGATACCAAGGAATCAGCATAAAGCCAATCGGTCGTCATAATTTGACCATCGGCAGGACCGTCAGCAAATCCAAACAAATGCAAAATTTCATGGAGTGCCGTTAATTGGCGAGTGTCGGAAATACTTCGCTTGACACTAGAATCCGTGCTTACCTTATCCCGGATGGTTTCATTGAAGATTATAAAAATCCCCTTGCCGTTTTGCACTGCCTTTCCAAGACACCAATTGACTCCCTCCTTACTAGGCGGATCGTATGTGAGTGCTTTCACATCTTCATATGCTCCAATCCCATGAATGCACCAAAACTCTGGATTATTATACATGACAACGTCGCGTGAATGATTTGAAATGTCGGTAATTTCGTCTGTTGAGCCAATTTTTTCCAGTTCTCGCTGGAATGGCGTAGTGGTATTCCAGACACCGGGATTCCATGAATTGTCGTTACCAACGATCCACAGCGGATCTGGATCACCCTCAGATTGAGAAACCTTTTCCACTTCGATACACGCCGCCTGAAAGATTGGCGGGAGTGTAAGGAGCGGATCGATAGAGATATCCGATGTCAGCAAGGAGATATCCGGCAAATCAATGTCTAGAGGTTCTCCGTTACCATTGACATAAACGACATCAAAGTCGTCAGGTTCTTTTCCAATCTTCGGGGTAGCACTCCAGCCAGCGGGTAAATTGGTGCTAATATCCCAATTTCCACTTATTACCTTATTGGGGTCACTGGGGTCGTACTTTGCTCTGGTCGCAAAGGTAAAACCATGTGGACTGGGCGGATCGTTTTGTGTCGCCTGTATAACCGGTTTTTCCATTTGATCTAATTCTACCCAGAGCGTTCGCCATACGGTAAGCATTTTTGTCTGGTGGTCTTCTAAATCCTTCCAACCGTTGCCCGTTAAACATTGCAACTTAGTTCCGCTCAAATTGAAGCAATAAAGCCTCATAGTAGCAGAATCTGGATGTGCTGCGACAATATAATTGTCGCCTGCATATGCCGAATCAATCTGAAAACATTTGGTTTGCTCCGATTCGTTACTGTCGAAGGTAACACTATCCCCGCATAACATTGTTATGCTACCCCAATTGTCCCGAATAAGGTTTGTCACATCTAAATGATTCACGGGTACTTTTAAGCTGCCTTTGGGATTGTCAGGATCGAACCAAGCAAGATACACTTTGCCAAACATATTCGGCGGTATCGATTCTACCAATGTTACCTTGACCTTGATAACATTGTTAATATTGCCGTTCGGGGCATCTTTCTCTGAAAAACAACGCTTTCCTTCGTCATTGGGATTGTTACCAAGTTTAATGGCACCATCCGACTCATCTCCTTCAATCGTTTCCCACTTGACGCTCTGGATAGCATTGAGCATCAAATCTTCGGATACCTGCGTAGTATTAACCAAAGGCACCATCTCCACATCTGAAACGGTTCCCGATTGGACAAAGATGGTTGCCGTAACGGCTTCGTAAACATTCACAGATGCTGTAATCTTTTTCCACTTCGGTAGTGCATTATCGTTAGGCGATTCGTCTGGAGCAAAATCCGTAACGGACAAGCCTCCAAACATGGAGTTCACTGCCCAATCACCTAAACACTGCGGACTAACTATGGCACGAATAGCATTGTCGTTTTCATCCCAAAGATGATACCACCGACGCGTTTCGCCATTGATAGGACGTGTGCCTTGATCTTCAGGAGAATCCCAGCCATTACAGGAGTCACTACATGAACCACCACCACTCGTACTATACGAACCACTTGAACCTGTACTCTCATTGCAGAAGGGAGCACCCCAAGGCTTTTCCATCACTGCTATTCCAATAGTATAAGCAGTACCTCTATCATTGTCGTGGTACAAACTGGCATGTGCAGAACTTGCAGAACAAGATGTACTCGAACCAGAATGAGGATACGCATCCGCTCCAACCCAAATGGTATTCCAAGTATCACTCGTCGTATCAGCAATCAGGTACAGTTGCGGACTGTCCATAAGACTTGTTCCAAACAGGTCCGCAAAGGTGAACCCATTGTCTCCCTCGATAATTTCCGTGTCTGCGCCGCCATTGTTGGATACTTTGAACAACCGGGCATTGGAAATACGAATAATGATTGTCGAAGTGGGACTCCAGCAATCACCTTCGTAACTCACCGTAACCGGCACTTTTGCTCCCGCCTCGAACACTTTGTATTTGTAGCACTCGCAGGAATCCGGCTGATGACAAAAACAACTTTCCGACTCGAAAGATCGGTCGATAGGTGTTACGTCGATTTTTACTGTAATCGAATTAGGATCTGTGCCGTTCGACGACGAGATTGAACCATCCGACGAATCACTGGAATACGAGGAGTTTGATGAACCATTAGATGGAGTGTAGCCCGAATTCGACGTACTACCGTTACTGCTACTACCGCCGCCATTACTGCCACCGCTACTGCTACCACTACTACCAGCACCACTACCACCAGTACCACTACCACCAGTGCCACTACCACCAGTACCACTACCACCAGTGCCACTACCACCAGTACCGCTACCACCAGTACCGCTACCACCAGTACCGCTACCACCAGTACCGCTACCACCAGTACCACTACCACCAGTACCACTGCCACCAGTACCGCTACCACCAGTACCACTTCCACCAGTACCACTTCCACCAGTACCACTGCCACCAGAGCCGCTTCCACCAGAGCCGCTTCCACCAGTACCGCTTCCACCAGTACCGCTTCCACCAGTACCGCTTCCACCAGTGCCACTTCCACCAGTACCACTGCCTCCAGTGCCGCTACCACCAGTACCGCCGCTACCGCCGAATTAGTCGATGGTATCGACTCCGACAAAAATCTTGGACAGCCTCATTTCACTCGGTGGTTCTGTTAACGTTAAACCGATAACACACTCCTATTCTCCATGTTGTTCAAGATATTGATATAACTCCTCTGGAAGAAGGGAAATCTCGCAACGCTGGAAGATGTCGCGTAACTCTTTACCATAATATTCTGTCCACATGATCCCCAAACGGAAATCTTCTGCCGCCTTTTGGTTATTTCCGCCGTTTCGGTACGCCATTCCACGCTTAAAATATAGGTGGTACGCGGACGATATTGGTCCCTTTGAATCGCCTGTGTCTAAATCTATTGTTGTTTTTACATCGGTGTCGATTGCAGATGAATAATCTTGAACCGCATTTAGATAGTCACCCATCTTAAAATAAATGTCACCACGGTCTTCCAACACCACTCTGCGCCAAGATCCTCCGCTATCACCGTATAGGTTTACACACAAGTCTGCCCACGCTAATGCTTCCTTGAATTTGCCTTCGGACGCATACTTGTAGGCGACACTAGGAAGAGCGAAACTATTCTCGTATTCGACAAAACGCTCGCTCTGTGTTTCGAGGAACATACGATTCAAACTCCCCAGATTTAGCCTGTGTTGCCTCAGTTCCACAATGTACCACATTTGAGCAAAAATGATTAGTGCCATAAGCAGGCACAATAGTTTCCAAATGTGTCCACAGACGAAAACCATAGTATTCCCAAATGAAAAGTGTCGGGCTTTATTGGGATCGTTTCTCCGACATATCTGTTTCATATTATGCTCCATGTGTGAAAAGGTATTTTTATCGAAATTTGACCTGTCTGCTTTATCGAACTGACAGACTCCTCCGTTTGATCTGACTTTCCACAGCAGATTGCTCCTCAGAAGAGTCTGCCTGCATTTCGTCAGACATTTTCATTCTACCTCAATACGAAGCCAATGTCTACCCCAGACTCCGTTCGGTGTACCAGTCCGTCGACAAGTTTTCTAAAACCCTGTCATGCCGGCGCAAGCCGGAATGACGGAATTTCAAAATTGTCGATGGACTGCTCAGTGCACGATACCGCTCGCTGTTATGAATACACGGAAAATGCAATTACCATTGAGCCTTAATATAAGGACATCCCCAAAGTAAGCCTGGTATTTTCTTCCCAGTAACAGGATCATAATCATGACTCCCTGCAAGCTGAAGTGATGTTGTCCATTTATGCTTGCCGCCATTATAGAGGACAGTTGGTTCTCCAAAACTGCTGAAGCAAGTAAATCCGTAAAAAACAGCCAACTTGTAGGGCAACCCTAATTCATTATAATAAACTATTGGACCGCCTTCGGCTGGTCTTGCTCCAAATCGTGCGTTTTCGGATGTGTTAATTACGGGAGGAGCATGTCCGCCGTGTCCTGAAATATGCAACCCCCATAGCTCTTTATCATTGTAATATTTTTTTAGCATTCCCTCGAAAACTGCCTTTCGGTCTTCAGGGGTTGAGCCAGTATTTTCGGCATTATATGTTTTGACGGCAATTTTTTTGCTCTTGAGAAAAGTATTATCGTTCTCAAATTTTCCCAAAACACCTTGGATGAGATTGTTAGGAAAAAATGCCGAAAAAATTGTGTTCGGTACCTCAAAAATCTGACTGGACATCAGTTTGTTGTCAATTTGCAGGAAGTCTATCTGCAAATCCTTTGAATAAAGGATCTCCCCGTTAATTCCTTTAACAGTTTTAGGCAGTGTCAACCACATTCTGAAGTCGTTCGGATTGAGACCGACTATACTGGCAAGTTTAGCGATGGTGCCGTATAACCCCGAAATTGCGGTAGCCTTCGCATTCCCATCGCGAAAAATTCTCCACGGAGGGCCAAAATTAACAAGCCTTTTCAGTCCCTGTATCAGCTTGGTCGCAGGTGTAACTATGTAAGGTCCCGAGCCCGAACCGGAACTCGACTCCGACCCTGAAGACGAATAGGACACCGAACTCTCATCGATCTCTTCGTAAACTTTGATAGTTGCCGTTGTCCCGATGTACGTTCCACCGCCATAGAGAAATTTATACCAAGGAGGTTGTGCATCAGCAGGCGTAGATGGTGCCTCTTCTCCCGGCAAAAACTCTCGAGTAGGCAACGCATAGTAACCTTCATAGTGAAACGTCGTTTCTTCTACTATTTGAGCCAAATCGTCCGGTTCAACCTTTGCCCGAATAGCATTGTCGTTTTCTGCCTTCAGAATATACCAAGGACGCATAATTGCGCCATCTTCATCAAAGCCCACGGGATGCTCGCCTTGCTCTTCCGGTTCGCTCCACGAACCATAAGTGGAACAGGAACATGAATACTCATACGATTCGCTGTACGATCCACTTTCACTACCATACGACTCGCTAGACGAACCGATCTCATACTCGTCGATGTACTCACCGCACGTACATATCAAAGGTCTTTCTTGGACTTCGATAGTAATGCAATAGTTGGTGAGCGTAAGCTGTGCTTCACAACATTCATGCTTGTGTCCGCTGCATGAATAGTAACTGCAATTTATCGGACAGTCAACTCGAGGGATCCCCTTTGCTACAAGTTTGATGTCGTCCCACTCTTCGCTGGCTACAAGTGCTTTGACAGTAAAATATCCTGCGAAGTCCTTTTTTTTCAATTTGCTGCCGAGAGCGTATGCCTTGCCTTTGTGATACAATTTGACACGGTCATCGGTGGCAACATTAGGAATTTCCTCCTCTCCTGCACCCGATTCTCCTTCGCCGGTGTCCGCTTCGAGCCAGATTTCAGAGTCGTCGTCCCAACAGTTGCCACTGTAACTACCGCTACTTGACTCGTCGCCCGCACGGAGGTGCACGTAAATAGTCGCCGTTGATTTTACTTCGATCATGTTGTGTCCGTTGAGATGCATGCCGACAAAAGAAACGCCGATACCATGTACGTTGGAACAACTTTCATCGCAACTGCATGAACAGTTACAAGATGAGAAATTGTCCGACGAACTTATAGAAGAGAAACTCGATGAACTGCTAAAACTCGAACTAGAAGAGTAACTTGAACTGCTCGACGAACTACTTGACGAGTAATACGAACTGCTTGATGGGTCGTACGAACTGTTCGATGGGTCGCTGTAAGACCCACTGCTACTGGGATCATTAAAATTACTAGACATGGTTTTTTCCTTTCCTAAAAAAGTATTCTGATTCCGAAGCGGAATCAAAGGTAAAAATGACCGCGGAAACCGTTTCCGCAATCTTCGTTTCCTTGCAGAACGACCACATGGAAACGTTTGGCTTTTCGATTTACGTAGAACCGTCGGCGACGTTTCAAAAATAACACGCCCCCATCAATGCTTGTTTTCTGCCTGACGGAGTGTGTGGGCTGTTTGAAGGGATGGTTCGTCTTTTTCTACGAAATGCAGAAAGCAGGGCGATCCTATTCGTGGTTAGGTCTCTGAGAGACACTTCGCTCTGCCAGATGCCGATGAAGTTCAAGTTCGGTCATTTTCCATTGGACACGAGACGATTCAGGAGTCCAGGGTAGTAACTTAGAAATTTTAACGTTGCATTCATGGAAGGCACTCCAGAGTTGATAGGCATTTGTTCCTACAACCCGACCGTCTTTCTGTTGCACTTGATTTACAATTTTAAGCCTTGTAGGGTGATCTTTGTGCCTAACTGTCTCCTTCGCAAATGGACGATTTGAAAATCCGGCGGCATTGAGACGCTTGTATAAATCTACGTCGCCATAGCCCATGTAGATCATCTCCTCGCTAAATCCATTGACCGAGTCGTGATGGTCTTTTTTGATATAATAAACGCCTGTCAGCGGTCCACAGCCCCAACCGCAAATAAACTCTTTTTCTCCGAACGTGTTTTGTTCAAAAAATGTAGGGTCTAGAACATCGTCCACATCCAGGCATAAAAAATACTCTGTTTTAATCTGCGCGATGCCTAAATTCCATGCAAGCATAGGGGAAAACATATATTCGTACTTGGTTTCGACCACCTTTATTCGTGGGTCATTGAATTCTTTCACGGCATTCCAACCGGATTCGCAACCGTCGTCTCTGTAATCGGTAACGACAAACTCTGGGACATCGAACGGCAGCCAATTCCGCAATGTGTCCAACAGGATTGCATTGCGATTCCGAACTCTCGTGACAATTGTTGTCTTGTCTAACAATGATGTGCGATTAGTCATTTGATTTCTCCTCAAAGGGTTTTGATTCCATAAAGGAATCGGATTGTAGATAGACCGCGAAAACCGTTTTCGTGATCTTTGCTTCCTTACAGATCGTTTTCACGCAACCGTCTGTTCGGAAAGTTCTTTGATTCGTCAATATCGCTGCACCCTAGCATTTCGCTTGAAGTGCTTGTACATAATCATTCGTGACGAGCACGTTATAAATGTCTTGAATTGCGTTGATTCGTTTTTTATCAAAGGCAGAATGCTGAATGAACTGCCGGTAAAAAGTTTTGGCTCTATTCCTATTCCGGGTTGGTGGACAGACGTGGTGCCGAATGTCGCAAAAAGCTCATAATGTTGTGGGCAAATAGACAAAATAGGCTGTCTATTGATGACATTTAGGCAGAATAGGATATTGACATCAACCCCCTGTACCGCCAACAAGTCATCAACCCGGAACCGGAATAGAGCCAAAGTTTTTTATTTGCTGGAAAATTCAAATCACACAATACAGTACAAAACAAGCTCAACATTATGCGAACTTTTCTTACAGTACATCCTATATTCCGGGACATATTGTTTCAAAAGCAACGGGATTTCCCACATGTCGGACGAATTATGCTAAAGGCAGATCGCCAGCTTCGGCTTGTGGCGCATAATGGTTTCGCGTGCACCCAGCAATGCGGGGACTTCATAACCTTCCAAATCCATCTTTATAAATGTAGGCACTCCGTATTCCTGCACCAAATTGTCAATGCGTCTCAATTCAATCACTGTATCCCCTTCTTGATCCGAAATGCAGCTTGAACCAATCGGTTTTTTCGTGTTGATCATCTGTTGCTCATCCTTGTCACCGACTCCGACTCGTACCGGACGGATAGATCCATACCGAGCGGCATTTTTGTCCAAATACTCAGCCGTGCTCGGAACCGGTTCAAAGGCAATAGAGTTCCCGCCATTTAATATGCACAGCACAGATATATCGCCGCAACACGCTCCACAATCATAGAGCCGTTCACCTCGTTCGAATTGAACGATGTTGCTGTATTGATATTGTTCCAAGACAAAGCCGGTTGCGTAACAATAGATAAGGTAGTTCAACGGACCCTCTAATTTCGGCAACTTTCCGTCTGATAACATTTTCTTTGCAGTGTTACGCGATTCTGCTTCCTGTTTCCACGAAAATGGCGAAGGAAAAATTGGATCCGCTTTGTGGAGGATCTCTTGGGCGTATAATTCCCGGCTTACAGCATCGGATAAAAAGGAGCGAGCGAGTTCAATACTCTCCCACTCCCAGTCAGGAGCCTTACCGGTCAATTCTATGCACCGTTTCCATAATTCATTCTTGACAATTGTGTTACTCATCTCTCTATTTTGCTTTCTGATATGGTTTCGTAGTTTTTTCTTTCAAATGATGCATGGCACACACCCTTGTGTATTGCGTTCTGGTTTTGATCCGGCGGAAATGACAAATTCACTCCCATCTATAAATCCTAGGGCTGTGAACGATTGCTCCCTCGTTCACAGAGAAAGCCCCGTAATTTACAGGGTAAAAAATTTTCAGATGCTGTGAACTGCTGTGAATTTTCTGTGAATTCACAGCAGTTCACGGCTCGTGTCACTCGTCACCTTTATACACGAGTTCACGGATTGATGAGGTGGAGTTCCGCTTCGGGGCGAGGTCGGATTTTTAGTTCCGGGTAAACACGTACTCTTCCCAGCGTGATTAAGCGAGTTTTACTAGGGACTCTACTATCCAGTGTTGTAGAAAAACTAAGCAACATTATTGTTTCTGTGGAAAGATCTGCCCAAAACTGCCTAGAACGCCGTTCAAAACCTCTGTTTTTTCACAAATTGCTCTTTTGTTAAATCTTTGTTTATGTTACAACAGTGGGCACGAAAGGAGTTCTCAATGGCACACCGCACAACAAAACGAGCCAAGAAAACCGCTTGGAAGCTTGACGAAGAATCTTGGGATCGCATCAAAGATATTTTCCCCTTCAAAGAAGTCGGTCCCCAAGGCGGACGACCACCCTTTGCCCGTCGACGTGTGTTTGAGGCGTTGATCTGGTTTTGCCGAAGTGGCTGTCCCTGGGAATATCTGCCCAAGAATTTTCTCTCTTGGAGTACCTGTCGTCGGCGTTTGCTCGAATGGGAAGAGCAAGGGATTTTGGTTGCCCTTCACCAACAGCTTCTTGCGTTGCTTGACGGACAGGGCAAGTGACGGCTGGCAGAAACCGTTCTTGACGGAAGTTTCATTCCGGCGAAAAAGGGGGGAAAATGTTGGAAAAACCAGATCGGGAAAGGGGTCGATGTTGATGGCGGTCGTCGATGGAAACGGCGTTCCACTGAATGTTGAAGTGGAGAGTGCGGCGACTCACGAAGGTCATGTTGCAGAAAAGACCGTTGATGGCATCAAGATTAAAAAGCAGGGAATGCGAATGAAACAAGCGAAGCGTCT
>Ga0099364_10006752_pt1 | contig 16626 bp, 15 predicted proteins | sample TergutTh196P3_FD_73070 | JGI IMG/M metagenome (GOLD analysis project Ga0099364, IMG submission 73070) | Microcerotermes parvus P3 segment gut microbial communities from Pointe-Noire, Republic of the Congo - Th196 P3 | ecosystem: Host-associated > Arthropoda: Insects > Digestive system > Gut ... | reverse complement strand
AGCGGTGAAAAGCGCTTGGATGCCGACGCTGTAATAATTACAGCAGACACAATGGCCATAGATCACTTATTCGACGAGCCACTAACAGCACCCTGGCTCGACGAAATGCGCAAAGTATGCGAGCCGACTATGGTAACCCTTATTTGCCTTGGGATAAACGCAGACTTAAGTACATATGCCAAAAATTATATATTTAAGCCTATACAGGCAATCACGCTGGCAAACAAGACCTACGAGCACCTTGCAATTAACAATTATGCAGGCGATACTGTTTATTCTCCCAAAGGAAAGACTTCTTTAACAATACAATTGGACGGGGACACATACGAGTTCTGGAAAAAAGCCAAAGAAGAAGACCGTTATTCGGAGGAAAAACAAAAAATTGCCGATATTGTTATTGCTGCGCTGACTGCACAGATACCAGAAATCAAAGACCTCATCGAAGTTTGCGATGTTGCAACCCCCCTCACCTATGAACGCTACTGTGGCAACTGGAAGGGATCCTGGATGACCGAGATGACTCCCAATATGAAGATGAAAACCTATCCTGCTGTCATCAAAGGCTTGTCCGGCCTGTACTTTGCCGGGCAGCGTATGAGTCCGCCTGGCGGCCTGCCTCCGGCCTTGATGAGCGGCAGAACGGCGGTGCAATACCTCTGCAGGGATACAGGGACTGTATTTGTGAGTGAAGAATGATATTTAAACAGCAACAGCTTTTCTGGCGGCTATTCCGCCGGAAATATCATCAATGGCTTTTATTTCTTCAAGGTTCATGGTATGGCGGTATTCCTGTTCCTGCCGTTCTTTCAATTTTGATATTATTTTGCGATCCCTGGATGCTTCCAGATAAATTGTTCTTGCTTTTTCTACTTCCAATTCTGCAAGAGCTGCTTCTTTTAACAGTTTTTCTTTAGTTTGATCCAGTCTAAGAATATAAAGATCTATACTGCGCATTTCAAAAAAGCTAATATTTGAAGAATAGCGGTTTTGCGAGGCATCAATTATTTCCTGAGCTATGTTTTTAATACGCAGCTCAAGGGCTGACAGCACTCCAATTGCTTTGCCCAATTCAAGCTTTGTTTCCTGTTCGCGGTTTTCTCTTAGTCTAAGAACTTTTTCAAGTTTAAAATTGAAGCGTCTCATGTAGTTTTAACTGACTGAATCTCCTCCACTGGTATATTTATGCCGGTTATTTCGCTCATTACCTGCAATGTTTCTGCGATAGAGGATTTTTCTCCCACCTCTTGAATAAGGAATGTATCAATAGCCTGTTTTTTTTCTATGGCTTCATCTATGGCAGGATTGGTTCCTTGATGATAAGCGCCCACATTAATTAGATCTTCGTTTTGATTGTACACGGCAATATGCCTGCGGATAATACCTGCTGCTTTGCGTGTCTCCGGTCCTGTAACTGCCGGGGCAAGACGGGAAATACTTCCTAAAATATCAACGGCAGGATAATGATTTGCCTGTGCCAGGGGGCGCGAAAGTACTACATGACCGTCGAGGATTCCCCGTACAGCATCGGAAATTGGTTCGTCAAGATCATCTCCGTCAACAAGGATAGTATAGAATCCGGTAATGGTCCCCTTGTCGCTGGTGCCGCAGCGTTCCAGCAATTTTGGCATGGAATCGAATACACTTGGAGTATAACCGCGTGTAGCCGGAGGTTCTCCAATTGCCAATCCAATTTCCCTCTGGGCACGGGCAAAACGTGTTATTGAATCAAAAAGAAACATAACATCCAATCCTTGATCCCGAAAGAATTCTGCAATGGCAGTAGCAGTATAAGCGCCTCTAAGCCTTGCAAGCGGGGGTGAATTGGAAGGAGATACTACCAAGACAGTTTTTGCCAGCCCTTCCGGTCCCAGATCATTTGCGATAAAGTCATTAACTTCGCGGCCTCTTTCTCCAATAAGAGCTACAACATTCACATCTGCATTGGTATTTCGTGCTATCATTCCCAAAAGAGTAGATTTTCCTACACCCGATCCGGAAAAAATCCCCAGACGCTGACCGCGGCCGACAGACAAAAGACCATCTATGGCCCTGACACCGGTAACAATACGCTCCTTAACACGGCGGCGTTTTAGGGGATCCGGCGGAGTGGAAGAAGCCGGATAATACACACTGGAAGATATATCTCCTTTATCATCCAAAGGACGTCCTGTACAATCCAGTACCCTGCCCAATAGTTTTTTTGATACAGGAATTTCTAAACAATTTCCCGAAGCGATAACCCTATTTCCCTCTTCCAGGCCGTTTGTTTCTCCATAGGGCATAAGCTGTACTGTATCTCCCCTAATACCAACTACCTCGGCGGGGATTATTCCGCTGCCCTTAGGTGCTTCGATACGGCATTGCTCGCCAATAACAGCCTGGGGGCCGTGGCTTTCTATTAACAAACCCTGAACTTTAGTTATATGCCCGACACATTTTATGGTATCCAGCTCTGCTGCTGTTTCAATATATTTGTCAATAATAGACGTAATAGGAGGCATCCTAGACCCCTTCTATTGTGCCGGTTTTGGCTCTATTTTTAATGGGACTGATTTCCAGAATCTTCTGTTCCAATTCTGCAAGCTGGCTTGAAATACGGGCATCTATTTCGCCAAAGTCTGTTTCTATAATACAGCCGCCCGGATCCACTGTTGAATCTTCGATAATCTGAATAGATTTAGCTCCTTCTACCAATTCAATAAAATCTTTTTTATGATCGGTAGCAAGTTTTAAATCCAGCAAATTAACCCTAATTGTTATATTTCCTCTGCCCTTTACTTTTCTTAGAGCCTGTCCAACGTTGGAGATTACAACATTACGCTGATTTTCCGAAATAACCTTAATAACTTTACGTGAAATAAGCAGAACCAGATCTATTATCTGCTGCTCTGTTTCTTCCAGAATTTCTCCTCGTTTATCCTGAGCCCGCTCAAGAATTGTTTGAGTCCTTTGGATTAGCCTGTTTACTTCTTCTTTGCCTTCGGTAAATCCAGTTTCTCTTCCTGCTGCCCGCCCCTGTTCTTCTGCCTGCTTTTTTTCAAATTCAAAAGCTGCTACAGCATCGTCTTCTATCTGCTTTGCTCTGGCTTTAGCATCTGTAAGAATCTGTTCTGCATCATCTTCGGCCTGGCGTTTAAGAGACTGTGCATCCCCTGTCTTCCGTTTAACTTCGGCAAAAGCAGCTTCTTCTGCTTCTTTTATTATTCTGTCGGCTTCCGCTTTGGCGGAACGGATTAGAGCTTCTTTTTCCTGCTCCCACTGCTGCATAAAGGCCTCTGCTTCCATGCGCAGATCATCTGCAGTTGGGCCGGAATATTCATCTAGTCCCCCGACTTCTTCAATTTCTTCCAGTACTTCTTCTTCAGGAGTACCGGCAGAAAAACCGCCGGGTGCTTCAAGTACCACCCTGTCCCCAACAACGGTTAGCTCCATGGGCCTAAAAACTGCTTTTGCCATAATTACCTCTTATACAACCAGTTCGTCTTCCCCGGACCGGGCAACAACGATTTCGCCGGTATCTTCCAGGTGGCGGATAATGGAAACTATCTTCTGCTGGGCTTCTTCTACGTCCTTTAGACGGACTGGACCCATATATTCCATATCTTCCTTAAGCATACCGGCAGCACGCTTACTCATATTCCGGAATATCTTATCCTGTACTTCCGTATCAACACTCTTAAGCGCTTTGGCAAGTTCCTGGGAATCCACTTCGCGCAAGACCTTTTGTATTGCACGGTCGTCGAGCATAACGATGTCTTCGAATACGAACATTCGTTTTTTGATTTCTTCGGCCAGCTCGGGATCTTCGTCTTCCAGTGCTTCGATAATCTGCTTTTCCGAAGAACGGTCAACCAGGTTAAGTATTTCGACTATGCTTTCTACACCGCCTGCGGCTGTATAGTCTTCACTGGAGAGACTGGAAAGTTTCTTTTCCAATACCCGCTCTACTTCTCTTAGAACTTCCGGACTTGTTCTGTCCATTGTTGCAATACGCCGGGCTACATCGCTCTGCGCTTCATGAGGAAGATTCTGTAAAATTACCGAAGCTTTATTCGGTTCCAAATAAGCAAGAATAAGGGCAATGGTTTGCGGATGTTCCTGCTGGATAAAGTTCATAAGGTGGGCTGGATCGGTACGCCGGATAAAGTCAAAGGGCCTTACCTGCAGACTGGATGTAAGACGGTTAATTATATCTATGGCCTTTTGACTGCCCAAAGACTTCTCTAACAGCTCCCTGGCATAGTCTATACCGCCGGTTGTAATAAACTGGCTGGCCATCATTAGTTCCTGGAATTCCATAAGAACTATATCTTTTTGATCTGGTTCTACCGTTTCCAGCCTGGCAATTTCAAAAGTCAGTGTTTCTATTTCATCTTCCCGCAGGTACTTAAAAATTTCTGCAGAAATTTCCGAACCTATACTGACAAGAAATATGGCTGCTTTCTGACGTCCGGTAAATTCTTTTGCTCCCTTCTTTTTGGAACTGGTCGAAGTACCGGTACTGGTGGATGGGGCCATGTTTTAATCCTCCAAAAGCCAGGTTCGGATCAGCTGGGCTGCATCTTCCGGATGATCCTTTGCCAGACTGATAACATTTTCCTGTAATTCCATGCGCTTGCGTTCTTCTACCGACATGGATACTTCTACGCCTTCCTGCTCTGCTTCCAAAAGAGCCCGCTCCCTGGCAGCCTGTCTTTCCCGTGCAAGAGCTTCTTCGTCTGCAAGACGCTTGCGTTCAATTGCCTTGGAAACAAGCCGGAATACCATAAAGGCAACAAGAAGAACAGCAAGTCCAATTAAAAAGAACACTATAGTTCTTTGTATGTTTTGCTGCCTAAAATATGCAGCATCCGCAGCAGCATGTTCCGCTGTACGGTCAAATTGAATATTCGTTACCGTTACCGAATCTCCCCTATTTGGATCAAAGCCTATGGCATTCTGAACCAAAAGCTGAGTATTTCTAAGTACTTCAGCTTCAATGGGAGTATATTCCCGTTCAAGCGCATTATGAGGCAATACTATGGGTCTTCCCTTTTCATCGTACTTTAGTGTCCAGATTCCGTCAATATTTACCGATACACTGGCACGGTCTACGCTGGGTTTTCGTTCTTCTTCGATTACTTCCTGGCCTATCTCTTCATTTCTGCTGATTACATGCTGGGTAACAGTGCCATGCATATTGGCTACATCCGCATAGGCTGGCATTACATTGGGTTCCAGTCCCGGAGGTCCTTCGGGATTAAAGCCTGTTCCGGTAAAGCTGGTATCATAGGTTTCTATTGCTCGGGTAACAGAAGGCTCTATTACCGAATCGTCATAGGCCAGCCCGGGAGTACGGGGCCTTATTACAAAAGGAAGGAAACGTGTGGTACTTACATTGCGCCTGGACATATCCATCTCAAAACGTACTCTCACTTCCCCGACCCTGTCCGAGGAAAAGGTACTTTGAAGACTATTCCAAATCAACGCTTCATAACGTGCTTCAAGAGCCCGTATATCCCTTTGCTGCCGTACTACAAGGTTCTGTTCATCAAGACCCCTTGCCACATCGCTGTCAAAGTCATTTAAGATTAAACCAGTATGATCGGTAATAACAATATTTTCGTTACTAAGACCTTCTATAGCATAACGCAGTATGCTTTGAATACCTTCTATTTTTCTCCGGTTTTCTGCTATATCGCTTCCCGGAGTGGGAATTATGCTAACAGCAGCAGTAACCGGATTCTGATCCGTTAAAAACAGCGAATTTGGAGGCACTACGATATTAACCCGTGCATCGTCAACTCCTTCCAGAGCCTTGATGTGATCAACTACCATTTGTCTAAGTGCCCTTTGTAAATTAACATTCCGTTCAAAATCGGTTATTGTCCATCGCTCCCGGTCAAAGATCCTCCAGGGATCGATCCCCTGCGGAATCATGTTTTCACTGAATAAAATAGCACGCATTCTTCTGGCAATTACAGCATCTTCTACCATTATTATATTACTGGCAGTAACTGTAACTCTGATATTTTCCTGGTTAATGCGGGTTATTATCCGTTCCCGTAAGTTTTCGTCATTGATTGGCGCGTCAATTATCGGCACCAGGCTTGAAGATGACGAGACTGATACCAGTGCTACCATTCCAATAACTGCAACAACTGCAATACCGGCAACTATTAAGCGCTGGATAAGCGTTATTCTTCCCCATAGGCTCCTAAGCTGTTCGAGTAATCTTTGTAAGAATTCCATGTTCCCCTCCCCAATATCTATTTACCGTGTGTTAATAATATCCTTCCAGGATTGAACAACACGGTTTAAAATGGTCCTAGCTATATTCAACGACATATTAGCCTGAGCCTGAGCTATGCTAATGTCTTCTATGTTTACCGATTCCGGATCAATTATGGCCTGATGAATAAGGTTTTGATGGTAGTTCTGATATGCGCTTACCTTATCCAGAGCCTTAAGCATGGCCTGGTCAAAAACACCGTCTCTGGTTGCATTTTCTGCTCCTATGACTTTTCCCAAAGCAGCAATACCGGAGCCAGTTTTATTGTAGAATTCTTCGTTAAAAACTCTTGGCTTTAAGTTAGGCATGGAAGATGGAACGGGCGGCATGGGGACCGGACTAAAAAATTGCGGCTGTAAAATCATATATTATCCTCCTATCCTCTTGCTCCAATGTCCAAGGCACGCTGGAACATTGATTTATAGCCTTCCACCACCTGGGCGCTGGCTTCATACATACGGTTAGCGTCAATTAAATCCACCATTTCAGTAACAACATCTACATTGGGATATTCCACATAACCCGCATGGGGTCCGTCCAAAATTGCATCGGGATGTGTTGGATTGTATACCAGACGGAGCGGCGATGTGTCTTTTCGTATTCCGGTAACCCGCACACCCTGGCCGGGTCCATTATCCAGCATGGGGGGCAGATAAGGAGAACGCCAATAAGGTTCCTGAACCCTGGGCCTCATTATTACCCTGTCCCTTCTAAAGGGGCCGCCTTCGTTGGTACGGGTCGTGTTTACATTGGCCATATTATTGGCAATAACATCGGTTCGCAGCCTTTGCGCACTCATTCCGCTTGAGGCTATATTAATTGCACTAAAAAGTCCCATCTCTTCTCCTTATTTATGCCCTAAGCACCAAAGCAACCTGGCCAAATTCAAAAGCCGTTGCACTGGCATACAAGGTATAGCGCATTTGATTTTTAAGAATATTGTTTATTTCCTGTTCCGGATCAACATTATTTCCGTTATTGTTATAGGTACTGGTATAATCAAGTACCCTGCGTGGCTGTATATTCTGATAATCCACCCGGGTCCAGTTGCTTATATGCTGGGGATGGGTTCTGGCCAGTAAAAACCTTGGCTTGTATTTTTCTGAATTAAGCGCTTTTTCCAGTGATGCTTCATAGTTTACTTCGGTTCGTTTAAAGTTCGGTACACCCTGGTTAGCCAGGTTATTTGCATACACCGAATTGCGTAAATTCCCCACATTCATCGCCCTGTGGAGTAAATCTACAGTTTGTGAAAAACTACTCATCCAATACCTCTCTTTCCAACATCGGCATTTTTTTGACTGCCCTATAGAATATAACGGCCCAAATCCTGATCTTTGGCCAAATTTGAAAGCTTTTCATTTACATATTCCTCGTTAATGGTTATATTAGCCGGGGATATATCCGGCGCATCAAAGGAAAGTTCTTCCAGCAGGGCTTCCATAATGGTATGGAGGCGGCGGGCGCCGATATTTTCCAGGCTGGCATTAACTTCCGCGGCAAGGACTGCCAGCCGCTGGATTGCATCCTCGGTAAAAGTGATTTCTATATTTTCTGTAGAAAGCAGATCCTTATACTGCCGGGTCAAGGCATTTTTTGGTTCGGTAAGTATACGAAGGAATTCTTCCTTACCCAGGGAATCCAGTTCTACCCGCAGGGGAAAACGTCCCTGGAGTTCGGGAATTAGGTCCGATGGTTTGCTTAAATTAAAGGCCCCTGCTGCAACAAAAAGGATATGACTGGTATCTACCGGCCCCCATTTGGTATTGACCGTGGCGCCTTCTACAATGGGAAGTATGTCCCTTTGTACTCCTTCCCGGGATACATCATGACCGCTTCGTTCTCCCCGCACGGCTATCTTGTCTATTTCGTCAATAAAAACAATTCCTGTTTCTTCTACCCGCTTTCGGGCTTCATCATTAACTCTATCCCTGTCAATTAGTTTTTCTGCTTCTTCTGCTATTAAAATTTCCCTGGCACGCTTGACGCTTACATTTTTTTTCTTTTTACCCCCTCCAAAAAATCCTGCAATTCCCGAAAGGCTCGATTCCAGATCTTCAAAGCTCCCCCCCATCATTTCAAACGAAGGAAGCTGGGGACTTTGATTTACCGTTATTTCTACTGTTCCATTTTCCAGCTTGCCTTCTCGCAGCCAGGTTCGGAATTTTTCACGTGTATGATCAATTTTCTTTTCTTCAGCAGGATCTGTTTCTATTTCCGCCTGTTCTTCTTTTGCAGCTTCGTTGTTTTGCTGAGCGCTGACTTGTGTGTCTGCCGGGACTTCTCCTGTGTTTTTTTGCGCCGGCACTAAGGGTATACCTACCTGTATGGCAGTTCCCATTATTCCCGGCCCATTATCATTGTTAAAAGAGAATGCTCCCATGGGACGGATTACCGGGCTTGCAGGATCGGGTTTGCGCGCCTTACTTTTCTTTCCCGAACGCTGTACCAAAAGATCCAAAAGAGCTTCTTCTGCCCGTTTTTCTGCTTCTTCATTTACTGTATGCTGCATTTCCTGTTTTACCATTTGTATACCGGCAGCCATTAAGTCGCGGATCATCGACTCTACATCCCGTCCAACATAACCAACTTCGGTATACTTGGTTGCTTCTACCTTTATAAAAGGAGAATTAGCAAGTTTAGCCAAACGTCTGGCAATTTCTGTTTTACCTACTCCAGTGGGCCCTATCATAAGTATATTCTTTGGCGCTATATCTTCTCTTATTTCCGGATCCAGCTTGATACGCCGGATACGGTTACGCAGAGCAACTGCAACTGCCCGTTTTGCATTTTTCTGCCCTATAATATATTTATCCAATTCTGTAACTATTTCCTTTGGAGTAAGGTGATCCAGGTTTTTTTCCATTACTATTGTATCCCTCCGCTTATGGTTTTAATTCTTCCAGTGTAATTTGGTTATTGGTATAAATGCAGATACTTCCTGCAATTTCCAAACTCCGCTTGGCAATTTCTGCAGCAGTAAGATCGCTTCCGTTAAGGAAAGCTAAAGCGGCAGCCTGGGCATAGTTACCTCCGGAGCCTATTGCCAATACATCTTCTTCCGGTTCAATTACATCTCCCCTTCCGGAGACAAGCAGGGTTTTATGTAAATCTGCTGTTAGTATCATCGCTTCCAGCCGGCGCAGGGTTCTGTCTGTACGCCAGTCCTTTGCCAATTCAACAGCCGATCGAACCAGGTCTCCGGAATATTCTTTTAGTTTGCCCTCAAATCTGTCAAAAAGGGTAAATGCATCGGCAGTAGCACCGGCAAAACCGCAAAGAACCCTGCCGTCCCATAAACGCCGAACCTTCCGGGCATTACTCTTTACCTTTGTTTCGCCCAGAGTTACCTGACCGTCTCCGGCCATTGCAGCTTCTCCGTTTCGCCTTACTGCAATAACGGTAGTGGCCCGTATTATCACATCGTTCATATTATTCCTTCCCTCCGCTTATAAGCTGAGTTTGTCTATGGGCATGCGGATGGGCTTTCATATATGCTGCTCTAAGATGTTCCATGTCTACATGTGCATAACGCTGAGTTGTAGAAATGCTGGCATGGCCCATAAGTTCCTGAACCAGGCGGACATCGCAGCCAGAATTAACCAGGTGAGTAGCAAAGCTATGCCTTAAGGCATGCGGATGTATATGTTTGCCCATCTCCGATCTGTCTCCATATTGACTTATGATCCACCGTATCCCCGCTACAGATAGGGGACCTCCTTTGCGGTTAATAAACAAGCTATTTGTTGGTTTTTCTGATCTAATACGAGCCTGCCGTGCAGGAAGATATTCCTTTATAGCCTGGACTGCTTCTTCGGAAAAAAATACATGACGCTGTTTATCACCCTTGCCTGTCACGATGGTCGAAAGATAGTCTTTTTCCATCATATCTAAAGAGAGACTTACAACTTCGGAAATCCTTAAGCCTCCGGAATACATGGCAAGAATTAATGCCTTATCCCTAAGCGGCCATAAAATACCTGCTTTTTCGGGCAGTTCTGCAAAAACAGCCATTTCCCGTTCCCAAAGAAAAACAGGCAATGTTTTTTGTATCTTAACATTTCGTATGTTTGAAGAGGGATCATCCTTTCGTTTTTCTGTCCTTATTAACCAGCGGAAAAAACCCCTAATAGAAGACAGGCAGCGGTTTACACTGACCGAAGCAAGCTCCTCTGCCGAAAGGTCTGCAATAAAATGCTGTACTTCCCGCGAGGAAGCAGCTTCGGGCACTATGTTAAGATTACTGCAATATGCAGAAAAACGGGAAAGATCTTTTTCATAAGCAGTTAAAGTCCGCCCGGACAGGTTTCGGACTGCCTTTAAGTAGAGGAGGTATTGTTCTGTAAGATTAGCGTTATTCATTTTTCCTCTTCTTCCTCTGCACTATGAAGATAATCGCAGTCCGGATTAATGCATGCCTTATGACTGCCCTTGCCTTTTTCGTATTTTTCTACCAGGAACTGTCCGCACTTTGGACAATTTTGTGAAAGTGGTTTATGGTGAGAAATAAAATCACATTCCGGATATTTTGTACAACCATAAAATTCCTTGCCCCTTCCTTTGGTTTTTCTGGCAACAATATCACCATCGCATTTGGGACAGCTTGCCAGTGGAACCGAACGGGTATTTTTACATTCGGGAAAACCGGAACAGGCCAAAAAGTATCCAAAACGTCCCAGTTTTTTTACCAGAGGCTTTCCGCATTTTTCGCAGATTAAATCGGTTGGTTCATCCAAAGTTCCCCTGTACGATTCCAGGGTTTTTCCTACTTCATCCAGCCTGTCCTTAAAGGGATCCCAAAATTCCTTTATCATGTCCGGCCAGCGAATGGTATTTTCTTCTACTTCGTCTAATTTGTTTTCCATTGACGCTGTAAAAGCAGTGTCAACTACATGAGGGAAATATTCGCTTAACATATCGCTTATTAAGGTCCCCAGCAGAGTAGGTACAAGCTGTTTGTTGGATCTGGTTACATAGTATCTGTCCAAAAGCACAGAGATGATAGGTGCATAGGTAGAAGGACGGCCTATACCTTTTTCTTCCAGAATTTTTACAATGGAAGCATCGGTATAGCGGGGAGGACCCTGGGTAAAATGCTGTTCGGGATAAAACTTTTCTGCCGTAAGGGTTTGACCGGTTTTTAAGGAAGGTACTGCTTTGCCCTTATCATCCTTGGAAGCAAGGAGTTTTAATACTTGATAAAAACCCTTATCCAGTATTTTTGAACCGGTAATACGAAAAATACCTTTATTTGTACCATTGGATACAGAAATGTCTATACTTATTGTTTTAGTTTTAGCGTTTGCCATTTGACAGGAGACAAAACGTTCCCAGATTATTGTATATAGGCGCAGTTGATCCCTGTTAAGAAAATCCTTGACAAAGTCCGGAGTATAGCGTACATAGGTCGGCCTAATTGCTTCGTGCGCATCCTGGGTCTTTTTTCCCTGTGCATATTCGATGGGAGCCGGAGTAAGCGCTTTGGGATAATGAGCGGCTATCCATTCCCGAAGTTCGGAAAGGGCGGTGGCCGATATACGAACAGAATCTGTACGCATATAACTTATCAGGCCCACACGCTCAGAGTCCATATTGATCCCTTCGTATAACTGCTGGGCTATCTGCATGGTCTTTTTACTGGTAAAACCCAGTCTGTTTGCAGCAGTCTGCTGAAGCTGCGATGTGGTAAAGGGCGGTTTGGGGCGTATTGATTTTTCTGTTTCCTTTATATCTGCTACGGTATAGTTTGCACCTTTAAGTATATCAATTAAAAGAGATACTTCTTTTTCATTTTTTAATTCCGGTTTTTTATCCTGCCAGGAAAAAAGTTGGGCTTTTATAATTCCCGAACGGTTGGTCTTAAAATCTGCATCTATAGTCCAGTATTCTTCGGGGATAAAAGATTCCACTTCTTTTTCCCTTTCGCAGATAAGCCGCAGGGCAACAGATTGGACACGTCCTGCAGAAAGGCCGTTTTTTACTTTTTTCCAAAGCAGCGGCGAAAGATTGTAACCCACCAGACGATCCAAAACCCTGCGGGCTTTCTGGGCATTAACTTTAGCTTGATCAATACCGGAAGGATTATTTACTGCATCCTTAATTGCCTGAGGAGTAATTTCGTTAAAGCAAATACGTTTAATGGGAACCTTTTCGGTTTTTGCAGTTATAGCATGATGTAAATGCCAGGCTATGGCTTCTCCTTCCCTGTCATTATCGCTTGCCAGAAGGACTTCGTTTGATTTTTTAGCATCGCTTTGAAGCTCTTTTAATATTTTTGCCCTTCCCCGTACAGTAATATATTCCGGTTCAAAATCGTGCTCTACATCTATTGCTGTCCGGGATTTGGGAAGATCAATTAAGTGACCCATAGAAGCCTTAACTGTATAAGAAGATCCCAGATACTTTTCTATAGTTTTTGCTTTTGCAGGAGATTCCACAATGACAAGGGTTTTCTTGTCAGTTTTTGCTGATGTTTTACTTTTTTTTGTTTTTGCTTCCATTACAATCCCAGTTCTTGTTTAAGAGAATCTGCCAGAGCGCTTCCGCCTCTAACTGCATTTTGTTTGTTCCATTCCAGTAAAACTGATGGATCTATACCCCAATTGCTAAATACATCAGCTGCTTTCGATATAACCGGACAGCCATCTCTGGCCAATGCCCTGGTGCCGTCTCCCAGAGGAGAGCTTATGCCCGAAGAAGCAACAAAAAGGTCTCTGCCCTGTTCAAGTGCAAAACGGCCTGTATGAAGTGCGCCGGAAGCTGCCGGAGCTTCTACAATTATTGTGGCTCGTGCAAGGCCGGATATTATTCTGTTCCGCTGTGGATAGTACCATTTTTTTGGTTTTGTTCCAAAAACATATTCGCTTACTAGCGATCCTCCTGTCTGTAAAATACGCCTTGCCAGTTCACGGTTGGAAACAGGATAAACCTGATCTACAGAAGATCCAAGTACAGCCACCGCACATCCGCCGCCTTCCAGACAGCCGCGGTGGGCAAGTGCATCTATTCCAAGAGCAAGCCCGGATATAACCGTAATACCTGCTTTGGCAAATTCCCGCCCCAGCGTCAAAGCCTGCATGGAAGCGGCAGCACTTGGATGACGCGTCCCTACCACAGCAACGGCTGGTTTTTCCGGATCCAATAGAGTTCCCCGGTAATAAAGCAATACCGGCGGATCATATATCTCCCTTAGAAGCGGCGGATATAACAGAGAATCCTTTTCTATCTGTTTTATACCTAAAAGCTGTTCTTTATCCATCATACCCCCAAAACAGGCAAGAAACTACGATGCTGCTCTCTAAGATATGAAGCATCAACATGGGTATAAATCTGGGTAGTTGCCAGATCCGCATGGCCTAATAGTTCCTGAACCTGCCTTAAATTAGCGCCTCCTGCCAGTAATTCTGTGGCAAAACTATGCCGCAGTGTATGAAGCTTTGATCCTGTCCCTGCAAGTATGGCCAGAAGAGAATAATTTTTCCAGATTCCCTTTCTCGAAAGCCTCTTGCCGCTCTTTGCCAGAAAAAGAGCTCTTGGGTGTTTATGCCCTGCCAGGATGGGACGGACTTCTGCAAGGTAGCGTTTTAGCCACTGTGCTGCTTCTGCTCCAAATAGTACCATACGTTCTTTGTTTCCCTTTCCTTTTACCCGGATAATCCCTTCCTGGAAAAAAATATCGGTAATATCCAGATGAACCGCTTCGGATACCCTAAGACCGGCAGAATAGATCAATTCAAAAATTGTCCGGTTCCTTATACCTAAGGGCTTTGTTGTGTCTGCTGCTTGTAACAAGGCTTCAATTTTTTGCTGCGAAAGCACCGAAGGAATACTAAAACCCCGCTTGGGTATTTCCAGCAAAGCTGCAGGATTATCGTTTCGAATACCCTCGTCACAAAGATAGTAAAAAAAGGAACGCAGTGCAGAAATAACCTTGGCTGCAGAACGAGCTTCAATATTCCTCCGCCTTTCGTCCAAATATGCGGTAAGAAGCTGTATATCGGCTTCTCCCAGTATGGTTTCCGGATTATACCCCTCTTGTTCCAGCCAGGAGAAAAAAAGCTGTATTTCCCCTGTATAGGTTTGTACCGTTAAAGCTGAACGGCGCTTAATGGCCAAAAGCAAGGTCCGGTATCCAGAAAGGATATTTTTCATTTCTCTGCCAGTATTTCTGTTTTTTCGGGAAAACGCATAATTGTCGGAACATCCAGATCTTCATCCTTATAGTTCCGGTGCGCCAAATAGTCAATTCGGTTTCTGACAGAACGGCTGGTAAAACTGTTCCATTCTTCCAGCCCAACAACATCCCTGTTTAAATTGGAATCTATACACCGGTTATCCATAATTAATGTATTAAGCTGAAATCCTGTAGCAATTACCGTTACCTGGATTTTATCTTCCATCTCGTCTTTTATTACTGCTCCGTGAATGATCTGAACTTCCGGGTCTGCTTTTTCGCTGACTAGTTCTACAACTTCTTCCAGCTCTGAAAGTGCAAAAGACTCGCCGCCGGAAACGCAGATTAAAATACGTCTTGCTCCTACTATGGTCGTATCTTCCAGGAGTGGATTTTCTACTGCTTTAAGAGCTGCCTTTTGAGCCCTGTTCTCTCCCGAAGCAATTCCTACACCCATTAAGGCGTCTCCCTGGCCGTACATGGTCTGTTTGACATCGGCAAAATCTACATTCATTTCGCCTGTTTCAAGGATTAAATCGGAAATACCCTGAACACCCTGACGAAGTATGTCATCGGCCATGCGGAATGCTTCTTTGATTGGAGTATTTTTTTCTATTAAGGAAAGAAGCTGCTGGTTCTGAATTACAATAAGAGTGTCTACTGCTTCCTTCATTTTAGCTATTCCATCTTCGGCAAGGCGCATTTTATAGCGGCCTTCAAAACCAAAGGGTTTGGTTACAACCCCGACAGTTAATGCGCCGCATTCCCTTGCAACCTGGGCAATTACCGGCGCAGCCCCCGTACCGGTGCCGCCTCCCATTCCGGCTGTAACAAAAACCATATCCGCCCCTCTAAGGGTTTCGGCAATAAGGTCTCTGTCTTCCATTGCTGCCTTTTCGCCTACTTCAGGTATTCCGCCGGCGCCTAAACCAGAAGTTAGTTTTGATCCTATGGATAATTTGCGTCCTGCTTTGCTGTGATTCAAAGCCTGGAGATCTGTATTGGCAACAATAAAATCTACTCCGCTAAAACCGCATTCTATCATGCGGTTTACTGCATTGGATCCTCCGCCGCCTGCTCCAATTACTTTGATTACCGTTGAACGCGGATTTCTGCTTTCGCGTTCCTCCAAGATCTGGATGTTCATGTCCCCTCCCCCAAAAACTTTTTTTATCGGGTTCTAAAAGAATTCCCGTTTAAACCATTTTGCCATCCGGCCAAAAATAGAACCTCCTTCGGAACTTTTAATTCCGCTTGGTTCTATTCCGCTGCTCATTTCCCGTTCATTGCCTTCCAATACAAGTCCAACAGCTGTAGCATAGGCGGGGTTTCGGTATTCATCTACCAAGCCGCCTACAGAAAAAGGAGAACCCACACGGGCTGGAAGCTTAAATATTTCCGAAGCCAGTTCTGCAGCTCCTAAAAGCTGGGAAGCTCCGCCGCTTAATACAATCCCGCCTCCCAAAGGACGGGACAAGGTAAGCTTGTCCAGTTTTTCTTTTACCATATAAAATATTTCTTCCAGCCGAGGCCGGATTATTTCTTCTATTTCAAAGCGGGAAATTACCAAAGGCGCCCTTCCTCCGACACCTGGAACGATAATATCATCATCCCCTGCATTAACGCTTTCCCAGCAGCTTCCTGCTTCGATTTTAATTTTCTCTGCAGCCTCAAAGGAAATATTTTTAATAATGGAAATATCACTGGTAACCTGGGTTCCTCCGGCCGGAATGGTTGCCGTCGAATATGGAGCGCCGTCAGAATAAACAAGTATATCGGTTGTCCCGCCTCCCATATCGATTAATGCTGTTCCCATTTCCTTTTCTTCTTCGGTTAATACAGCGCGGCCTGCAGCCAATGATTGCAGAACCAATCCGTCCACCCGAAACCCTGCCCGGTTTACGCATTTAACCAGATTCTGGGCGCTGGTTACAGAACAAGTAATTATATGTACCTCTGCTTCCAGCCTTACTCCAATCATATTTAAGGGATCGCGGATTCCTTTTTGATCGTCTACTATATACGTTTGAGGGATGAGTTCCAATACCTGTCTGTCCATGGGAATGGCAACAGCGCGGGCGGCTTCCAGCACACGTAAAAGATCATCATCTCCTATTTCTCTGGTTTCCCAGTTCTTGCCGGTTACTGCCACTACTCCGCGGGAATTAATCCCTTCAATGTG
>Ga0099364_10006751_pt1 | contig 16627 bp, 14 predicted proteins | sample TergutTh196P3_FD_73070 | JGI IMG/M metagenome (GOLD analysis project Ga0099364, IMG submission 73070) | Microcerotermes parvus P3 segment gut microbial communities from Pointe-Noire, Republic of the Congo - Th196 P3 | ecosystem: Host-associated > Arthropoda: Insects > Digestive system > Gut ... | reverse complement strand
CTGATGTTCGCCTGTGCTACTGAGGTTGTCTTGTTTTGGGAATGAGGTAAAAATGAGGTCTTTAAATGCCTTACCCTGACGGGCATGGATTCCAATCTACGGAAGACATGTAATGTTCACGCTCAGCCAAGTCCCGCAGGGACGACACTTGATTAACCGGCGGTTTTAACCGCCGGAGCAAGGCAGTTGACCCGTCCTAAGTCCCGCAGGGACGGCACTTTGTATTGACGTTACAAGTGCCGTCCCTGCGGCACTTTGTAGAGACGTGGCGTCGTGTTTCCGGCGGTTAAAACCGCCGGTTAATCAAGTGTCGTCCCTGCGGGACTATTTCGCCTTTTTATTTGTGGATGTCTCGCTTCGCTCGACATGACAGCAGCACGTAGCAAGGTAGGGGGGGAAAGTAACGGCGGCGAAGCCGCCGTTACTTTCCCCCCCTTTTTATAGATGTGCGACGTCATTTCGACCGCAGGGAGAAATCTATCTGTTTGGGGTACGTCATTGTAAGCGAAGCGAGAAATCTACTGACATAAACCATTATATGTTTTTTATTTTTCATGCCCGGGTATTGAAGGTGCTTTCGGTTGCCAACGATAAATCAATAAAAAATATCTTTTACCCCGTATGCTCTACCGAACAGATAAACAATCATTTTCAATTTTCAATTACTCGTTTCAATTCTTCTTTTGTTGGCAAATAGAGTTGGTATTTCGACACGAACAGGCGCGACGAAATGTTGTGCATGGCGTATTCAACAACGTATTCGTCTTTTTCACGCGCCAAAACAATACCGATAGGCGGATTATCACCGTCGTTGTTTTCTTCTTTTTCGAAATAACCGAGATACATGTTCATTTGTCCGATGTCTTCATATCCGGCGGCTTCGCGTTTGATGTCAATCAATACAAAGCATTTCAGGATGTAATGATAAAAAACCAAATCGACGCGATGCGGGCGATTGCCGAGCATCATCCGGTATTGCCGACCGACAAAGGCAAAACCTTTTCCCAATTCCAAAAGAAAATGTTGCAGTTGAGAGATGATGCGTTCTTCGATTTCTGTTTCGCTGATGTTGTAGGGTTCATGGAGTTTCAGGAAATCAACAATGTAGGGTTCACGAATGATGTCCGACGGTTTTTCTATGACCTGTCCCTGTCGGGCGAGTTTCAGAATACCTTCCCTGTCTTTTGAGGCGGCAAGACGAAGAAACAGCGACGTTTTTTTCTGTCGGATAAGTTGCGCAACCGACCAACGTTCTATTAGCGTTTGTTTTTCATAAAAACTACGCTCAAGCGGGTCATCAATTTTCAACAATTCTACATAATGCGACCAACTTAATTGGTGCGACGGCATCGCACCAATTTGACTCAATTTTTGCGGTACCTCCGCAAGAATTGGACTCAATTCTTGCGATGGCGTCGCAAGAATTGGATACGCAATATAAAACTGCCTCATTCTGTATATGTTACTTACTCCAAAACCTTTTCCATGCAATAGAGAAAGGTCTTTTGACAATTGTTCGAGAAGCCTTTTGCCATATTCGGCTTTCCCGCTTCCACCCTGTTCGTACTCAACTATATATTGTCCTATTTTCCAATAAGTTTCTACCAAAAAAGAATTTATGGCAAGTACGGCTTTTTGCTGTCCCTCGACAAAGGTTTCAGAAATTTGCGAAACCAAATGACAATAACCTGTATTTTCATTTTTCATCATTTCTTTCATTTTATATTCTTTCTTTATACGTTTTCACTGTACTGATGCTGATACCGAGGCGGGCGGCTATTTCCTTGCATTGCAGTCCGTCGTGAGAAAGTTCGATGACTTAGCGTTCGCGTCCGGTAAATTCGGGCGTCACCTCGCTCTTTTTCTTTTCCGAGGTGTTACTGCAGGCCTTGCGCCAAAACGCCGGTTGGATGTCAGTGCATTTTGTCTGCTTTGTCAAGTTGTTTCACTCACTGCCGGGTTACTTGAAATGATTTCGTTCACCTGGTTGTTAAGTAATCCAATGAATTCATTATAATTTTCGGGTTGGAACCTGTTCTGATAGAAAAGGAGCATTCCCATGACACAAAAGCGAAGTTGTTGCTTTTTCTTTTCTGCTGACAACCTGTCGCACAGATCTTGAGCGATGCAATATTCCCAGTGCGGTTCGCATAATCTGTCAAGAAATACGAAAATCAACTCGGATATTGATTGTTTGTTTCCGATATTACCCATTCTTTCAAGGAAAAAGAGTTCGAATACGCCCGAATATTCCGTAAAATATTCGACGTATGCCAGTACGGTTGCCTTAATCCAGTCTTTTCCCTGCTTGTTTTTCTTTATTTTACTTTTTACGGCTGTTTCACATTCCGCCTGAAAATCTCTCACACACTCAAAAATCAAATCATTCAAGTCTTTGAAATAATTGTACAGCGTAGCATACGAATAACCGGCCCTGTCCGCCACGCTGCGAACGCTAACGGCTGATAATCCTTCGCTTTTCAACAACTCTTTGGTCGCATCAATAAAGTATCCTTTCATGCGGCGTTCCTGAATTTCTTTTTTGTTCATAGTCAATAATAAATTTAACGATATTAATAAATTTAACGACGCAAAGATAATTAATACTGTTCAATTTGCAATTTTTTTTTAAAAAATTAAAAAATTTATTCTATCACTTTCAACGACGCTTTCGTGGCATTGCAGCCAACGTCCGAGCGGTTTCGAAGTGGCGGCTTCCACTACCGTTGATGCGGGCTACAAACATTCAAGTCCGTACTGACTTTTCCCAGGAGTTGCTGCCGGCGTTACGACAAAACGCCGGTTGGCTTTCAGTGCATTTTGTCCGCTTTGTCAAGTTGTTTCACTCACGGTCGGGTGGAATGTCAAAATTAACCTTTTCTATTTTTATTTTTATTCAAAAAGATTGTGACGCTTGAGAATGTTCCGATAGAAAATATCCGGTTTCTACCGATATTCAATCCCGACGGGATTATTTTGCTGTCCCTCGACAAAGGTTTCCGAAATTTGTGAAACCAGATGATGATAACCTGCAGTCAAACCTCGCCAATAGCGGATAACGGAACGGATGTGTGCAAGCGGGCGAAAGCACGGTCGGCAGACTTGAACTCGACTCAAAATTGAACAATGACACAATGAAATACAAAAATAAACGTTATGTAAAATATTAATCGTCTGAAAAGACATAAAAATAAAAAAATGAAAAAGGCAGGATTATTACTTATTGTATTGACAATTGCTGTTTTTGCTAATGGTCAAATCGTCAAGATTCAAGGAGGAACTTCATTCTCAAAATTAGACTGGAATCTCAAAGGAACTAATTTGTCCCTATGGGACGAAATGTTTATTGGCTATTCAATTTTTGCTGGAATAGATTATTTAGACAAGTCATATTTTAATCTTTCGAGTAATATTGGTATGATTAGAAAAGGAGGGCAAGGGGCCGTGACGCTTGCAGATATCGGCGGATACCCAATATTGAATTATACAGACAAGCCAACCCTGGATTATTTATCACTAAACACTACGATTGATTTTAAATATCGGATAAGAGAGACCATAACTCCGTTTATAGGTTTTGGCCCTCGGTTTGATTATTTGCTGAATCACAGCCGCCATTTTGATGAAATGAAAAAACTTGGTGAATTCAACGATATTTCATTTGGATTAATCCTTGGCGGTGGCTTAAAATATGACATATCCGATTTTCAATTTGGATTAAGGACCGATTATTATTTTGACTTTAAAAAAGTTGCTGAGTGGACATTTGAAGATACCGGAATGGGCGGGAAAATATCAGTAAATACATTTACGCTTTGTTTGAGTGTTGGATACAGACTGAAATGATTACAAATGTATAACAACTTCAACAAATGAAAGAAAAAATGCCGGTACACAACAAACGGTTTGGCAAAGTTGTGGTTAAAGTGACAACACGTTTTCGGCGTGTCCTTTAACAGTCAGTGATAATCCGAACGGCGTGCAGTTGCGCCCCAACTTCGCCAAGCCACCGGGACGTAATTCGTGGATAAAAAATCAAAAATGAAACCTATCATCAACATAATAAAAAAACAATTTTTCCTGCCTGACAGTTATCGTTTTTTATGTTGTTTTCAACGGTGTAAATAGTTCGATCAGATTTTCTTCGGGGTCTCGCAGGTGAACAACTCGCATTCCCCAGTCGGGCATATCCATGGGCTGATTAATAAAGGTGATGCCTTTCTCTAAAAGTGCCTGATAAGTTTCATCAACATTTTCTACTTCAAAAGATACCATTAACTTTTCGCGATAGCCGGACGGTTGAGTTTTGTCGGCATTTCCAACGGCTGGAGCCATAAAATCAGAAACAAATATGGCGAAACCTTCTATTTCTTCTGCTACCTTGAAGTTGGCGTAAGGACCATTTTCGTCGCCCCAAACAGGCTCTAAACCAAGTTTTTCGGTGTAAAACTTGAAACACTTTTTGTAGTCTTTGACTAACAATCTTACATTACTGAATTTCATATTGATACATTTTTTAAAAAATTAATAACAGGGCAAAGGTATGCACTATTATCGTCGCAGTATGTGTAAAAAATCGACTTTTTTGCGGGAGGATTATTTGTATTGCTTAATTTGTAATTAAGCAAGTCTTGAGTATGAGCATTTGTAATGCGAAATATGGATTATTTAGTATGGATTATAAATCCATATATTCAAGACATTCGGATTGCAAATCCGAATGGACGGATATACGCAATATAATCATTGCTAATTGCGTACCTGACGGCACGCCTATTTACGGAAATATCCGGTTTCTACCGATATTCAATCCCGATGGGATTATTTTTGATCGAATATTAAAAAAAATCATTAATCCATTTTTGACACCCTACACGATGGGATTATTTTTGGAACGAATATTTAAAAAAATCATTAATCCATTTTTGACACCCTACCATTATGGGACAAAGTGCTAAACATGAGTCAGCATTTTACGGCTGTCTTTAAAAATCGAATTATCATATTTGTTACATCAACAGGCAGTACACACAAATGGCCTTGATTTTGAAGTAAATAACTATTGATGTTCCGAAAATATTTTTCCGCTTTTGCAATGACTTTCCGGCCGGGAAACATACAGTCTTTTTCGGCTGCTATTAAAAATACGGGTACATTGCAGTTTTTTAAATCTTTCATTTTTACGTTGCCTGGCATTCCTGCTTTTACTTTCACATGCTTAAACGTGCTTTTTACCATTTCGTATGTGCTTTCGTCGATGTTCTTTTCGTCGATAGCCATAGGCAAAATTGCCTTTTTCAGCCAGTACTCCTTTCCTGTCAAAACATGGAAAACCATTGGAATGCCCATTCGCAAAACAATATTCAAGACAGATACATTTGAGATGGCTGACGGAACGATCAAGACGGATTTTTCTATTTTTTCGGGTGCTATACACATTAATTTCACTAATATTCCGCCACCGAAAGAGCCTCCCATACAGTTCATTTTCTGAAAACCAAGACTGTCAATAACGTCTGACGCCCATTCGCCATATTCCATTGATTTAGCCGACAGCGTTGTTTGCGCACTTTTGCCGGGATGTCCGATTGTATCAACGGCATAAATGCAAAAATGTTCAAACAGGGACGTGAAACCTGCTAAATAATAGGGAGTTGTACTGTTTCCGCCGTGAAATAAAAGTAATGGCTCGCCTTTCGGATTGCCTGATTTTATCAAATGCGATTGGCCGAACCTTGTTTTAACCGTTAAATCTTCATATTCAACGTTGAGGGATGCCAATTGCCTGTCATACAATTCCGTCAAAACGGTTTCCCCGTGTTTGCTTTTATATATATTTCCCGTTTTCATTGCTGTTTTTCAAAAATACACACGGCATCCGCCAACCGGGAAAATGCCGTACTGGTAGATAAATTCTTCCCTGTTGCGGTTGACATCGTAGTATTTTTGCCAGATATTTTGATGGTTGGTGATGTTGGCTATTTCGACAAACCATTCGACCGATAAGCGCTTGAAGTTGTTTTTCATGTTGATATTCAAATCCAAGCGGAAATAATCGGGCAGTTTTTCCACATAAGCCCGCGACCAGTCAAAATCAAGGTCATTGTCTGTAACGGTTACGCTTACGGGCACGAATCTTTTGCCGCCTACATAAGACAGTTTGGTATTCACTGACAGCAAGTTCTTTGTGCCTATTTTCCATTCATAGCCAAACAGGGCGTTGAAGGCATAGTTGCCGGCAAATTTTGTGCTGCGCTCTATTTTGTCGTATCCTTTATATTTGGAATCGAACAGGGAAGCGGTCAGCAGATAATAATATTTTTTGTCGAAGAATTTTTCAAGCGTGATTTCTACTCCGTAATTGCGCCCTGTCCCCTCATTTACAAACACATAGTCCCACTGATTATAGAAATCGTCGCCCAAATTGAGGATGGATTCCTGCGGAATATCGGGAATAACGGGGATATTGAAGAGCGATTGATAGTAAACCTCCGTTTTCAGGTGCATTCCGGCGCCTATTTTTTGATTGTAGCCGGCTACGGTTTGCCAACTTTTGCTCATTTCGAGGTTTTTATTCTGTACTGCTCCGTTTTCCTCATACATATAGACCTGGCGCGGCTGCAACTGAGAATGTAATCCGCTTCCCAGACTGAATGAACTCATCGGCGAGGTGTCCCACTTGAAGCCGATTCTCGGCTCGACGGAATAGTCGTTATTCAATGTATATAACTGTCCGTAAAGACCCGGCGTCATGCTGAAGGCATTGCTGAACCGGTACTGCCATTGCGCAAAGGCTTTCAGCAAGGTCGAATTTCCGCTGTAATCGTTCAAAACAGTTGCATCCCACGTTGTTTTCATTTCCGTCACATAGACATCTGCCCCTATGCCGCTTCTTATCAGGCTTTTCGCATTGAATCGATGATTCAGGGTCGACTGAAAGGCTACGCGTCCCTCCCTGCTGTTGAGCGTACTGCCAAAATCGGGAAGTATGTCCGTCGAGGGATACGCAAACTCGTTTTGCGTAACTTTTTGCCCGAATAATTGATAGGATAAACGGTTTTCCAAACGTGTGGAGGCGCTGAAACGGAGGGTATAATTGATCCCGGTAAACAGTTGACGGTTGTTCATCTTCATGTCCTGTCCCCGCTCGCCATCCAACCACTCGACGGAGGTGTCTTCAAAATCGCTTTTGGCCTGTATCTGGCTTGTGCCCAACAGGGTAGTCCACGACAGGTTGCCGTTTTTCAGCGGCACGTTGATTTTTGCAGATAAGTCCGTATATTCGGGTATCCCACCGCCGCCGCCAGAAAAATCAACCCCCATGGCTTCGAGGATGGCAAGAAATGAATATCGCCCGTTGATCATATACGAAGCGCCGGTTTTCCTTGAGAGCGGCCCTTCGGCGCCCAGTTCAAAACCGTTCATCCCTGCCGAAGCCAAAAACTCATGCTTTTGGTTGTTGCCGTTGCGCAAACGCAAGTCAAAAACGCCGGATGTGGCATTGCCAAATTCTGCCGGAAAGGCGCCCGTATAAAAATCGGAGTTGGCTAACTGGTTGTTGTTCAACATGCCGATGGGGCCGCCCGTTCCGCCCATCGCCCCGAAATGGTTGGGGTTCGGAATATCAAAGCCGTCTAAACGCCACAGCAGTCCCGACGGCGAATTGCCGCGTATGATGATGTCGTTACGCGTATCGTTGGCGGCAATCACCCCTGCAAAACCGGCTACCATGCGCGCGGGGTCACCGGCGAATGTCCCGGCGTAACGGTTGGCTTCCTCGCTGCTCATCATGCGGGCGCTGACGACGGCTAAACGGTTCAGGGGTAGTTCCTTGTCTACTTTTGGCGTAACCGTCACTTCCGCCAGCGCATAAATATCTTCTTCCATAACGATTTCCAGTACCGTTTCTTTCCCTGAATATACAAGGATATTGTTCGATACAAAAGGCACAAATCCCAGCATGGAGACGGTAACATTACACCGTCCGACAGGTATGCCGGTGATGGCAAACTCGCCTTTCGCGTCGGTGACCGCAACATAGTCTCTGCCGCCGGATGAAACGATTACGGCTGCTCCCGTCAAATGCTCATGCGTGTTTTTTTCCACAACTATACCCCTGACCGTCTGCCGGTACTGCTCCTGGGCGGAGAGTAAAACCGGAACTATAAGCAATAACAGGAAAAAACCCCTCTGCAACTTTTCTTTTTTAATCATAAGATGTTTAATTTTTTAATGTTGTTTACTGAAAAATTTTCCGCAAAGGTAAAATGTAAGGTAATCATAATCAAAAGGGTGGGACAGAACGCCTAAATTTGTGACAGATGGCGCCCGGCACACTTTCCCCGAAATCGCGGGTGTCATGTCAACCGTAAAATAACGCTTCGTCATTGCGATACCCCAATGATAGCATCAAACAGGCGTAAAATGACGTTTGAATTGCTGTATCCCGTTAGTTCGATATCGGTAGAAAAATGCCGATTCCACTTTCTTTGTATGCCGTTAGGTATGCAACCATTGATAGGTCGCATACCTACCTTTAGATTTGCACCCTGAAAAGAATTAACGGTTTTTAGGGATAATTTCTTACTTTTGTTGTATGAAAGAAAGGAATTACCGGATGCTTGAGAGTAAACTATGTACCTACGAAAAGTTTTGTCTTTACGTGCCGAATTAGACTCTCAAGCATCAAAACTGCCAATACCATATAGAATTTTAGGTTTTCAAGCCTATTAAAGGTGTTGGTTTAAAGCAGTTTCCGGTTAATTCCAATTAATAATTAATTAATAATTTTAAGTACAAAGGTATGAAAAAAAAATTATTTATTGGCATTGATTTTTCAAAAAGTAAATTTGATGCTACGATTTTGGAAAAGGCGGAACAGACGAGTTATGATCAGGAGAAATTCACGAATGATGAAGAAGGCTATAAAGCCCTGTTGAAATGGGTCGGGGAACAATCGTCCATTAAGCGTTCGGACTGGTTGTTTTGCGGCGAGCAGACGGGTCTTTACAGCAGGGGTCTGTCTCATTTTCTTTACGGGAAGAGGTTGTCCATGTGGTTGGATAACCCGCTTCAAATAAAGAAGTGCAGCGGTATCAAGCGTGGCCATGACGACCGTATTGATTCGCACAATATTGCGCAATACGCCATCCGCTACATAGACAAGTATGTAGCATGGAAGCCTGCCAGCAAGGAGGTTGAAACGTTGCAACTGTTACATTCCTATCGCGATCGCCTGGTAAGGGTGAAAGTGTCGCTGTCCAATGCGGCGACTGAAATACGCCGTGCGATCAGCCGCGGTAAGACTTCCCGTTTTGTATTTGAAGATTCGAATGTCGAAATCCGTCACCTGGAGAAGAAAATTGATTCCATTGAAGCGCAAATGACCCGTACAGTCATGCAAAGTGAAATGAGAGAGAATTATGAGTTGGTATGTTCGGTTAAAGGGGTAGGGCCAATCACGGCCATTGCCCTGCTTGTCCACACGAACAATTTTACTTCGTTTGAAAATGTACGTCAACTGTCTACTTATTGCGGCTGTGCGCCGTTTCCTGACTCGTCGGGGACTGTTGACAGGGGTAACCGCATCAGCAAACTGGCAAACAAGGAATTGAAAGTCCTGCTGACGTCCTGCGCCCGGAGTGCCGTTGTCCACGACAAAGTGCTGACGGCCTATTATGACCGTAAAATTGCTGAGGGGAAAAAAGAGAGGGTAGTGATAAACAACGTCAGGAACAAACTTTTACATCGTATTTTCGCCGTGGTCAACAGCAAAATTCCGTATTCAGCGGATTACATTAATACGCTTGAAAAGACGGTTCCCTGTCCGGCGAATACGCTTGAAAAACCTGTTCCCAGTCCGGCGAATCCGCTTGAAAAACCTGTTCCCAGTCCGGCGAATCCGCTTTCAAGAAGTGAGACAACAGGTAAAACAGCGAATGAAATGCAGACAAATCGCCCTCTTGTAGAACGAACTGTCAATAAAGACCTTGCATTCGGGGCGAAGCAATCTTTAAAAGGTCTACCCGGTCGTGGCGCTAAGACAGTCTCAACCGATTCAGGAATGCATCTCCATCCTGTTTGATTGTCCGTTTAAAACGGCTGATTCCCTGTGCCGGTTTCTACCGGATTAAGGCGCTTGAGAACGCCAGTAAAGGGCGATTCGTGCTTCGGCGCTGTTGCATCCTGCGTGACGGGAGAGGCTGTCATATCCGGTAATTTAAGCCTTGTGAGGCCTGATTGAATTTGTCCCATTACTGTTTTAATCGTGTAGCCGTAACCTGTGCCTTATACACTTCGCCCGTTTCAATGTTGTTGAACCCAACCTCAAAAAGCGTAAAAACGGGCGGGTGCTTTGATGATCTTAAAGAGAGGTTGCCCCCATATTGAGCAGGAGGTGAAGCGCATCCGGTCATTCGCTGCGACGGCAGTTGACGGGGTGGGCAGGGATGTGCTGCGATGCGGTTGGCAGGTTTCCGGATTTGCCCTGTCAAAGCGTGAGCGGGTGTCATCAGCGGAATGGTCATCCCGTTTTTGCAAACCGGGACTGCCTCCAAAAGCAGTGTCGAATAAATCGTCCTGTCATTTTTGGATTCCTTTGTCAAAGCATGCATCGGCGCTAATTTCCCGGATGCTTTGAAACGATTTCTCCTTCCTGCAGTTTTTTATCCTGAAAAACATTATTTAATTACTCATAAAACCCTGCGAATCAGATTGTAGACCGCTGACTGCCTGTACTCGACCTGATACGTTTTCCTTATATGTTCCCCTATCAAAGAACCTGACCATCTATTGGATTTGTAACCAAACTCTTCCGGACTTTTTGACAGGTCCGCCTGTAACTGAAGTTGCTGTTCGGCTGTAAGGCGAGAACGTCGCCCTCTACCCGCCTTGATGCGTAAACCCTCGACGCCTTCCGCATCAAACCTGTCAGCCCAGTTGCAAATTTGCTTGAAACTTGTACGGAAGATTTCTTCCAGCGCACGACTGCTGTACCCTCGCGTGAGTTGGAGAATAGCATACAGTTTTACGCCTGTGCGGTACTTTTCATCTCTCTCGAAGAGTGCTTCAACCTGCTCCGTCGTGTAATTTTTTAATTGCTTTACTTTGCGACCCATAATTGATTAATTTAAAATTCGGGTGCAAAGATAATAAATATATGTGTAATTATATAATGTAATCAAGAAAAATAACCGGAAAAATACTTTTTTGAAATATTGTAATGGCCGGTTATCAAATGGCGGGTTGATCGTAAAAAATCAGACCGGACGGGCATACCCGGACTATCCATTACACAACTGTCTCAACAATAGCATGAAACACGCTGCCAATACAAAAATATGAACCTTTTCCAGCGAGTCAAATGCAACAGTATTACGTAAAATATTGTTAATATTACACATTATTAATATAATATTTGCACATTTTAACCGGTATGGATGATTTTTAGCCCTAATAAAAACCTGCCGTAAATGGCCGTTGAACCGGACAACGGTTCTGCGGACAACGGTTCTGCGGACAACGGTTCTGCGGACAACGGTTCTGCGGACAACGGTTCTGCGGACAACGGCTCTGCGGACAACGGTTCTGCGGACAACGGCTCTGCGGACAACGATTCTTTATGAACAAAAAACAGCAATCAATAAAAAAAGTAGGTGCCGGTTTGGAACCCTCTGCAAAAATCCACTATTCAATTGTCGCTTCCTCTTATAAAATCCGCTTTTCCGTTACCTCATCCCTGTCTCTGACTATTAATTATTTAAAGATGGTCATAATCTATATTAGCGTTTTTTATTGATTTTTAACTATCAATTATTTGGTTTTATCATAGAATTCGGCACGTCCGTGCTCTCGGGGATATTCAATTTCTACCGATATTCCATCCCTAACGGGATGCTGTCACACAAAGAACGCAAATGAGGATTTTATTTTGTCCGCATTCCTAAGGTCGATTTTGGTTAAAAAAATACAGCAAGACGCAAAAAAAACGTGATCACCGATATCTAACACCGGCACAGGCACCGTCACTTTGTTCGGCTTAGCGTCCCGCTAAGTCGGAAGATAAAAGCAAGCGTCCCGCTTGCAAATTCATGCAAATTGCAAAAAAGAACGGCGCAGCGTGGACGCGCGTGGACGCTACGCCGAACAAAGCATAAAGTTATTATTCTTTTTGGTTTTCTCAAAAGAAAAGGTTTACTTTGCAAAAATAATTGGTAACAGCGGATACGGATGTACTCGCGACTGAAAACTGAAAATATGGAAACAATTAGAACAACGTATCTGGGAGGTCTTCGTACTGAAGTGGAGCATGTTGCTTCGGGAACAAAAATTGTCACCGATGCTCCGGTAGATAATCATGGCAAGGGAGAATTTTTCTCGCCTACCGATTTAATGGCAGCCTCATACGGTTGCTGTGCACTGACAATTACGGGTATCGCAGCGCAAACGCATGGCTTCAATATTGACGGCGCCGGAGTGAAAACAAAGAAAATCATGGGCAACACCCCGCGTCGCATTGAGGAACTGGTAGTGGAATTTACGTTCCCGCATAACCGTTATAGCAATAAGGAACGAAAAATTATCGAACTGTCGATCAAAGCATGTCCAGTAGCCAATAGCCTTGACCCTGCCATGAAAATTACCCGAACAATCATGTATAATGATGTCTGATCGGCAGCAATACGGGTAAGATTTCCGTAATTTTGTATATGGAATCTTACCACAAATTATACCATAGTCAAATGCACCCGCCTGGACGCAGGAGCGTCTGAGGCAATTTCTCCACACACTCCAACCCTGCTTGATATCCTGCTTGATACAGTGCATTGAGTTTTTTCAAATCGCCTTCCAGTCTGTCGACTTTAATATCCGGCGGCGGGTAAATGATCAGACACTGACCGATGTCAGCAAGTTTTTCCGCCAAAGCCAGTGAGCGGTTATATTGCTCGGCGCGGCGGTAAAATGTCTCTGCCAGTTGCGGATGACGCGGCATAAGTAATTTGAACAGACATGGAGCGCCTCCGGTCTTTTTGAGATAACCTTTGGGGCGGGTCAATATAAGAACACTTTTGGCATGTCCGGTTTTCATAGCGTACTCAATCGGAATAGAATCGGCAATACCTCCGTCTAACAGGCGCATATTCCCGACAGGGACGGGTTTGCTGACAAAAGGCATACTGGCTGAAGCGCGAATGGCCAGGATCATACTGTCTTTATGTTCAGGCGTATCATTTTTGAGATATACCGCCTGCCCGGTTGCGCAATCGGTCGCTACTGCCACAAAACGCTGCGGACTTTGCTCAAAAGTCTGATAGTCGAAAGGAATAAGTCTGTTCGGAATGTCGTCGTATACAAACCTGGCGCTAAAAAGATTTCCTTCACACAGCAGGTTGCGCCAGCCGAGATAGCGCGGATCGTGGCGATAAGTCATTGTTATATTGCGACTTCGCCCTTTTTGGCGGCTGATATAGGACGCTCCCATGCATGAGCCTGCGGAAACGCCGATAACAAACTCAAATAACAGATTTTGCTCGTCCAGCACGTCTAAAACCCCGGCCGTAAACATGCCGCGCATTGCGCCGCCTTCGAGAATGAGATTAACAGGAAGCAAATTCATAATATATCGATGCAAAGATGTTATTTTTGTCATTTTTTCCCTATCCATGTGCGAGCATAACGGCGAAGGGATGAAAAGAGCCGGGAATTTTTTATCATTTCATCAGGGATAACGGGTTGCGCCTCGATTTTGTGTGCTGTATGGTCATCCTGCGGAACTTGATGTACGACAGGGGTGTCAGTAACAGCATTTTTTGCGGCACGTTTTTGGCGAAAAGCAGCGACGACCTCTTCCAGTCGTTCATCATATCCGTTCTCAAACAGGGTGGTAACCAATCCGTTTTTTTGGACGTACTGAAAGAGGGATTCAAAAAAGGGGTCTTCGACGAGCGTGGACGAATCGCCGATGAGGATCAGTTTTTTCTTTGCGCGTGTCATGGCCACGTTGATTCTCCGGTGATCGGCCAGAAACCCGATGTTGGCGTTCAGATTCGACCTGACAAGGCTGATTGCAATAATATCCCTTTCCTGTCCCTGAAAACCGTCGATCGTTTTGATGGAAATCAGTCTGTCAGTCAAAAACTGCTCAAAATAATTGTATTCCCTGATCTGTTGCCGAAACAAATCAACCTGTGCCGAATAGGGCGAGATGATGCCAATTGTTATTTTTTCGTTCAATATACGTTTTTCGCCTACCTTTTCCATGTATTCGAAAAGTTTTAAAAATATACGGTGCACTTCCTCCCTGTTATAGATGCTTGTACCTTCGCTTTGTCTTTTTTCATGGAACAGCGACTGGGAGGTATCTATCCATTCTACGGTTATATCATTGTCTATTAGCGTTTTGTCGCGAACGAGAAGCGATGCAATCAGGCGATTACCGTAAAACCGTTGAGATGAAAAGTTCATGATCGTTTCGTGCATCCGGTACTGCGTTGTCAGCAGGATGCTACATTCGGGTTTTGTCTCCATGATTTGCTCAAACAGGGTGTGCATCAGTCCGTTTTGGGCGGCTTTATACGATTTTATCGTTGGCGGCAGTTGCCTGTGGTCGCCCGCAAAAATAACGCGGCCGGCTTTCAGGATGGGCGTCCAGCAGGCCGGTTCGAGGGCTTGCGCCGCTTCGTCGATGAAAACGGTCGAAAACGAAATGCCGTTCAGTATGCTGAATGACGTGCCAATCATGGTAGCGGCTACTACTTTGTTTTCCTTGAAAATGGCTGTTTTTATACTCATTTCGAAGACAGACCTGAAATAGAGGTATTCATTCAGTTCTTTTTTTATCTCCGTTCTTTTTTTTGAATCGCGCGAAGGGGTTTTCAAATAGTCCGACCGCAGTTGTTTGATCGTTTCTTTGCATGACTGGAGATCGGTGTAGTAGGGATGTTCGCAAAACCTGGCTTCGTAGGTGATGTTCAGCAGTTCTTCCGTCACTTTAGCCGGATTGCCTATTCTGACGACGCTGATACCCCGTTCCATCAATTTTTCGGCCAGCACATCCACTGCAATGTTGTTGTAGGCGCATACCATCACCTGCTTTTCTGATTTCAGCGTCTCGATGATCGCCTCGACAAGCGTCGTCGTTTTGCCGGTTCCGGGCGGGCCGTGTACAAGCGCAATATCCTGCGACGACAGGATAAGATTGACAGCCTCCTGCTGTGACGGATTCAGCCAGTCGCTCCGGTAAGGGGTACGGGGTATAAAGCCGGCCGGTTGATTTCCCAGCATAATATCGCGTAATTGTGCTAACCGGTTATCGTTTGCGCGTGAAAGATCGTCCAGCGTTTTTTCCATGACGGAATACGTATATTTGCTGAAAGAGAGGTGGATGCCTGTACCGGTTTCTTCTCCCGTCGCTCCCGTACCTCCCGTCGCTCCCGTCGCTTCTGTCCAGCGTAAGGGCTTTTTTGCGGAATACGAGACTTCCACTCTTTTTCGGGGGATGATCAAGTCGATTATTCCTTCTGTGGAATTTGCGATAGTGCCTGTCAGGGTATTGATTTGAAAGATTTTCACGTAACTGCCCGGCTGAAATGAATGTTCGTCTTCCATATTTTGCGGCAGACGAAACACCGCCTTGATCATCCCCTCGTTATCAGGGATGTTTTTTTCAAACACTAAAGGATACAAGCAAATGCCGGCTTTTGTTGCCGATTCGATTTTTGACAATGAAAATTTGCGAAACTGCTTTTCGTAAAAAGCAGTTTCTTCGTTCTTCTCCATCCATAAGAGCCGTTTCAGTTTTTCTATTTTCTCCCTTGTCAAAAGTTCGTTATATATCTCGTTAAATATCAAATCAATAGCCGGAAAATCAATCCTGTAATCGACTTTCAGGGTTTCAAAGATAGGATAAGTTTTTTACAAATCAATGATTTGGAAAAAGGTATTAAAATAAAAGCGCTGTAATCGTTGAATTTAAGCATGTCAGGAAGCATCCCGCCGACTTGAAGCAGGAAGCGCTGCAAGGTCTCAAACAGATAGAAGAAAATTTTACCTCTGACTAAAGTCCTGTGAGTTTTTCGATTTCTATTTTGGATAAACCGGATAATTGACTTGCGGCTTCATTTGTTAATCCCATTTCCAATGCTTTCAGCGCAACAGTAACCGCTTTTTTCCGTTCGCCAATCGCTTCGCCTTTTTCCATGCCAATCGCTTCGCCTTCGGCTTTGGAAGCGCTTAACATGCCTGATGCGGTCATGGTGTCAATTTTCACCTTGTAGTAGGTGTCCAACTGCGCCTTCGTATAGGCGGCCACTTTCATGTATTCGACCGCTTCACATATCAGTTCGTTTTCCAGCAACTCTTTGGGGACTTCTTCCGTCGTTTCGTTTATTTCGGTCAGAAAACGAAGCCACAACTCATGCAACGCCTTCTCGGCGCGGTTCAGCGACTTGAACTTGGGCAACTCTACATAAATAAACTCCAGTCCCTCGATTTGTTTTTCTGTATGGTGGATGTTTACAATTTTGTAGTGGTGGAAATACTCGTTTGCCATCTCTTCGGATTTTTCAAACGTATCGTTTACGAAATTCAACGCGTACACCGGTTTAAGCAGTTTATACTCCTGAGCCTT
>Ga0099364_10006749_pt1 | contig 16627 bp, 21 predicted proteins | sample TergutTh196P3_FD_73070 | JGI IMG/M metagenome (GOLD analysis project Ga0099364, IMG submission 73070) | Microcerotermes parvus P3 segment gut microbial communities from Pointe-Noire, Republic of the Congo - Th196 P3 | ecosystem: Host-associated > Arthropoda: Insects > Digestive system > Gut ... | reverse complement strand
TTAAGGAATAAAAATAAAATTGCAAAAAATCCTACTTTTTTGCAATTTATAACATTGTAACATATCATTCAACCCATGTCAATACATTTCGTCAAAAATTTCAAAAAATTTTTAAACATGAAAAAACACTTGACATAACGCTAAAGCTGTGGTATAATCCGAGCATAAGGAACTAAGGGGATGCTTGTATTTATGAAAAAACTTTTAATATCGGCACTTGTCGCGACACTGTTACTTTCGGCGTGCAAGGGTGGGGACTCGCCCGAAGTGCCCGACTTGGGGGAGGTTGCCCAAATTGAGGACAACGACAACACGGCGGGGGAATATGGGGAGCTTTCCGCTTACGGCTTCATCGGAACTGATATTTACGGTAATACAGTCACCGATGAGGGATTGGGCGAGAAAGAGCTTTGGTTTGTGTATTACTGGGCGACATGGTGTTCCCCGTGTGTCAACGGAATGCCGCGATTAGCTGAAGTGGCGGCGAAATACGGGGATAGAGTCGGCTTTATCGGGTTAATCGACGACTACGACACTAACCTCGGCGGAGCAGTCAATATCATTGAATCGGCTGAACTGCCGAAATCGTTTTTAATGCTTAATGCACGCGAGGAAGGTGTAAAATCGCTGTATGATATTGTTCAGACGGGGTATTTTCCGACTACAACGCTCATATATAATGGTGAAGCACTTGAGCCACATATAGGCAGCAATTATCATCTTCTTGATGAATTTTTCGGTGAAAGTTGACTGAAATGAGACTTAATATTATGCGTGCCGCTTTTTTGATAATCGGCATAGTGCTGATTATATGCGGGGTAGTGCAGGGTGAGCCGGATGAAATAATGCGAAAAGCCGTCACAGTCTGCTTGGAATGTATAGGTATAGGATAATGCTCAAGCTGATAAAAACAAGGTTATTTGCGCAAACAGTATTTTTCTTTTTGCAAAATCCTTTTATTAAAAACTTTTTCACGGGTGAAATTTACCGCGGCAGTGCTAAAAGAGTCTGCACCCCGGGGCTGAACTGTTATTCCTGTCCGGCGGCGGCGATGTCTTGCCCGATTGGTGCGGCGCAGTTGTTTTTCGCAGGTGCAAAGCATAGTATAAGCTTATTTGTCACGGGGATTCTCTTAACAGCGGGAATGGTATTCGGGCGGTTTATCTGCGGATACGTCTGTCCGATGGGCTTTTTCCAAGACTTTATTTACAAAATAAAAACGCCGAAATTAAGGCTTAAACTGAAAATTGCGCGGTATGTAAAATATGTGGTTTTGGCAGTTTTTGTAATAGTTTTGCCGATGTTGATTTTGCACCCGTTGTCGGGATTGGGCGAGGCATGGTTTTGCAAATATATATGCCCGATGGGGACAATATTCGCCGCCTTCCCCATTTTGGCATCTAACGAGGCATTGCGCAGTTTAACAGGCGGATTGTTTGCGTGGAAGACGGCGGTTGCGCTTGCAATTATCGGCACTTCGGCGGTAATTTACCGTTTTTTTTGCAGGGTGATTTGCCCGCTCGGCGCAGTGTACTCGCTGTTTAACGGAGTTGCGCTTGTGAGAATGGGTTGCGACAGAAGGAAGTGTACTTCTTGCAATAGGTGCGAAAAAGTCTGCAATATTTGCATAACACCTGCCACACAGCCGAACTCACCCGAATGTATGCGTTGCGGCAATTGCGTTAGGGAGTGCGGCGGGGCTTTAAAAATTGAAAGTAAATCCGCATATGATTATTTTTCCCGAAATAACGAAAGGAGTCATTGAATATGAGCAGAAAAAAATCGCAAATAGTTGCGGGGGTAGTATCAATTGCGGTGAACATTGTCTTGTTTGCGGCTAAGTTTTGGGCGGGGTTGCTCACAGGTTCAATCGCGCTGATGGCGGATGCATGGCACACTTTGTCCGACTCGATTACATCTGTGTTTATGATTTTTGCCGCAAAATTGGCATCGAAAAAGCCCGATAAAGAGCATCCTTTCGGGCATGGTCGCTGGGAATTAATCGCCTCGGTGCTTATGGCATTTGTTTTGGGGGTAATAGGTTTAGAATTCATCATGAGTTCGATTGAACGGCTTCAAAACAGGGAAAGTGTCGCATACGGCACGTTGGCGCTTGTAATAACAATAGTGTCGATAGTTGTCAAGGAATTGCTTGCCCAATACGAGTTTTACTTAGGGCGAAAATATAACAACCCCGTAATAACTGCTGATGCGTGGCATTCACGTACCGATTCCCTCTCGTCAGTCGTTATACTAATCGGGATTATCATAACAAAGTTTGCCGCGAACTTATGGTGGATGGACAGCGTATTGGGAATCGTGTGCGCACTTATGATATTCTATGCCGCTTACGAGATTATGAAAGAGGTTGTGACAAAAATGCTCGGTGAAGAACCGGAACAAAGTTTTATTGATGAGCTAACCGATGAAATCAAGAAAATCTATGACAGCGATTTGATGCTTCACCATATTCACCTGCATAATTATGTCACCCATAAGGAACTGACACTGCACATAATGCTCAATAAGCACATGACAATTGAGGAGGGGCATGATGTTGCCACTGTGATTGAAGACAGGATTCAAGAACACTTCGACATGACGGCAACCATCCATGTAGAGCCATTGCAAGAACAAGAAGTTTAACCGACACGCATTGTTTTTGGCGGCTCGGGTTCGGGTTCAGGCTCAGGTTCGTGTTCCCATGGTTCGAGTTCGTACTCATGATATGGCGGCTCTAACTCTTGCTCTTCGTTTGCATCCGGTGCATCCGGAAATTCGGTTTGGTACGGCTCAGGTTGACCCCCGCCGTAGTTGTGGAATTGAAACTGTCTGTGAATATGTTGTACAACGCTTAATATTGTAGGGCGGGCGGCTGAAAAAGCCGCCCCTGTTTGCGGTTGGGAAAATGTGTATATTGCAATGGCATACGCTACCACAATGTTGCCGTATGCGTCGTATTCCACGACAATCCCCATATCATGGTCGGCGGCCGCCTCATCAATATACGAGCCGGTTTTGTTGGCAACGCTGACTCCGGGGAAGCGGGACAATGCCGCCGGTATTTTAGAGCGAGTTCTTGAATTAAACATAATGCTCAACATTGTAGAATACGGCTCGGAATGACTGCCATACCAAATCCGTTCTAACAATGCGAGGCTGTCCGATACAGAAGCGGCATTGTGATTCCCCAAGTAATTGAAGCCGCGCAAGTCCGAATTGAGACGGGTGTAGGAATAATTCTCTTTTAGATGTTCGTCAATGTTTTCCCGCCCGAAATGCTCGATTATATAAGCGGTACTTTCGTTGTCGGAAACCTGCAACATTTGCCGCAGATGATAATTAAGACTGCTGCCCGCGATTATGTCATTAAGGTTGGCATTGCCGTTTTGGATTTGCAGAAAAGCGTATTCCGCAATCCACGTTTTTATCATGCTCGACGGATGCAATCCGCCCGAAGTGTCGATATGCCTGTAGCCGTTTATCGGGTCCATTAAGTCGACAACGCCGATATAAAAGTTCATTCTGTTATAATTGACCAATGCCGACAGCGTTTCCCCTACAATATCGTCCATTCCGGGCGGAATCCGCCTTTCTATCACATCGGGGTTCCATCCATAAGAAATCGGCGCGATTACTAACGGCGCGTTACCATCGTCTGTTTCTTCAGAGTCGATTAAAAGCTCAGTAGGTTCTTCAGGCTCGTCCGCAGTCGGCTGAATTGCTGTTGCCGACGAATAGTCCGTGTCTGTCACGGGTAAATCGTCTTCTGTTTCATGTTGTCCCGCTGTGACTCCGCAACCGACAAATGCCGCCAAAGACAAAGCAAGGGTAATTGCAATTGTTTTCCTCATCATGTTTACCTTTCAATCTTCTAACTTGACATTCCGTTTAATTCTTTCGACCACTTCATACATAAACAGCTTAACAGGCTTGTATCTATCGGAAAAATATTCGACAAATTCGGAGGATAGTCCGACTCCGGGCTCTTCATTTTGAAGCGGGAGCATTATTTTAGCGGTAATGCAGCCCCTTTCGTGAATGCACTCAAACATCCCGCCGCATCTCTCGGCAATTCTCTTGCATAAGGTAAGCCCTAATCCGGGGTCACACTTTTTTAGTCCGTTGAGGTTTTTGACGCTTACGCAGACGTATCTCTCATCGTCGGACATAAATATGGTGTCGAGCTTGACGATAACCGTGGTGTTAGGCGGCGAATACATCAATGCGTTTTGCAAAAGGTTCATAACAGCTAATGTGAAGGCTTTTTCGTCTATTTTAACCGAGCTTTTCTTGTTTTTTACAACAAACTGCAATTTACACCCTACGGATTCGGGCAAGTATTCGGTGTCAATCTCCATTTCGTGTTCAAGCGCATCTTTAATTGCCGTCTCAATCACCGTTGTGCATTCGCCGATAATGCCCGTAAGGATTGCCTCGGCATTGATGATTGCGGTATCGGAAATCAGCTCTTCCATATGAATATACATCATGTTCATATTTTGTGTCAATAGGCGGTAGGAACTAAGCAACAATTCATGGGTAACCTCGTTGTCGTCTTTATCTGACAACATTGTAGCGAGTCCTATTATTCTGTTAATATGAGTTCGCGCCTCCTTTGCGACCAAATTAATATGCTCTTTAAATTCTATGTTGTTTGGTTTTTCAGTATACATTTTTACCCTTGACCTTTCTGCACAAGTGTGCCATAATAGTTCGGTTTCCCATTTACCGAATTTATTTCCAAGCTTTTACCCTTGACCTTTCTGCACAAGTGTGCCATAATAGTTCGGTTTCCCCATTTACCGAGAATTTATTTCCGGGCTTTTACCCTTGACCTTTCTGCACAAGTGTGCCAATTATAATCTGCTTAAAATTATTGTCATCGTAAATCCTGTCAGCAAGCCTGCAATAATCCCGCCGAGAACAAGGGCGGGAAGATATATCAGTACGCCGAATCCACCGTAAATGAATACAGCAACGGCAACCTGCATCAAATTATGCGCCAACGCACCCGCGACACTTGTAACAGGAGGCGGAAACAGCTTTTTTAATGACGTCATTACCAAAACCGCAACAATCCCGCCCGAAAAGCTGAACAACAATGAAAACAAACTCCCGGTAACAAGCGATGCCAACAGCACCCGTGCAATGACGACAAATACCGCATCCGCCCCGCCGAATCCTTTTTTATACAGGATAAACAGCGTTACCGTATTGGCAAGTCCGATTTTTATATGGGGAATCGGTGTAATTGGCGGAATCTGCAACTCGACTGCAAACAAAATAAGGGAAACAGCCGTAAGAAGCGCGAGGACGACAATGTTTTTTGGTTTACTCAATTCTAATGACCCTCCACGGAAACTATCCGGTTATTCCGTCAATATCCGATTTGTGATTGGCTATCCGCACTTCAACGCGGTTAGGCAGGCAGATAACCGGAATCACGCCGTTTACAAAGCCTGTCTTAACGCAGATTTTATCGGGACATGATGCTTCGGTAATGCCGATTTTCCCGTTTCTGACTTGTACTAAATTTCCGTTTAAGGGGAAGTCTTGATTTTGTAAAAGCGGAACTTTATTATGCAATAATTCGCCGTTTTGGTAGATTTGCGCAACAGGATTTTCAAATTTAAGATTGTTAATCCAAATTTGTGCCGCCATTGCGATTATTGCCAACGCAAAAATGACAATCATCGAGATGACTGTAGATAACTTCTCCCTCTTTAGTAACGCCGACACCGCAGTACCAACCCTCCTCCTCATACCATGACACCGATTCAAGCACTTCCCACCCCCTTATAAAAACAGCAGTCGAGAGTGCGTCGGAAACTGCTCCCCTGTCGCTGATTATAGTAACCGATGCAAACTCGGAGCCTGCGGGATAACCTGTAGCAGGCTCAAAAATATGTTCGCCGCGTTCATAAAATCCGCTTGTCGCAACAGTTCCGCGATTAATCGTAAGAATTTCAATCATCTCATTTGAATTAAACGGGTCGCGTACCCCGATTTTCCACAACCCCGTATCATTGCCGAGACGTGGGGATTCTCCGATTACTCCGATTTCTCCGCCTATTTCGATTATAGCCGAGTTAATGCCTTTAAAACGCAAAATTCTCATCATTTCATCAATCGCATAGCCCTTTGCAATTGAGCCGAAATGAAGTTTTAGCGAATTTTCGGTAAAACGAACGGTTTTGACACCGCGTTCATTAACGCTGACCAATATGTTCATGTAGCCGAGGCTTGGCAGTAACTCGTCAATTTCATTTTGCGAAGGTGAATGTTCACGATTCCACAAATCTATGAGCGAACCTAACGATATGTCGAACTCCCCGTTTGTTAATTCGGACAAAAATAGTCCGGTTTCGATTAACTCGCTCATTGCCGCGCTAATTTCAACGGGATTGGCGTAAGCGGCGGAGTTGATTCGACTTAATTCACTGTCCGGGTTGTTATAATCCAGCATTTTGTCAAGCTCGTACAATTTTTCAAATGCCGCATCAATTGCGGATTCGGCAACCTTGGTATCGAAAAAATTCCCGTAAACTTTTATTGTTGCGAGCGTGTCCATTGCAAATGCCGACCGCTCAACGACCGCTATGTTCGGGCTACACCCGACAGTAACCACTACTACACATAGAATAAACAGTATGACTCTCATACATTATATGATAACACAGAAAAAAAAAACTTTCAAGCATTTTTAAACATTTTTATAAATTTCTGCTTTTTTAATTTTTTGGCATTTTTTTAAATTTTATAAATTCTTTTCTTGACTTTACCAATAATTATATGTTATAATAAAATGATTATGATGAGAGTATTAGGTATTGACCCTGGATATGCGACTGTGGGCTATGGGATTATAGACTATGACAAGGCTAAATTTTCGGTTGTGAATTACGGCGCGGTAACGACTGCGGCAGACATTCCGTTTGAGAATCGTCTGGCAGAAATATACAATGATTTATGCGAGATTATCAAATCTTGTCGTCCGGGATTTATGGCAGTTGAGCGAGTGTTCTTCACGACTAACCAAAAAACGGCAATCGATGTGAGTCAGGCACGGGGAGTGATTTTGCTTGCGGCAGTTAATAATTCCGTTGAAATTGCAGAATATACGCCGTTGCAAGTAAAACAGTCGGTAACGGGGTACGGCAAAGCGGTAAAAGCGCAGGTGCAGGAGATGACTAAGCGAATTTTGCGATTGTCTGCGATTCCCAAGCCCGATGATACGGCGGATGCGTTAGCTATTGCAATCTGTCATGCACACACCTACTCATCGCGAAGGAAGTTGAAGTAAAACCTGCGTAAATGTTGCTCGGAAAGGGAAAGGGTAAAAACTTAAAAATAAACCTGCGTAAGTGCGGAAAACGAAGCTTTATAACACGTATTTGCTTGGGGGGAAAGGGTAAAAGTTTGAATAATAGCGGAGGTGTCACCGGCTTCGCCGATGAGCAGTCCGCTTGACAGGCTTATTCATGGAGGCTTTGTGCCTCAGAAAGGCATGGTCATAAGAATGATACACTCGGTAAATGGAAAATTAATACACATTGAATTAGGATTAGCGGTTGTTGAATGCGGTGGGGTGGGCTATGCCTGCCGCACTACTTCGGGTTCATTAGATGGACTTAAAACCGGGGACGATGTGGTATTCCTTATTCATATGAGCGTTAGGGAGGATGCCGTTGAATTGTTCGGGTTTATCACTGCATATGAACTAAACTGCTTTAAGATGTTGTTGTCAGTGTCGGGAGTCGGCCCGAAAGCCGCGCTGTCAATCCTGTCGGAGATGTCGCCGCAAAACTTCGCACTTTCGGTAGTCGCCGACGATGTAAAATCGCTCACCCGTGTTAAGGGAATCGGCGCGAAAACGGCGCAGCTTATTATATTAAAACTGAAAGATAAACTTTCGGGCGAGACGGCTTCATTGCCGAGAGCGGGCAACATGACGGGTTCGTCCGCGGGTTCGCCTGTTTCGGCAGACGCGCAAGCGGTCAGCGCGCTTATGGTGCTGGGATTTTCGGCATCGGAAGCGGCAACGGCTCTTGCGGGACTGTCGGAGGAGTTGGACACTTCCGAAAAAATTAAACAGGCATTGAAAAAGCTTTCTGTAAAAAGGTAGATGAATTATTTGTACCGAATTGAAAGGATGTGATAGCTGTGACAATAGAAATATTGCTGTTGGTGATTGCAGTAGGTGTTCTTTTTGCGACAAGTATCGCATTACATTGTATTAGGGTGGCAGATAAGCGCAAAAAAAGGCGTAACGCGGTAGAAAAGCTGTACGACAATGCACGTTTCGGCACGGATTGCGCAGTCAAACGCCGCTTTAAAAGAGCTTTAGGTTTGTTGGTTGGTTCTGATTACGTTAGAGTAAAGACTTTAAGGAAAGTCGCAATGGTTTTTGTGAAAACTGCCCGCAGAGTCCGTGAGCCTATTGACAAGGCGTACTGTTTGAGTTGGGCGGGGAGATGCTACGAGGACTACGGCGACCCGGTTCTTGCCGCAATTTGCTATACTGCCGCAATTGAGGTTGCTCCGTCGGAAACGTTTTCGTCTGAGCGGCTCGGTGATTATTACTTGGAATACTCGCCCGAGGAAGCGCAAGCGCATTACGAAAGGGTATTGGAATACAATCCCCTCACTTCAACGACTTACTTTAAGTTAGCAAAGTTGCACTCAAAGCACGGTGACAGCGACAAGGCGATTGCGCGGTACAAAACCGCGATTGATGCCAATAACGGATATGTCGCCTCAATGGCAGAGGTTGCAATCGAGTCGGCAAAAAAAGGTGACAAAAAAACCGCGCTGAATTTTTACTTCATGGCTATGGCAAACGATGTATGTGAATTTGAAGAATTGGAGGAGGCAATCAAAGAATGCTTGATTCAGTGTACACAATCATAGGATTAATCAGCTTTGTGCTTTTCTTAACGGGCGTTTTAACCGGGCTTGCACATATTTGCAAGCGATTGGTCGAAGCGCATTGTATTCGCAATTGTGCAATAAAAAACATAGGCAACGAGGTTTCCATTTACAATGATAAAGGCGCGAAATTGGCATATAAAGGAATATGTGCTTATCTTAATGAAGACCATTCCAAGGCTTTGACATACCTTGAAAATGCTGTGCGATATTCGCAGGTGTCGCATAACAGCGCGTTTTGCTTCGACTGGATGTCAAGGTGCTACGAAGCGTTGGGGAAGTACCGCGAATCTCTCAATTGCTGTGTAAAAGCCGTTGAAGCCGAGCCATCCAACATTAAGGCTTTGTTCGGGCTTGCCAATATGTATGTACGAAACGGGGCGTTTTCAAAAGCTGAGTTTTATTATAACAGGGTTTTGCGCTATGACCAAAAGAATTCTTACGCATCATTTATGTTGGGGACACTTTTTATGGGGCGCGGCTTGTATGACAAGGCAGAAGAGCAGTTTTTGAAAACAATTGAACTTAATAACGAGTCCGAAGAGGCTTTCGCCGAATTGTCGGTGGTTATGGCGATTAAGGGGGATTATTCGAGAATGGATTCCTACTTTGCCGAGGTTACCAAATCAAGCAACGGAAAATATACCGATTCGGATAGATTGAGGAAGAGATTGAACTCAATTAAAAAAATGAAAGATTTGTAGTTTGAAAATAAATCAAGAAAGAAACGTGGTAAACCGCAATTTTCACTGCTCGTTGGTGTGTGCGGCAAGTCACACAGGTGTGTGCAATGATTATTGAAAATCAAGATGATGTTCAAAAAGAACGCGAACACGAGCGATTGGTAACTCCGGTTTTGAATCAAGAAAGCACGGCGGAGTTTGACACGGAGTATTCACTGCGACCCAAAACCCTTGCCGAGTATATCGGGCAAGATAAGGTAAAGGAAAATCTCGCCGTGTTTATAGCGGCGGCAAAGGCGCGTGGCGAGGAATTAGACCATGTTTTGCTGTACGGTCCGCCCGGATTGGGCAAGACTACCCTTTCAATGATTATCGCGGGGGAAATGGGAGTGAACATCAGAGTTACCTCCGGTCCTGCGATTGAAAAAGCGGGCGATTTGGCGGCACTTTTGACAAACCTGCAAAACGGAGACGTGCTTTTTATAGACGAGATTCATCGACTTTCCCGCCAAGTCGAAGAGATTCTTTACCCGGCTATGGAGGATTTTGCCCTTGATATAATAATAGGGAAGGGGCCGTCTGCTCAGTCGATACGAATCGACCTGCCGAAGTTTACGCTTGTCGGCGCGACTACAAGGGCGGGGCAGCTTACAAACCCGTTGCGTGACAGATTCGGAGTAATACAGCGGTTAGAATTATACGATGAGAGCCAGCTTTGTGAGATTATAATGCGTTCGTCTGTGATTCTTGCGATACCCACGACTAAGGATGGGGCGCGTGAAATAGCCTGCCGTTCGCGGGGGACTCCGCGGATTGCGAACCGCTTGTTGAAGCGTATACGGGATTTTGCGGAAGTCATGGGTGACGGGAAAATCACGAAAGGATTAGCTGATATTGCTCTGTCGCGGCTTGAAATCGACAAGCTCGGACTTGACAGCCTTGACAGACGGTATCTCGAATTCCTGATAAAAGGTTTCGGCGGCGGACCTGCCGGACTTGATACACTTTCGGCATCACTGGGGGAGGAATCCGTGACTTTGGAAGATGTATGCGAACCGTTTTTGATGCAACTCGGATTTGTCGCAAAAACACCGCGCGGCAGAACAGCCACGGCATTGGCATATAAGCATATGGGGATTACACCTGCGGGGCAATTGAGCATTGATGATTTAAGTAAATAGTTTGAAAACGAATTTTTACAGCACATTTGTGCAGAAAAGGGCAAGGGAGAAAACTCGAAAATCAATCTTCATTAAATGGGAAAACGAATTTTTACAGCACATTTGTGCAGAAAGGGCAAGGGAGAAAACTTGAAAATCAATCCTCGTTAAATGGGAAAACGAATTTTTACAGCACATTTGTGCAGAAAGGGCAAGGGAGAAAACTTGGAAATCAATCCTCGTTAAATGGGAAAACGAACTTTTACAGCACATTTGTGCAGAAAGGGCAAGGGTAAAACAATGGCAAGACTATTTGGAACTGACGGAGTAAGAGGCGTGGCGATTACTGAACTTACTACAGAACTCGCGCTTAACATTGGAAAGGCGTTGGTGAGTTTACTGCGAACTCAAGACGGCAATGGTTCACCGCACACCACAGTAATCATCGGAAAGGACACGAGGCGTTCATCTGACATACTTGAGGCGGCTTTGATAGCGGGAATAACTGCTGCGGGTGGCGACGCAAGAACAATCGGAGTAGTACCTACTCCGGCAGTAGCCCATCTTGTAAAACAGTACAATGCGGATGCGGGAGTCATGATTACCGCATCGCATAATTCGGCGGAATTTAACGGAATAAAGCTGTTTAATAAAGACGGACTGAAATTCCCCGACGAGCGCGAAGACGAGATCGAAAGGTTAGTGCGCAACCCCGGGTTAATCACATTGAAAATCGGCGGCGAGGTTGGAACTGTTGCGAATTTAAAAAGCGCGGTTGATGACTACAGTAAAACACTTTCGGGTATTTCCGGCGGGAAAATCAAAGATGTAAAAATATTGATTGACTGCGCAAACGGTAGTGCGTCCGTTATGGGGGAGGTTCTTTCGGGGCTTGCGGAGCATTGTACAATTATCAACAATACTCCCGACGGGATGAATATCAATGACAAGTGCGGCTCTACTTATATAGAGAGCTTGGCAAAACAGGTGACTGACGAAAAATTTGATTTAGGAATTGCGTTTGACGGCGATGCTGACCGTATGCTTGCGGTTGAACACCATGGTAAACTTGTGGACGGCGACAAGATAATCGCATTGCTTGCAGGTTACATGAAAGAGCGGGGCGAACTCAACAATGATACTGCTGTCGTAACTGTAATGAGCAACTTGGGTTTTCATCAGTACATGAGCAAAAACGGGCTCAAAACCGCTGTAGTTCAAGTAGGTGACCGATATGTCCTTGAAAAGATGTTGGAGGACAACTACAGTATAGGCGGGGAGCAATCGGGTCATATTATTTTCAAAGCTCATGCAACTACCGGGGATGGGATTCTTACCGCAATTAAACTTATTAATATGATGAAGGACAGGGAAAAATCGCTCAATGAATTGGTATCGGAGATTCCGACATTTCCGCAGACTCTCAAAAATGTTACGATTGCCGCGAGCAAAAAAGGCACATGGGAAAGCAATGCCGCAATTACTGCTGTGATTAACGAAATTAAAGCGATTGCGGGTCGAGAATCGAGAATACTAATCCGTGAATCGGGGACTGAGCCGTTGTTACGCGTTATGCTTGAGGGCAAGGTACAAGAAGAGATTGAGCAGTGGGCGGATAAAATCTGCCAAGTCGCCAAGCAGGAGCTGTGTTAATATAGTAGAAAGGACAAGGATAAAAGTTTGAGAATCGGTCCAAGGTAAACCGGGAAAACGGACTTTTATATAGAATTTATTGTAGAAAGGACAGGGATAAAAGTTTGAGAATTGCTTCTGAATGGGAGGAATATGAATTGCTTGACGCTTCGGAAGGTGAACGGTTGGAGCGTTGGGGGAATTACACGCTTATTCGACCTGACCCGCAAATTATGTGGCGAACACAGACAAAATTATCTTCTGCGCGGCAGTGGTCGACTGCAACGGCTAAATATATACGCTCCGACAAAGGCGGCGGTTACTGGGATGTAGGAGGGAAACTGCCCGAAAGCTGGAGTTTAAGATACAAGGGATTAACTTTTAAAATAAAACCTACCGGGTTTAAACACACGGGTGTTTTCCCCGAACAAGCAGTAAACTGGGATTTTTGCGGAGATATTATTCGTGGGGAAATCCCGTTGCGAAACGGAAATATCAATGTGCTGAATCTGTTTGCCTATACGGGCGGTGCGACACTCGCTTGTCTTAGCGCAGGCGCGAAGGTCTGCCACCTTGATGCTGTAAAAGGAATGGTGGAATGGGCAAAAGAAAACGCGCGGATTAGTGGGCTGTCAGACAAGCCCGTTCGATGGATTGTTGACGATGCGGCAAAGTTCCTCGCTCGTGAAATAAAGCGCGGCAACAAATACGAAGCGATTATCCTTGACCCGCCGAGCTATGGTCGCGGGACTAACGGCGAAACGTGGAAAATTGAGGATTCAATCAACAACCTTTTGTTAATGTGCGGGGAGGTTTTGTCGGATAAACCGCTGTTTCTTCTGATGAACAGCTATACTACTGGGTTATCGCCGTCAGCGGTAAAATACTTGATGGAAATGACAATCGGGACAAGGTATAAAATTCAAACCGATGCCTCTGAAATAGGGTTGCCGGTAAAATCAACAGGGTTTGCGCTACCTTGCGGAAATACAGCTATTGTCAGGTTTCCGAAGAAAGGAATATAAGGAAATGGCAAATAAAAATAATAAAAACAACACTAAGATTAAATATTTAAAAACGAAACAAAATGTAAAAATAAAAAGCGGTGAATTTTCAACAGCACTCAGCATTATACTGCCGATAGTCGGGGTATTCGCCTTTTTAGTAGGAGGTATACTGTTGTTTATGCATATGGACGAGTCGAGGCGGTTGCCCGATACGGATTATTTAGCTGCCGAAAGGCTTGTGGACGACGGGGTATTAATCGGACTGACTCTCGAGGAATGTGTTGAGGCGGTGGGTTCAATCGCGTTTATTAATGAAAATGACGGCGATTGGGTTTTTATGGCGGGGCATAAGGCTTTTTTTGACGGGCAAGGTCGCAGGTCTTATGAAATATGCGTTAAACATGAGAATGGAGTTGCCGTAAGTGCGGTTTTGAGGCGGGCTAAGGATTGAGAAGTGGAGAAAGGTCAAGGATAAAAGCTTTAAAGTAAATCTGCGTAAATGCGGGAAAAGAAACTTTTAATGATGCGCTTGGTAGAAAGGTCAAGGGTAAAAGCTTTAAAGTAAATCTGCGTGAATGCGGGAAAAGAAACTTTTAATGATGCGCTTGGTAGAAAGGTCAAGGGTAAAAATTTGGAGAATTTAAGAGATGGGGTACTTTTTTACGGTGACAATTTATATGTAATGCGTGAACACTTTCCCGATGAATCGGTTGGTCTGTGTTACATTGACCCGCCGTTTAATTCAAATCGGAATTATAATCAAATCTATAATAACATTGGGGCTGAGGACAGGGCTCAATCCGATGTTTTTGTTGATACGTGGGAGTGGAACACCCGTACTCAAGATGAGTTTAATGAAATATGCTTTAGCGATAACAGGAAGGTTACGTTGCAAACTTCGGAGCGCAAAGGCTGAACCGAAAATGGATTGGAATCGACATAACTTATAACAGCATATCCCTTATTAAAAAGAGGCTTACCGAGGCACACGGCAACGATATAATCGACAGTATAGCAGAAAACGGGATTCCACGCGATATTGAAAGCGCGAAAGCACTTGCTTTAAAAAAAGATGACCGCTTGCGCAAAGAGTTTGAAAAGTGGGCTGTGTTGACCTATTCCGACAACAAAGCTAAGATTAACAGCCGAAAGGGGAAAGATTACGGTATAGACGGAAAAGCTCATATTGTTGAAATCCTTGACGGCAAAAATCGATACAAGGATGTGCTGTTTTCGGTTAAGTCGGGTAAAGTCAGCCCCGCTATGATTCGAGACTTCAGAGGTGTGTTGGAATGAGAGAATGCCGCTTTCGGAATTTTTATTACATTAAGCGAGCTGACTGAGGACATGAGGACGGAAGCTGCCGTTGCCGGGTTTTATAAAAACGATTATATAAACAATACAGAAAAAATAAAAATAGTAACTGTCAAAGAAATCATAGACGGGGACCCCTTGTTGACATCATTGACACAGCTGTCAAAGCTTGATAGGTACTGCTTCTTGGTGAAAAAGTTAGGAACGTACTTGTCTAAGTGACTTTTACCTTATAGCACCACACTTCCCTCACATTGTCAACCACAATCCATAAAAAAATAGGGGACTCACCTCAAAAGATGAATCCCCTAAATTCCACAAAAATCAAACACCCCTAAAGTAGTCTCTTTTACAGATGGTCTTCTTCAATTATTTTTTCTGCGTTTTCATGATATGCAATATTTTCAGCTATATTATTTGATGATGATTTCGCTGATTGTAACTCTCTTTGCGCAGTTGTTTCAACTTCAGTTTGTTCGCCCAATAATGATTTTCTTCTCATGCAAATTTCTCCTTAAAAAACATTCCCGCCCCGAATTAACAGGGCGGGGAAGTGGCTTTATTTTACATCTATGTTCCGTTGTTAAACATCACAAAGACATCCCTCAGAATTAATTTATCGGTGAGACCATACATTAGCTCTTTTATGTCTACTTTTGCGGAGTGTTGTCAAGGGGGTAAATGGATTTTTTTCAAAAAATTAATAAAAAGCCATGTCTACCGCCCTTTTCTTGCTCTTTGTTTGAGGTCGGGGGTTCGGGGTGCGTAGCCCCGCGATACCTTTCAAACCCCTGCTTGGATAGTCGGAACGGTCGGTTATGAGAAATTTATAAAAAGTATTGACAAAAAGGATTTTATGTGTTATGATATATTAGGAATATTATCTGCGTTCGGTAGCGATGTGGGGCGTGGATAAGAAAATTTATATTTTGGAGGATTCAATGACCGCGACCAATGCGATTGAAGTTAATAATCTGCGTAAAAACTATCAAGGTTTTACGCTTGACGTAAGTTTTACTGTGCCGTACGGCTCTGTTTGTGGCTTTATCGGGCGTAACGGTGCGGGCAAAACGACAACGCTAAAGTGTCTACTTGGAATGATAATCCCCGACAGCGGTGAGGTTACTATTCTCGGTAAACCGTCAAGTGATGTTTCGCTTAAAGCCGATTTGGGTGTAATGTTCGACCAACCTTACTTTCAAGAGGACTGGACGGCGAGAGAAGTTGAACGAGTCTTGCGCTCATATTACCCAAACTGGAACGGCGAAACGTGGCGTAAATATTTAGAAGCTTTTGAACTACCCGAACGCAAGAAATTCAAAGATTTTTCCCGTGGTATGAAAATGAAGTTGGGGTTGACTGCGGCACTTGCACACGATGCGAAATTGCTGTTGCTCGATGAACCCACGGGCGGGCTTGACCCTGTTTTTCGCGAAGAAATGCTTGATATAATGCGGGATTATCTTCTTGGCGAAAAAAGAACGATTTTCTTCTCGACCCATATTACAAGCGACTTGGATAAAATCGCTGACCGCGTAATATTTATATCAGGCGGTAAAATTATTTTTAACGATTCAAAATATGCGCTGATGGAGAAATACACGCTTGTCCGAGGCGACGGTTACGATGAGATACGGAGTACAGACCCACTCGAAGACTTGCCAAGGTCGGTGTTGACCCAAAAGCCAACACTTGAGGACATCGTAGTATATTTTGAGAGAGGAAAAGTGAAATCATGCTAAAAATGATTAAAACAGATTGGCTTGCTATAAAAGCACACCATTGGCGTTTGTTGTTACTGGCGGTAATCGTTATATTTTGCGGATTTGCCGGAATGAGCATCGTAATAATTCCATTATCGGCATACGGGGCAGTAGCATTTTCTATGACCGTATTTTCT
>Ga0099364_10006748_pt1 | contig 16628 bp, 16 predicted proteins | sample TergutTh196P3_FD_73070 | JGI IMG/M metagenome (GOLD analysis project Ga0099364, IMG submission 73070) | Microcerotermes parvus P3 segment gut microbial communities from Pointe-Noire, Republic of the Congo - Th196 P3 | ecosystem: Host-associated > Arthropoda: Insects > Digestive system > Gut ... | reverse complement strand
TTTTCCTGTTCTCAAAGCTACTGTCAAGATTCTTTCGCAAAATATTTTTGCAGCCATTTAATTAATGATCAAGCTACCGCTGTAGAAACAATCTTTAGATGTTTCATACTCATATACATTTTGTTTCCCCAATGACTACCGGTAACATATCTCAGCCTGGCACAAACCAGCATTAAAGCAGAATTGCCATCCGGAAAACAACCAACAACTCTTGTCCTCCTCCGTATCTCCCTTTGAACCCTCTCTATAGTATTATTAGTACGTATTCTTATCCAATGCTCAAACGGGAAGCTTGTGTAGGTAAGAGTTTCCTCTATTCCGTTCTCTACTTTCTTAGCAGCCTCCTTTAATCTCATTTCCTTAAGTGTTTCCGCCACTGTCCTGGCTTTTTCCATCGAAGCCTCTTTACTCTCCTGAGCATGAATGGCTTTTAACATTTTCGCAACAAGTGCCACCTTACCGCGAGGTACAACTGAAAATACATTACGGTAAAAATGAACCATACACCTTTGATATTTTGCCTGAGGATACACGGTCATGCTTGCTTCTACCATTCCAAGGGATTTATCCCCTATAATTAACTGTACTCCGTTAAGCCCTCTCTCCTTTAACCATTTAAAAAACGACTCCCAACTTGCTTTATCTTCTTTCATCCCTTCTGCAGCGCCCAATACCTCGCGATAACCTTCGGTATTCACCCCTATGGCTACCAATATGCTGACATTCTCATAGCTGCCACCCCAATTTCGCTTTAAATATATGCCGTCAACATATACATAAGGATAATCTATCCCGCTAAGATCTCGATTCCTCCAACTTTCGATGTTTTCATATGCCTTCTTATTCAGCTCACTTATGGTTGCAGGAGAAACTTTACTGCCCCATAGAGCCTCAGTTATGTCCTCTACTCTGCGGACAGACACTCCTGCGAGGTACATCTCAATTAAAGCCTCTTCAACACTGCTTTCTCGTCTCCTGTACCTTTCAATAATAGCCGTTTCAAATGGGACGCCCTTTAGTTTAGGCATTTTAAGCGTTACTTCTCCTGAAGTGGTTCCAAGTTTTCTTGAATATTTACCGCTTCTATACCCTTGACGGCTCTGTGTGCGTTCATACTTGGCCGCATTGGTCAGCTGTTCAGCCTCCTGCTCAAGAAGCCCGTTCAAGGTTTCCTCTACGCTGTTCCGCACAAGCTCCTTCAATTCGTCCTTGATTACTCTTTCATTAAATTGTACAATTTTATCCGGCATGGTTTGCAGTTCTCCTTGATAAGTTTGTTTTGGTAACTTAATTCTATCAAATGACTGCAAACCTGTCATTAATTTGCGAAACTTATTGTACCTTATCATGGATTTTGCTTTAAATTATCTTGATTACATTGCTTTATTTCTTGACAAGACGTATATAATAATATATATTTATACGTACAGAGGACACATAATGGATACGAAACTTACACTAAAGCTCGATAAGTCTGTTATCGAATCGGCAAAAAAATATGCAGTTATAAGACAGAAGAGCCTTTCTAAACTTGTTGAAGAATTTTTTAAGAATTTAACGCAAGAAACCGGCTCAACGACAGAATATCCCTCTTTTATTGAAGACTTAAGTGGAATTATCTCAGAGCAGGAACTTGATTATATTTCAAAAGAAGATGAAAGAGTTCAGTATATATTGCGGCAGGAAAGATGATTAAGAGTTTGTTCTTAGATTCTGATATTATTATAGATCTACTTGCTAAAAGGGAGCCTTTCTATGAATTTGCAGCAAAAATATTCACTTTAGCTTATGAAAAAAAGCTGAAGTTATACACATCCCCTGTTGTTTTATCGAATCTTTTCTATGTTTTACGGAAAATTAAAGGTTATAATAAAACCGAACGTTTAATAAAGAACCTAAGATTGGTCATTAGCATATTACCTATAGATGAAAAAATTGTAGATTTAACTTTAAATTCAAATTTTAGCGACTTTGAGGACGGACTTCAGTATCATACTGCCAAGGAACATAGTATTTTTTCTTTAATTACGAGAAATAAAAAAGACTATAAAGTAAAAGACATTATTGTTCAAACAGCAGAAGAGTTTCTAAAGATGAATACGGTATAATAAGTTTGTATCGTCAGCTTGACACTGACACCATTGTATGCCACCATATAATATGAACAACAGACAGAGAAAAACACTTATAACTATTTTTACAAACCCTACACCAAAAACTATGGCGTGGTCTGATATTGAATCTCTTCTGTTGGCAATTGGATGCACCATAATAGAAGGTGATGGTTCACGTGTCAGGTTTATTAAAGATGGTATCATAGGATATTTTCATAGACCGCACCCTCAAAAAGAAGCATTGCCGTATCAAATCCGGAATGCAAAAACGTTCCTGATAAAATTAGGAGTAGAACCATGAATAACACTATTGTTTATAAAGGCTATACGGCCGTAGTGGGATTTAGCTCAGAGGATGAATGCCTTGTTGGGCATATTGTCGGAATAAATGATGTCATTGGTTTTCACGCAGAATCTGTAGAAGAAATTCGTAAAATTTTTCACGAAACAGTTGATGACTATCTAGCTTCTTGTGCAAAGATAGGTCGTGAGCCAAACAAACCATACTCAGGCAAAGTTACCTTACGTTTGCCGCCCGGGCTACACGCACAGCTTGCTATTAAGGCGGAAGCTAGCGGTAGTAGTTTAAATAGCTGGATGGTTTCTGCGCTCAGCCAAGCGATTGTGTAATCAGTAATACCGGTATATCTATATACGTTGTAGTATAATAAAATGATGGAAGAAGACGACAACTATATCAAAATAACTCCCCGCGAAGAGCTTGTTAAACAGGGGAATGCGGCAGTTGCCCATCTTGCAAGCGGTGCTATTCTAATGGTCCTTACCTTTGGAGCAAGGTTCAGGCTTGTGGGAATGGGTCTTTCTGCAATTGTGCTTGTTCTGGGGCTTATTTCTATCTTTTCAAAAGACAAGGAAGGCAAGAAACCGGGTATGCTTTTGACTGTATCAGGTATACTGGGTCTAATTGTCCAGGTCGGAATCCCCGTTTTAAGGCCCTTCGCTGTCTTCTTCCTCGGCCTTGGCGGCTTTGGCTTCCTTGCCTCAGGAATCATGCGCGGTATTCGCTTCCTCATCGGCCTCAAAGGCCGCAGGTAGGATTGCTAGAATCTTCTTGACAAAAAGTTATACCCGGGTTATACTTTAGATATGAAAACCGCTATTTCTTTACCTGATGCACTTTATAGAAATGCCGAGAAAACGGCAGAATTTCTTGGAATTTCAAGGAGCAAGTTATATTCACTGGCATTGGAAGAATTTCTTCAAAAGCATAATGGAGAAATGATTATAAAGAAAATCAATGAAGTGTATGAGAAAATCGACCAGAGTGAATTTGATGATATTTTAGATGCCGGAATAGAAGCATTAAGGGAACTAACTAAAGATGACACGTGGTGAATTATGGTGGACTGATCTTGGTATACCTTTTGGCAGTGAGCCGGGATATAGAAGACCTGTTTTAATCATCCAAAATGATTTGCTAAATTTGAGCAAGTTAAATACCGCTATCATAGTCCCCTTAAGCTCAAATTTACTTTATGCAGATGCTCCGGGAAATTTATTAATACTCAAAGAAGAAGCTAAATTAAGTAAGGATTCAGTTATTTTATTTCCTCAAATAAGAGTAATAGATAGAAAGAGATTAGTTGAGAAAATATCAAAATTAAGTAAGGAATTTATGATTGATGTTGAAAATAGTTTATTGTTTGTACTAGGAATCTACTTTTCGGTATGAATTTTAACTACTCCGTGCCCTCTGTGATCTCTGTGTGCTCTGTGAGAACCAAAACACAATGAAATATTTTTTTGAAAGTTATGGTTGTCAAATGAATAAGGCTGAATCGGCGGCGTTGATCTTGGCTGCTAAGGAGCAGGGGTGGGAGGAAGGGGGGCCGGACAGTGCGGACCTTATCCTCCTAAACACCTGTTCGGTTAGGGCTACTGCAGAGCAAAGGGTTTACGGAAGGCTTGCACACTATACTAGTTTTAAGAAAAAGCGTTCGCCCTTTACTTTAGTAGTTACCGGGTGTATGGCCGAGAGGCTTGGCGAAAAATTAAGAAAGGAATTCCCGGGCCTTGATTATATAATGGGGACATCTGCAAGAGCACAGTTTCCGGATATCCTAAAAGCCATTGAGCAGGGGGTTTCTTTTTCGGTAGGTGAAGAAAAACCTGAGTTTGCCTTTTCAGGTCTCCACTTTGACAGTGAAAACCCCTTTCGTGCCTTTATCCCAATAATGAATGGCTGTAATAATTATTGTTCCTACTGCATAGTTCCATATCTGAGGGGGCCTGAAGTTTCCAGAAGTCCTGAAGCCATTATCGAAGAAATTCGTGCTATTGACGGAATGGGTGTAAAGGAAATAACCTTGCTTGGACAGAATGTTAATTCGTATAGATGGAACGAACTGGATTTTCCCGGTCTTTTGGAATTAATTGCAAAGAACCTTGAAGACCTGGAAAACATTAAATGGGTAAGATTTTTATCTAGCCATCCAAAGGATTTTTCGGATAAAACCATTGAGGTTATAGCGAAAAACCCCTGTTTCTGCCGGCATATTCACCTTTGTGTTCAGCACGGCTCGAACAACATGCTAAAGGCTATGAACCGGCGTTATACTGCCGAACAATACCTGGAACTTATTAACCGTCTGCGCTTCGCCCTGCCCGATCTAAGCCTTTCCACAGACATTCTGGTGGGTTTCCCGGGTGAAACAGAAGAAGACTTACAACAAACATTGGACCTAATGGAGAAAATTAAGTTTCTCTATGCCTACATGTATCATTTTAACCCAAGAGAAGGGACTGCGGCCTTCGATTTACCGGGGAGAATAAGTGAAGAAATAAAAAGGGAGAGGCTTTCGAAGGTAATAGACTTACAAAAGCGCCATACAAGGGAGATTTTAAAGGGCAGGGTAGGGGAAAAGGCTGTTGTTTTAATAGAGGGAATCTCTAAAAAAAGCGAAGACGAGCTAATTGCCCGCACAGAAAGAGATGAGATGGTGGTGGTTAAGGGCAGCAAAAACGAAATCGGCTCCTTCAAAACCGTGACCCTCACCTCCCTCCGCGGCAACACCTTCAGAGCCGCTGATTAATACCCTGACAGAATGGATAAAACAAGGTATACTTATATCGAAGGAATTCTGCCAAAATGCCGATTATTTAATAAGCGGCATAGAAAATGTAATCTTCAGGAGTTGATTATGATAAAATTAATTGCCTTTATCCTTGTTTTTGCTCTTTTTATGGTCTTTATTGTGTTGAATTTGGAACATAGGAGCGATGTTTCTTTTGGATTAATCACTTTTGAAAATATTCCTGTTTTTGTCAGTGTGCTTGCATCTTTTGCCCTTGGAATGTTATTTTCCATTCCTCTTTCCTTTACTTTAAGAAAGAAGAAGAAGGTGCCTGCTCCGATGCAGACGCCTGCTATTACTGAAAGTGAAACCGAGGACAAGATAAAAAAAGAAGTTAGCCCCTATGGGATTGATTAGCGGGAAGTCACTATTTAGAATTCCTATTTTTTTTCTGCTCTTTTTTTTCCCTATTGCCCTAATTTTCTCTCAAGGCATGTCTATGTCGACCGAGATTTTTCGTCTGGAGCAGCCCTTCACAGGCTCTGATTCTGAAAGATTTGCAAGACAGATGGAGCTTTCTACAATTTACTATCTCTCGGGGAATGTTGAACTTGCTCTGCGTGCTGTTGAAAGTGCCCTTGCTGTCTTCCCTAATGATACAAATGCGCTTTTCATGCAGACTCGTTACTTGATTGCCCTTGGCGAATACGATAGGGCTACTTGGACTGTGAATAGGTTAATGGGGATGAATCTTAGGGGGGAAGAGGAAAAAGAGTTGCTCCTGCTGGATGCCAATTTAAAGGCTTTCCAACATTCGGATTTTCGCTCCCTTTCTGCTCTTGCTGATGATACGGGCTTTTTAGGGCAAAGAAGCGCTATTTACTATACCCTCTATGTTTTGCAGGGGGACATTTTCTGGAGGAACCGGTTAAACCTTGAATATCGAAATAGCCCTGAGGCGAGAATCGGGAGTGATCAACGGGTTAATCCTGCCCCGACTCCTCTTTGGCTCCTCTTTCCCGGAAGGCACAGCATTGGGCTGCGCTCGATGCCGCAAACGCAAAGGCCCGCGACGCCCTTAGCACCACCGGCTGCGACAGTTGCCCCGGGGCCTCAGCTTCAGGCGGGCCTCTTTAGCCGCGAGGACAATGCCCGCAGTTTAGCCGGCCGTATCACTGCCGCGGGGTTTCAGGCGAGTGTGTCAAGACGAACTGTGAACGGTAATACTTTCTGGGCGGTGCTTGTGCCTGCGGGGAACGACTCCAACGCGACCATTCGCAGGCTTCGAGAAGCAGGCTTCGAGTCCTTCCCAATCCCTTAAACTTTATTTTGAAATTTTTTATTCACTCTAAATTCAATCACACAGCGAACACGGCGACACGGCGATCACAGCGAATTTCTAAAGTGGGCCAATACCCAAATCTTCCGCTGTGAACGCTGTGTCTCTGTGACCGCCGTGTTAAAAAATTTAGAGTGGACTGAAAGCACGAAGTGATTAAAATTATTCAGAAGGTGTTAGCGTTATAGGTCTTTCGTGGAGTCTTACTATGCCGCGGGAGCCGAGTCTTATGGGGTGGAGGTTAACGAGGTCGTCTTCGTATTCTACGAGGTAGACTTCTCTTTCCGGCTCTCTGTTTCCGTTCGTTCGCAGCTCGAGTATCTCATCACCATTAATATGAAAAAAGGTATAGATGCCCCTGCTTGTTCCTGCATAAGAATCTATTTCGTAGGAACCGTCAACTGAAAACTTGAGTCTTCCGAGGCGGCTGTCGTAGACAGAGTCAATGCGGCCGGATGCGGGGGTTTGGGTATAGGTCTGTGCAGGGGGGCCTGCCTTCCTGTAAGAGCCGTCCCAGGGGTTTACTGCGCTGAAGCGGAGCCTTATATCCTCGCGGACCCTGATTCTGACTGTTTCAAGAGATTCGAGTTCGACATCAATCGAGCGTCTTAAATTTGCTATTGAAAGATTTTGGCCAAAAATATGGAGCCCGTACCTTGTGGAAGTATAATTCCTCCAGGAGAAGATCTGCTGGATGCCATCACTGTAAAATATTACTTCTCTGTTTGAGGGGTCAAAGTATACATACTGATTACTGTTCACAACTCCCTGAGGGGTAACGAAATGCCAAAGTCCAGCTATGAACTCTTCAAATTGGCCGGGATTACCGAGGAGCTCTCGTACCTGCCTCTGCTCGACCTGGGTTCCCGGGATCCTTGTTCTGCCTGTTTCCCTGAACTCCCCGACTGAAGGGAAATAATTATAGATAATTTCGACCTGATCAAGAATATTGTCGGATTCTTCATCCCTTCCGAAGGCTGAAATTGCAAAACTTTCGCCCTGAGACTGCCCCGATAAATAGCCGAAACTCCTTGGGGTTTCCCTTATATTAATCGTGCCGTCTATGCTGAGTTCAAAAATTCTCCTGAAAGCGGCTGTTTGATCCCTTCCGGTTGAAGGGTTCCTCTGAAAGATGGTCAGTGTATTTTCGCCCGAACTGTTCATCCCGAAGAGCATTACGCAGAGGCTCCTGTCGCCGAGCAGGTCGAGGGTCTGAAGGCGGACGGTTCCGGGCAGCACTGCAGCGGTTCTTGCTGTCCACAGGCGCGTATAGGAGCGGAAAAGCATGTCGTAGTCTATGAAGGTAAGATAAATCGGGCTTTCGGAGGCTGCAAGATTGCGATATGCGACAAATTGCTTTTCGACGGGACCCCCGTCAAAGTAGTCGGTTAGGACTGCCACAACGACTTCACTGTCTCCAAGGGGTACCTTGGATGTCTGGCCATCCTCAAGAAAAAAGAAATCGAATATCTCGTCAGTTTCGCCGGTATTGAAGTCGGGGACTCGCGGTATTATCACCCTTGCCTGCTGCTCGCCTGTATCATCAGCAGAGCTGTCTCTTGAGGGGAAGAGTACCAATGCACCTATCCCGATGGCGCAGAGGGCAAAAACGATAATCGTAAGGGTCTTCGAGAAGCTTCCCTTCATCTCCTTGAGTCCATATAGGCCCTTGCTGCCTGCTGTACCCTTGGCCCTATGTCGGGGGAGAGAACGAAGACCTGCCAGCGCTCATATCTGTCGGAGCGTGACCAGCGGAGAATATTGCGGTTCTCTCCTGCGAGAACGGGGGCGAGCCCCTGTGCGGAGGCGGTTATGAGCATGCTGTATGCGAGTCTGTCATTCGGGACTGCCGCTGCCCTGAGCCTGAGCTCGTTAAGGGCACCCGAGAAATCGGCTGTGCGAGATGAGGCATCGAGGGCGTTTAGGCGTGAACTGAGTTCATTCAAGTCGGTGCTGCCCCTGATCGTTTCAGAGTAGATTACTTGGGAGCGCTCGCCTGCGGACCAGACGGTTATCCTGTCTCCCTCCTGTAAAATTTCACCGATAATTCTATCATCCACCCAGCCAAGAATCTCAGTTCTTGACCTTTCCATTGCCGCCGAGGAGTCTATAATCAAAAACATGTCCAAAGGTATTACGCGGGCGCTCTGAGCGCTGATTCCGGCTGTAATTCCGGCAAAAATAGCCAAAAATACAAGTTTTTTCCCCAAATTCATACTATCATTATAACATACTAACCTGCTTTAATATACAGTTTTAACAATATTTTTAAAGAACAGCTTTACTTTTTTTTATTTCTTTGATAAAATATACTGGCAAGTTGTAATTTTTAATTATTTAAGGAGATAAATCATGGCTTCTATCGATTTGCCAAAAAGTCCAAATGTATTCCACCCGGAAAAACCGAGTGCAGTAGGTTCAAGGAACTCTCTTGCCCAAGAATACAGAGACCAGCAAGCGGAAGTAAATCAACTTTTGGAGGAGGAAACCAATAAGGTACTCCACCACTTAACTGCAAGGTTACCGAAGGACGTGCTTGAGCGTCTTGACGTAATGGGCGGCTTAAAGGAAAAGTTGTATAACTACTTCAATCAGAATTACCAGAACATGTTCAACCGTTACATGGTGACCAGTGAAGATGAGATGGTAAAGAAGATTCGCAATTTTATTGACAAGGAAGAGACCAAAGTCCTTGCACGCTATACTCCAAAGGAGATTGCAGACCTTCTGGATGCAGTTGGCGGAGCGGATAAGTTCAATACAGGTGAGATTGAAAAGTCCATTGTCAATATGTACGGCCACCTCCAGGGACATATCCAGCGGGGTATAAACGAGTTGGAAACCCATACCAACAGCATTCTGCGTCAGAAGACAGATACAGGCGCCTTTGTTCGCGGTGAAAATGCATATTCAATCGTAAAATGTGCTTTCAAGGACAATCTAAATAAGCCGAAGACCGTTACCGATGTAAAACTTTCGGTAAATATTCTGGATTCAGAGCTTATAAGCCCGATTTTCCATTATCAGGTCACTGTTGAATACCTGATTAAGGACCTCTTGAGCAAGCACCTCGTGGATACAATTGACCGCGTTATCGAGGGAATTAAGGATCAGAGGATTGATAAGGGCATGGAAGAGCTTTCTGACAGTGAAATCATCTTCCACAAACTAGGTCAGGTCCCCAACCTTACCGATGACGATCATGATAACCCCAAATCCAAGCGCTATACCCAGGTTGCAAAGCTTATTCTCGAGAAGATTGCCGAATTAAGAGCGGAAATTGATCCGGAAAGCTTTGACCAGATGAATATGCGTGAAAATATCAAGAAGATCATGGATATCGAGAATATCCGAACCCGCGGCTTTAATACCGCTATCAACTCAATTACTTCAATTCTTGATACTTCGAAAATGGGCTATCAATACATCGAAAACCTAAAGAATGCACGCGAAGTAATGATTCGCGAGTATGAAGACACCGATGTTGCAAACCTCCCCGATGAGCGCTATCAGATTAAGCTTCGCTACTTCGACAATGCACAGCTTGCCGAAGACCGCAAGGCCTATGATACCCAGCTTAGGAGCTTCGAGAACGAAATCCAGCACCTCTGGGATGTGCTTGAAGTTATTTATCAGGACGGGAAGTCTAACTGGAAGGTCAACGATTATGAAGACCTCGGCAAAAAGAAGAAGCCGAGCATCAAAAAGCGCATCAAAGACAAGACCGGCGACCCGATGTACGAGGATATCGCGAAGGTATGGGACGAGATTTCCTTCGTTGCCACCGGCGAGACCGAGGTTGAAAGGTCCAACCGCACCTATCTTTATGAAAAGGACAGGGTGAGGGCGAAGATCATCTTAATGCGCAATAAAATGAAGAAAATGTACGATTACCTGTATCCGATTGAGAGAAGGGTGATGGAAGACAGGCTTTCATTCCTCGAGAGGGAATACTATCGCTTTGAGTATATGATTAACCCTTATCACTTGCAGCCCGGTATTCTTCTTGATGTGGATATCACTTCGATCAAGAGAAAGAAGGCCACCCTTGATGCCATGGGCAATGTTCTTAACGAATTCCTCCACGGCGTGTCCAAGGGCTTCTCCGATGCAGCATTTGCCTCATTCAGCCGCAGACGCTCGACAGTCAGGGAAGACATCAGCCAATCCTTCGGTTCATCACCCGATGCACCGATAACCGCACAGGTACCCCCCGCTACGGCATCGTCATATCTCGATATGATCAACACCGATAACTCAGGTTCCGCACCCAAGGCCATTGCAGCACCCGGCAGAAGGGGCAGAGTTGCATCCGGCAGAGGCGCGGGATCAGCCACCTCGGGCAGAGGCAGGGCAGCATCCGGCAGAGGACAGGGCAGGGGAAGACCCCGCGCAGGTCGTGATACCGGCGGAATATCAGAAGTATAAATAAGGTAAGCGTTATAGCCGAATCGCCCCCGACAACGGGGGCGATTTTTGTAAGAGGAGGATTGAAATGGGTAGAGAAGGAATAAGCCTTGAAGTGCTTTCTACCCGGGCCGGATTTAATTCCGCGGTAAGGCACATCAATAAAACATTAGAGATATCCGGAATCATCGGGACTAATAACCTTGGTGATATTTTATATGAGAGAGCAGACGAAAACCTTTTTGGCGAAAGGGGTGCTGTCCTCTTGCGTATGCTATTAATCGATAAACTTGGCTATAAAACCGCATCGAGTAATCTCAGAACGGTTATAAGTGATACCCAGGTTCTTGCAAAAGAGTTTGAAAAATGGAAGGCAGTGGATCTTGTGGTGGCGTATCATCACCCTGATCTTGGCCTTTTGATTGCAAACCCAAAGATTGCAGGAGAGCTTGTCAATTTAGGTAAGTTGAGAAAGAGGGAGCTCCTTGTCATTTACTCAGGCAAGGGTGAAACCAGGGGAGATGCCCAATGTCTTAAGGCAGCGGAGCTTGCCCTTTCAATGTTCGAAGGGAATAAGGTAAAGACCCCTGCAGACCTTCTTAAGGGCAATTTCGCTGTGAGGAAGGTGAAGAAGCTTGAGCCTGAAGTACCGGGAGACACCGTAAGGCTGAAGGTGCCGAAGCCGGGGAAACCGGTTAAGGCAGGAAAGCCCGCACCTGCAGGCAGAAAGCTGAAAACACCGCCCGCTCCTGTAATGAGGGAGAGCGCCCGTGTTGCACCGATGCCGGTTACTGCGGCCACCCCTGCAATTTCAGGCGGCGCAGTGCGCATGACGCCGATGTACTCGGTGGTTGTTTCAAACGAACTTTTCCACAACGGGAACGTAGAAGCCTGGAAGCGGATTATTGCAAGTTATAGGGCGAAGTACCCTGATTTGCAGGTCTTCATTTACTATGATGGTGAGCGTATTCTTGATATCAATACCCTTTTTAAATGGGGTAAGGTGAAGCACGGAAGTGCAATTCAGTTTGCAGTTTCCGGCACTGATATCAAGGATGTGGCCAAATTGCAGCGTTACTTTGTTCAGGCTGCAAGCAGTCGCTTCGAGACCTTCTTGCAGGGTCCTGTTAATACAGTTTTGCAGCTTTTCGGTTAGGGAGATAACAAAATGGATAGTAGAATACATTTTTTCAGCCAGATAGACGTGATCCCAAAGAAAGTCAATGATGAAAAACTCGGTATACGAGGCCGTCAGGCGAATGAATTTGCAAATCTCGGGTTTCCGATTTTGCCGGGTTTTATTCTTGACACCGACATTGCTTCGAGTATCAAAGTTGATGATATTAAGAAAGATGTTTTGGCCTTACTGGGTAAGTGTGCAGGTATAGTCGGGAAGAAGTTCGGAGATTCCGAGAACCCGATGCTTGTTAAGATAGTTATTTCAACGAATCTTGCAATAAGCACCTTCCCTGTTCTGCATAACTTCGGCCTTGTAAAACCGACAATCGGAGGTTTTTCCAAATGGGTAGGCAAGCATTTTGCGGCCCACGAGGTGATCTTCCTTGTCCGGGGCATGTTGAAAATCGAAGAGAGGATCAAGGAGCTTGAGGCAAAGAACAAGGAAATGGAAGAGATTGCGGCCGTAATCAAGAAGCTTGAGCGCATGCTTAATATCGAAGGGCCTTCAAATGAATTGCACGAGAAGCTAAAACCCTTACCAATCGATAAGAGCGCCGAAGCCTATATGGACGAGTATGCAAAGTACTTCCCAAAAGGTTTCTTTGAGAGTGCAGAGCAGCAATTGTTTATCACCCTTAACGAGATTTCCCGCATGTTCCAGATGGACGACCAGAACGATAATGATACCGCTATTATGATTTCACCGATGGTCTATGGTAACTACGGAAAGGATTCCAGTTCAGGCGATTTCTTTAGCCGAAATGTTATTACGGGCGAGAAAAAGCTCCAGGGCGAGTTTTACCGCGGCAAGTTTAACGAAGTTGATGCACAGGGTCAGGATATTGCGAAGATTGGGGATAAGCATTTAAAAGAGCTCCAGAAAATTGCCTGGACCCTTGAAGACAAGTTTAAGGAAATTCGTCAGATCCGTTTTACGATTGAAAACGGGAAGCTCTGGCTAATCGAGCAGAGGCAGGTACCTCAAAAATCAACACAGGCGGATATTAAACTCCTTTTGGACCTTGAAAAACGCAAGATTGTAGATAAGGCCCATATTGTTAAGGCAATTGACCCGCTCAGACTTAATGAGGTTCTGCACCCGGTCGTTGACACTGCGAGCATTAAGACCTTGAAGAGCTGGAAGGGCGGAATTGCGGGAGCCCCCGGAGCGGCAATAGGGCGGGTTTATTTTTCTACTCCCACCCTGATAGAGGCCCTAAGGAATGCCCAGAATCGCGGAGAAGATACGAAGACCATTCTTGTTATGGAGTCTTCCTTCGCAGAGGACGTAAAGGCCATCGAGGTGAGTACCGGGGTTCTGACTGCGGAGGGCGGTTATTCGGCCCATGCTTCGGTTGTTGCAAGGCAGTACGGCAAGGTTTCTCTTGTTGCTCCTGAGCTTACGATTAAAGGTAAGAAGGCGACTCTGGGGAATATTACGATAAATGAAGGGGATTATATTACCCTTAACGTGCCCTTCTACGGTGATTCAAATGTCTATGTGGGCAAGGCTGCCTTAATCGAGCCTGATCCTAGGGAATCGGGGCTTCTTGAAATGATTGCAATGAGCAAGTCTTTCTTGAAGAAGTTCCATGTCCGCGCCAATGTGGATGCCGCAAAGGATGCCGCCCTTGCCCTAAGTTTCGGGGCTGACGGTGTTGGCCTTTGCCGCACCGAGCACATGTTCCTTAAGGAAGACCGGATCCACATGTTCCGCGACATGCTTCTTTCTGCTGATAAAAAGGAAAGAGAGAAGACCCTTTTAAAGCTTCAGTCTATACAGCGGGATGATTTTTACGCAATCTTCAAGGTGATGGCAGGTAAGGAAGTCACAATCAGGCTTCTCGATTCCCCGCTCCATGAGTTCATGCCCCATAACGAGGAAGAACTTGCATCATTCATGAAGTATTTACAGAAGACAAAGAAGACTAAACAAAGTAAGGCTGATGTTCTTGCCCGAATCGAAAATCTGCACGAGTTTAACCCCATGCTTGGTCATAGGGGTTGTCGTATAGCGGTTTCCTACCCGGAAATATACGCAATGCAGATAAAAGCTATCTTTGAGGCTGCCTATAAGTGCAGGGCCCAGAATGTGCAGGTGCATCCCGAAATTATGATTCCGATTATTATGAATGCCGCCGAGTTAAAGCTTATTGCCTACGGCAAAAAGATCGAAGGCGCAAATTATAAGGGGATTGTTGATATCGAGGAAGAACTGCGCAAGGAAAAGAAGGCGAAGTCGGTGGATTATAAGATTGGCACGATGATTGAGCTTCCTGCGGCGGCCCTGGGAGCAGGGGAGATTGCGAAGTATGGCAGTTTCTTCAGCTACGGCACAAATGACCTTACACAGACGGCAATGGGGCTTTCTCGCGATGATTTTACGACCTTTATGCCGGATTATACCCTATTTGACCTTATAATGGGGAACCCGTTCAGCACTCTTGACCCGAGGGTTAAGGAGCTTATTGTGATGGCCACTTCCAGGGGAAGGCTTACAAGGCCCGACCTTGTCTGCGGTCTCTGCGGTGAGCACGGGGCAAACCCGGCGAATGTTCGTTTCTGTATGGATGCAGGCTTGGACTATGTATCCTGCTCGCCATATTCAGTGCCCATAGCTCTGCTGGCCGTGGCACAGGCTGAGTTGGAGAGAGGATAGGCGCTCAAGAAGAGTTCACACGGAGCTCACGGAGGGCACAGAGAACACAGAGAGGAGATTAGAGTTGGCAAAACCCTAAAAATCCTCTGTGAGCTCCGTGTTCTTTGTGAGCTCCGTGATAAAAAAACCACAGTGATTAAAATCAGTAAGAGAATTACCCGCCGAACTCGCTTTTGAAGGCCATCTGCTTTTCGACTACCTGAATAATCTCAGCGGCTGCCTTTTTCGCATCTGCTTGGGGAACGCCTGCGTCCTTATTAAAGCTCTGTTCAAAGAATTTATTGAGACTGACGTACATATCATCTGCTTGATAAAAGACAAAGGAAATATTTAGACCCGTGGGCTTTGCAACAGTAAAAGAAGACAGGGATTCTATGGGTTTCTTGGCCATATAGATCTTGGTCTGGTTTCTTGCCGTAATCACATTTAATTCATTGAAGCGCAGGGGAATCTGATCCCCCTTATCCCTAAGGTAGGGTTCTGTCGCCTTTTTCGGATAGGAAGGCGGCTCCAAAAGAATGTGCATCTTCTTTCCCGAGGACTGGAAAGTGAGCCCGTTTCCTTCGGGGTAAATTGCCTTAACACCTGAGTAAGAAATAACTTCGTAAATCGAATAGCCGTTTGATTCGCTTATAAAGGACGAAACAATATAGGCTTGATCTTTGGGCAGCTTATCCTGCTGATACGCCTCAAAAAGATCCATTGCTTTAACCGCCATACATTCCCCCTTGGATTTTATTATAGTATTATTTCTATTATAGCAAATATTAGGAAATCGGCAACTGAATTCGTTGGTTTGCGCCTTATTTTTTTGTATTTCTTCGCTTTTTTATCTCGTTTTGGCAGATTTTCATCCATTGCTCGGGCCTCGCATCCTCGGGCGAGAGGAGGGCTGCCTCCCTGAAGTACTCATAAGCCTCCTGCAGTTTCCTCTGCCTCATGCACAGGATGCCCCCTGCAATCGAAAGGTTCGCATTCGGAGGGAAGTAGCCCATTGCCTTCTGCAAGATGGTCATTGCGTAAGCCGGCGCACCCGCCCTGTCAATGCAGTGGGAATATTCGATTAACAGCATCATGTCGTCGGGTTTTTCACGGAGCAGGGCCTTAAGGTAAACTGCAGCCTCCCTATAGCGGCCGATTTTCCTATAGGCATAGGAGAGGACCCTGCGCAGGCTATACTTTCCGGGCTCAAATGCAAGCAATCTCTCGAGTTCTGCAGCCGCTTCTTCAAAATCCAGGGTCTTCAATAAGAATATTGCCCTGTCCCTGCGAATGCTCGAATTGCTTGGCCAGAGTTCAAGATAGGCCTTATAGAGGCTGTCAAGGTTTTTATGCTCGTCTTTTTTTATGTTTCCCTCGGCAATTAGAGCTTCGAGGGCGGCAATTTGCCCCAGATAGGCCCTTTCATGGTTTTTTTTCAGGGTGATAGTCTTCTTATACCAGCCAAGGGCCTCATCGAGGAGGCCTATTTTTAAGAAAGCATCCGCAAGACAGTACATGATCTCAGGCTCAGGCCCCAAAGTGCGGATTGCATCCTGCAATTCTCCAATTAAGTCTTTCGTATTCTTGGAAGTTCTCGCATTATGAAGCACTGTAAAGCGTTTAATCAGGTCTTGGTCTCCCCCAAGGGCTGTTGCCTTATTCAGAGCTCTTTGTAAGTATTTATAGTCGCCTGCTTCCCAGCTTACCATTATGCTTGCATACCAGTATTCAAGTTCTGCAGGGGACTCCTTTAGGGCAAGTTTTAGGTGATTTGCCGCCGCCTGGTACTTTTGCATATTCCTAAGGGCCTCGGCATAAAAAACCCGTATAAGAGGCAGGGTATTCCTTGATTTTAGCCAGTTCTTGCAGGAAGCTGCCGCCTTACGCCATTGCCCCGCCTCTATAAAGGAACG
>Ga0099364_10006747_pt1 | contig 16629 bp, 10 predicted proteins | sample TergutTh196P3_FD_73070 | JGI IMG/M metagenome (GOLD analysis project Ga0099364, IMG submission 73070) | Microcerotermes parvus P3 segment gut microbial communities from Pointe-Noire, Republic of the Congo - Th196 P3 | ecosystem: Host-associated > Arthropoda: Insects > Digestive system > Gut ... | reverse complement strand
AAACCCTGCCGCATTAGCTTATGAAACCATTGCAAAGGAGGTTGGCGCAAATGCCTAATAAAATAAACAGTGCACTTTCTTCCCGCAGGAATCAAGAAAATAGTATTGATAATGATTTCAACAGTTTATTCGGTATTGAAAACAATAACAGCGGAAAGAAAATTGTTGATCTGCCAATAGAGATGCTCATTGAATATGAAAACAAAGAATTCCTGAAACTGTACGGACAGCCTCAACCTTTTAGAGAATACTTACAAAATGAGTTGGAATTGTTTGCTGAAAAGATCGCTCTCCGCGGTGTCTTAGAACCTATAATTGTACGTCCATATGAAGATAAATATCAAATAATCGCCGGGCGCCACAGAGTACGCGCATGTATACTTAAAGGTATTGCTAAAGTACCCAGCATAATACGAAGTGATGTAGATGACGATAAAGCCGCATTAATAATGATTGATACAAACCTTGACCGACGGCAAAATCTTCTTCCGTCTGAAAAAGCGCACGCATACAAGCTGCAAATGGAAATAACAAACCGGCAGGGACATCGCAGTGATCTGGGTGAAGCTTTGTGCAATGATTGCACAAAGATAGATTCTTTGTCAGAAGCAGGCAAAAAGAATAATGACAGCAGACGAACTGTAGCGTATTATGTACGGCTCAGTTCTCTACTTCCGGAATTGCTTAATCTGGTAGATAATGATAAACTTCCATTGATAGCAGGTGTTAATATCTCGTACATATCACCGGAAGAACAAAAGATTGTGTTCAATTGGCTAAAAGATAAAATAATAAAAATGAGCGTAAAGCAATCCGAACTGATAAAAGAAGCTTCCGGTAATAATGAAATCACATACGAATCACTACAGCAATTATTCTGCTCAAATCAGAAACCGAAAGTGAGTAAAACAATCAGTATCCAAAGAAAAAAGCTTAAAGGCTATGAAGATATTATACCTGATGATGAATCTGAAATTGAAACATTATTTATAGGATTTCTCGAATGGCTGCGCGGAAGGAGTGATTAAATTGAAAAAAATAATTATCTGTATAATGATTCTTTGTATCATATTTACAACGACATCATGTAATCAAAAAACAGATATTATGGATCCATATAGAATTGATGAGATAAATCGGGATATCGTAACGCCCTCTCCCGGAATCACGGAGCAAAATATTGAGAATACCGATTCTACGGAAAGAACGGAAAGAATGTTTGATACAAATCCAACAGAATTAGCGGCTAATGCAATAATCAAGGATATATCGGCTACTCCAATGCCTGCTGATCCGGAAAAAGAACCGGCAGGTAAAAATTCTCAGGAAAATCAGCCAAAAGAACCTCAAGCAGCGCAGCGTCAACAGGAACAAATTCAAAAGGAGCCGACACAGCCTAAAGCAGATAACCCGCAAAATCAAATCGAAGAAAACCCAGCTGAAAGACCAATAGAGAAACCTGTGGAAAAGCCAAAATTAGTTGACAGATCAGATTTACAAACCTCCGCATTGTCAAAGATAAATGAACTGCGGGCTGAAGCAGGAAATTCTCCTGTAACATTAAATGGCGAGTATAATTCTAAGGCTACCTCTCACGCAAAGAAAATGGCAGAACAAAAAAAGATATTCCACAGTGACTTTGGATTGACAGAAAGCGTTTTAGCGGATCTATCCGAATACTCTACCGGACAAACACTTGCCGGAGTGGCAGTTTCTCATAATGGAGCATTCAAAAATGACAAAGATATAACAAATATCGGCATAGGTATTTACGAAAACACAGAAAACGGGAAAATATATTTTTGTCTTGTCGGCAATGTTACTTATTATTAACAAAGACAATGATTACCGGCCGAAAGTCGTAATTATTTTTTATAAATACCTTAACTAAATTCAGGAATTAGTTCTAATTTGAAACAATCAATGCAGAACTAATTTTTTATTTGAAAATATAGGAACAGTTTTATTGAGCTTGATCAACTCAATAGAACTGTTCTTTTTATATAGATTTAACAAATCAAGAATTATTAATATGAAAGGACTATTAAATTATGAAAATTTTTAAAAAACGAATATTGTCACTGTTTTTAACTCTGACAACTTTATTAACGATGCTCCCGTTAAATTCTACGTTTGCTGACTGGGAAGGATTTGTAACATTATCAAGCGAATCGTATTTTGTTTATGATGGAAGCAATAATGTAGTGAGCAATGAGTATCACTATTATGACGGTACCGGTATGGGATATGTCAGCTACTGTCTCGAACATTTAAAAGCCAATCCCGACAGCACTGATGTATATCTTCCCTTTGACCCGGCAGCAGTCTATAACGCAACAACAAAAACAGGTATAAATTCCATCCTTGAATGGGGATTTCCAATGGGACGAAATATATCGGAGCAGGAATACGGATTGAGCAGAGAACAAGCCCGTTATGCGACGCAACAGGCTCTTCGTTCATACATCCTTGAAATGACCGGATACGGGCACGCGTATATGGAGCCGTCAAGAATAAGTCCGAAAGCCGGAGAACAGCGAACATATGATTATTATATTTTTCTGCTTAACAAAGGAAGATCTAATGCCGTCCGGGAACCAATAATAAATATAATATCAAAAACAGACCCTGTGTATGATAGCGGAACAAATACATTTAAGGCTTCGGTTACCATTGAGTCAAAGAATATAACCAATCTGCATTTTTCATCAGCCTCAGGAGTTAATCTAAATATTACTTCAAAAAATGTAAATCCAATTAGCGATACCACAACAATAACTCTTGATATCCCTGATAATAAGGTGGACAGTACAGTGGATCTTAATATTTCCGGTTCAACAATTTTTGATTTAGTTAACTTATGGTATAGAAAAAAAGATAATGATAATACACAAAAGATGGCCATAGTTGATATTGATACTCCATTACCCATAAGAGGCACGGTAGTTGGATTTGAAGTAAAGTTGCTGCCGGGCAGATTCTTAATTAAAAAGAAAGACCCAAATACAGGTTGGAATTTACAAAATGCTATGTTTTGGTTATACAAATCTGACGGAACTGTTGTCAACAGCACAGGAAATATAAAAACCGATTCGAACGGTGAATTTCTCAGCGGAAATCTTCCAAGCGGTGATTATTATCTTGTAGAGAAAGAAGCACCGGCGAATTATAGATTAGATACAACCCCCGTACATTTTACTGTAACAGGAAAAGAAGTGAATCCAGTTACTATAAATATTAACAATGCAGAAAAACGCGGGCAGTTTAAGATCGTTAAGTCTGATGAAAAAACAAGCGCAAAACTGGAAGGCGCTGTCTTCCATGTATTTAAAAGTGACGGAACTGTTGTAAATAATTCCGGAAGTGTTATCACTAATTCAAACGGGGAATTTACCAGCGGCAACCTTCCTGCGGGTGACTATTATCTTGTAGAAGTTAAAGCTCCTTCTAATTATGACTTGGATCCGGCCCCAAAGTATTTTACCATTCCTGATAATTCAATAATTGAAGTTAAACTCACAAATAAATCGAGTACAGGCACTCTTAAAATTATTAAAACTACGCAAAATAACAGCGGTAATGTCAATGGCTTTGTATTTGAAGTAAGAGATCCTTCGAATAAATTAATAGGAACATATACATCCGGCTCAACAGGAGTGATTGATATACCAGATTTAGAAATTGGCGTATATAACGTAAAAGAAATTAATCTAAGCACCGATTTTGTGGAACCAACGCCTAATCCTAAAAGTGTTGAAATAAAATCGAATCAAACAACATCCATGAGTTTTAACAACATCAAAAAACGCGGGATCATCACAGTTAGAAAAACAAACGCAAATCCGGCAATGGGAAATTATTCATTGGCAGGCGCGGTTTTTGAAATACGGGACCAGGGCAATAACTTAACCGATACAATTACAACAAGTGTGGATGGCAGAGCGCAAAGCAAAATATTGCCGCTTGGCGTATATAGAATTACGGAAAAGACAGCGCCGGACGGATATATAAGAAGCACACAGACATATACCGCATCTTTGTCCGGTTCACAAGGATCGGATGAAATAGTTTATAGTTCCGATGTTGTCGTTGAAGAACAACCGCAGCCCGGACGGATTAACATTGAGAAATCAAACAGCAATATAGCAATGGGAGATTATTCATTAGCAGGTGCGGTTTTTGAAATAAGAAACAGCAGCGGTACATTAGTTGATACCGTCACCACCGATATAAATGGTAAAGCGCAAAGTAAGGACCTAATGCTGGGAACTTATTCTGTGACAGAAAAAACCGCTCCATATGGATATCTTCTCAATACAACAACATATTCTGTGGCATTATCATATGCCGGACAGGATGTCCTTGTCGCATATAGCACATCATCTATTCCCGAACGTCCGCAGACCGGGTATGTACGTATCAAAAAGACAAATGCCAATCCGGGCATGGGTGATTACAGCTTACAAGGCGCAGTATTTGAGATCCGCAATAAAGATGGTGTGCTTTCCGATACTGTCACTACTGACGCAAGCGGAAACACTCAGTCAAAAGAATTGCCATTGGGATCCTATACGGTCACAGAAAAGACAGCGCCATACGGTTTTGTCAGAAATACAGGGACCTTTTCAGCAGTATTGTCATATGCCGGGCAAACTGTAACTTATTCATACGCTGATGTAACTATCGCAGAGCAGCCGCAGGTCGGCCGTATAAATCTTCAAAAGTCAAATTCAATGCCGGATATGGGCGATTATGACCTAAACGGGGCAAAATTTGAAATACGGGATAAAAGCGGCTTTTTAGTTGATACCCTGACGACGGATAACTCAGGTAAAGCACAGAGTAAAGACTTACCCCTCGGGACATATGCAATCCATGAAATATTTGCTCCTTACGGTTATGTGCTTAATTTTGATACACATACCGGAACGCTCACATACGGCGGGCAGGACCTGACGGTGGTATATACTGCGGTCAAGGTCCCTCAAAGGCCTCAAACCGGCATTATTCGTATCCATAAAATTAATGCCAATCCAAGTATGGGGGATTATAATTTAACCGGGGCGGTTTTCGAAGTCCGCAATTCAAGCGGGAATCTGGTTGACACTGTTACAACAAACAGTACCGGGAACGCTCAGACGAACGAACTTCCGCTTGGCGCGTATACTGTAACAGAAAAAACAGCGCCGTACGGATATGTGTTAAATACTAATACTTACAATCCTGTACTGACTTATGCCGGACAAACCGTTACCGTAACATACACGGATATTACCATACCGGAAAATCCGCAGGTCGGCACAATCACGATAACAAAACTTGATAAAGTAACAGGTATAAGGGCGCAGGGAGACAGCACACTTAAAGGTGCGGTTTTTGAGTTGTATTCCGCAAAAGATATCAAGCAATTAAACGGGACATTTATTTATCATAAAGATGAACTCGTGGAAACTTTATATTGCGGCAGCAACACCTCTGTTACCTCTAAGGAAATACCGCTTGGGGATTATTATTATAAGGAAAAAATCCCGCCAGTCGGTTATACGCCCGATACCGGCAGTTATCAAGTAACTGTTGATTATCAAGGCCAGAATGTTATGGTAAGTAAAAAATACGATGATTTAAAAAATAAAGTCATTGAAGGGCAGATTGCCATTACTAAACACACCGACGATCCCGATCCAAATATAAATCCTCCCAATCCGCAGGTTGAACAGCCTTTAGAAGATGCTGTTTTCCAAGTTTATCTTAAATCCGCGGGAAATTATGATGATGCTTTGCCTACCGAAAAGGATCTTCTTACAACAAATGAAAACGGATATGCCATTACTAAACTGCTCCCATATGGAACTTATACCGTAAAGGAAATATCCGCGCCAGGCGATATAAAATTAGTAGCCCCTTTTGATGTTTTCATATCACAGGAAGGCAAAATTTACCGGTTTATCTTAAATGATCCATTATTCAGGAGTCTTGTAAAAATCATCAAAGTTGACAGCGAAACAGGAAATGTGATCCCTGCTGCCGGAACAAGTTTTAAAGTAAAAGACCTGTCTACAGGTGAATGGGTGGCGCAGCATATCAATTATCCAACGCCGACCGACATTGATGTATACGATACCGCACCAGACGGAACGCTTGTTATGCCGGATGCATTGAAAAGCGGAGATTATGAATTATGGGAAGTAAATGCTCCATACGGGTATGTACGGACGCCTGATCCTGTAAAATTCACGATTCATTCTACACAGGCCGATCCCGCCATGATAGAAGTGATCATGGCGAATAATCCTCAAAAAGGAATTATTAAAGTAGAGAAAAAAGGTAATATGCTCACAAACATTACTGTTACCGAAACACCTTTTGGAGAACAGAATAACCCGATTTTCTCACTTACGGGGCTTAAAGGTGCGGAATTCGATGTAATCGCAGCAGAAGATATATTTACACCTGACGGCACCCTCCGTTACAAAGAAGGCACCATTGCAGATACGATCACAACCGATTCAAACGGTTATGCTGAAACGAAGCAGCTCTATCTTGGGAATTATACGATTATCGAAACAAACGCCCCTGAAGAATTCATGATCGATGAAACACCATATACGGTAAGTCTTGTGTATGAAGGGCAGGAAATTGCGGTTGTATCAACACAAATCGGGATAAATGATATTCGGCAAAAAATAGAGATTGAACTTCAAAAATTAATGGAGCGCCCCGTTAATGCCCCTAAAGATTTCGATCCTTACCGGGATGTTTTATTTGGTTTGTTTGCCAATGAAGATATACGTGCTGTTGACGGGTCGGTTGTTATTCTCAAAGGCTCACTTATTTCTTTGATTCAAGTAGACAGCAGCGGTAAGGGCATTGTTTCCGGAGAATTACCTTTTTCAAAATATTATATTCAAGAACTGCAAACGAATTTGTATTATCAACTCAACTCTGCAAAATATTTTATTAATGCGGAATATGCCGGACAGGATACGGCCATTTCAAAAATTGACTTGAATAACGGTGGTATTACGCTTCCAAATGAAACCAAACAAGGTTATATCACTATAGAAAAAACAGGAGAGATATTTACCGGCGCAATGGAAGATAACGGCATATATACCCCGATATATGAAGTATGCGGTATCCCTGGTGTAGTATTTGATGTGATAACAGCAGAAGACATATATGATGTGTATGGCCGTTTATTATTTGAAAATGGAACTGTCGTTGATACGATTACAACTAATAAAGACGGTATTGCCGTAACGAAAATCCTACCCCTTGGAAAATATGAACTTATCGAAATAACAACGCCATTCGGTTTTATTGCAGATGATAGACCAATTCTTGTTACTTTAGGTTTTGACGGTGTTATTACCGATAGTTATCTTGAAAAACAAGTTTCCATTCATAATCAGCGTCAAAAAGCGGCAATTTCATTGGAAAAGATAATGGAAATGCCGGAGGACTGCCCGGAGGATTTTAATCCGTATGCTGACGTGCTATTTGCCTTATATGCAAAAGAAGATATTATTTCGGCAAACGGCGAGATTGCTATTCCTGCGGGAGCAATTATTGAAATATTTGGCGTGGATAAAGACGGAAAAGGAATCACAAATACAGATATCCCATTTGGCATCTATTATGTTAAGGAAATCGTAACAGCAATAAGTTATGTTCCAAATGAAACTGTATATGATTTGATATTCGAATATAGCGCTGATAACGGAGAGACCGTACAAATTACAGTGAATAACGATGAACCTATTCTGAACATTCTTATGCGTGGTTCTTTAAACATAATTAAAACATTTGAAGGTAAATCAACACCTATACAGGATGTTCCTTTTTCTATTATTGAGGAAACGGTTATCGGCACAACTGTAACATTTAAAGCATTTACGGATGAAAACGGTGAAATCCTTTTGGATAACTTGCTAATAGGCAATTATATCATTCAAGAAATTGAAAGCGAGCTAACAGCCGGATATATATTATCACCTGAACAAACAGCAGCAATAATATCGGATAAAATCACAAAAATACAGATCGATAATAATTTACAGCGTGGAAATCTCAAAATCATTAAGACCTTTGAAGGTAAAACCGAGCCAATTGCCGGTATTAAATTTTCAATAATCGGAATATCAACCGCAGGTATTTCCTTTGAAGGTGTTTATAAAACAGACGAAAACGGTGAAATTTATATCGAAGGATTGCCTGTTGGCGATTATAAAATACAAGAACTTGAAAGCGAACTGACTGCCGGATACATATCATCACCTGAGCAAACAGCAACAATAATATCGGATGAAATCACAGAAATACAGATCGATAACAAGCTAATGCGCGGGGATTTGAGGATCATAAAGACTTTCGAGGGAAAAGATTTTCCCATAAGCGGAGTTAAGTTCACCGTATCGGGAACCTCAATCGCAGGTATCGATTTTTATGGTGAATTTGAAACGGATGAAAACGGCGAAGTCTTTATCAAGGATCTCCTTGTGGGTGAATATAAGGTTCAGGAACTGGCAAGCAATTTGACAACCGGATATATTTTATCAGAAGAACAAACTGCCGTTGTCGCTCATGAGCAGCTTACTGAAATGCAGATAGACAATAAGCTAATGCATGGGGATTTGAAGATCATAAAGACTTTTGAGGGAAAAGATACTCCTATTCCCGGCATAAAGTTTACAGTATCGGGAACCTCAATCGCCGGGTTGGAATTCTTCGGTGAATTTACTACAGACGAAAATGGTGAAATCTTTATCAGGGATCTTCCGGTAGGTGAATATAAAATAACAGAAATCATGTCAGACCTGACGACAGGTTATATTCTTTCACAGGAAGAAAATGCTGTAGTGGCACATGCCCAAATTACCGAAATGACTGTCAACAATAAAAAAATCAAAGGCCAAATCAAAATATTCAAATATGACGGTACTAACAATGATCCAATTCAGGGCGCTGAGTTTGGAATTTTTAATGAGAAAGGAGATTTAATAGAAAAAATAACATCCGACACGGACGGTTATGCTGTTTCGAGCTTAATCGAATATGGAAAATATAAGATCATTGAGCTGTCAAGCGCGGACGGTTATTTATTGGACCAAACTCCCTATGAATTAGAAATCACAGAAAACAACAAAATCTATGAATTATCTTTTAAGAATGATCGTATTCCGGAGGAATCGGCAACATCCGATACATCCGGCGCACCGAAAACCGGCGACTTCAGTAATTTAGGCGCATGGTTGATTCTTATAGGCGTTTCTCTTGGCGGATTGGTTCTTATCCTTATATTAAAAACCCGTAAAAGCACGGGTACAAATAAAAAAATGAGAAAAGAGGTTAAAAAATTATGAGAAAGTATTATATGTCACATGTGGATTTTTCTGAAATAGCAACCATATCCACAGATAAAACATCGTATGATGATGCAATTTTAAAGCTTACAGAAGCAGGTGCAATCAACGCCAAAGGCAAACCGGATGTCAATTATCTTAACACTTTATCCGGCGGGACATCAATTCCGTTTTTTACGAAGCTGGAAAGGAGATTGTCACGGCGCAGAGGAGGCATAGAAGATACATACGGAACATTGAAAAATATGTTCGGCGCGAAAGAATACACGGCTATGTATCTTTATATCGTCATTATGTACGGTTTCATTGAGTGGCAGGTTCCGCAGGTTATTTCGAAACTGCCTGCCGTTCCGGAAGTTCTTAAAGTATTCATGAGTGAATTTATGGCTGATTTTGAAGACTACATGCAGGAAATCAAAGACAACAACAGTAAAGCGGACAACAATTCAGATCAAGACGATTCTGAATAAGGAAAGTTTACATACAAATATGTAAAAAGAGGTTCAAAAGAGGCTGTAATAATAATCGAACGGATAACCTTTATGTTCACAGCCTCTTAATTTTTTTAAAGGATTGGAGGAATATGCAATGAAAAAATTAGAGGAGATTTCCTCAAAGAAAAAACATAAAAAAACCATTTGGGGTAGGGTAGTCTTCATATTATGCCTTGCATTTTATTTGCTGCTGCTTACATCAACAGCGGCATATGCCGTAACAGACATGTGGACCAAGGCGAATGAAATAATCGTTGATGTGTATAACAAAATCGCCGGCATTTCTACCGTGCTGGCCGGTCTGATGTCTGCGGTAGCTGTTGTCGGTGCAAAGTTCAGCAATAACCAGCACAAAGTCGATCAGGCGTGGGACTGGCTAAAAAGAATATGGGTTGCATGGGCGATCATTAACGGAATTGGGGCATTTTTGGCCTATGTCCGTCCTCTTTTCAGTGGATTGAATACCATACAGTGACTTTTGTTAACTGAAAAAGAAAGGGGTGGTCATAATTTTAAATAATATTTTAAAAGGTTTGTTTCTTTGGTTATATGAGTTATTTTTAAACCTTATTTCCTATTGTGCTAATGCGCTGTTAGGCATTATGAATACCGACCTTACATTTTTTGAAGAATCAGTTCCCGCCGCAGAGCCGATGTTCTCTGTTTTTGTCGCTGTCGGCTGGGCGCTGCTTATAGGGAATCTTACGTTTCAGGCTATGAAAATAATGCTTTCCGGGTTGGGCTTTGAAACTGAGAGCCCTGTTTCATTATTCGCACGGACTTCTATTTTTGGATTTTTGCTGATATGCAGCCGGCAGATATGTGAAATTGGATTAGGCATTACAAAAAATGTAATCACCTTGCTTGGGATCCCTGATAGCGTATCATTGTCTTTCCCCACCGACATGTTTTTTACTGACGCAGGCGGCGCAAGCTGGGTACTTGTGATCATAATCGGATTTGTTTTGGGATTCCAGCTCTTAAAGCTATTTTTTGAAATCGGCGAACGTTATGTAGTTGTTGCTATTTTAACCTTATGTTCGCCTTTAGGGTTCGCTATGGGCGGCAGCAAATCCACAAAGGAGATATTCAGCGGTTATATCCGCATGTACGCTTCAATGATGCTTATGCTGGTCATGAATGTTGTATTTTTAAAACTTATTCTGTCCGCGCTTTCTACCATACCTCCCGGCGTACTGGTTTTACCGTGGTGCGTTCTTGTGGTCGGGATTGCCCGCGTCGCGCGAAAGATTGATAATATGATTTCGAGGATAGGGCTTAATCCGGCGATTACGGGAGATTCCCTTGGAAGAGGCGGCGGCTTTGCAACTTATATGGCAGCAAAAATGGTGATGAATTCAGTATCAAAATCCGGGGCGGGGCGCTCAAAAACAAGGGGAGCAAAAAATTCAGGAACATCAAAAAACAGTTCAACGGTACGTAGCGGAAGTTCTTTTTCAAAATCCACAGGAAATTCATCATCAAGTTTCAGCGGTAATAATTCAAGTACCGGACCTGTTTCAAACAGTAATACCAATCAAAGCAATACCGGTAATTCAAGTACATCAGCAAACCAAAATACCGCCAACAGCCAAAATACCAAAAGCGGTCATGTTTCAAGCTCACAAACAAGCCAATCTTCCCGCACAGGAAACAATTCAAGTACAAAAGCCAATCTTAATTCGCGCTCCGGCGATAACAGCTCAAGTACGCGGACAAACCAGAGTTCACGTTCCGGCAGCAGTTCAAGTCCCAGAACCAGCCTTAATTCACAATCGGGCAGCAACTCAAGTATGCGGACAAGTCAAAGCGCACTTTTCGGCAGTCATTCAAGCTCACACGCGAATCCGGGTTCACACTTTGGCAGTAATTCAAGTCCAAGGACAAGTCAAAGTTCGCATTTGCAAAACAGATCGAATCCGAGAACAAACCAGAGTTTACGTTTTGGAAGCAACTCAAGTCCACAAACAAGTCAAAATTCACATTTTGAAAACAGTTCGCGTCCGGGAATAACTCAAAATTCACGTTTCGGCAGCAGTTCAAGGCCAGGAATGACCCCGGGTATTAATATCGGGAATAGTCCCGGCGTACACGCAAACCAAAATTCGCACACAAGCAGCAGTACAAGCACACGGACAAGCCCGGCTTCCCGTTTAGGCGGTAATTCAGGCTTGCAGAGCGGACAAGCAAGCGGACAGGCTGGACATTCTGTTAAAAACACCGGTTTGGGAAGCGGCGCTAAAGGTTCCGGGAATATCCGTTTTGGGTCGGGAACCAATATTAACGGAAACCGTTTTAATACGGCAAGTCAGATTAGAAACCCGGCGTCTCCAAGTTCTGCAGGCAATAAATCTTCTTCAAACGCTAAATCCGGTAATGCTGCAAAATCAGACAATGCAATTAAAACAAGCAATACAGTTAAGCCAGGAAATTCAATAAACCCAGCGGCAAAAAACGGAAAAACAAATTTGCAAGGAAACAAACCGAATACAAATAAACCATCAAGCCGCAAAAATAAAACCACAGTAGCAAACAAACAAGTAGCAGCGAAGAAATCTGCTCCGCTCAATAAACCGGCAGCAGTAAAAAATGCTTTATCTGCAAACAAAAACTCGGCAATTAACAAAAACAGCGGCCTATCTTCATTACAAGGTACAAAATCAAAAGTACCGGTCAGCAACGCGTCAAACACAATGACAAACGGCAAAAATACTTCGGCACCTGAAAATAATATAAAAGAAAAAATAAATGCCCTGGTAAATAATGCGCCGTCAAATACGGAATCCTCCGTATTTGATAGGAAGGATGGTGATGGTGATGAGTAAGAACGGATTAGAACGCGCGGCGGATCTGGCAAAAACCGTAAAAGCGATAAGCGATATCATAAAAGCCGGATTAAGAGGCGGGTGGGCCGGCGCGGCAGTGGCGGCTCTCAAAGCTTATTGGCCGAAAATATTGCCGATTGCCGCCGTATTGATCTTATTACCGGCGATCATTGTCGTCAGCCTGCCCGCTATATTGTTTGGGTTCAGCGGTACTCCGGAAGAAGTAAACGGAACACAAATGCTGTCAGCCTATGAAAAATATGCTTTATATATGTATGAACAGTTAAGAGAAATCAAGGACGGCATTGAACGGCAAGGATTTACATGCAGCATTGAATATGTAAATGAACCTTTCGAACAAGGATGGCTGATCGCTATCGACTGCGTAAACAATGACAATGATCTTGACCATCTGAGCGAAGAAAATCTCAAGGACTTGATAAAGTTAACCTATACATATGAAATCATCGACAAAACACCCTCCCCGGAGGGGTTATCGACGCCAACTCCCTCTCCTGAGGGATTGCCTGCACCAACACCCACCACAAATCCGTGGAACAATACGGCACCGCAAACATCGGATCCTGTTGGCGAAACCGGGGCACAGGAACCGGACGAAAAAATCATGGTTGTAACAACGCTTGATCCTGTAAGCGTTATGGAGAAGTTGAATTTTGATGAAGAGAAGGTTGAGTGGGCTTCTTTTCTCCATGAAACCTACTCACAAAAATAGCTCATAAAAAATAAATACTGAAAGGAAATCCTTATCATGACAATTTACATTTTTCTAATAAAAAATATAAAAGATTGTATAAAAGATATAAGTAAACAGTTGTGTTCTGACTGTGAAAGGGGAAGGACCTCCTATCTGTTAGATCCAAAAAGTCCGGTATGTCCATATCTTCATTGTCATACAGGTAAAAATTGTTCAAGGTATGAGCAAATCGAAAGGAGTTTCATATGGAACCGCAAGTGATCCACATACCCGCAAATTATACGGACGCAGGCAAATTGCTTGGCATGTTTGAAATCAGAAATACAATAGAAGCGGCTATATTGTCCGCTCCAATCATGTACCTTGTTTTTGCTTTGCTGCCTTTTAGCCTCACAGTCAGGATAATAACAGCCGCGGTATTCGTTATTCCTATCGGCGGGTTTTCACTATTGGGAATAAATGATTACAGCCTGATGACATTCCTGAGAATTTATATTAAATGGTGCAGGGCAAAACGAATATTAACCTATAAGGGAGGAGCATACGTTGAAAAGAAAAAACATAGAAAATCAAAAACAGATGCATGAGAAAAATAAAGCCGGGAACAAACATCAAAAAACAAACATCAAAAACAGAAACATAAAATCCCTCATCTTTGGGAAGACAAAGCAAACCAGGCAGTCAGATACATATTACCCCTACGGGACTCAAGGGGTCATTCCGATTGCCGATATCAGAGAAGGCACAATCATTACCACCGACAACAGATATATCAAGCTGATCGAAATATTGCCGGTAAATTTCTACCTTAAGAGCGGTATTGAGCAGCAAAACATCATATATTATTTTTCATCATATTTAAAAATCGCTCCCGCCAACTTGCAAATCCATATAAAAACACAAAAAGCGGATATTGACGCCTATTGTGAAAATATGGAGCAGTTCTACGAGGCTGAGGAAAATGAAAACTGCAAGGAAATGATACTGGAAAATGCCGAACTTGTGAATTATCTTGCGGTAAACGAAGTGGTTACAAGACGCTTTTTTCTTGTATTAGAGAATGCGGATACTGCCGGTGATGAGACTGAAAAAATAGCAAAGCTGAATGAGGACGCTGATAACGCCGGGAAATATCTTGATTATTGCGGTCTGGAATGTGTACGGCATGAGGATTATGATTCATTTCTTTTAAATGTAATTTATTCTTCATTGAATAAAAACCGTTCGAATACGGTTCCTCCCGGTGATTTTCAATCCATGCTCAGCCCAATTCACAGTGAAGACGGCGAAATAGGATATGACAGGCCTGCTTTAGCGGAATTGTTGCCGGGGATGGTAACAAGGCTTGATTTGATCGTACCGGATGATATGGATTTTACAAATAAAAACTATATTATCGCAGACGGCATCTATCATTCCTATTTATACATATCCGGATATGGATATAACACACATACAAGCCTTGCCTGGCTCTCCCCCCTTGTCGAATCGGGCGATGGGGTAAGCCTAAACTTTTATCTTAAACGCCAGCACCGGGAAAAAATACTGCCTAAGATTGCAAAAACCACGATGGTCAACCGTTCGCGCATGAGGGATGTAGGCGATACACGGATGGATTTTGAAGAACTGGATTCGGCAATAGATTCAGGACTTTATATGAAAGACGAAATGAACCGAAACGGGGAGGATTTCTTCTATATGCACACCCTCATTGAAATCACTGCGGATGATGAAACTTCCCTTGGAAAACGGGTCAAGGCAATGGAAACCATGTGCGCCTCAATGGATATACAGGTCCGGCGGGCTTCCTACAAGCAAGAGCAGGCATTTTTATCTTCCCTGCCGCTGCTTCATCTTGATCCCGATATTGAGCGAAAAGCAAGGCGAAATGTATTGACAACCGGCGCCGCCGCCGCATTCCCCTTCTCATCTTTTGAGCTTTGCGATCAGAAGGGAATCCTGCTTGGGATAAACCAGCACAATAACTCAGCCGTCATTATGGATTTTTTTAACGCCGATAAATATACTAATGCAAATCTGAGTGTTTTGGGTATGTCGGGAGCAGGCAAAACATTTTTTATGCAGCTTTTAGCGCTCAGGATGCGCATGCAGAATATACAGATCTTCTTAATTGCACCGCTGAAGGGACATGAATACCGTGACGCCTGTGAAGCGATCGGTGGAAGATATATAAAACTGTCTCCAGGATCGACTGAGTGTATTTCTATCATGGAAATACGAAGAACCACCATGGATACCGATGTGGAAATCACACAAGAAAACCGCGGTGATTCGGTATTGGCTGATAAAATACAAAAGCTTCATATATTCTTCTCCCTCTTATATCCCGGCATTTCTCAGGAGGAACGCCAGCTGCTGGATATTGCTTTAATTGAAACTTATCGGCAATTCGGGATAACGCATGACAACAATAGCCTCTTTGACAAAAAAGGCGATTTCAAAACGATGCCTGTCCTTGCAGATCTGCATAGCGTGTTGAGCGAAAAACCGGAAACAAAAAAACTGGCGCTGGCGATCAGCCGTTTTGTGTCAGGCTCGGCATCAAGCCTTGGAGGGCATACAAATGTTGATTTGAAGAATAAATATATCGTCCTTGACATTTCCGAATTGGGAAAAGATCTTTTACCACTGGGAATGTTCATCGCTTTAGATTACACATGGGATGAAGTAAAGAAATCCCGCATTCAAAAAAAATGTATTATGCTGGATGAGGTATGGGAACTGATCGGGGCGGGCAGCAACACTTTAGCGGCGGAATTCACCCTTGAGGTGGCGAAAATCGCAAGAGGTTACGGGGCGTCTGCTGTGTTTGCCAGTCAGGATCTTGTGGACTTTTTCGCATTGGAAGACGGACGTTACGGCAAGGCTATCCTGAACAACTGCCGGACTAAAGTAGTGCTGCAGTTGGAAGAGGATGAAGCATTAACGATACAAAAATATCTGAATCTGAGCGATGAAGAAACCATGCAGATCGTCCGATCCGGCAGGGGCCAGGGATTATTATGCGCCGGCCGCAACCGTATCGGTGTGGAAATCCGGGCCGGACAAACCGAATATGACCTTATCACGACCCGCCGGGATGATCTGGAACGGCGTGTGTTAAACAAACAAAACAAAAAAATTGACTGAACTGAATAATAATTCATTGAACTATCAAAATAAACTATTGAACTAATGATAAAAATAGTATATACTAAAGACGAAGTATTTAT
>Ga0099364_10006746_pt1 | contig 16630 bp, 12 predicted proteins | sample TergutTh196P3_FD_73070 | JGI IMG/M metagenome (GOLD analysis project Ga0099364, IMG submission 73070) | Microcerotermes parvus P3 segment gut microbial communities from Pointe-Noire, Republic of the Congo - Th196 P3 | ecosystem: Host-associated > Arthropoda: Insects > Digestive system > Gut ... | reverse complement strand
AAATTGGAACAGGAGGACGATTTTTCTCATCATCGGGCGTGTGCTTTAGCGTTGGAGTGGATCGGTGATCCTTCGGCGGCACCGGCATTGGCAGCACATCTTCGTAAGCCGAATATGATGGGATACGTGCATGATTCAATCGAAACGGCAGTCCAACTGAAGGAGGAGGATACCAAAGTTGCTCTGGGAGAGAAGAGCCGACGGGACTCCTTAATCGAAATCGGTATGGCAAGGGCACTATACAGTCTGGGGGATGTCGATGGTCTGGGACAGCAGATATTGGAGAGGTACTCCAAGGACCAACGTGGACTTTTCGCTCGACATGCTGCCGAATCGCTTGCCAGCGAGAAACAGACAAAATAGACATGTTTCCGTTTGGAAAAAATTTGAAAAAAATTTCACGCCCCTTCCTTTGGGGGTTGTTTTTTTATTTTAACCCGCTAGACTACTGTAAACGGGCTCTAACTGACGAGTAAATATGCCGTTTAGAATTGTTCATAACTTCGTGATTATGGTTTTGAAGTTGGGCTTTCTTCGCCCCAAACTTCAGATACCAGCGATGATCCTCCTCGGCTTTTTTTGCGGCGTAGGTTTGTTGCTAGCGCACTTCTCACGCACATCTTCGTACATGATCGATTCGTCAGAAACGTGTATGAACTGTCATGTGATGACCGATGCCTATGTTTCCCTCGCCCATTCCGCACACGGGCGCGATGTTACGTGTAGCGATTGCCACCTTCCCCACACGTCGTTGGCTCGGGAGTATATGTACAAGGCTTACGACGGCTTGCGGCACGCCGCCGTGTTCACCCTCCGAATGGAACCGCAAGTCATGCACCTCAATTCACTTGCCGTGCCCGTCGTGCAGGAAAACTGTATAAGATGTCACGAAGAGCGGGTCTCCGAAGTGTCGGCAAACGCTTATCCTCGCGGCGACCAAAAATGCTGGGACTGCCACCAAGACGTAGTGCATGGACACGTCCGTTCGCTTTCCGCCTCGCCTGATGTTTCCCGACCTGCCCTGCCCCCCGTTACGCAATTTCCTCCGATGCCCCCCTTGTTCGGCAAAGGACACGAAAAAATTACCCCCCCGATTCTGAACTATCCCGACGATACGGACTCGGATTGATTTCCCGTTTAACACTTTTAACCCCACCTAAAAAACCATGACCGAAAACTCCCCATCCTCGAATTGTTGCCAGGGTACTCCTTGGATCGGATACCTGTTTTTCCTCGTCGTTCTCGTCGGGACTTTTGTCCTTGGCGTTTTGGTCGTCTCCGTAGGCGAACGCAGGGCGGAATCCGTTAAGCGAAATATGATTCATGAAATCAAACCTGTAGAAATGGATGCCGCTAAGTGGGGACTCAATTTCCCGCGACAGTATGACTCGTGGAAAAGAACCGAGGACACGTCCTTTCTCTCAACTTACGGCGGCAGCCGCGCCCGGGATTACCTTCGCTCCACCCCGGAATACGTAGTTTTATTCGCCGGCTTCGGATTTTCCAAAGAATACAACCAAGGACGAGGACATTGGTACTCCGTTGAAGATGTTGCCAAGTCGCTCCGAGTCAACGAAAATTCATCAGCGGCATGTTGGCAATGTAAAAGCCCCGATGCTGTCCGGTTGATCGGTGAAATGGGTGTCGAAGCCTTCAGCGCGGCAAAATTCCATGAACTGAAAGAGGAAGTCACCCACGCAATTTCCTGTTACGATTGCCACGATGAAACGACATTGGCACTGCGTTCGTTGCGTCCTGCCGTCTTGGAAGGCTTTAAGAGTTTCGGACAAGACATGGATCTGCTGTCACATCAGGAAAAGCGGAGTGCGGTCTGTTCCCAGTGCCACTCGACATACCATTTTTCGGACACTGGTGTTGTTACTTTTCCTTGGTCGAAAGGATTACTGGCGGAAAACGTTGAAGAATACTACAAGGAAACGAATGTCTCCGACTGGACACACCCGATCAGCGGAGTTCGGATGATTAAGACCCGGCACCCCGATTATGAACTTTATACAACCAGCATCCACTACGCCCGGAATGTTTCGTGTAGTGATTGCCATCTGCCTTACAAGACGGAGGGTGCCGAAAAATTTTCGGATCACCACATCCGCAGTCCGCTGGCGGATATCGCGGGTACCTGTTCTGTTTGCCACCGTTGGAGCGAGCATGATGCTGATAAAATGGTTAGGGATATTCAGGGCAAAGTCAAAGAGGTCTATGATCGCGGCAAAACGATGTTGGTCCGGGCGCATTTCGACATTGCCGCCTGTATGGAAGCCGGAGCGACGGACGAGGAATTGGCTTCGGTGCGGGAGGAACTGCGTTATGCTCAGATGCACTGGGATTTCGTTGCGTCGTCCAATGGGATGGGCTTTCACGCACCGCAGGAGTCGCAGCGGATATTAACAACGGCACTGGACCGAGCCGCTCAGGTACGGCTTGCCTGTACCCGGATTTTAGCCAAGCATGGTTATGATGAAGAAGTTCTCTATCCTGATTATGGCAACAAGAGCCGGGCTCAGCAGTTGGCAGACAGGTACGTTGCTGGTGATAGACCATCGCTGTTGAAGAAGAACGAGCCTGCGCCAGTACAAGATGCGTCGGAATGATGGCTCGATGCCGCATCCTATAGTTTTCATCGGGCAGTAACTATACCTTCATTTCGGCGCATGCCGGAATGAAGGAAAAGACACGACACTTTCTGCCGAAAGCCGCTACCCTTGGTAGGTATCGTCGTCGAAAAACTTTTCGTGCCGGACAATGCCGGATTCCTCTTCGACCTCTGTGTGGGTCTGCCAACGCCAACGTCGGGGGGCGACACGTTTCTCTTGGCGCACTTCGACACGCGGCTCCACTGGAACGCCGAGCATTCGCAGGAGGGACTCCCACCACGTTGGGGGAACGGTTTCCTTTATCTCGATGGATTCAGGAGGCTTTTCCGGTTCAAGATAGAGTTTTCGCATAGACACCCGAGGACCAAAATCGCCGCCGCAACGGCTACACGGAGTTTCGTTCTTCGGCTGCCTGACCGTGTGTCCGCAGGACTTGCAGATGTGCCGATACTCCCAAGCCCCATTGCCGTAGTGCATCTCTTTCATGGTGGAAAGTATAACATCGGATGGGCAATAATGGAAGTCTCCCTGCGAGAACACCAGTCTGTCGAAAAGTTTTCGGGACCAAAGAGCCGGGGATGCAGCGCAGCGCAATCCCCGGGTCCAGTGCCAGTAGTTTCTCAATGTCCAGCGGCAAAAACCCGCAGGTGCCGGTAATAGACTTCGAGAATGTACAACGACATACACGTAGTATAAAGCCTTCCATATTGCACCCATTGATCCCGCACCGGACGTTGAGGATTCCAACTGCCCCTGTTCGCGTCATACTGTTCCTGATGCCGCAGTAACACGTCCCGCATCTGCAAGTTCCACGTTCGCCACTCTTCGCCGCCGTAATGATACAAGGTCTGCGTAGCAAAAAACCAATAATAAACATCCCGCTGATAATGCTCCGCAAAGGAAGGAGGAGTGTCCAACATTAACTGCACCCCAGCCGCCAAACGCCGATCCTCCCGTTGCCAGCCCAGCAAAATCCGGCACAACAACGCTTCTGCCGTCATCGAGATGCGCGGCTCCGGCTCCTCTTCTCTGTACCGATATTGATTTTCGACCATCATTGCGTCGAGAAAATCCATCACGCGGTTGTACATTTCCGCCGGAACGGTCAGTCCGGCAGATTCGCCGCTTTTGAGTGCCAGCACGATCCAGCCCGTTACGGAAACGTCCGACTGGTCGCTGTACCGATCCGGCAAATACCGCCAGCCGCCGCCGCGAAGACTTTGATGCCGGACACAATAATCGATCGCCCGTTGTGCCGGTTCCCGAAGTGTTTCATCGCCGGTCATCGCCAGCCGTTCGCACAGAGCAATGGTGCAAAGTGCGTGCGTGTAAAACCGATGCATGTCGGTTTTTTCTGATGGCGTGAAAAAACTGCCGTCCGGGTTTTGTCGCTGGAGGAGCCAATCCCAGCCTCGCCGAACTGGTCGGGCAAAGTCGATGAGCAACGGATGAAGAGAATCGGGCACAACACCAAATCCCTGAAAAGCGAGCAGTGCCATTGCGGTAGCGGCAAGAGCATCCTCCCGATCCTTGGAGGCGGACTGTGGAAATGTATCCGAAAAGTGCCACGCACCGTTCGGTTGTTGCACTCTGACAAGCCAGTGCAACCCGGCAAGCACGGCTTCGTCAGTTTCGCCCCCGCCGCCTCCGCCGCCCAACATCACGGCACGTAAAGCGGGATCACGTCCCGAAAAATGAAGACCGGGAGAAGGATGAGGCAGTTCGACTTGGGGTACAGCGGTCTCTTCGGATGCAGTCAGTGAACCGGGGGTGTCGAGAGGACTAGGCACCTCTCCGTTGCCGTCGTCGGGAGGCGCAACGATGGGATTGTGTGGGAGCGGAATGTTGGCGAAGCCGATCAGTACGTCGAAGGGTTCCTGTCGGAGAACGGGAGACAGAAATATCAATGCCAAGAGTATCAGCAAAGCGATGTGGAGCGTAATGCTCCAAAACCAGGGCAACATTCGTTGACGAATGGCGGCTGCGAGTTCCAGTTGCATGTCGCGCGGAGTGAGTGGGGCGCTTCCTAGAACGTCGGGTAGTTCGGATTGTCCTCGCAAAAGCCGCAGGAGAAAGAGGTTGGTCTCATCGGAAAAGACGTTTCTTCGCTCCCGGCGGACTTGCGGACATGGGCGTTCGAGGTTAGGAACAATGACGATCTTCGACACGGCATAATTCTAGTCTTATGGGTAAAGTACGTCAACATGTCTATTAGACCTGTTGCATATACTGCAAACGGTATGAAAATGGACGTTTTTCTTCTTTGTGAATCCTTGTGTCCTTCGTGTCTTTGTGGTGAAACTTTTTTACCACAAAGAGCACAAAGGAGACACGAAGAGGGAAAAGGTAAATTATTGCCGTGCCGTAGTATAGTTCTCGGTATCCTTTGCGTCCCTTGCGGTTACATCTTTTTTCAACCGCAAAGGGCGCAAAGTCCGCAAAGAAAACATCCCATTGAAGGCAGGGTACGATACCGCATTATTTCGTCATCTGATTTTAACAATTTCGATTTTCACCACTTCGGCGGTGCGGATGTTATTGGTCTGTCGAAAATTTCTGAACGACACCAAAGCCCGATAATTGCCGCTATTTGCATGGCGATAGAGTTCAGCAACCCCATCGGCATTACCACTTACAGAAAGTGCCAAAAAATTCTGGTCGTTCACCGCTCTGCCGCTTACTCCCGGATTATCGGGAAAGGATACCGGTATTCCGCTGACTCTTTGGGGGGCAAACCGTGAAGAGATTCTCATCGTAAAACTTTGCAGGACATTATTGCCGCCGCGCTGTGGTGCGGCAACCGAATATGTGTATTCGCCAAGAAAAGTTTTTTCTCTTTCGGACGTTACATATTGGACAAACTCATCCAAGTTTCGGAAATTCCTCTTTCGCAAGTCAATGACCTCCACTTCTCGGTTGGGTGCAGGAGGCGGAACCTGGACGATGGGAGAAGGGGGAACATTTTCGCGGATAGGTCTTGTCCGGTCAGGGACAGGAAGCGGAAAAACGGCGGGAGGTTCTTCCGTCGCTGCCTCTATGGGTGGATTAACGACAGGTTCAGGTTCCTGATCCGCTTGATCGATGGGCGGAGGGACCACCGGCTTCACTTCCTCTGCCTCCTGCACTGCCGGAAGGACAACGGGATCCACCGAAAAAGCAGCAATAACCCTCCATCCCATCCAACCAACGAACAGTATAATCAAGGCACCGATTATCGTTATCCAAATCGAACCCTTATTCTCATCGACTGTGGACGGCGGCACGCTCTTCGGCTTCGTCGGCTTATTTTTCGGCACAACGGGTTTGGGCAATGGAGCGGTGAACGGATTTTGTTCGGCGGGCATCGCAGCCGTAAAGGGATTCGGTTCGACAGGCGGCGGCGTTGACGCAGGTATATTTTGCTGTTCTTGTTGTTTTTGGAGCCGCTCAAAGTTTTCCCGAAGTTGCTCAAAGTCTTGTTCTTCCAAAGTTTCCACTATGTCTTCCAGACTGCTTTTCGTTTCCGGGAGAGGATTCGATTGGATGGTCGAATCGGACGGTTCCGCATGGGGCTGTGAGGGTTCCAGAAAGGTCAGCCCTTTCACATTGATCGCTACGGCTGTATGTCCTTGCGCATTTTCGACTTTTGTTTCCGGCGTAACAACTCCCTGCCGGGCGAGTTGTTTGAGATCCCTGCCTCTAATGGGACCCACCCTTTCACCGTTCTCGTTGTAGTAATACCAGTCTGCCATTGTTGTTTCGCGGTTGGTTACATAAACGATTTCGACCATTACCATCATCCACGAGACGAGAGGGACGGCGATGAAGAAAAAAAATACAACCATTCCATCATGCGTCCAAAGCCTACCGGAGAGATGTTAGGCTTTGGACGAAAAATAACAAGCAAGACATGAAAGCCGGGAACGGAGCGCAGTGACCGGATTGACCGGAGTACCGGCTAAATGATCCGGTCACTCCACTACGTTACGCTTCCGGCTTTCATTTTTTGCTCAAAATCTTCCGGCGAAAGCCTTATCGGGATCGAGCCAATCGACTTGTACTTGGATTCCGAGTCCACCTAATCGTGGATGTAGTGTAACACGCTTTTTTGCCGAGGGCAATAGCCGCTCTGTGATTTTTTCGTTTCCGCCTGCTTGCATTTTTTTCCCTTTTGGCTATGCTGGCGGAAATGTCCCTGACTGTTTCCCATATTTATAAAAGTTATCCTGTTCGTGATGGAACTCTGGAAGTCCTTCGGGATTGCTCCTTTGAGTTGAAGTCTGGCGAAAGTCTGTCGATTTCAGGACCGAGCGGTTCAGGGAAAAGTTCACTGTTAAGTATTCTCGGTACACTAGAGTCAGCAACTTCCGGTTCGGTTCTTTTGAACGACATCAACGTTTCGACGCTTTCGGAGCGCGATTTGCCGCTCTTTCGGCGGCGCAACATCGGATTCGTATTTCAGGAACATCATCTTCTGCCGCAATGCAGTGCACTGGAGAACGTGTTGATTCCCTTTTTAGCGGAAGGACGAATCTCTGCCGGACAACGTCAGTGGGGAACGGAACTACTGGAACGTGTGGGGTTGTCCGACCGCTTGGATCATCGTCCTTCGGAACTCTCCGGCGGTGAGCGGCAGCGCATAGCGATTGCCAGAGCGTTGGTCAATCGACCGGCATTGATTTTAGCGGACGAACCTACGGGAAACTTAGATCGAACAAATGCGGAACACATTGGCAGTCTTCTGCTGGAACTTGCCGAAACGTCGATGTTGATTTTGGTAACACACGATTCCGTCCTGGCGGCGAGAACGCAAGATAGGGTAACGTTGCACGGCGGCAGTTTAGCCAAATAATTTGACGCGAACCCCACGAACCTTTGCGCAACGTTGCTGGTCGGCGTTTCGGCACACCCGCGATCCGGCTTTCCGGGACTTCGACATTGGTCTCCGTCTTGCCTTAGTTTCGGATCGGTAGCAGAGGCACAGAGCCCGTGGGAGTGCCTATCGGCAAACTTGGCAACGGGACTACACATCTACTACTGGTCTGTTAAAGGGATTATTTGACAGCGCAAAGGGCTTAATGTACAATGAAAAAAGGGCGTTCGTTTTTCCCCTGAAACAATATGTCCCGACCGTTAAGCCGTAGTTTAGCCGAATCAAGGCGACTAGAAGTCAAATGCATGCTCTTCTTCTCTGTCGCTATCACGCTGGCTCTGGGGGTCAGTTTTTTGCTCTACCTCGCAGCAACACAAGCCCTAGTAAATGAACAGAATCCCATCATGGGAAATATCTGGACACAGCAACATCTGATCGAAGTACACCAAGATGCCATACCGCCCGACGCTTCCTCACCCGGCATCGCCACGCCCGACACAATGAGAAACGAACTCCGGCAAAGCATGGCGAACATCGCCCAGCGTATTCGGCATCGTGAATCAGACATCAGTTTTATTACAAGTCCCGAGAAACTTTCCCGATTCCCTTTCGTGGAATCGTCCGACCCCGAACAAGAGCCGAAGGAAAAACGAATAGAAAAGTTATACGAAGAGTGGACCGATATGTGGAGGCGTTTTCCCAATCATCAGACCGACTTCAATCCAGAAAGTGAAGCAAAATACCACTGGCGATTTGACGAAAACGGAACCTATCACTACTTTGAAGAGGTGCGGATGAATCGGCAAAGCGAAAGCGAATGTGCCTTCTGCCATAGACCCTTCGACCACGGAGAATTGATGGGAATTATTCACGTTGCCATTCCGAAGTCTTCGATGCGCCGAACGATGCAAAAGTATCGAGCGTATATGCTGGCAGCGGGGATCGTTTCGATTTTCCTAGCGTTGGTCGCCGTCAATATCGTGATCCGTTGGCTGGTTATCAAGCCGCTCCGCAATTTACGGGCAGTGGCGGAATCCATCTCACGCGGCGAAATCAAAAAACGTGCCGACCTGCGGACGGGGGACGAATTTGAAACGCTTGCCGGAACATTCAACCGAATGTTGGGACACATCGACGACACGCAGGATAAACTGCGCAAAGCAAACATGGAACTCGAAAGCAAGGTGAATGAACTCGCTCATCAAACGGTCAGACTCTACGAAACGAACCGGATCAAGAGCGATTTTATGGCAACGATGTCCCATGAACTGCGGACACCGCTCAACAGTATTTTGGGATTCAGCGATGTGTTGGGCTCCATCGCAACACTTACCGACAAACAGAAAAAATACGTAGAAAACATTAACACGTCCGGCAGATCGCTCTTGACGATGATCAACGACATTCTCGATATGGCAAAGATCGAGGCAGGACGGGTCGATGTCCAGGCGACTTCCTTTAGTATTGCGTCGATTGTTTCGGCTCAAACCGACATGGCAAAGCCGCTGGTTGATAGGAAAAACATCAGTTTAACACTGGAAATTGATCCGAATTTTCCGCCGATGAAGCAGGAAGCGTCCCGGATTCAGCAGATATTGAACAACTTGCTGTCGAATGCGATCAAGTTCACGCCGGAAGGGGGACGGATCACGGTGTCGGTGCGTCGTCTTGCGGCGGTGCCGTCTCCTGCGCCGAATGTCCCGCCGCCGATAGCAGGTGCAGCGATGATTCAACCGCCCAAGCGGGATATGCTGGAACTCAAAGTAACGGATACGGGCGTGGGCATTTCAGAGACGGATCAACTGATTATCTTTGAAAAATTCCGGCAGGGAACGAGCACAATGTCAGAGGGAGATGCCATGAAGCGTGAACATTCCGGCAGCGGCTTGGGGCTGTCGATTGTCCGCGAAATTTGCCGAATGTTGGAAGGGGAGATTACTGTAACGAGTCAACTGGGGGTGGGCAGCACTTTTACGGTGTCGCTTCCTTGGTTTTTGGATTCAAAGTCCCGGAGCGATTCGGCAATTTCTGCGGAAATTCAGCAATTTGCCCAAAGCCGGGTCAATGCTACGCGAGTTCCCGCTCCGTGAAGTAAAGATGGGCAACTCACCCGGAGATTACGGCGGAGTACCGCCTACATCTCCGGCTCTTTGTAAATGTTATTTTGATACGCGTCGATAAGTTCTTCGTCCGCCGATAATAATTCTTCGACCCACCACAGTTTCGGCATCTGTCCACTGTGGACGGCTTCCGCAAATTCCGCAGAACTGATCCGATGACGCAACGAAGAAGCCTGACCTTCTTCCTCAAATTGACGTTCCCGAAGACACTGAACCAATCCTCCGTTCGTCAGCAGGATAATCTGATCTGTCTCCAAGTTATAAAGACAATGATCGAACCGCCGGACATCATAAGCAAACGCCGTTGCTCCCGTAGCCCGATCCAAACAGGTCAGACGATTCCGCTGGTCAAGCACGTAAATACGTTTCTGCGAGGCAGCAACAAACCTTTTCACGTTTCTTGCCATCCAACGTTCCTTTCCTGTCAACAAGTCAATGCTGTGCATCAAACCGTTTGCCGTGGGTGCATAGACATCCGTGCCGATGACGGCAATAGATTCCAAGAGTTGCCCTTGCGTCGGATAATTCCAGCGGACATTGCCCGTTCGGGAGTCAATCGCGAAAACATAAGCCGCTCGACCGCCGGTAACAATCACGTCGGGAACGATGATCCTGTTAAGATTCAACTCGTTGACCGGATAGAGTTGACTCTGCGTCGGACGCGCTAAAATTTCCTTGTTGCCCGGTCGGTCAATCTGCACAGACCGCGTCCGGTCCATGTAAAACGTCTGCCCTGCCGAATCGACGTTATACAACATTGCCATCCCTTGATCAGACAGCGAAGAAATATTCGCTGTGTACAAAAAACCCTGTTCTGTTACCCAAGCCACGAATTCCCGGTGAGTTACCACATCAATTTCATGCGTCGGTTGTTCTTCCTCGTCCAATACCCAACTGTAAAACTGCGACAAGAGCAACGGTTTTGTTCTTAATGTTCCGTAGGCGACAGTCCTGATGGGAATCCGGTGTGTACTGTCAAGGGCGAAATTGTCTTCGTTTACTTTTTCGGGTTCGGGCATGTGGAGCAAGCGTTTAGCCTCCTCGAACTGTTGGATAATTTTTTCCAATTCGGAATCGTTGGTTTTGGTGAGGCGTTCCGAGCGGATTATTTCTGGGTCGGCAACAATGTGCGGAACGAGGGCTTCACGCAATACGAAGACCAAAAGAGTCTTGTTCACCATAGGAACGTAAAGATAATGCTCGCTCATTTCACATGCGGCAACGGCTGATTCCGGTAGCGGAATTTGCATCAGTTGCTTGCCGGTTTTGCGGTTGAAGAGGAAAACCGTCAAATTGTTATGCACGGCAACGACGCGGCTGTTCACGGCAGGTTCCGTCAGAGGAATTCCTTTTTGTCCGACGGATCGGGTCCAGAGCCATTTTCCCGTCTCGGAGTCGAGAACGTGGAGTTTTGCATCATTGGTCGTAATAAAGAGTTGTCCTCCTTCGAGGAGAATATCTTCGACTTTTCCATTGGCGGAATGCAGCGGCAGTTGGTAATACCAATCTCGTTGGAGACCGTAGGGTTCGAGTTCGGGCGGGGTGATCAGCGGAATGGTTTGCGCCGTAAGAATCGAAGGGATCAACAATGCTCCCCAGAGGATCAAGCGGAGGAAGTGCGAAATATTTATCATTAGACGTTTCGGCTATTGTGCGTCAGAAACGGACACCAGTGCCCAAGGGTACCAATTAAATGAATGTGCGTCAAGGGGAATTCCCCTCTTCCTAATCGGCAGACTCCTACGACGGTGTTTCGTCCGAAATTTTTGGTTTCGGACAGTTCATCTGGTCATGGTTACTGCCGACGGGGACAAATGGCTCGTTTTCCTTGTGGAATCTTTGTGTTCTTCGTGGTTAACAATTAAAGGATTAACCACAAAGAGACGAAGGATACAAGGATTCACAAAGAAGAAAAACGTCCATTTTCGTACCATTTGCAGTATATCTCCTTGCATATCGGAAAAGAAGGAAGGATACAAAGCCAAAAAAGTACGACAAGAGCAAATGGGGATTTTTCTTTCAAGCGAAAGCCGATGTCCGCCCGCCTCCGCCAAAGAAGAGGCTGGGCACTACCAATTCAACGGTTTCTGCCACGCGGCTTTTAACTCATCTACGTTTGCCGAGAAGGACTCGCCAAACGATAACACCTTTTCCGAAGTTACCTCGCCCAACTTGAGCAACGGCAAATCCGCAAACAATGATTTCAACGCCGCCATGTGTTTCGGTTCTACCTCGATCACGAATCGGCTATTCGACTCGCTGAACAGTGTTACCACGTCGAAATTGCCGGTTAACTTTGCGCCTAATTCGCCGGCGATGCACATTTCGGCAACCGCTACCGCGAGACCGCCTTCGCTTAAATCATGAACGCTGCGGACTAAACCCTGCATGATTGCCGTGTGGAGCATTTCGTATAACTTCTTTGCCTCTAATGCGTTTAGTCCGGGGACTGCGCTGCGCTCCGTCCCCGGCTCTTTGTTGATTAAATTATAATGCGAGCCGCCGAACTCGTTTTTCGTCTTGCCTAATTGATACAAGACATTGCCCGGCTTTTTCAAGTCCATCGTTACGCATTTCGATACATCGTCAACCCGTCCCATTGCGGAAATCAACAGCGTCGGCGGAATCGCTATCGGTTCCCCTTCCGCCGGTCGGAACTCGTTGTTGAGACTGTCCTTGCCGCTAATGAACGGCATTTCAAAGGCAAGAGCAACATCATAGCAAGCCAATGCCGCTTCCACCAACGAACCGAGCGTTTCGGGACGCTCCGTGTTGCCCCAGCAGAAGTTGTCGAGCAGTGCAATCGTTTTCGGATCCGCTCCGACACACACCGCATTGCGTACCGCTTCGTCGATGCCTGATGCCGCCATTCGGTAAGGATCGAGATCGCCGTACATTGGATTCATTCCGCAGGAGATTACGAGTCCTTGCCGTGAGTCCAATCGGGGACGGATCACTGCCGCATCGCTAGGACCTTCGTTCGTCGCTCCGACTAACGGTTTGATAATACTGGTTCCTTGAACTTCGTGATCGTATTGGCGGATGATCGCGTGTTTACTGGCAACGTTGGGGGAGGAGAGAATCGAAAAAAGCACATTACAAAGAGCCGGAGATGTAGGCGGTACTCTGCCGCAATCTCCGGGTTGCGGAGTACCGGTTAAATGTCTATAGACCGCTTCCCGCACTACCGGCGGACGACCTTTGTGTAACAACTGCATGTCCAAATCGCCAACCTGTCTGCCATGATATTTAAGAACAAGTCTTCCCGTCGGTTGGAACGTTCCCAATATCACCGCCTCGACATCTTCGGACTCGCACAGTTGCCGAAACTCTTCCCAATGTTCGGGAGGCATTGCCAGCACCATCCGCTCTTGTGCTTCGGAAATCCAGATTTCGGTGTAAGTCAACCCTTCGTATTTGAGCGGAGCATTGGCGAGTTCCACTTCGGCACCGATCTTTTCCCCCATTTCGCCGACGGCACTGGAAAATCCGCCCGCTCCGCAGTCAGTAACGGCATGGTACAAGTTTCTATCCCGCGCTTGCAGCAACACGTCAAGCACCATTTTCTCCGTGATGGCATTGCCGATTTGCACCGCACCGCCGGAGAGCGTTTCGCTTTCGTGTGTCAATTCGCCGCTGCTGAACGTTGCACCGTGAACGCCGTCCCGACCGGTTCGACCGCCGAAAGCAACGATCAAATCGCCCGGCTGCGGTTCTTTGAAAGACTTGTCCTTCGGAATCATGCCGATGCTGCCGCAGAAGACGAGCGGGTTGCCGAGATACCGCTTGTCGAAATAGACCGCCCCATTGACCGTCGGAATGCCCATGCGGTTGCCGTAGTCCCGAACACCGGAAACGACTCCCCGAATGATTCGTTGCGGATGCAACACGCCCTGCGGTAGTGTGTTAGCCGCATCGCTTGCGATGTGTCCCGCAGGCGGGACGGCTAACATATCCGGCGGTGCGAAGCAAAAAACATCGGTGGAGGCAATGGGTTTCGCTCCCATTCCGGTTCCCATAGTATCGCGGATCACGCCGCCCAGTCCTGTGTTTGCCCCGCCGTAAGGTTCCAACGCCGAAGGACGATTATGCGTTTCTGCCTTGAATGTAACATTGTATTCGTCATCGAACGTTACCACGCCAGCATTGTCGGAAAAGACACTCACACAGAAATCCTTCACTCTCGGATGCGTCCGACAGAGTTCCTGTGTTGCCGCAAATACCGTCTCTTTGAGCATATTGTCAAAGTACCACTCACGCAGGATATCTCCTTCGGCATCTTTGCGGACGTGATGAATCCGTCCTGCCAATGTTTTGTGCGAGCAGTGTTCGCTCCATGTTTGGGCAAGCGTTTCGAGTTCGATGTCCGTCGGATCGCGGTCGAGTTTGAGAAACGCTGACTGGATCGTTTGCATTTCCGTCAACGAAAGATAGAGTTGCCCCTCTTTACTCAATTGCTGTAACTGCTCATCATTCATACTGCGAATCGGTACGGTAATGAGGTCAAACTCTTTGCGATCCTTGCGGTTAAGTCCTTCATTTTGAACCGCAAAGGGTGCAAGGGACGTAAAGCCGAAAACAACCTGCTCGATGGCATCATTAGCAAGGAGTTTCGATGCCAGTATTTTCTTTTCGTTGTCGTCGATGCCGGTGATCCAGTATTTCTTGAAGGTACGAAGAGCATCGACTTCGAGTCCGAAGTCGGCTAAGAGTTTTCGTGCGTTATCGGCAACGGAATCGGTAACGCCGGGTTTTGGCAAAACGTAAATTGCATCTCCCTCTGCTGCCGTCTGCCGTCTGCCGTCTGCCATCTGTTCTACTTCCATTCGCTCCGCAACGGGATCGGACAGGAGTTTTTGTGCAAGTTCGTCAATCTGTTGCAGATCGGCGTTATTTTGTATTTCGACGAGATACCCGTATGCGGTTTTAACGTTGCATTTCGTAGAGAGTCCGAGGTCGGCGGCATCTTGGGCGATGGTTTTTCCGTGAACGTTGGGTTGCTGTGGAGCGGGAAATATCGTGATTTCGTAAAGCATAGGGAAATGGTGTTAGTGGTAAAATTGTAAAAAACGCGGAACACACGGAATTTCGTGGAATACACAGAATTGTTTTTCCGTATTGTTCCGAGAAAGTCAGCGTATTTCGCGTAAAAAAAACAACATACGGCTAAAATGCTACCTCGAAGGGCTACAACGTCCCATTATACACTATTCGTTTTTTCTCCGTACACTCCTTGGCGTTGGGCAAGGATAAGTTCCCGTATTTTTTCCGGTTCACGTACGCCCCATAGCGTTGCTTCGCATTGGGCGGAACCTGCCGTTTGAATCCGCATTGCCCAAATGTTGAAATAACGCAAGAGAGGTCCCTGTACGAGAGCAACGTCGGTTATGCGCTCGAGGGGTATCGACTTGCGAAACAGAAAGAACACTCCGCCGTCCGCCCGCAGCGTGTTGCCTTCGAGACGATAGCGGAGGTTCTTTACCTGTTGCGGACAAAGCCAGTAACCAAATACGAAACCGCCCGCAAGAACAATACCAAAAATTATGGTAAACTTGAAAAGGAGTATGAGGGCAAAAAAATCCCCTGAAAATAACCTCGCCAAAAGGGTAATAAGGATCCAGGGAACCAAAAAAACAAGAGGAATGGCGATACTCAATAGCGCACTCGTTAAAGAATAACGTCTGACGGCATCGCGGTCGATTTCAAATTCGATTTCTTGCATGGCGGTTGGGCTTGTTATTGTTTGATTATTTTCCCTTAACGCTACAGCGCAACGAAGAGTCTACGGTATTGTAACGATAACCTCATTTTTACCTTATTTACATAAACAAAACAACCTCAGTAGCAGAATGTCAAAGGAAAAACCGTCCACTGGTTGATCGCCATAGATTTTGACGGCAAAGGATAATGCTGTGCTGTAATGTCCGTACTCTGTTTTCACAAAACGGCGTTCGGCATAATCAAGGTATGCAGCTGCCACTTCGTCAAGTGTGATGTCCCGCTCATCCTTTGGGACTAAAAATGCTGGGTTCGTCTGAATCTCGACGCAGAACCGATTGTAGGCAATCAGGGCGGCGGTTGTGCCGTGTTTGCCTAGTCTGTGAGTTTTGCCCTGGTATCGGACAGGAGAATGGCTGACGGGTGTTACAGCCTTGGCGGCAAAAATTTTCTAAAAATTTGTGGAATTTATCAAATTATTTGCCTTCTTATACGTAGTACACGTATGAAAACGAAATGTACCTGCCTCTCCTCCCAATCCCGAAAGCGTCTCCAAGGAGCAGAACTAATACTCAAAGGATATAACAACGACCAAATCGCCGATATACTCGACGTTACGACTCGAAGTGTCCAAAATTGGAGAAACAAACCGAAGAGGAATCCGTTAGGGCTTTCTGGTAAATGTCCGGTAATTGATAATGGTCAATAAACAGGATTTCGTTAGAACTTGCCTTGAATATTTCCCCAGAAAACCTGATTTTAACGGTGTCATTGTTGATAAAATCTTCGGCTTGTTTATCGAAAAGCATCGACAAATTATTCGTCGCATCAGGCGAAAGAGTAAGCCGCCTAACTGTCAAACCGTCCGTTTTCGTTACAAGGGATACGTAAAACTTCTTCATATTCATTGTCTCCTGCGTCAAGGTAAACCAAGTCCCATAATTCTCTCACGTTCAATATCTGCTCCTGACAACGGTGAGTGCGTTTTGTTATCAACATCGCAGTATTGCCGGAAGTAGTTGTTATTTCGCAAAAATGATAACGAAGGCATAGCATGGGTTGCCGAAAGAAAGGAGATACTATGAATGGCAACTCTAACAACAGATAGACGTTCCGGCAAGGTCGCCGGATACAATGTGCAATGGCTTGAAGACGGTCGCCGCTTGACGATCCATCTCGGAGCAAAACGATACAGTCGAAAGACTGCCGTGAAGCTCAAGGAAATCGTCGAAACGTTGCTGTACAATCGCCGCAACAGTTTCACGCCGGACAAAGTGACGGAACACTGGCTTCAGCATGCCTCACCGGACATTCAGACGAAGTTG
>Ga0099364_10006745_pt1 | contig 16631 bp, 11 predicted proteins | sample TergutTh196P3_FD_73070 | JGI IMG/M metagenome (GOLD analysis project Ga0099364, IMG submission 73070) | Microcerotermes parvus P3 segment gut microbial communities from Pointe-Noire, Republic of the Congo - Th196 P3 | ecosystem: Host-associated > Arthropoda: Insects > Digestive system > Gut ... | reverse complement strand
ACAGATTCAGAGGGGGGGATATTTATGCATATTTAAAACCCCGCCAAACAGCCGGTGAAAATCAATATAAAATGAATAAAAATTACCGTTCAGAAAAAAATATGCTTGATGCCCTTAATTATTTTTTTGCAAATGGTTTTTCAGACGATACGATGGGCAGCGGGATAACTTATATTAATGTTGAATGTGGAAAACATGATATCGAACCCATTAGTAAAAAAGATTCAATGTATCTGCCTTTTGTAATCTGGAAGGGGCAGGAAAACGAAAATAAACCCGCTTTCCAATCAAAGGTACTAAATGCCGTCATTGCTGAAATTAAAAGGCTGTTATCTTCTAAAGTTGCAAAACCAAACGGCATTGCCATTATTTTAGACAATAACAATGACTGCCTCACTTATAAAGAAGCTCTTGCAAAAGAACAAATTTATTCAATAGTTCGCGGCAGGTCTGTCTTATCGGGAGAATCGGCTGATTTTATAAAAATATTGTTGAATGCTATTTGCAGTAATTCCACTGGCTGCATAAGGGCCTTATTAACACATAATTTTTGCGGCTTTGAACCGGCAAATATTGATGAAGAAGAAGATGTCTTTCAACAATGGAGTGACGCAATTTTAAAGGCAAAAGAAACATGGCAAGATTTCGGCGTTTTAAATTCTTTGGAAAATTTTATGACAGAGCAAAAATTATGGGGTGCAATTGCGGCAAAAATAAATTATGAAAAAAATATTTCAGATATTCGCCGAATTATGGAACTGTTAAATGAAGAAGAAATAAAATACGGAAAAATGCCAAGTAAAATAAACAGGCGTTTTGCCATTATTTGCACTCAAGCAGAGGAAAACGAAAAAACAGAAGAAAGGCTGGAAAGCGATGAAGATGCTGTAAGAATAATGACAATTCATAAATCCAAGGGACTGGAGTTTGACATTGTATTTGTACCGGATCTAAGCAGAAGCCCGCATCCGCATAAATTTCCCAATGTTTATATGTACCATAACGGCGATAAAAAAGTAATTGATTATTCTAGCGAACCGCCAGAAGATGTAATAATACAGAGTGAAAAAGAAGAAAATGAAGAAAATACCCGCCTGTTATATGTTGCCTTAACCAGGGCAAAATTAAGATTGTACGTTGCATATTCCCCCTGTAAAAGAAAGAAAAACGGCAGCATTTCTAAAGCAAGCGGCGCATCATCTGTTTGCAGGGAAATATTTGAAAATTTTTCCCCAAAGAATGAAAATATTGTTATTGAAGATTTGAAAACAGATTTGGAAAAAAATTATACCCTGAATAATGCACAGGAAGAAACAACACCGGAAAGAATTCCAAAGGCCCTTCCCGATAATTTTTCGCCTGCTGCGGCCTGGCAAAATACAAGCTTTTCCGCCATTGCTCATAATTTACAGAAAAGCGAGCATATTTATTCCTTAATTAAACCTGAAATTTATATCCCCGCAGGAAAAAGGTTCGGGACTTTATTGCACAGTATTTTTGAAAAACTTGATTTTAACGCTGATGAAAATGAAATCCAAAAAATGGTGGAAAGCAGTTTAAGCGGCTTTAAGGAATTTTCACAAAAGACTCAAGAGGGATACGACAGGCAGCTTTGGGTTAAAAACCAAATAGAAATAATTTTAAACAAGGATTTGCCGGGCAATTCAGGAAAACTTCGTAATGTAGAAGCCGGCAATAAAATTGCAGAGCTTGATTTTAATATGACGACAGTTAAATTGAATTTAAATTTAATAAAAGATATTATGGGCAATAAAATCAATGATTTTGACATTGAAGAGCTGGCAGCCGATTATATCAAAGGATCGATAGACCTAATTTTCCTTGGCAAGAATAAAAAATATTATATTTTGGACTGGAAATCAAACAGCATGGACAATTATTGCAGAGAATCAATGGAAGAGGCTATGGTCAGGCACGGTTACCATTTGCAATATTACATTTATGCAGTTGCATTAAAAAGATGGCTTGAACTAAGCAAAAAAAACTTTAATTTTAAGGAAGAATTCGGCGGCGTCTATTATGTTTTTATCCGCGGCGTAAATGAAAAAGAAAATTCTGACGGAATTTATTTCATCGAAGCAAAATCAATAGTAGAATCTATTGAAAAACTTGACAAGCTGTTATTGGAGTAATATTTAATGAAATTTTTACATTGCAGTGATTTACATTTAGGAAAAAGACCCTGTTATGGAAGCGAAGAATTTAAAAACAAACGTTTTAATGATTACTTTGATGCCTTTGAAAGGATAATTGAACAGGCAAGGGAAAATGGGGCGCAGGGTATTCTCGTTGCCGGAGATTTTTTTGATAAAAAAGAAACCCATCCGAATATTTTAAAGAATACCGAAAATCTTTTACTAAAATGCATTGATTATAAAATAAAAGTGATTGTTATAGAAGGGAATCATGATTTAATCTATAAAAATAAAGAATCTGAAAGCTGGATTGTATATCTTGAAAATGAAAATTTACTGCAAAGGCCGTATATTAAATACCTAGAAAACAACCAAAGAGAATACCATTCTGTTAAGATTGGTGATACAGAAATTTTCGGGCTGGGTTATCCTGGGGCGATAGTAAGCGATGAGCTGGAATTATTTGCAGATTACTGCACTGAAAACAAAATTAAAAATTGCGTTATCCTTGTTCATACAGCATTGGGAAACAATGAATTTATCGGAGGGTTTTTAAAAGATAAATCCGCTCTTGATAAAGTAAAAGATTTTGCTGCATATATTGGCGGTGGGCATGGACATAAATTTGACTCTTACCCGGAAACAGAGCCCTTTTTTTATGTGCCCGGTTCGCCGGAATATTACGATTTAAATGAAGATAATTCAAAGAAAAAAGCAATTTTCTTTGATACATCAACAAAAGAAATAAATTTTATACAGCAAAATCCAAGGAACTGCATAAAAAAAACTTTTTCTTATGAATCTGTTAATCCGCAGCAGTTTAAAGATGATTTTGATGATTTTTTATCATCGGTTGATATATCTGGTGAAGACATTGTAATCGTTGAACTAAAATCAGATCAATATAATTTTATTCCGGACATGAATTGGTGCGAAAAGAGAATAATTGAAAAAGGCGCTCTATATGCCCAAGTAAAATTGAAAAGGGATTTTTCTTTTTCATCCTCTGGTTCCGTTAGCAGAAATTCAGAAGAAGAAATTGAAATTGAACAAATTAAAAAATGGAATATCTGGGGCAAATTTGCAGAAGAAACTGTTAAAACGCTTTCAGAAATGAAAAAATCAATTAACGAAGGCCAAAATGACATTAGCTCTATTTTTGATTCCGTTCTTAATATAATGCTGGAAGGTCCGATTGGAATAGTTTAAATATAGGTGTATAGATTGATAATTAATAAAGTAGAACTTAAAAATTATCGTATTCACAGGGATTTTGAGCTTAGTTTTGAAACAGGGATAAATTTATTGTTAGGCGATAACGGTTCTGGCAAATCTTCTGTTTTAGAAGCCATAGGTTTTGCCATATTTGATTCATCTACCCGCAGTGAAAATCAGGGAGAAATAGTTTCAAAGGGAGAAAAAAGCGGAAAAGTTTCTGTTTCATTTACAGGCAATGACGGAAAGGAATATCAAGTTGAACGTAAATTCGGCACAGGCTCATCTGTAAAACTTTCATGTATTGATCCTTATTTAACATGGCAGGGCTCTAGTGAAGTTTACAAACAAATTTCCAAAATTATTGATATTCACTGCGAAAGAAATATCTATTTTGATTCAATTATATGCGCAAAACAGAATCAATTTATTGATATTTTTACAAAAGGCAAAGAAGACAGAGCAAAAGATTTTAATAAATTATTTGAAACCCAAGTTTACAACCTAATATTTAATTTTCTTGGAGAACAGAATAAAAATAATTACGAAAAAGAAATAAATAAAAAAGAAACTGAAATAACAACCTTGTCTAAAAACAAAAAAGATATTTCTGAATTAATTTTAATTAAGGAACAGTACGAAAGAAAAATGTTAGTTGTTGATAATGATATGGATAGTCTGGAAAAAAAAATCAAGGCAGAAAATAAAAAGTATGAAGAATTAAAGAACTTAAAATCGCAAATAGAATACAAAGAAAAAGAGTTAAATAATTTTTATCAAAATATGGAAAATCGAAAAGCATCAGTTAAAAATGCCAGCGATGATTTTGAAAATTCCAAAACAGCACTTGCCTATATTAAAGAAAATGAAACACCTTACTATAAATACCTGGAAAAAAAGAAAGAGAGCGAAACGTTGGAAAAAGATTTTAAGCAGTACGAAAATGCCCTTAAAGAATTTGATAATATTCAATCCGAAAAACAAAGATTAGACAAAGAGTGCATTAAACTAAATGGTGATAAAGATAAAGAAGAAAATAATATAAAAAATTATGAAATCCAAATACAAAAAGAAGAAAAAAAACTAGAAGAGGAACAGATAAAAATTAACAATAATAATCTTGAGAAAGAAAAAAAAGAGGCAGAACTAAAAAAAAATGAAAACCTAATAAATAAACTTTCACCTGTTTTTGAAAAATTAACTGAACTTGGGAAAAATAAAGAAAAAATTAAAGAACACAGGAAAATATTAAAAGATGAACAAATTTCTTTAAAAGAACAAATAATTCCTGAAGAAACTTTAACAAAAGAAGAAAATGAACTAAACTTACAAAAAAAGCAAATTGAAGAACTTAAAAACAGGCTGGAATCCAACAAGACTCGTTTTTTAGAATTTGAATCTGCAAAAAAAGAACTTTCAAGCGGAATATGCCCTACATTAAAAGTCCCCTGCAAAAACCTAGGAGAAGACAGTGAAAGTTATTTTAATAAGCGCAGCCGAGAATTGTCGAACGAAAAAACAGAAATAGAAAATAAGTTAAAGAAATTTTTACAATTTGATACTATATCGAAAGCATTTAGTGAAAAAAAGTATATCTCCAACAACAGTCTGGAAAGAATTAATATCAACTCTCAGTTAATTCAAGAACATGGAGCTAATTTAATTAATATTGAAACCCAAGAAAAAAAATTAATGGAAGATTCTAATTATACTTCCCTTGAAGAAATAAAGATTTCCATTGATGAAATTCAAAATGCGGTTGTTGAAAATAATAAAGATTTAGAATTCCTTCAAACACAATTAAAAGAGAATAACAATAATTTAAAAAATATTACCGTTGAAATTAATGATTTGAATAAATTTAAAAATATCAGTTTAACGAAACTTAACGAGACAAACAAGATTTTAAATAATAACAATATTAAATTACAGGATATTGAGCCAAAAATAGAAAAGGCGGCTAAAAAAAAGAAAGATGCCGAATTATTGCAAAATAAGATTAATAAAATTAAAACCGAAGATTTAAACCCCTTGCAGGATATTTATGATAAATGCCTTAAAAATAAAAATACAGCAGGTGAATATAAAGAAAGGGAAAGCCGTCTGGCCGCTGAAAAATTATTGCTTCAAAAAGAAACGGAAAAAACAAAAAAGGCAAGCGATGATTTAACTGTTATAAAAAGTAATTTCTGTGAAGATGATTTACAATCCCAGGAAGAGATTATTGAAGAATTATCTTCCACAAAAGAAGATGGTATAAAAAAGAAAGAAGGCTTAAATAAAGATATTAAACAAAAGAAGAATGAAATTGAAGAAAGTCAAAAAGATGAAGAAAATATTAAAAAGCTGGAAAAAGAAATGTCAGTTATTTTGCAGAAAATAAAACTTACAGATATTTTCAGAGCAAAAATAAAAGATTTAGGCAGAATTGTAGCCGAAGAAAGAGTTCGCCGCATTGCTTTAATAGCAGGGGATTATTTTAATAAAATTACCGGCAGGCCGGAATCTGTTTCATGGATTTGTTCAGAAAACGAGAAGTACAGTCTGTATTTAAATAATGGAGATGACCGTTGGAGTTTTAATAATTTATCAGGCGGCGAGCAAATAGCGCTTGCAATATCTATCCGCCTTGCATTATCACAAGGGTTTGGAAATTCCGGGCTTATAATTCTTGACGAACCTACAAACAACCTTGATCAAAACAAACGCCAGTTGCTTGCGGAAAATCTGCCGAAAATGGCAGAAAATTTAAATCAATTATTTGTTGTAACCCATGACGATACATTTAGAAATACCGCATCCAAAGTTATTGAGTTTGCAAAAGGAGCATAATCTGGAAAATCTAAATTTATTTTTGCTTGAATATCTTGAATCTAAATATAAAATTACTGAAAAAATTAAAATACTGGCTAAAAGAACGCTGGAACAGCTTGAAAGGGGCAGCATTTGCATTAAAATTGACAAAGATATTGATGAATTGTTAAAATCTTCCGCTGTAGGGACAGATAATTCCAACATTAACAGGCCCTTGTTTTTTGACGGGGAAAATTTATATATTCAAAGGTATTATATTTATCAAAGCAGGATTATAAAAAAAATTGATGAATTAAAAAATAACGGGAATCTTCATATAATAACCGGAGGCCCTGGAACAGGCAAAACAACGATTTTAGCAAAAACTTTGGCAAAAACAATGGAAAATACGTTAGGTGAGAATCAGGAGCAAAATATTTTGTTAGCCGCTCCAACAGGAAAAGCAGCATTCAGAATGAATGAAGCGTTAAAAAATTCTCTTGTTTATGATGAGACAAAAGAATATACTCACTGGATTAAGGATTGTCCGAAAAAAATTATCGATAAATTATTTAAACTAGAGTCAAAAACCCTTCACCGCCTGCTGGGCTATAAACATTTATCTGTAAGTTTTATGCATAACAAGGAAAATCAACTGAATGCGGATATTGTTGCCATAGATGAATGTTCCATGATAGATCTGCCGATGATGTCTAAACTGCTTGATGCAATTCCCGATTCATGCAGCTTGTTTTTACTGGGAGATAAAAACCAATTGTCTTCGATTGAAGCAGGGTCAGTATTTGCTGATATATGCAGAAAATTTGAGAATGACAATGCCGTGTATACCGAGCTTACAGAAAATCACAGGGCAAAAGACGCTCCTGGCATTATAAGGTTAAGCGAGCAAATTCTTGAAAATTCAATGGATAATTTTGATAATGAAAATGTTCAGTATAAAAGCCAGTTTAATATAGAAATTTTGTTTAATAAATACAAAAACCTTTTAGAAGCCTCAGATTCACATGATGCTCTGGAATGTTTACAAGACTTTCAGGTATTATGCGCAACTAGGAAGGGCTTGTACGGAACGGAAAAAATAAACAAAAGCCTTATGCAACTTGCAAAAAATGCAAATTTTACTCCAATAATTATTACCAAAAATAATTACCAGATGAAACTTTTTAACGGTGATGTTGGAGTAAAAGACAGTGAGACCGCCTACTTTTATGATGAAAAAGTAAAGCCCTTCCCTTTATCAAACCTGCCGGATTATGAAGATGCTTTTTCAATAACAATCCATAAATCCCAAGGGTCTGAATACAGGGAAATTGCAGTTTTATATCCGTTTAATCAACTTGAAGAAGAAAACAGCGAAACTATTTTCACCAGGGAATTATTATATACTGCAATAACACGGGCAAAAGAAAAATGTTTTATTTACGGCGACTTTGATCTTTTATTAAACTCATGCAAAAAAAGCATTTACAGGGCTTCGGGGATTAAATGATTACAATAACGGCGCGAATATCCTTAAAACATCGGGGATTAACTGAAGGAAAAAATTCTTTTTGCTTTCATCAAGCGTAACTTTATGAGAGACAGGAATAGTACGTAAAAAATCTTCTTTTATATCCAGAACAGGCTTTCCGTTATAAACAAGAACGCCGCACTCAAAATGAAGGTACAAGCTGCGAAAGTCCAGGTTTGATGTGCCGACAGATGCAATTATATCATCGCTGACAAATGTTTTTCCATGATTAAAGCCGGATGTATATTCGTATATTTTTATTCCTGCCAGAATAAGCTGGCGGTAATATGATCTTGATGCTATTGCTGCAAACCATTTATCCCAGCGATGCGGGGTAATGATCCTTACATCGACTCCGCTTTTGGCTGCCAGTTCAAGAGCATTAAGCAAATTTTCGTCCAGTATAAGATATGGAGTATTTATATAAATATATTTTTTTGCATTATTAATAATCTGAATATATACGCTCTCTGTAACATTTTCATTATCAAAAGGGTTGTCCGCATAAGGCTGGACAAAACCGTCGCCCTTAATATCACAGTGCTCCTCCTTCCAAGGATAATAGGAAGCATACTGGTCGCAAACATCCAGCTGGGTATTCCACATTTGCAGAAAAATAAGGGTAAGCGCCCAGGCAGCTTCGCCTTCCAGCATAATGGCAGCGTCTTTCCAGTGGCCAAAACGGTTTACTGCATTAATATATTCGTCTGCAATATTCATGCTGCCGGTAAAAGCTGTTTTCCCGTCAATCGAAATAATTTTACGATGATCCCGGTTATTTTGCAGTGTCGAAAGCAAGGGCCTAAAGGGTTTAAAAACAAGGCACTTAATGCCCTTCTTTTCCATAGTTGACTTAAAATCCGGCGGCAAGGACATAAAGCATCCCAGATCATCATAAATAAAGCGTACATCGACACCTTCCTTTGCCTTGCGTTCCAAAATCGAAATAATCGGATCAAGCATAACGCCTTCTTCCAAAATAAAGAATTCCAGAAAAATATATTTTTTTGCCTTTTCAAGTTCTTGAAGCGCCTGTTGGAAAAAAACCTCCCCCGATTCCAGATATTTAACTCTGGTGTTGCTAAATACCGGAAAGCCGGCGTATTCCTGTAAATAATGAGCCTGCAAAGCGAATTCTGGATTTTTATTTATCAATTCGTTCATTCTATTTCCGCATAAATTAAACGAATCGCTTGAATTCTTAATAATCTGCTGCATTAAGCGCCTGAATTTCCTCGGATTTGCCTGTAAATAAAAAAACAGATACATTAACCCGCCCAAAACAGGAAACAGCATAATTATAAAAATCCAGGTAAGTTTATAGGCTGCCTTGGCATTCTTGTTAAAGACATGGATGCAAACGCATACACTGATTACAAACATAATCCAACTGACAAACCAGAAGTAAATACTTGGCAAAACAGCCATAAATACAAGAAAAGCAATCTGCATTAAAAGAGTAAACATTACAAACATTCTTCTAAAAAAGACAATATGCCGTACTTTCTTTTTCATAAATTATTTCTCTATTTATAGAATAGCAAAATAGCAGTATACTTGCATAGATATGTATTTTCAAATAAAATATTCCTATGGACAAGAATCAGTTCACGGTTTTGGATTTAATTGATATTGATCTTAAGGGCCACAATTCCCTAAATCTTCAATGTATAGCAGGGAGAAAAGGGCTGATAAGAAAAATCAATATTCCCGATTTAAATCGTCCGATGGGCGCTATTATGGGATTTTTTGAAGACTTTGCTTTCGATAGGATTCAGCTTTTCGGCAGGGGCGAAGTATCTTACTTGCGCAAGCTGGAAAAAGACGGTGATATAAATACAATTCGTGATTTTTTTAATAATCCGATTCCGTGCTGCATTTTTACGTACAGCCTTAGTCCCCACAAAGAATTTTTGGATATTGCCGAAGAAACGCAATGCCCCATTTTACAGACTAATCTTGGAACGGCAGATTTTTCTTCGAGGTTAATGCGTATACTTGCAGAAGTATTTGCACCGCGTAAAACCATCCATGGAGTACTGGTAGAAGTTTTTGGGCTTGGAATATTGATTTTAGGCGATTCTGGAGCGGGGAAAAGCGAGACCGCACTGGAACTTATACACCGCGGACACAGGCTGGTAGCGGATGATGTGGTTAATTTGTACTGCCTAAACGGGAATATGATAATGGGAACCGGAGCAAATAAAATAATTGCACATCACATGGAAATCAGGGGCTTGGGAATAATCAATATTACACATATGTTCGGCGTAAGGGCAATCCGTAACAGAAAAGAAGTACAGTTGGTTGTGGAACTTGGTTCTTGGGATGATGCATCAAAAACTTATGACAGGTTCGGTGCCGATGATAAAACTGTTAATTTACTTGGAGTAAATATTCCAAAACTGGAAATTCCGGTAAAACCCGGACGTAATATTCCCATAATTATCGAAACTGCAGCTATGAACGAAAGGCTAAAATCCATGGGCTACAATTCAGCCAGGGAATTCAACAGGAATATCCTGAAATGGATCGAAAGAGACAGCACTCGATCTGTTTATTTCGGTAATGATAATATAATTTAAGGATTTACAGTGACGGAAAAAACTATTGTTATTTCAAACAGAGCAGGTATTCATGCCCGTCCCGCAGCAATGCTTGTACAACTGACCAAGGATTTTAAATGCAATATTTATTTTGAAAAAGAAGATGAACGTATAAATGCAAAATCCATCATGGGTATTATTACCCTGGGAGCGGGTTATCAAACTGAATTAAAAATCATCGCAGAAGGAGAAGATGAAAAAGAAGCGGTTGATGCGATAGCGCATCTTTTTGATACAAAGTTTCAAGAAGAATAAATTAATGAAAGAGCATAAAGTACGCCAGCAGTTTTCTTTTTTAAGTATTAAAGGTTTAATCTTTATTTATATTCTGCTTTGCATATTAACCATCCTTTTTACATATTCATTTTTTAAAGAAATTCTATATGATGACGAAGGGATAATACCTTCCGGTCTTAGCCTTTTGGGTTATTTGACAGTGCCAGCAGTGCTGTTGTTGTTTTTGTTAATTGCAATACTAAGTCTTTTTAAAGATATTTTTGATCGCCGCCCCGGAATAAAACTTAAAGCCCGGCTATTGTTATATTTTATTATAATAATTGTTTTTACGGTTGTGCCTATAGCTGTTATTTCAAGCATCTCTGTAAATGAAGCAATCGGCTATTGGGAGAATATAAACACAAAAAATGCAGGTGAAGCATCAATAGCATTTGCTCATGAAAACTATGAATTTCACAGTAAAAATTTTGAAAGTATTATTGATAGTATAAATGATAACATCAATGATTGGTCTGCTTTATTATCAGCACCCCTGCCGCAAGGTATAGCTTCGGTACAGGATTTCCGGCTTTTGGAAGATGGTAAATGGTCGGTTGAAAACTACGGCGGTGAATACGGCAGACTTGCATCTCCGCCATCCCAAGCAGACGGCCACCTTCTCGCTCGTGAATTTCCACGAGATACAGGATTTTTGCGTTATACGTTGCACTTACCTGACGGCATAATTCGACTAATAAACTATAATTTGGGTACAGAATATAACAATGAATGGATTCCTTTTGAAATTGGATTATCATCTATCGAAAAGCAGAACAAGCATTTTGAAGTAATTAATTTAATAAAAGAAAACAAAAGTTATCTGATGGTTTTTTATTATGGTTTCTTTTTTCTGCCCATTATAATAATGACAATAATCATATCCATATCATTTACAAAGCGAGTTACTAATCCCATTGTGGAACTTACAGATGCAACAAGGCGCGTTACCGAAGGAGATCTTTCAATTCAGATACTTGCCCGCCGCGGAGATGAGTTGGGGTTGTTGATACGTTCGTTTAATGCAATGGTGCAGAATCTGGAAAAATCCAGAGCGGCTTTGTTAAAAGCGGAAAAAATATCAATATGGCAAAACATGGCTCAACAGTTGGCTCATGAAATAAAAAACCCGCTAACACCGATAAAACTTTCAGCGGAACGAGTATTAAGACGATGGCATAAAAACCCAAAAATGATTGGAGACATTATCGAAGATTCTATGCTGGCAATTATTCAGGAAACCGAAGGGCTGTCTACTCTGCTTAATGAATTCAGAACGCTTTCCAAACCAATGGAACCTTCAAAATCATGGACAACATTGGATAAAACAATTGAAGAACTGATAAATCCTTACCGTGGATCATACCCAGAGATTGAATTTGATACAGAACATGTGTCGACTGATATACTCGTAAAAATCGACAAACACCGTTTCTCGCAGGCAGTGACCAATCTTATTATAAATTCTATAGACGCTATGGATGGAAAAGGTATAATAGAAATTCGAACGGATTTGGTAAAAAAACGGGAAATGTGGTATTGCAGGCTAAACATAAAAGATAACGGTAAAGGTATTTCAAAACAGGACAGCACATCAATTTTTACACCGTATTTTACAACGAAAGAATCAGGTACTGGACTTGGACTCCCTATTGTCGAACGCATAATAAATGATCATGGCGGCGCCATTTGGTTTAATTCAGGAGAAGGAATAGGCACAACTTTTTTTATTGATTTGCCTATAAGCGAAGAAAAATGAATGTAGAAACAATACTTGTAATTGATGATGAACCGGGAATAAGGCAGACGCTTGCATCAATTCTGGAAGATGAAAATTTCCGTGTTTTCGTTTGTGAAGATGCCATAGCGGGCATGGAACTTTTGCAAAAAGAAACTGTCAACTTGGTGCTTCTTGATGTGCTTCTTCCCAAGATGGGCGGGCTTGAAGCATTGGAAAAGATAAAAGAAACCTGGCCGGATTTGGAAGTTGTAATGATTTCCGGTCACTCCAATATAGATATGGCAGTCAAAGCTGTAAAAAACGGAGCTTATGATTTTATGGAAAAACCTTTATCGCTTGATAAAGTATTAACCGTATGCCGTAATGCAATAACGCTTCATAAACTTAGGGATGAAAATATAAAATTAAAGAAAAAAACTTTTATTTTACAGGAAGAAATAATCGGGACAAGCGCTTCTATTAATAAAATTCGTGAATTGATACGGCAGGCCGCATCAAGTGATGCAAGGATATTAATTACAGGAGAAAACGGCACAGGGAAAGAAATTGTGGCAAAAGCCATTCATAATGGATCATCGCGGGCTGGCAATAATTTTGTAGAATTAAACTGTGCGGCAATACCGGATACGCTGATTGAAAGCGAATTATTCGGACATGAAAAAGGCGCCTTTACCGATGCGGTATCCAGCCGCAAAGGGCGTTTTGAAACCGCACATAGGGGAACGCTGCTTCTTGACGAGATTGGCGATATGTCGCTGTCAGCACAGGCAAAAGTCCTTAGAGCCATTCAGGAACAAAAAATAATGCGGCTGGGCGGGGAAAAAACAATTGATACCGATGTAAGAATAATCGCAGCGACAAACCAGGATCTTGAAAAAGCCTGTGAAAAAGGGCAATTTAGACAGGATTTGTTTTTCCGATTAAATGTAATACCAATCCATGTTCCGCCTTTAAGGGAAAGGCTGAGCGATATCCCCATTTTGCTCTACCATTTTCTAAAATCTATGGATATGCCTGATGTAAAACTGGAGACGGATGCTCTTGAATTGCTTTCTTCACAAAATTGGCCGGGAAATGTAAGAGAATTGCGGAATTTAGCAGAACGAATAGCAATTATGCATATAGGCGCCAGTTTAAACCGCGATGCCATGTTAGAACTTTTAAATAAAGGGTCCGTAAAAAAACAGGAACAGTTCATTTCAGATAAGTTTCTTGGAAAAAATTTCAATGAAGCAAAAGAGTCTTTTGAAAAGCATTATCTGGAGTTTCAATTTAATAAAAATAATGGTATAATTTCAAAGACTGCCGAGGCTATAGGCATATACCCCAGCAATCTGCATGCCAAATTAAAAAAATACGGCATTGCAGGACAAAGTGCAAAGGAAAAGTAATGAAGGAACTTACAGAACGTCAGAAAGAAATATTGGTATTTATAAAAGATTATATTAACAGCAATTCATTTTCTCCTACAATCCGTGATATTGCAACGCATTTTAATATTTCCGCAAAAGCAGCACATGACCATGTAACTGCTTTAAAAAATAAAAATGCAATAACACAAAACGATAGGCAATCTCGTACAATGGTATTAACTTCTTCTTTAAAAGAAGATAATGACCCAATGATAAAAGTTCCTATTGTGGGAACAGTTGCTGCGGGAGTTCCCATTCTATCTGAAGAAAACTGGGAAGGAACCATTTCCCTGCCTCCGTCAATGCTAAAGAAAAATAAAACCTACTTTGCATTAAACATACGCGGCGATTCCATGATAGGAGCTGGAATTAATGAGGGCGATATTGCAGTGATCGAAAAACAAAGTGTCGCAAACAATGGAGATATTGTAGTAGCAGTTACTAATAATGCCTTTACCATAAAACGTTTTTACAGAAAAAAATCCAAAATCATGCTAAAACCCGAAAATCCAAAGTATAAATCGGAATACTATTACGATTTACGCATAGTGGGGCGTCTTTCACGAATAATCCGGTATTATTGAATAAGGAACTTATAAAATATGGAACATATTAAATGACCTATTTATTATTAGGTCCCGAAATAGGGAAAAAACAAGATAAAATAAATCAAATAAGAAAAGATGCATCAAAAAAAGGTATCCCGGAAGAAATCGTTTTTTATGCCGGTGAAACGCCTATTGAAGCAATTTGGGAGGCAATATTGAATCACAGCCTTTTTGCTCCGTCAAGGCTGATAATGATTAAAAATGCAGACCAAATAAAAAAGAAAGAAGATGTTTCATTGATTGTTTCCTGCATGGAAAATATGGATAATCAAACATTGCTGCTTTTTATTTCTGATGAAACAAAACTTGCATCGGGTTTTGATAACTCTTGTGCCAAAGAAAACAAAATTGTCTTTTATGAAATGTCTGAAAGAGATAAAAAAGAATGGGTACGCAGTTTCTTTTCAAAAGAAGGATATAAGATTGATAATGATGCCATAAATATTATTTTGGAAATGGTGGAAAATAATACAGATGCAATGAAAGGGGAATGTTCAAGGCTGCTTCTCTTTTTGCCAAAAAACAGTGTTATAAACGAACATGATATTATACAATGGCTGTCGCATAACAAGGAAGAAACCGCTTTTACCTTATTTTCACGAATAGCAAACGGCGACAAGGTTAAAGCGCTAGGGGCCTTACATTCCATGCTTGCCGCCAAAGAAAGACCTTTAAGCATTCTGGCAGGTCTAACTTGGTGTTTCAAGAAGCTGCGCGATTATCTTGAGCTGGCAGAAAAATCAGAACCTAACAGCTTTGAATTAAAAAATATCGGCATAACAGTGCCAAAGACAAAAGATGACTATTGGGCAGCCTCCAGGCTTTACAACGCCAAAGCTGCCGATGCCTGCCTTGCACTTACTGCTGAATATGAAATCCTTACACGCTCTTACAGTGATGCCTTGGAAAATGTCCTAATGGATATGTATCTTTTAAAAGTTTTCGGAACTGCTAGAGAGGCAAGGTAACTCTACCTCCAAATCAAAGCCGCGCCTTGCGGCTACCCTGCACGGGATAATAGTTCCGGCTGTTAATTCAGAGATGCAATTTGTAATCACTGCGGCCCCGTCTACCTCTGGCGCATGGCAATATAAGCGGCCAAGCCAGATGTCTTTTTCATTATTTTCTGTGCCGGTAAATTTTTCCTCAATAAGGATATCAAGATTTTGCCCGATAAAACGGTCAAGGGATTTTTCGGTAATGGCAATTTGCCTGTCTTCTATTTTTTTCTTTCTTTGCAGGGCAATTTTTTTTGAAACTTGCGGTTTCATTAAATATGCAGCAGTATCTTCCTCGCGGGAATATTCAAAGCAGCCAAGCCAATCAGGGGCAAGTTTCTCTTGGAAATCAAGCAGCAGGGAAAAATCTTCTTCTGTTTCACCAGGGAAACCCAGAAGAAAAGTTGTGCGGATAACGGCATGGGGAAGCCATTTGCGTATAATTGCAGCTAACTCAAGGTATTTTTCACAAGAACCAGACCGATTCATTGCTTTAAGAATTTTTTTACAGGCATGCTGAAAAGGCAGGTCAAAATAAGGCAGAAAACGATTGTCTTTTTCCATTATATCAAGGATGGGCATTGTAAAATTGTCTGGATGCATATAAAGCAGCCTAACCCAAAACTGCCCTTTAATCTCCGATATTGCATTAAGTAAATCGGAAAGATTTGCATCACCGTAATTGTAGGAGCAAATATCCTGCCCGATTATGCAAAGTTCTTTAATTCCCCTTTCCAATAGGCCATTGCATTCTTCGATTATATCCGATACAGACCGGCAGCGAAGGGAACCGCGGATAATGGAAATGGCGCAATAGGAACAATTATTGTTGCAGCCATCGCTGATTTTAATGTATGCTGAACCGGGAAATGATAAAAGGGGACGCTTGTAAGAAAGAAGCCGGGGGCTGGGGACTAGAGGTTGGGAAAGATAGGAGTTAATTACATCGTTTGCTTTGTCAACAATACCTGCTATGTCATCTACGCCGAAAAAGCCATCAGCTTCGGGCAGTGATTCGGCAAGCTCTTTTGCATAACGTTGGGCAAGGCAGCCTGCAAGAAGTATCTTTTTATCAGGAAATGTTTTGCGCCATTCAAGGACTGCGTTAATCGATTCCTGTTTAGCACTCTGAATAAATCCGCATGAATTAACAATGATAAGATCAGATTCACCTGCATCCTGTACAGAATGCCAACCTGCATTGTTAAGACATGCCATCATATTTTCGGCATCAACCTGGTTTTTAACACAGCCAAAAGGGTCTAAATAATATAGCATGATTTAAAAGTTCTAGGTTT
>Ga0099364_10006744_pt1 | contig 16631 bp, 17 predicted proteins | sample TergutTh196P3_FD_73070 | JGI IMG/M metagenome (GOLD analysis project Ga0099364, IMG submission 73070) | Microcerotermes parvus P3 segment gut microbial communities from Pointe-Noire, Republic of the Congo - Th196 P3 | ecosystem: Host-associated > Arthropoda: Insects > Digestive system > Gut ... | reverse complement strand
CTTTAAGATATTTCCATATCATACTTTCGGTTGTGGTTGGTGTGGCGGTGTGCGTGGTAGGTGCTGTGGTGGTCTGTGGTATCTTTAACACTTGACCGACGTATATCTTGTCATAATCGACTATACCGTTAATTGCGGTAAACTCGGCAAGCGACACCCCTAAATCACGAGCTATTACAGATAAACTATCCCCCGCCTTAACGGTATAGGTAGTTGGGTTAGGTGTAGGCTTGGGTGCGGGGTTTGGAGTGCTTCCTGTTAGCTCTAATGCTTTCTTGACCGCCGTATTCATAGACTGCCACCAATTAGGGTTAGTTTGCAAAGTTTTCCAACGTATACTCATTGTGTCGATGTAATGAAAACAAAAGTGTCCGTATTGTCCCTCACCGTTGAGTTGATACGGTGAGCCTTTTATCCTGTAGCCGTGTAGATGTATGTCATGCGGCATAGTGTGTATAGCCCCGACGGTGGCAAAACTTTTACCGTCAAGGCGCGTCCATTCAAGCATGGCAGGTCTTGCGTTCCACGACCATGACTTGCCCCCCGATATTTTGAGCAACGCTTTAATGCCGTTTTCATCTCGCACGTTCCAGTCACTGTGGTGGTAGTCTTTTGATATGTCTATGCCGACAGTTATCTTTGTGCCTGTTAACAAGTCGGTGAGCTTTACGTTTGCGCTGTCCGAACTTAACTTACCGTTAGATAGATACCGACCGCCAAAGCCTATATCCGCTACTTCATTTCTCGTTAATGCCTTGTTTTTCATTTTTATCAACCTCTCTCCGTAACTGCTTATATTCGCAATCTAAGCAAACATACCAATTTTCCCCGCCGTTTTTCAAATAAAGCCGAGCCCCGCAATCAGGGCATTTCATTTTTGTAACTAACAACATCATAACGTGTTATCCTCGCTGCTTCGCTTTGTAAAAAAGTACGTTATTATTGACCCCGCCATTGCCGCGTAAACCTCTGACGGTAATTTGTCGTTCATAAACCCCCACAGCACACCGTACATTACAGCGAAAGATAATAAAGACTTGACATCTATCAAGTCTGCGATGTTTTCAAATATCCGTATTACAACATTTTTCATAACTACCCCGCTCTCATTACTTTCATAGTGTCTTAACGACTTGTTGCACTTTGAACTTCTGCAAGTCTTTTGCAAACGCCTCGTACTCTTTTTGCGCCTTTACTGTTTCGCCGTTGCACTTTCCGTCGCGTTGAGCGCACGCGGTAGCATTTGCAAGCCCCCCGATGGCGAGCAATCCCCAAATAACATACCCGTTATATCGCTCGACAGCCGCAGTTGTTTCTTTCTCTCGTTTCTCCCGTTTTTTCAGGAGCAATGCCACAATTGGCACAACTCCCATTGTTATAAACGGTGTCACTATTGTTGCAATGTGTTCGATTGTTTCAAACATTTTTCTGTTTACCTTTCTGCGTTTATTGCTTTTATTCGGTGGGTACTGTTGCACCTTCCGCCACTTGGTCAGGTCTTAGCGTAATCGTTATGTCCTGCAATCTTGTCCAACGGCTAAAGTTTTGTATTTCGTTTCTGTGACCTCTTACCCTTACCTCAAACGCGCCATTCATGTCCCACGGTTTTTCAAACTCCCCCGCCTTGTCGTATGTTATAAACTCATAGGAAAACTTGCCCTGTATGAACTCAAAGCGGAAACTCTCATACAAAACAGGGTTTCTTTGGTCTGACGGTATAGGGTTAGCTACCGTATACGTTATCGTGGTTTCTGTCTGGCCTACAGTAAACGTCGGGGGTTCTTGTCCGTCATCTCGGTTTATAGGTATTCTTATGTGAGTATAGCCCATGCCCTTGTCCACATAAAATCCGTACCCGCCTATGCCAATCGCGGATTTCACGCCAAACCTTGTCACTTGGTCGTGTGTAAATCTGATAAAATCGTCGTCCGCAAACTCTACCTCACCCCACTTGCCAAGTTCCACATTGTCTGACCTATTGTGCATATATGCTTCTTTCGGGGTTTGGTAATACACCACCACGTCGGAATTAGGTTCATGTGCCACTTGCGGAGCAAGTCCCGCTCCGCCAAGTGGGATAATATGCTCTATCTCAAACATAACCCCACCGCCTTACCCTATTCTAATTTTCCAACTGTGGTCTATAACAGTATTTTCATCTTTCCACGGGCGGTCTACCATTGCGTTAAACGTGATGAGAGCATTTTCAGCGGGTATTGCGTGGTCTGCAAAAGTTATACCGTCAGGGTCTACATAACCAAACCAACTCTCACTCCCTGATGCAGAATTTGAGATAAGCGGGAACTCACCTTGATTACCCCCACTTGACCCGGACACCACTAACCTAAAGTATTTTGCAATAATTGTGTTTTGCAGAGTAACTTTTGGAAAAGGCGTGTATGCGCTCGTGTACCAGTTCCCATAATTATGCTCGGTATTCCACACTACGCCGTCTTGCGATGACTCAAATCTAAGGTTGACTAAATTAACACCGTTAACACTTGGCGTACCTATAACAATTGTATTTACTCTTTCGGGTTGTTCAAGCTCAAATACTAATCCGCCTTCCTCATCAGTACCTACTCTATAAGGAAAGACTTCTCTGCCGCGAGGGAAGTGTGTATATGCGTTGTCTGATGGCATAAATACAGGGCGACCTGAATTTGTCAAAGACGTTAACGCTGTAGCGGGTCCCCTTACATCGGCAAGTTTCAAACTCGCTACCGGTGCCGACATATGTCCCATAGAATTGCCGTCAGGGTCGAGAGTATAATCTACATCTCGTACTTGCAACACACCGCCTACTCTTACTTCATCCGTATTGGGTGTAAATGTCGGTATAGGGCACACAAACTTTTTGGTTACACCGTCACCTCTACCAACCTCTATAGGTTTATTGCTTGGTCTAAGCATATAAGGTTCAATCACCTCTTCGTTTGGTAGAAATATGGTGAAAAGACTTGCTCCGTCGTTGGATGAGCTCACTTGAAACACATTTATTGCATTTGCAAAGCCAATGTTGTCTTGCTCTGCTAATATACGAGCTATTGGAAAGTATCTTTCTCTGGGTATTGGAACGGCATTGTTCTGGATGGTTTGATACACACCACTCCTATTTCCTTGCGACAGAGAGTTTAGCTTTTCTGTTTTGTACATATATTTTACAAACGCCGGATATGCAGATAAGTGAGTGTGCCATCGTCCACTTGCCCCCATGTAACCCTGTCCCGTAGTGAATATGGCGTTTATAACAGCCTGATGCTTTGCCGCCACTACTTGCTTCATGTAGTTATTACCCGGTGTGATAGTTATATATGTCGTCGCTGTTACTATCAATACATCTGTGTCGAGCTTAGGTATTGGTAGCGGTTTGCCCTGGCTGTCGTTAAAAAGCGCGTGAGTTAAAAGCCCATTATTCCAAAAACCTACTTCTGTTATATCTCCTGTATACGTTGTATTAGCAGGATATGTAACCTGTGTAATCACAGTAGATGTTGGATATACTTCATCCATACTGATTATGACAATAGGCATTGCGCTTCCAAGCATTGCAAACAGTTCTGTTCTCGTTGGACTTAACTCGCCTACACCTGTACCTATTGCAATAAATGTCGTAGCGATGTTATCCTTCCAGAAACGGTCTGTCACTATATTTTCTGCAAAGGCTTCCATTTTTTCGTTGCCATTTTCATCAATCAATTGCGCGTGAAACCTATTGTGTACGCTCATGTTCATGCTTAGTTTTATAGCCCCGCTCTCATCACGGCTTATGCCTTTTAACTCACCCATGACTATTTACCGCCTTTCCCTTTTGTCGGACATATCGGCGGTACGTGCGGTCTGTCGCTCACCGCTCCAAACTCCCGCTCAAACGTAACTATATCCCCCTGCTTGTACAATAAATCCATAAAGTATTCATCAGGTTGCCACTCGCCAATGTCGAAGTCCGTGCCAATCCAGTACAAGCCGTCTTGCGCCTTGCGGATAACCACATACGATTCTTGCGGGAACGCTTGTAGCGCCACTTGTTGGTTCGGGGTAAACCTTTCACCCCTTGCCGCTAACAAGCCCTGCACAGGCTCTACAATTGCCCTGCGCTCCATAACCACATCTTCGGGTAAATACCTTTTAATTACTTCCATTTTGTCTGCAACGTACACCGTGCCATTCACCATTTTGTCTTGCATTTCTGATTCCTCCTTATACCGGAATATCTCCTACATATTTTACTTCAATGCTATGCTCTAATATCTCGAAGTTAAACGCGATGTGTTCTTCATAGTCCGCATCAACACCAAGCAACGGTTTGACCTCAATACTGTGTTCTAAAACCTCAAAGTTAAATGCGATATGCTCTTCATAGTCTACATCTAAGTCAAGTAACGGTTTGACCTCAATGCTGTGTTCTAACACTTCAAAGTTAAAGTTTATGTGTTCTGCAAAGTTACCCTCTAACGGCCATGACCAGAACCAATTTGGATTTATCGGCGCGTGTACCCTTGTCCCGTTCGGCAATACCACCAATAAATCTAAACTTTCTATTTGTGTCAGAGTGATACCCGACAGCTTAACTTCTTTTAGCTCAACCTCAATAGTGTTCCCACTCACCGTTATGTTCTCAACTATGTTACTTGGGTCAACGGTAAAACTATATCTGTTACCCCTAAACAACAACGGATAATTACAGGTGATGTACAAATGCAACTTGTCTTCGCTATTACTCAATGTCCAAGTAACATTCTTTTCATACGGGAATAAATCATCGCCCCATGTATCTGCGGGCAAGCAACTAATAAGGTGCTTTTGAACATTAAAATTAAACCTTACGTGTTCAACAGGCGTTGCCATACCTACATAGGTTCTCTTTGTGACAAACAGCTTGTTACAACCTTCTACGGCGAACCCTACCCTGTAGTCATTCAGGCGGTGAACGTGGACGTGTGAGTTCCCCGTCCCTGCTTCTGTTAGCTGACACTCATTTTCCCACACTTCATATTGTGAGCCTTTGGCTATTCCTAATCTCCTGCGATAATGCACCGTGCCGCCGCGCTTTATATAAGCCGCGACAAATCCATCGTCATAATCTAAAAACTCTTCCGAGTTAAAGCATTGACACGCCGACATTTGCAAAACATTGTCCGCGAGTAGTTCCGGCTCTCCAAATTGCCCTATTTGCGCCCATAGTCTGTTGCGTGAATCCACATACAGTATTTGCGGCTCGTTTTTAGTGACTAAGGTAAACAGCTCATCATCTTCAAGCCTGCGGAAGATTCCCTCAAACTCTAAGGCAATATCAATTATGCCGTCCAATTCTAAACTATATAGCCGTGTGAAGTCGTCAGCAATATACCACCGCCCTTTATGGTATCTCGCCCTCAATACAGACGGTATGTTTTCCCTTATAACTTCGCCCCTGTCGTCTTTTTCGTCCTCAAGGAATACAATGTATACATCAGTCGGTTCAAGAGCGTATTCAGGCTGTCTAAGCGTTATATCGCGAGTATTAGGCAAAAGAAATTCTGCAACATAACCCGGAAAGTCAATACTGTGCATAGCTTGTCTTGTAGAGATATTACACCACCCCGCAACCGTCTGCATTGTGACGGTAAAGTAGTGAAGCCCTGTCAACACTCTGATGTGGCTGTGTGGGATTCCCACTTCGTTATACCCCTTTTTGACTTGCGCTATTATCGGTGAGTAAAGAGCCTGTACCTCGTTATCATAGAGCCTTATATACACCGTAGTGTCCCTGTCAGACATAAAGGATATTATGAGATTTCCCCTGCCATCTCCGGCAGTATCAACCAATACATATATTCCCGTTACCTGTTGCTTAGTCTGCTCTATGCGAATTGGCTTTTCGTTGTAATCCCAGAACAAACGGGGGACGTGCGCCATTCTTCCACCACCGCCGCCACCACCGCCCGGCATAAGCTCGCCGCCTTCTAATTCCTGTTCTATTGTGATGTCGGCGTATAAGCGTAGGGTATAAGCTACATTCCACAGGTTAACAGGAACACCCTCAACGTCCATCGGGTCGCCGAGCTCCAACGCAGGGTCAATCTCCACCGATTGCAGACTAAACGTGTTGTATTCGTAATTTTTTAGGGTTTCATAAACATGGTTTGCCACCGCCTGACTCCCAAACGGGTTGAAAAAGACGTACTCGAACTTCGGGAAGTCTACTCCTGCGGTAAATGTGTCCCGCTCCTCGTTGCCTATCATAACGGTAACACGGTCAATCTTGTGGCTCTCGCTCCGCGTTTCCCTTTTGAGCATACTGCGGTCTATGTGCCACAATGACGGCTCATTACTTGACACAACCACAAGACGGAGCATATTTTCTTCTGTCAAGCACCAGTTCCCGCCGTGCTGACTTGCGATATAACGTAAAACCTCTCTCATGGTCATGTTCTCAGGCTTTTCCACAAAAAAAGCGGAGTTAAGCTCTGTGCGCGGGTCTAACTGCACCTCCATATAGTCAAGTATCTTTTGTATGGCTATCGTGCAGGGTTTCGGCCATATATCTGACGGCGGTTCTGTACCGTCCAAATAATCAACGTCGATGTAGAACAGTCCGTCATAGGCTGTTATCCTGCACTTCTTGTCTTCAAAGACAGGTCTTTGCATTTGATAAGTGCCGAACTCGAACCAATCAGTGAAGCTGTTTGCTGTTGCTATGCGTATATAGAGCGTTATCTCGGCGTGTTGCGGGATAATATGCCACTCGTAAGGATAAAAGACAGCGTTGAGCTCTGATGATATTACATTGCCTGTATTCAAGCGGTCGAATAAGAGGGCGCGGTTAAAACTCAAATCCTTTATGCTATCGTCATAATACTGTACATTATCTACGACAAGACGGCGTTGATACTCCCATGACGTTATCTCGCCAGACTGACACCGCTGCCAAAGTGTTCCAAGATTTCTCACTTAGCACCTACCTATCACCCGCTACGCCTTGCGCTATCAGCGGGAAGGGCTCTATAAACCAACGTCTTACACCGTTTTTTGAATACACGAGCGAGTGTCCCACGTTGTTGCTGTAGAACTTTCGTGTTACAACCATGCCAAGCCGCAAATCGTAGTATGTCACATCTACCCATTCAGGTTCTATCGCTTTCATAATCTGATGTCCAAGCGAATCCCCTATGCGGTGCTTGCTGTTAGCTATATGAATTGTTGCAGTCGGGCGAAAGATTGCCCTATCCCTGCGCATCGTACCGTCTGCCATTTCTCCTGCATCCGCGCTGTCAACGTCGTTTCTTTTCCACCTTATTCCGTTTTCTTCAAGAAACGGCTCAAAATCAAAGCGGTTTATCACTAATGTCATATCGTACCCCTATACTACGGAATGTCCCAATTGTTGTTGTAGTCTGCGCTGAGTTTGCGCGACTGTCCGTCCAAGCTCCCGCTCGTTCATCTCGATAACGTGTCCCTTTTCTAACAGCTTCTCGATTCTGGCAAGTAACGCCACAACTTGACTGTCCGAGCTGCCACCCTCCGCAAGCACATCTCTCACCGCTTGTTTCATTGTCGATACGGGGGAGATGATTTCGTCCTCATACCTGTTGTCGCCCACAATGACCGCTCTGGGCTTGTTAGGCTGTATCAGTCCGCCGTGAGCTAAACGCGGTATTGATATGTTGCTTGCTGATATAGGTCTTATGCTTGCGCCGAGCGACACAGACCCTTGCGCTCTTGCCAAACCGCTGACACCGACATTTACACCCTGTATCATGCGGTTCATTCCGCTTTCTACGGCGGCAATCGCGGAGTTCATCATACTGCGAAACGCATTGCCGAACGCACTTGATTGCCCTTGCACAGCACTTGTCATTTGTCGTATCATCTGCGCTGTGGCACTTTCCATGTCTGCACTAAACGTGCGAGTGTCGTTTCTTGCGGTGTCGTACATATTCGTGAGCTCTCGGATATATGACGGTGCGTTGGCTACAATAGCCGCTGCTTTGTCTTTCATCATAGTCTTTATCGTGTCAACGGCTACGGTCGCGTACATTGCTACCTTTTCCTCTATGCTTCGCATAACGCTCTGCATGGCACTTACCGCGTGAGGTTCGTTAGCGTTTATACCGTCCGCAATCCCGCTGACTATTGACTTACCCGCCTCTTCCATGCTACTGAAAAACTCTTTGAACTTACCGTCTGAGCTTGATACAAAGTCTATAATGTTACTAAGCAGGGTATCTATATACCCGCTCGATGTTGATACAATCTCACTCCACGCCTTTTCTGATTCTTGCACCATATCATCATTTGCTACGCCCCATAGTCTGGTTATTTCGTTTGATGCCTGTTCTGACTCGTGTTCAATAGCCCACATTGCGGACACTGCTTCACTCGACATATCATAAAACGCAAACTCAGATTTGCCGGTAGCCTCTGTCCAGTCTTTAATTACCTGCTCCGCCACATCCCAATTACTGTTTTCAATAGCAGTCAAATATTTCTCCACAGTTTCCCGCTCAAAATCTTCAAGTTTGGCAAGTGCCGCATCTACACCCTCGCCAAACGAACTGCCTATTGTGTCGCCGACACCTTCAACCCCGCTTGATATTCCGTCAAACGACTCTAATGACGAGGTTAATAAAGTATCAGCTGCCTCCACTGCGCCTGTTTCAATTAAATTAAAATACTCTATCCACTCTAAGTGTCCCCAACCAAGTGCTTCTGTTATTTCCTCAGTCGTCATCCCAAATTTCTGTGACATATTTGCTGTGACATCATCTATTTGTTTGTTTAACTCTTGTTTTGCGTCGTTAACACCGGCATACATTTCATCCCAACTATCGGATACTGCCACACCATACTGTTCTGCGATTGATGCCATGTGTTCTAAAGTATTCCGGGTAGTCTGTTCAGAACGCGCATTTAGTTCATCTTGACTGTCAAACGACCATTGCCAAAAAGCAATATTGTGGTCTTTTAGGTTCTCAAATACTTGCCCCAACCACAACGCCCCCGCCATATCCCCTAAGTCGTTATACATTTCTTCGCCCCAGCTCGACATGGTTTCATAGACGTTAGGAAATGCTCTTTCCATTACGTTAACTACTGCCCCGCCAACGCTAAGACCTGCTAAAAACTTAATAAGCGCATGACCAATCATAGATGCCCCTTTTGCCGCCACAGGTTGCGCGGCAATAAAGCCTTTATTAAGTGTAAAAGAAAGTTTAGAGCCAAAAGCTGACAATTTAGACATCGCTGTACCCATAAATGTTTGCGCACCTAACGTACCCGCAGGAGCCGCTCCTGACATTGCTGATGTGGATAAGTTTTTTACAAAAGAAAGACCTATAAGCGTTCCCAGCCCTGTTAGCGCATACTTTACGGGCGAGAACTTATCCATAAGCGCGTCCACTAATCCGCTAAAGTCTGTGTCGGTTATCATTTGCTCTATATGGTCAACCAACTGTTGTGGTAGCTTTTTCAGAAAATTATTTTCCTTGATTAACTCCACAACTTTTTCCCAGTTAATCATCTCAGAAAGAGATTCCCATATTTCAATCAATTTTTCTTTATCAATCGCTTTTATTACTTTTAACAATTCATCAATTATCGCGTTTACAATGTCCGCTACTTTTTGTTGATTTTCTACGTCAGAAGCCCACTCAATCACCCCTTGAATAAATGTTACGAGTGCATCGCCAACCTTTTTAATTCCTTCGTTTTGTACGAAAAATCTGTGCATAAACTGTAAGACTGCACTTAGCAATGTTTTTACAGAATCAATCGCTCCTTGTGCGTTATCGACGGAGAATATTTCATCAAGCATTGCCGCAAGTCCGTCCGCTAAGTCATTTATCCACGATGTATCTTTGAACGCCTCGCTGATTATGCCAAACAATAGCTTTGCCGCGCCGCTAACAGCTTTTCCGCACTTTGTCAGCACTCCTACCCAGTCAAGACCATTTAGAAAAGCGGCTATCTTGCCGCCGATTATACGAGAGTTTTTGCTTAAATTCTGCACGGCTTCAATCAGTAGGTTCAAAATACCATTCGCCCATGCGTTTATGGTATCTGCGGCAAGTTTTGCATCAAAGCTACTAAAGAACGAAAGTATACCGACAACTATTGCCCTGCCTGCTTCTTTCCAATGAAATTCTGTCGCAAATGTATATAGCCATGTGTTTATTAAGTTAAAGCCCTCCGCAAAAAATCTGCCTATCTCCGCCCACAGCGGAATGTCCGACAAAAACCCGCTCAATAAGCCTGCTAAGTTTGTTGCAGAAGCCTTTGCACCATCTCTTAACGCTTTCCAGTCAATACTTCGTAATGCTTTTGCGAACCTTGCCGCTCCCGCCGCGCCGACATTAAACCAACGTGCAAAATCAGCAACCGTAAAGAAGTCGCGAATTTTATCCATAAGGTCGTCAAGTAGTTTGCTGTCAAAGCCCCAGTTAGCGAATATTCCGCCACCACTACTGTCGTCTTGCATGCGGTTGAGTTGGTCGAAGCCTTGCACGTTCTTCATCTGTTTTCCCGCTGCCGCTCCCGCTCCGTTTATCGCTTTAGTCAACCCGCCTACGCCCGATACTGCACCGAATATCATAGAAATAAACGCGGCTATCCTGTCTATAACCTGTGTGAGAATATTCAGCAGCACAATGAGTATCGGCACTATTCTTTCAAGTATGGGCGCAAAGGCATTAAGTAATGCGGTTTGCACACCCTCTAACGATGCTCGCAAATCAGTATTTGCGGCAAGCCATTCTCCTATTATGGATTTAACTTTGCTTATGCCGGAGCTTATATGTTGAAATACAACAGTAGATTTAGCCAATGATACGAGCCTTTGTGCAAGACCTGTGACAGACTTTGCAACATTGCCTATAAACCCTACAATTGTCTTTGTAACAACACTAACATGCTTAATTATGGCATTACCCACACTGCGAACTTTTCCCGGCAGGGCTTCAATGTCTTCTCGCAAGGTGTCGTATATATTTGTTCCGGTATAGAGCTTGATTATTGCTTGCCGTAAATCCACCTTAATGCGCTGTACAACTCTTCCTATATCTCTGTCTAAATCGTTAAACAGTTTTACAAGTTTAGTAATGCCCGCGATTGCTAATGTAATACCTAAAGTAATTGCCGCCCACATCGCAGCCGCGCTTAGTGTGGCGGCATCCATGCCGCTCCGCATCATAAAGAACATATTTGTCAAGCCGTTTATAGAGCCGCGCAGACTACCTGCACCACCCGCCATTCTACCCAGACTCATTCCCATAGTTCTTGCGCTGACAGCCCCCCTGCCAAGTGCGCGTGCAAACTTATCTACAGGGTCATCATTCATAGCTTCAGCGATTTGTTGTCCTGTTATTGCGACATCTTTTTCCGTTATAGCAACTTGCGCGTTGGCTTGTTCAAGTTTTCTCGCAAGGTTTTCTGCCTCTGCACTTGTGGACGGGTCAAGCCTTATGCGCTCCATTGCGGCGGCTATACTGTCAGACTGAGCATCTATTTCTCCGAGTTTTTCATAAAGAGAATTGAGTTCAGCGCGGCTTTCCGCAGCGTGTTTTGAGTTTTCCCCATACATATTAGCATCCATGCTTGATACTTGTGTGGCGGCTTCTATCTGCTTCTCAAGAACTTCCGCGAGCTTGTGGTTGCGCTCTAACTGCTTTTCCATTTCTTTTAGAGATTTAGGCTCAACCTCGCCGCTCGCAAACTCGTCATATTTTCTTTGCAGTTCATCAACAGCATCCACTTGCTTTTTCAATGTGGCGGTTTGTCTTGCCAGTTTTTGAGTAAGCGGCGCGATTTTGCGGTCAAATGTTGTAATTCCATCCTTGAAACCATTTGGATTAACTTTGGTGTCAAACGTAATAGTCGCATCCGCTTTCATGCCCTTACCCCTTTCGCAAAAAATCTAATATGTCTTCAATGTTGCCGCTGTCCGCAAAATCTACCAAGTGTCTGTTTTCGTTGTAGTATTCCTGCTCGTGTTTTTCCAACTTCTTACCTTTAGCAAGTTTTGTCCGTATTTGAACAATGTTTGCTATGGAAGATTCAGGGTCTATCTCATTGCAATAGCCCATAAATGTCCACCAGTGTATATCAATATCGGGGTTTCTGACCTCATACCCCGCCACCTTGTTTACCGCAGAGAACAGAAGCGGTGCGTCTTGTTTGTAGTCCATCGTCTTTGGGCGTTCTCTGTCGCTTTTTACAACGTCCCCGCCGTCAAGAAACCACGTCGCCTGTTTTGCCGCTTCGATTCTATTTTTCGGTATATTTTCGCCGTAGATGATTTCTAACATTGCGTAGATTTTGTTCAGGTCGGTCAAATCGGGCGCGCTGAATACATCTAAAGCATCCAGCGCATCCCGATAGTCGTAATTGATAGGGTATTCTACTCCCCCGACCGTAAGAGAGTACGGTAAGTCCCAACTCATTTCCTACCCGCTCCGCTTTTTGACGTGGCTTGCCTTTGTGCAGCTCTGCGCTGCGCCCTGTTTCTTGAGCCTTCCACATACTTTTTCCTCGACTCCTCAAACCCGCTGAAAGAATCCTCTATCAGCGGCATAACCGCGTTCAAAAGGTTTTCGTACAAAAAGTTGCCGTTTTTCTGCGGCGATAAGGGGTTAACCTTACCGAAAAACGGGGTGCTGACATCTGAACCAAACGTCTTGTTTAATTCAGCGTTAAATTCCTTGCCGAGTTTTTCAAGTGAGCCTATCTCATAGTCTTTTAACATATCAACAGGCTCGCCGTTTTCGTCAAGTTCAATGATAGGTTCACCGTTCTCGTCGAGTTTCACCTTGTCAAGCCCTTTTATTTCTTTTAGCCTGTCCGGTATACCCTCCACGTATAATTGGAATACCATAAACCTGTCAACAAAGTTAAGGTCGGCAGGATTCCACGCGAACGCTCGCGACGGGTCACTATTTATAGTAACCCGTTGCAGTCCGTCATTTACGTTTATATTGACAGTCTTGTTTTCAACAAACTCGTCAACATTGTTGTTTTTAGCTTTCATAATGCACCCCTTATGCCACGTTTACGGTAGGCGTAAACACCATGTCCGAACCGCGCATCTTGTCTATCGTGCCGGGTTTTCTCTCGCCGCCGAAGTCAAGCTCAAACGGCATATTCACGCGAGAGCTGCCGCCCAAGTCGTTGGGTGTTACGGTGCTTTGCGGGTACACGTCGGCATCAAACGCGCCCTCTACGCCTATAAAGCCATAACCAATAAGTGCAGGGAATTGCGAGAATTTTTCAAGCTGACCGTTGCGCCAGTATTTGACCATAAGCTCGCTCAACTTCGCACCCATTCTAAGCGTGTTCGGCTCAAAAGATATTGCCGCCTCGAACTTCTCGATGTCTGTATAGGTGTCGCCGAGTATGTCCGTGACTTTTGTTTTCTGGGGATTCAGCCCTATACTCGCATCCTCTGTTTTGTAGCCCTGAATTTCCCAGATTGCGTTTGCCGCGTTCCATGTGCTTACGGGTTGCTCTGATACGTCTACCGCGCAAATGAGCAGCTTGCGCAGTGCCTCGCCTTTAAGATTGAATGTGTCTGCCATGTTAATAATCCTCCTCATTGATGTTGTAAATTTTCGTGTACAACTTATGCAGTTGAACCGCATAAATCGCTGCTGTGGTATTGTCCGCCCAATCAGCTAAATACCCCCCACCGCTCGCCAATGTGCGCTCAGATAGAGGGTCGTCGCCGAATATTGGTGCTTTGCGTAGTATGTTTTGCTCGTCTATCCAATGCGTAAAATCTAAGAGAAACTCGCTCGTATCGGCTTGCTCTCCGCTTGACCCCGCGTTTTGTAATAGCTGAAGCATAAAATTTGCTTGCCGTTGTACGCTCACATCTCCGAGTATGTCCATATCCCACGACGGGTCTTTTGATGTCCTGACAATGTTGTTACCCGTCATCTGTAAGGACAATTGAGATATGTCGTCCGACGATGCGAACTGACCCATTGATATTTGCGTAAAATCCACGAACTCGCCATGTGGGGGTACTATTCCGTAATCTTTATAACGCGGGTATGACACAAGAAACTTTCGCAATTCGTCTATATACCTCATCGCATTAACTCACCCACTTTCTTTTGCACAGCTTTTTCAAACTGTGTAAGGTTGTCGTTTTTCCACCGCTCGCACCAGAACGAGCCGCGTTTGCCGCCGCCCCTGAATTTGAGTTGCTTTTTTGGTGCGGCTATTACTTTTGGCACACCTTTACGCGCCCATGCGCTACCCGTGTCAGGGTCTACCATAAGCACACCATAGTATAGGTATCTTGCGTAGGGCGTACTCCACACTACCGCACCGCTCCCAATTTTTGTGTGGTTATAGCCGCTCGCCGCGAGATTGCCCCTGTCAAACGGCAAATAAGGATGCATTGTCGTGAGAACTTGCATGTCTATGTAACTTTGCAGCTCGCCGCCCTCAATTGTCATTGCGGCAAGGTTTCGCTTAAATTTATTGCTCCATTCTATGCTTACTTTTACGCCATCCCCCACGTTATCACCCCCTAACAAGCGCACGATACGCGCCACATGGAGCGCGGACCGTACATGATTTCGTCAACATTCGACGGCGCGTGTTCCATTACGCCTATTTCCCGCCTTAACGCTGAGAGTGTCCGCCCCATTGCCTCGCTATCTTGCCATTCTTCGATTGCAGGGTATCTGACATCACCAAACAAGACAATTGTTCGCTCCGTAGCTGTTCCGAGCCGTAGTGTCCATCCGTCCGAGTTCCATTGCCTACGGTTGACATATCCCGAATTGTAGGCAAGCGGAATGTGCAAATAAACCTGTTCGGGTGCGGCTGTGCCTCCCGCATTGTTTACCGTTATGCTTTTTGGATTCCAAAAACACCTGTTCAAAACGCGCCTGAAATACTTGATACGACACTCCTGAATGTCCGTATACGGCGTGTAAAGTGTCACCGTGTCTTTGTACTGCCCTGTGGGAAACATTCAAATCACGCCCCTATACAATAGCCCTGTGTGCGCCAAATAGCGCATTGCAACTTCGCTGACGACTGAATCGTTCTGCTTTTTGTCAAAAGACAATGAGTGCCCCGTGACAGACAAGGACGTTAGCCCCTTAAACTCGTCTATCTTTACAAGAAACTCTGCAATCTCACATACCGCCTCAATAACGGCTTCGCGGTGGTTTTTAAGCGTTTTTTTGTCATGCAGTCGGTCAAAGGTTAAGAGGTCAAGCCGCACCGATGCCCGTTTACTCCATAGCGGAAAGTCGGCTTCAGCTATGACGGGTTCGCTTCCTGCACGATATTTAATATAATCTTTCCAAGTTGCATAACCGGTCATAGCCTGTCACCTCATTCTGTCGTTTTGCGGCGTTCGATTTCCGCATCTATTTGCTTTTGGATAGTTGCCGTGCTTGCGGAGTGGTGAGGCTTCAAGCCTAATTCTTTTGCCCTTTCCCTCACCTTGTCCTCACAGCTTCCCTTTTTGCACGGGTCACTTTTTGGATTTTCGCCGTCTTTAACGAATTTACCATTGATGAATTTGTACATACCGCACCACCATTAAGAACCGATGTTTTTCAATAGTGCGTGATGCCATTCCGCTGAATAGTCGCAACCAAGCTGTCCATAAAGCTGACCTGATTCCGATGCGCCCGTTTTGGCAAGACGTTCATAGAACAATACGCCCTGATTTTCGCCTAATTCATTGATATAAGGCATTTCCGACACCGCCATTTGTCCCATATTGACAAATAATATCTGTCCTGTGGGGATTCTCGGCTCCCATTCAATATTGATTGGCGCGTAGGGCGTGAGTATCTGATTGTATGCTATGCCGCCCTCTGTGCGCGATGCCGGAAGCGCAGAGCCGGGAATAGTTGCGTAAAGGTCTGTTATAACATCGAGCATTGCGGGGTTTACCCAGATTTCAAATGCGGTCGGGTCTGCGCCGTTTGATATAGAGTTCATAACCGCATCGTTAATCATGCTTTTTGTCAATTTTGCGCCATTGGCATCAAATAAGTTTGTGGTTATAGCATTGAGCAATCCCCTTGTTTTCGGTGCGACGGTCGCACTCCCTTTTGTGTACTGGTACACGCCGTTAATCAGTGTATAATTCAAATCCATGCGAAGCTGTGCAATCCTGCGCCCGATTTGAAAATCAAGCTCATTCGGCACGTTGTTTACCTGACTTGCGTTGTTCACACCTGCCAACAGTCCAACTGCGGATTGCTTCAAATAAGACACCCTCACAGATTTTTGGAATATCTGTACTACGTTAAACTCCTGTGTTCTTTCCGTAGTTTCAGGAGTCGGCGCGGTGAGTGATGCGGTTTCGCTGATTGCAGGCTGCGCGGGTTCGTCCATGTCATAACCGCTTGCCATGACAACTTCGATTGAATTTGTCGGCGTTATGCCTCCGTTCTTGCCGCGTGAATAAATTCCGTCAAGAAAGCGGGTCTGTTCGTCCGTTTTTGTATACAGCATACCGCTGTAATTGAGCGTGGTTGTTAATGTTTCTGCCATAATAAGTCACCTTTCTTTCATGTAATTGAAAACCCTTTGTCTGCCGCAAATCGAATCAGTCGTGACATTTCCGCTCGGTTGTTCTTTTCTGCGGCTTGCTTGTATTGTGCCTGCAAGCCCTCTTT
>Ga0099364_10006743_pt1 | contig 16634 bp, 9 predicted proteins | sample TergutTh196P3_FD_73070 | JGI IMG/M metagenome (GOLD analysis project Ga0099364, IMG submission 73070) | Microcerotermes parvus P3 segment gut microbial communities from Pointe-Noire, Republic of the Congo - Th196 P3 | ecosystem: Host-associated > Arthropoda: Insects > Digestive system > Gut ... | reverse complement strand
GTTCGCGCAATTGTTGAAAGCGTTGCTGTTTATCACTGTCAAGTTCGCCGAGATCCGCAATGCCCCGTCGAAGCCGTAGCAGTCCCGGAATGCGCTGTCCCCCATCGTTGTCACGCTGTCAGGAATCGACAGATCCCCGGTCAGGCCGATGCAGTTGCGAAACGCTTCGTTGCCTATGGTCATGATTCAGCTGCCCAGGCTCAATGTCACGTTGAAGCCCGTGCAGTTCTGGAACGCGCCATTCCCTATCACAGCCACGCTGCCCGGGATGTCCAGGCTGCCCGTCAGCCCCGGGCAGTTCGCAAAGGCGTACTGCCCTATGCCGACCACGCTGTCAGGGATGGTTAGAGTCCCGGATATTTTGCTGTTGCCGTTGAAGGCGCTGTCCCCTACGGACTCCAGTCCTTGGTTGAGCGTCAGGCTCGTCAGGTTCGCGCAGCCTTGGAACGCGTTGCTCCCTATCGTCTTCAGCGCCGTGTTCGTTGTAAGGGCAATAAGGCTCGTGCAGTTCGCAAAGGCGTAGTTCCCGATCGCTTCCAAGCTGCAGCTCCTGCTCCGGCCGGTCTCCTCGCCAACGTCCCCAATGTCGAGGGTTTCCAGCTTCGCGCAGCCTTGGAACGCGTAGTCGCCGATGCTTCGCAAGCTCTCGCTGAACACCACCTCCACAAGCTCCGTGCAGCCCTGGAAGGCGCGAATCCCGATGGCTCTCAGCCCTTCGTTCAAGGTCACCTTTGTTATGTCCCTGTTGTTCTGGAACGCACCCGCGCCTATCTCGTTGACTCCCTCCGGGACTTCGACCTCACCGCCGCCGCCAAGGTAGGTTTTCAGGATGCCGTCCTCTATGAAAAAGTCGCCCTCGCCGCCGGTCGGTTGGATGCCGGCTCCGGCGGGGAGCGCGGAGCTGTAAGCTGCGGCGTAGGCGCTGTACGCCTCGGCAGGTACATATATGGTCTTCAGGTTGGTCAGCGCATCGAATCTGCCGTTAGCAGGCACGGTGAGTCCTGTGAAGGTCACCTCCGTGAGTGCGGGGTTGTTTGCGAACACGCCGTAGTTGTGGAAGCTGCCGAGAGACCTGCCGAAGACCATGCTTGTGATGCCAGGCATGTTGTGGAATGCGTATGCGCCGATTGTCGTCACTTTGTCCGGCACGACCAGCTCGCCGGTGACGTTCGCGCAATTGTTGAAAGCGTTGCTGTTTATCACTGTCAAGTTCGCGGAGATGCGCAATGTCCCGTCGAAGCCGTAGCAGTCCCGGAATGCGCTGTCCCCCATCGTTGTCACGCTGTCAGGAATCGACAGGTCCCCGGTCAGGCCGATGCAGTTGCGAAACGCATCGTTGCCTATGGTCGCTATTCCGCTGCCCAGGCTCAATGTCCCGTCGAAGCCCGTGCAGTTCTGGAACGCGCCAGTCCCTATCGCCGCCACGCTGCCCGGGATGTCCAGGCTGCCCGTCAGCTCCGGGCAGTTCGCAAAGGCGTACTGCCCTATGCCGACCACGCTGTCAGGGATGGTTAATGACCCATACAAAAACGCGCAATTTCTAAATGCATAAGCGCCAATGCTTGTCACAGTATCGGGTATCACCAAATGCTGGAGCAATTTATTGTCGCCATCAAAGGCAAAATCTCCAATAGAAATTAAGCCTTGGTTTAAGTCCACAAAAAGCATGTCAGTGCAACCCGCAAAAGCGTAGTTGCCAATTGCTACCACGCCTTCAGAAATAATCGCGCTCTGAATGCGAAGATCATTTCGGAAAGCCTCTTGGGGTATTGCACCGGTTCCTGTAAAATTAAGCATACCATCGACATCCAACGTCCAAGATAGGTTTTCCCCAAAATTCCCGCTATCAACAATCAAATAACGTCCGCGATTTCGCATTGATCCATTGCCGCTTTCTGCAGGTAAATCTTCAATATCAGGTGTTCCCAGTGCTGCCTGAGTTCCTGATGTTTGCAATGCTTCCGTTGCTTCCGAAGCCTCCGGTGTTTCCGATACTGCCGGTGTCTCCGGAAATATCGATGGCTCTATCCCTGTTGCAACCGGATCTTCTATCTCAAGGCTGATATTTTTCTCTTCAGTAGACGGTAGAATAGGTCCGATGAACTCGAAGTCCCTGTAATCTGTGAAATCATCCCCGCTTTCAAGCTGAGCAGCGATTAGCTCGATTTTCTCTTTATTAGCTATTTGCAAATCCCTCAGCACCAGAGCTGAGGCAAGCTCCTCCGGTAACAGCGCCACCATCATCGATAATACCAACACTATGCTAAGAAACCTTGTAAATACTGTTTTTCTCATGCTTGCCATCCTCTTTCTTTGCACAACTATTTAAACTTTGAACAGTTGCACCGGATATACCGTTGCTGAACAATATTTATTGCGTTAACAAACGGATATAAAATCAACAGTATAATTATTACTAACAATAATACGCCTGTCAAGATGCCATAATATCTAATATAATTCTGTAACTGCAAAGAAAAATTGATACCTGTCTAGTGCAGGATGGTAATGGTCTACAAATCAACCGGTACCGAAATTCCTTTTCAATAGCAATGCGCAAGGATTCGAGTGCGTTTCGGGTATTATAGGTCTCTTCGTCTTTACTTTATCTCAAAAGAAATCTGCTCTGGATAAAAAGAAAAAAAGATACCTGCATAAAATCAAGGGAATTGCCAATAAACTGCGATTGAGATATAATTATACTCGCAGTCGGAAATGAATACGACTGCGAGTATGGATGCCAAAGAGCCTCGGTTGTATATCAAGCACAGCAGAAATGCTCAATCACCGCAAACACTTTATCCAATATGCAAAAGGTCGCTGTTATGAAAAGATTATTGCCCTTTTATATAGGTCTTGCCATATTACTTTCACCGGCATTGATAATGTCAGGATGCCAAGCTGATGAAACTTTAGAAAGCGATGATCTTGACTTCCCTGCTTGGCAGAAATACGCATCGGAAGAGATAACTCTCAGCTGGTATGTCCACTATTCATGGTTCAGCACATCTTGGGGAGACAATCTTGTAGCAAGGACAATCACCGAGGAAACAGGTGTCAGCATCGATTTTGTACCTGTATCAGGAAACGAGGTCGAAAAACTCGCCGCTATGATTTCATCAAACTCTTTACCGGATTTGATAACCATCGGATTTTGGGAAGCTCAAACCGAACAATTGATAAGCGGCGGTCATGTGTACCCTCTCAACGAGCTTGCCGATGAATATGACCTCTACTTCTGGGAAGTGGCTAATCCTCAGCGTGTCGGTTGGTACACACGGGACAACGGCAACATTTATGCTTATCCCAATTCTTCTTATACACCAAGTGATTATGAAATATATGACAATATTGCATCCAACCAAGCATTCCTCGTGCGTGCGGATATTTACAGAGCAATCGGAAGCCCTGATATGACTACCCCTGAAGGTTTCAAGCAAGCAATCATCGATGCTTTTGAATATATACCCGAGGTGGGCGATAAACCTCTGCTTGCGATTGGTCTCGGTGACTTTAACACCGACGGATGCCATTCTCTCGATGATATGCTGAAAAACTTCCTTGCTATTCCCTTCGAAAAAGATGGCGCACTGTATGATAGAAGCACCGATCCTGATTATCTCATCTGGCTCAATACTTTCAGAGAGCTCCATGAAGAAGGGTACATATCAAACGATCTTTTCACGGATCGCAGAGTGCAGACTGTAGAAAAGGTCGTTGAAGGTCGATATTTTTGTATGCTATATCAGCACACAGACATCGGTGACCAACAAACGCACCTATACAACACCGATCCGGATTGCACTTATATTGCAATAGATGGACCAAGGAATTCAAAAGGAGATAAACACACCCTCCCTGGATCCGGCATCAACGGTTGGACAGTGACAATGATTAGCAAAAACTGCAAAGCTCCGGAAAGAGCTATTGCTTTGCTTTCATACATGATGAGCGAGCATGGGCAGAAAATCCTATATTGCGGCATAGAGGGTGTCACGTATGAGACAGATGCTGACGGAAAACCTTTTTTCCATGAAGATGTGTTGGAACTGCTCAGCCGCGACCGCGTGGAATACAACAGCCTATATGGTGCAGACAACACATACTGGATGCTGCAAGACCTTGCCATGCAAAACCCATGGCAGCCACCTGCCCAACCACCCCTTGCACAACCTAGGGAATGGACATATCAATATACTGTTTATATACCCGAATACGACATCATCATCACAGAACCTGAGGCTGCAGCAGCGGATTTGCGTATTCGCGAAGAGTGGGGGCATCTCTTACCATTGCTACTTACAGCGCCGTCAAAAGAGGAGTTCGACCAACTAATTGATTCTTTTGTTGAAAAACGCGCCGAATTAGGCTTCGATATAGTCACTTCCGAACAAATTCGGCTCATCCAAGAAGCGAAGAGTAGACTTGGATTCGAATAGGTCGTCTGTATTCAGACATTAGACAAACATCACATAACTCCAGTGTTCCATGGAAGTCAGGAAATCTCAAGTAGTCACAAAAAGCCAAACGTTTTATTCGCTATGACAAAACTTTTGATCTTATCAGGTTCATTCGAAGAAAGGGAGATAAATGAAAAAACTGGCACAGTTTTTCCATAGGCTCAAACTGAATCAAAAGCTCTCTTTTGTCGTGTTTTCCCTTGCTTTTATCCCTTTTGCAGCACTTGTTGTGGTGTTATTCATTAATATGCAAAATGTTGTTATAGATGAACGTATTGCAGAAACCCAACGCGATTTGGTGCAAGTGCAGACCCGCTGCGAAAAAACTGCAGAACTATGTGCGATGACATCCCAGTTTTTTCTCAGCAGTGCAAAACTAAACGACTTTTTGGGGCGTGCGAGCTCCTTTGAATCTTTTGCGCCTGAAGAGCTTTTCGCTTTTTACCACGAGGATGTAATTGGCAGCTTTGAGAAGTTAGTCAATTCTAACCCATACCTCTACCAAGTGCGTGTTTATTACTCAAATACCAATATCCCGGAATTTTTCCCCATTCTTTATCATAGTACTCGCATGGAACGCTTAACTTGGTCAAAAAGCAACTGGACTTCAGGCTCATGGCAATATGATTACACAGACACCCTTTTCCCACCAGAAGTTGTGAGTCCTGTTACCCATCTAATGTCCCTTGTCACAGAAATCTCAGGCAATCATAACGAGCGTATCGGAATCATGGAAGTCGCTGTTAGGATGGACGAGATGTTCCCCGATCTTTTTACTGTAAACGAAAACCGAATAGAAGCTTTCGCAACCTCTTTAGAGTTTTTTTCCCAACCAGATCGAGAAATATTCTGGGATATTCATAAAGATGAAGTGTTGGCAAAAATCGTTGATAAACCAACTGATTCCGGTTTAGTCGTTGAGGCATCTCTTGGCGGACGGGCTGCGATAATTTCATCAATTGCTATAAAACAATTTAACGGAAACTATATTATTGTCATGTTTCGGGATGATATAACCACAGAACTCTCTGCAAGGAGGAACATATTTATAATCATCGCAGTGCTTTCCATGCTTATTTTGGCATTCATAGTAAGTTTGCTAACAAAAACCATGCTACAACGGTTCTATAAAGTCATATCTACCATACATTCTGTGCGGGACGGTTCCTTATCGGCAGAGGTACCCTATGTGGGGGATGATGAAATCGGTTTGCTGGGTTCCCATGTAAACCAGATGCTCGACCGTGTTCGAATACTCATGGACGAAAATGTCAAACGCGAAATAGAAGCCAAACACTTCGCAATACGTGCTCTTCAAAACCAGATAAATGCCCACTTCATCTACAATGTGTTGGAAACCATCAAGATGATGGCAGAGGTGGATTCTCGATACGATCTCTCTGATGCTATAACTTCCTTAGGCAAATTGCTGCGCTACAGTATGCGCAAAACAACAGACAATGTCACTTTGGAAGAGGAAATAGAGCATCTTGAAAACTATATTCTCCTATTGAATCTCCGCTTCGATTATCGAATCGGTTTACACAAAGCTATCCCTGCTCATATATACCAATGCAAAATACCTAAGCTCACCCTCCAGCCAATTGTTGAAAATGCCGTGACCCACGGGATTGAAGATATTGCCGAAGATACCGTCATCGATCTTGTGGCAGAAGAATTTGGGGATTTCTATACCATCACGATAACCGATTATGGAAAAGGCATCAGCCCTTTGGATTTGGATGCAATACGCAACAGCCTTTCAGGAGAGTTTGTGGCAAATGCCAATAATGGCATAGGATTGAGGAATGTGAACGAGCGCATCAAAGAGGCTTTCGGATTTGATTACGGAATCAGCATCATCTCTGATATAGGCTCATTTACCAGCGTAACCATACGTTTGCCAGCTTGCAACTAGCTCGTAGATTCCAATACCGTACTTCCCATTGTAATTAATGTATCTGTAGTGTGAACGAGCGTTCTTGCTTGTTGACCTTGGAGATATAATGTAAAAAGTTTTTCTGTTTGTTGCAGGTTGGTTAAGAGAAAGGTGTTGAAGTAAACCAGAAAAAATGAAAAAATACAAGGAAAGAAAATATATGCGCCGGTCAGTCTATGGTACATAAACATGAGGGGGGAAAATATGTGAAGTCTGTGCTTATAGTTGAAGACGAAGGAGCTATCCGTACCGGGTTAATAGCAATGGTCAAAAAAGCACCTATTGTCGTGGAAAATGTAATCGAATGCAAAAATGGACTCGATGCTCTGGAAATACTACAAAATCAGATTATCGATGTTATGATAACCGATATCCGAATGCCTAAAATGGATGGAATCGAGCTTGTTCGCGCAGCGCAGGAGCTACCCTCGCCACCAATCACAATTGTCATAAGCGGATACAGCGATTTTGATTATGCTGTAAATGTGTTTCGACAAGGTGTACGTGACTACCTCCTAAAACCAATTGAGCGCGATTGCTTATACAAGTTGCTTGTCTCTTTGCAAATGGAATTAGACGAAAAAGCTCTGGAGACATGCAAACGGCTTGAAATGAGTAAGCATCTTATACAATCTATCATCCTCGGCATCGTTGGTGATTCTGACAGTCTCGACACTATATCAGTGCAGCTTGGGAGCTTTTTTTCCGGTGACTACTATGTGATCTGCTGCTCACAGAATCAGCATCCCGAAATAGAGGCATATCATTTTTGTGAGAAAATACACGGACAAACAGTCCTTATTGTCTCTGATGCAACCTATGCCGAAATAAGCAATTCCAAAGTTCTTAAAGAAGGAAGCGCCGGAATAAGTGCAAAAAAGAGCGGTATTCGTTTTCTACACGAAGCATATGCCGAAAGCCTTCAAGCACGAATTCATGCTTTCGTTTTCGGTGGTGTCCGCAATTTCCCTGACCTACCGGAACGTCAGCAGCAGGAAAACCATCAAGCACTAATAACAAGCGCCGATCAAATTACTGCAATGCTAGGAGCTGGGAAAAAAGAGGAAGCAACGAACCTACTTGGGCAAATGCTGCTTTATACACAAAACCACCGAATCAGCGCCGATTCATTCATTGAGTTAATCGAGCAATTGTTGAAGAAATTGAGATACACATTCAGTGGTTTAACACATGCAATGGAAGAATTGGAGAAGCTATCCGGTATACTTGCTTTTGACAGTGCTTTTGATTATTATAATGTACTTTGCGATTGGATGAATCGTATATCTGATCATCTATACGCAGAAAATGAAAACAAGAGCGTTTTGAAGATTCACACCGCTATTGATTACATTAGCTTGCATTATCGTACTCCCATTAACATGGCTGTAGTCAGCAACTATATATCAATGAACTATACGCAGTTTTCCAGTCTGTTTAAGCAATTCACAAGTAAGAATTTTTCTGACTATCTCAGAGACCTGCGGCTTATGGAAAGCAAAAGGCTTCTTTGCGAATCATCTTTCAGCATCAGAAAAGTTGGTGAAATGTCCGGTTTCAAAAACGAGAAACACTTTATGAAGTGCTTCAAGCAAGAGATTGGCATATCTCCCAGCGAATACCGCCGCACCGCTCAAAAAAAGCTGGTCTGAAATAGCTACAGGGTTTAGGTACTGTATCACCACAATGATTAAAAAAGGCGCATTTTTGCGCCTTTTTTAATCATTGTGCTAAATTTATTTTAAATGCAAGGGAAAATCAATCTTCTAATACATCCCCGTCTGTGGAGATTGTCACAACTTGCCACGGAATCATCTTTCCGCTTTCTTTCATAGCATTTTTCGCAGCTTGCTCGATGCCACCGCAGCATGGGACTTCCATACGGACGATGGTCACTGACTTAATTTCATTCGCCTTTAGTATCGCAGTCAATTTTTCGGAATAGTCACCATCGTCGAGTTTAGGGCAGCCAATCACAGTAATCTTGTTTTTCATATAATCATTGTGGAAATTACCATAAGCAAACGCTGTGCAATCAGCCGCAATCAGCAATCTGGAATTTTTGAAAAAAGGTGCATTTGGTGTCACGAGCTTAATCTGAACAGGCCATTGGTTTAGCTGAGTTGCTGCCGTTGTTGCTATCGTTTCCACACGGATTCGGTCTGTGCCGTTGGTATCCTCGCGCCGGATAGTCTTTGCGTTTGCGCTTGGACATTCACACGCTGGATTTGCTGGCTTCTCCTCTTCTTCTCGTGCTTCTTGGAACGCATCGGAACAATCACTCAGGTCCTTCTCGATGAAACTGATGGCTTCCATTGGGCAACCGGGTAAGCAGTTTCCTAAACCATCGCAATGATCTTCCCGGAGTAGTTTCGCTTTACCGTCAACCAACCCAATAGCTCCTTCTTGGCAAGTCGATGCACACAATCCACAGCCTACGCATTTCTCTTCATCTATTGTTATAATCTGCCTTTTCATGTTGAAGTGTTCCTCCTTAATTGTCCTTGGTCATTAACTTATGCACCAAGTGTATGTCATCCGGCAGAATATTTCTGTTGCAAATACAACAATCACCTTGTTTTTTTTAACTTTAATCCGAAAGCACCATAATACTTGAAAACATCACCTTTCATCACTGCAAAGGGATACAAGCAGTCACCCTAAATATTTTTGCAAAATATCTATTACTTTGGTTATATCGATGGGCTTTCCGAGGTGGTCGTTCATGCCCGCTTTAATGCAAGCCTCTATGTCATCTTTGAAAACATTCGCAGTCATCGCTATTATTGGCAATTCGCGATGGGCAAGCCCGGGCAGAGCGCGTATGCGCCTTGTCGCCTCCAACCCATCCATTTTTGGCATCTGCATATCCATAAACACAATGTCATATTTCTCAGGCGCTGATTCCACCATTTCCAGCGCTTCAATGCCATTTTCAGCACAGTCGATAATCATACTCGTGCCTTCGAGTAGCGCTATGAGTATTTCTCGATTAATTTCAATATCTTCGGCAAGTAGAATTCGTCTGCCCAGAAATTGGCTCATATCAGAGGCGTGTGAGACCTCTTCCTTGCTTTTGTCAACATCCAAATACTCATTTACGCAATCTATGATGCTGGCAGAAAATAACGGTTTAAGCAAATGTTTGTCAACACCGGCATAGGTCGCTTCCTTGCGTATTTGATCCCAGTCCATCGCAGTAATCATTATAATAACCGGTAGTTTGCTATCGTCGCTGCGGGACTTTATTTGTCTTGTCAGCTCGATGCCATTCATGCCCGGCATCTTCCAATCAACGAAATAGATATCATATTCTCCGTTTTTCTCAATTATATCCAAAGCCTCATACGCGTCGGATGCCACATCGCATTTAATATCCAATTGGGCAAATAAATCCTCGAATTGCTTTCGAACTTCCAACATATCATCCACAGCGATGATACGCACATTTTCCCAATTGACTCCGGGCAACAGCAAAGACTGCGAATTCTTGACTCCCCGCTGCGCTTTCGCCGTAAAGACAAAACGGGAGCCTTTGCCTTCCTCCGATTCGACCCAAATCTCACCACCCATAAGTTCAACGATTCGTTTGGAAATCACGAGTCCCAACCCTGTGCCGCCATATTCGCGGCTTGTACCGGTTTCAGCTTGCTCAAAGGCGCTAAAAAGCTTGCTATGGTTTTCCGGGGAAATCCCAATACCATTGTCGATAACCTCGACCTGAAGCAAGCAAGATTCTTCTATCTCCTCGATCAAAGATATGTTCAAGTTTATGCTTCCACCTTCAGGAGTGAATTTTACAGCATTGCTGAGAAGGTTTGTAATAACCTGCGCCAACCGCTGATCATCACCTACAATAAACCGGGGTACCGTATTCCCGACATTAATGGAAAAGTTCTGTTTCTTTTCGTCCACTCGATAGTTTATGACAGTCGCTGCTTTTTGCAGCATTTTTTCGAAATTGTATTCAACCGGCACCAGGTCCAGTTTGTCTGCTTCAATCTTTGCCATATCCAATACATCATTGATGATTCCAAGCAAATGGGAAGCAGCATCGCCAATCTTGCTCAATGCTATGTTTTTTTCAGCAACATCATCAGCTCTTTTTCCTATTGTCGTCATGCCAATGATAGCGTTCATGGGTGTGCGCATTTCATGGCTCATGTTTGACAGAAAATCGCCTTTCGCTTTGCTTGCGCTCACTGCTTCATCAAGAGCATTTTTGATTTCCTTTTCTTTGATGTTGGCTTCGCTCTTGTGTTTGTCCAAGTTTTCGTTTACCAATTGAAGCTGTCTTGTCAGTATATCGATTTCGAGTTTCAATTGCTTATTTTCGTCCATTATTTTATCAAAATCTATAATATCAGACCGCTCACCCACTATGTTCCCCCCAATCCAGAATTATCTGTCGCTCCACTATGCAATTCCGAATTCATTCCTAATAATTGTGGCAGGATATGCAGATACAGTAACCATACTACAGTCAAAGCCACGATTAAGCAAGCTATTCATAACTATTATTCGCACTGCTTTGCTTATTGCATAAGCGCTTTTTGGTATTATTTTATGAAATGGTTCAACAATATCAATTATTTGATGTTACAACACAGTGGAGAGTCGGTAACGATTTTTCATGTCCCTATCGCTCAGTTGAGCATCCAGCACCGCTGCGCAATGCTCCACCATGCTTGGTTTCACTTGGCGAAACGCGAAAAAAACATATCTCCCTCTCTTCTGTACTGTAACCATTTATACAACTAACACAGATATTTTGAACAAATATCTGTACATTTTTAATCATTTATGTTAAACTACGTTATATTTGAGTACTCTTTGTACGAATAGTATGCGAAAGGTTGCTTTCTTTATAGCGATTGCGACCTTTGCGGGGTAGTGACGCTGCTATGCGGCGGGATGGAGGATACATGTTTGAAAAAGATATTTCCAACACGAAAGACAGTATTCTAAAGACTGCAGCAAGGTTGTTTTCCGAAAAGGGATATGACAAAGTGACAATCAGGGAAATCGCCCAAGATGTAGGCATCAACCCTGCATCCCTTTATTATTATTTCGCTTCCAAAGAAGAATTGCTAAATAGCTTATATGAGATGTACAGAACTGAGTTGATTAGAGGATATCCTAATCTAGACGAGCTGTTGTCAATGATTGAGACCAGTCCGCCCATCGATGTGCTTGAGAAAGCAACTTTCAATTTCGATGATGACAAGATTGAAATGCTAAATCAGATACAAATCACTGCAGCGCGCCGGTTGGGTTCTGATGCCGCAAGTGAAGAGTTTATCCGGCTGAACATTTTTGATTCTATCCGCAACATGTTCGAACCATTGCTCAAACGCATGATCGAGTTGGGGAAGATAGAACCTTTTGACATCTACACATTTATCAATGTTTTTTCATTTTATAATTTTAGTGCGGGAGTGCTCACAAGTACGCCTTTTGGTCACGACCTTGCCGAATACTATGCAACCATGAGCTGGCTTTATTCAGTAGTCTTACAGGTAAAAGATCCCTGAGCAAGGCAATCTTGAGCATGTGTGCAGCAAATAAACCAAAGAGGGAATGCTCGAAACTGTTTCAGTTTCCTGCATTCCCTTCTCATCGAGCTTTACGTATGCATCATCATAGCATCGATTAGCGCGCATGCTTTCTAAATAATCTTTTTATCAGATGCTATTCTTACAGCATTGACCAAGTTAGTCGCATGCAGCTTCTCATAGATGATGTTGATGTTCATTTTTACTGTATTAACCGAAATATTCTGGCTTGCAGCAATTTCTGTTCTAGATAGCCCCTGGGCCAAATCCTTTAGGATTTCTGATTCGCGTTTTGTCAAAGATACTTCAGTGCCGTTGTTGTTTTCGGCTTTGCTTTCAGTAATAAAGTGCGCTTTTCTTCGCGCGAATGCTGATGATTTGCGATTAATGTTCTCCAACCACTCTCTGGGAATCGAGCATTTTTCGTCTTTAATGGCAGCCGCTGTTAGCGTGCGCATATCTTTGGCATATTGGGTAAATGGCACAATAATCCTATTTGGCTCGGCTATTATATACGCCTCTGTCAATACCGAGATTGCTTCTTCTCTCCTTTTGACCTGATAAAGCGCTAAAGCTTCAAGCACCATATAAATGACTTTGCCAATCAATAGCGGTTGGCTTTTTCGCGCGCTTTCCATGAAAGCCAGCACTTCATTATAATGCATTGTCATATAATGATATTGCACTTTGACGCGGTTTGCATAGTTTTCCAGAAAGGCGGGGTGTGCATAGTGGGAAAATCCGCCCTTGAGCCAGTCCGGAATTTCCTCCGGCTGGTTCAACGCAAAATAATAAAAGGAACTCGCTAAATCAAATGCTTCATATCTGGAGTGGTAGTCTTTCTCATCCAGTAGCAGCTCAAGCTGATGCAAATAACCATTGGCGGTTTTCGTTTCTCCACGAGCAAAAGCGATTAGCATTAAGTATAGCATCGAGCGGTTTTGAATGTCGAACTGTTTTTTTGTACGCCCTTTATCTAAAGCTTGCTTAAGATATTGTTCAGCTGAACTTATTTCACGTTGGAAATATAGCATTTCACCTCGAGCTAAATCGTCCAAACCAAATATGCTATCATCGCGTACATGTGATGCATGGGGTATGGCCCGCGACAAGGCTTCGATGTATTCTTCCGGAGCTCCCGCTCTGCTTGTACCAAGCATCAATGCATAGGAGCCCACCATCATGTTTTGCACCGCTCCTAATGGAATGCCAGGGTTTTTGTCGTAGTATTCACGCTGTTTTTCAAAGTATAGGTCAAAATCATAAACATCTGTCTGGGAACATTTCATCATTTGCAATACAGCCCAAGTACCGAAAATTTTTGCCAAAGCTTCGTTTTTTTGCAGCGATTCAGGCAATGCTTCATATTCTTCAACATATCGTACTGCGAGATCGCTTGCTTCATCAAGCAAACCGAGACTCATCTTAAGTTTTAGAATGATAGCCGGATACATCGGGCTTTTCATCGATTCTTCCTTTGATACATGCAGCAGTACTTCAAGGGAATATTGTGCCATATCCTCCGGCAATGGGAACGGAATATTGCAATCGATGTTAAGCACAGACTCCCAATCTCCGGACTTGTTATAATATGTCAGCGCATCCATATAATATTCATTGAGTTCGCACCATTCGCCTGCTTTTTGATAAGTGATCCTTTTTTCTTCAGAGCTTAGGTTGTCTTGGTACTGTCTGAGGTATTCAAGAAACAAGTTGTGTATCATATACGAGCCGAGGAAATGATCATATCGTATGTATGCATGCAAGCATTCCATCGCCGCAATGATGCTATCATCATCGGACAGCGCTTTCACCAAGCTTGCTGAGTGATTTTCCACAAGGGAGATTCTGAGCAAAAAACGCCACAATGGCTCAGAGATATTTTGTTTAATTTCAGTTTCAATGAGCCTGAAAATGTTTGCTTTTAATGCTTCCAGCGCACTTCTCTCGTACTTTGAATCCTTTATCAATGATCTACCAATCAGGTTTACTGCAAATGCCCACCCACGGGTGTCTTCATAAATGTTCCTTATATCATTCTTGGCAACAATGAGTCCAAGCTGGTTGAAATATGTTGCGATTTCTTCTTCTGAAAAGCATAATACATCTTCTCGGATTGTATAAACTCGTTCACGCAAAAGCATACCTGTCATATTTATTTCAGGGATTGTGCGGGATAGCAATATGATAGTAGCATTTGCCGGGAGAGTATTCGCTGCTCTCTCAAAGAACCTCAGTATGACCGGGTTGTGCAGGACATGGAAATCATCGTATACTAGGAAGAATTTGCTCGGATCTTCCATCATTTCTTCACGCAATGCATGATATTTTGCGAATGCTTCATCAGTCTCCGGAAACCCAATTTCCAATAATCGTTCCGCTACATCCGGCCAATTGTATGATATTACATGAGTGTACTTTTCCCAAAACCGAGTAATCACATTGTCCAATTCCGTAAGCTGAATCCACGTAGTATATGCATCAAAGTCATTTAAAAAAGCTGAAATTGTCCTTGTTTTCCCATAACCTGCTCCTGCATATATGGCAACCATCGGGTAATTGACAGCCTCCTCGAGGAGTTTCTGAAGGCGGGGACGTTCCAGAAATGAACTGCCTTGTTGTATGCTACTTATGTTTCCGTTTATGAAATTTCTTTTTGCAACCATCATAACTCCCCTCCACATGAAGCTGATTCTAGGTTGGAAACTATAACCAAAGAAAAAAGTGATATTTTCTTATACCTACCAGATTTCATTAATTGCTATTATCTCAATATAGTTTAGTTTCGTTGTGTGTTCTGGTGTTTATTTATACTCTTCAATTTGATAAACTGAGAAACGTTTCAGTCAGCGGTAAAAATAACAAACGATTGTTTGGCAGCATTCTACCAAACAATCGTTTAGTTGTCAACGGGGTGGGTACAAATTTGTAGAGAAATATGTGTATTTTATAAAATGGGGTGTATTTTGCGATTTTTGTGAATAATTATGGGAATTTAGAACATGGAACAGGAGCGATATTATAATATCGCTCCCATTCAGAGATGTTAATGAAGTGCAGTTGCCATCTGATCGCTAGTTTCGGGCTTGGCGTGTTGAAGACCGCATCTGTTGTATTATGATGCTATACTTTAAAATCTGCAAGCACATCCTCCAGCGTTGGGTGACCGATTTCCTGTAGGCTGTATTCGACCCGTGTATTAGGTTTGTTTATCTTGATTATCCTGCCCAAATCAATTGGCGTTGCAATAACCACCGAATCGCATTGCGTCCGTTCGATGGTTTCGGCTAGATCGTTTATCTGTTGGGTTCCGTACCCCATCGCCGGGAGTACTACTCCAATGTCGGGATATGTTTGGTATGTCTCCAACAGCCTACCCACTGCATATGGTCTCGGGTCAACGATTTCAGCAGCACCAAAACGGCGAGCAGCGACAACGCCCGCTCCGATTTTCATTTCTCCGTGCGTGAGGGTAGGTCCGTCTTCGATTACTAATACCCTTTTGCCTCGAATAGCCTCAGGGTTGTCAACGCTTATTGTCGATGCTGCATCAACGACAATTGCGCTGGGATTGAGAGCGGCAATGTTATTCCTGACAATTTGAATGTTATCAAAGTCTGCGCTATCGATTTTGTTGATAACAACGACATCAGCCATCCGTAATGTTGTTTCGCCGGGATAATACCTGAGCTCGTGACCCGGTCTGTGCGGATCGGCAACCGTTACCATCAAGTCCGGGCGATAAAATGGGAAGTCGTTGTTCCCTCCATCCCAAAGTATGACATCGCATCCATCGGGGTCATTTTCTGCTGCTCTAAGTATTGCTTCGTAGTCAACACCGGCATATATGACATTGCCTCGAACCACATGAGGTTCATATTCTTCCATCTCTTCGATGGTGCAGCCATGTTTTTTCAGATCCTCGATTGTTGCGAATCGTTGCACTTTTTGGGCTTCCAGGTCTCCATAGGGCATCGGATGTCGAATGGCGATGACTTTGAGCCCTCGATCCATAAGGACTTCGATAATGCGCCGCGATGTTTGGCTTTTACCGCTTCCGGTACGCACCGCTCCGACAGCGATAACAGGTTTCACACTTTTTATCATCGTTTTATTGTGGCCAAGCAACGTAAAGTCTGCTCCGGCAGCATTTACTTTCGATCCAATGTTCATCAGTGTGTTATATGACACATCGCTGTACGCAAAGACGCATTCATCAGCATCGAGTTCTTTTATTAGCTTCTCCAAATCATCCTGGGGGTAGATCCCAATGCCGTTGGGGTACAACTCTCCTGCTAGTGAAGCAGGGTATTTGCGACCTGCGATATCAGGAATCTGCGCTGCGGTGAATGCCACCACATTAAAAGCCGGGTCATTGCGGTACACGGTATTGAAATTGTGAAAATCTCTTCCCGCCGCACCAATAATTATTACTTTTCGCTGTGTCATCAGTATCGCACCTTCATTCATTTTGTATTCATTTTAGCAGCAACGCAATCACGCATTGCTCATCTTCATTATTATTTATAACGGATTTAATGAACAATTACAAGTTTTTTTTGTTTCATATACCATTTTCCTGCATACGCGATATGCGCAACCACTAGAGTCTCAATGCCATAAAACCAATGAACCCAATAGTTGCGGACTTCATGAAGCAGGTTGATGCGCAGATTTGCA
>Ga0099364_10006742_pt1 | contig 16637 bp, 8 predicted proteins | sample TergutTh196P3_FD_73070 | JGI IMG/M metagenome (GOLD analysis project Ga0099364, IMG submission 73070) | Microcerotermes parvus P3 segment gut microbial communities from Pointe-Noire, Republic of the Congo - Th196 P3 | ecosystem: Host-associated > Arthropoda: Insects > Digestive system > Gut ... | reverse complement strand
TTTGTCAATCCTTCGGCATGTTGTTTCGATACGCGAAAGGGAAAGCGGCGATTCTTCAAGCGGTAGCAGTTTTTTCGGTGTGACGACGCCTGCGTCTTCCCGAACAATGCGATGGTATCGGAACGGCGACAGGATCAGAAAGAGTGCGGTGATGATCCCCAAAACCCCCATGCCGATCACGCCGGAACACTCAACCAGGTGGTGCAACAGTGGGGGCCGGCCGGCAAGTCCGACCAGGCTGTGAATCCCCATGATAGTGAACAGAAAGCCAAAACACCACACTGCGAAGATCAGATGCGCCCGCAAACTGGCCAGCACCAGATAACGTCTTGCCCGGAGTGTCGGGGCGTTGCGAATCGAAAACCAGACGCCGGGCGTCGCGCCGGTGATCCAGAAGAAACAGGAAATCATCCACCCCACGGCGATCAGCACCGGTTGCACGGTGTACCACCAGAGTGCGGCACCGAACAGCGTCGCGTCGGAGGTTCCCGACTTCGGGGCGGTCACCATGCCTGCGGTGGCCAGTGTTGATTCCGCGCCGAGCAGGGACGCGGCCACGGCCTTGCCGGTCGAACTCATGACGGCCAAAGCCGGGAGTGCCGCGATGACTCCCAGCGAAAACATCTCGCCGGGGCCGCTTGCGGCAATGGCACCCTCAACTTGCTTTTCCAGTTCCTTGCGCAGAAATTTTCGCGCACGGGTCAGTCGCACACTCAGGGCATTCTCCGAAATCTCCAGTGCCTTCGCGATTTCCGCGACCGACTGCCCGCTTCGGTAAAACAGCACGAGCGGAACGCGGTATTGCTCTGGTATCTTTCCAGAGCGGCCCAAATCATCCGGTTTTGCTCTTCCCTCGCGAGCAACAGGGCGGGATCATTGTCGTGTTCCGCAATATCCTCCGTCTGCGAAACGGAGACAACACGCATCTTCGGCAGCCTGAGTTGGTATTGCTTTGCCAGATTCCGCGCGATGCCGCAAAGCCAGCCGGGCAGTTTTTCGATCTCGCGCAGATCGTCGAGTTTCCGCCACGCGACGAGAAACGTTTCCTGGGCAATGTCCTCGCTCTTGTGATAATCGCCCAGGATGCCGAACGTTACGCCGCTGACGATCCCCTGATACCGCCGCACGATCTTCCCGAACGCCTCGCAGTCGCCGTTGCGGCTCCGTGCAATGAGTTCCTCTTCCATCTTCGCCCCCTTGAGTTTTTTTTTATACGAAACACGCGAAACAACGAAATGATTTCGGTTGTTTTGCTTTTTCGTTATTTCGTATTCAAAAAACAGTGTCCGAAAAGGGTCAAAACCTTACTGGATTTTTTCAAAGATCGTCACAATTGGGTGTACTAAAATGCTTTTTGCGTCATTCGGGGGACGGCTCCTCAATGGTTTCCACTGCGGATGCTTCTGACGCCGGTGCACCGGAATCGGGCGACTTGGCTTTCCCGTCTTCGGGATCGCGTTTTTTGGCGAGTTTTTCCTGCTTCCTGCGACGCTTTTCCTCTTCCGGGTCAATCGGCTGAATATGACCGAGAAACTGGGCCAAATCGCTGAAGCTGCGAAGCGGTTCGGAGCCTTTTTTCATGCTTTCCGACAGCGGTGTGATCACTTTGGTCTGTTTTGACGGAATTTCAAACGACTTAGGACGGTTGAAACGATCCGTTCTGCGGCCGTCGCCGAAACGATCCCCATCGCGACGTCGCGACCCGCCTTCACGGCGTCCGCCATTCCGCCCCTCAACCGGTCGATCCTTTTTGCGGTCATCGCGCCGTCGGTGACGATCATCGGTACCACCGGCATTTCGCGCCGAATCACCCGGCACAGCATCACGCGGGCCATTGTTTCGCGGTGCGGCATCCCGGCACGGGCCGTCTTGGCGCGGCGGACGGTTCCCGTCATTCTGCCGGGCATCTTGCCTGCCATGGCGGCGGTTTTCGCGTTTTGGCCGGTCTTCTTCACGCGGCGGTTGACCATCAGTTCGCAATGATTGCCCCTCGCCGCGCGGTCTGTCTTCGCGGCGAGGTCGGCGGTGGTCTTCACGTTTTTCCGGTTTGCGTTCGGTTCCCGGCGGAAGCATCGTCAGCGAAATCCGCTTGCGCTGACGGTCGATGTCAACGACCCAGACTTTCAGCACATCGCCGACGGACACAAGTTGGTGGGCGTCTTTGACGTAGCGGTCGGCCATCTGACTGATATGCACCAGTCCCGACTCGTGCAGACCGATGTCAACGAACGCGCCGAAATCAACCACATTGAGAACCGTGCCGGTTAATTCTGTTCCCGTTTCCAGGTCGTCGAGGCTCAACACACCCTTCTTGAAAACCGGCGGCGGCAACTCTTCCCGCGGGTCGCGTCCGGGACGACCGAGTTGCGTGACAATATCGCCAACCGTATGCAGACCAATGCCCAGTTCCTGCGACAATGCCGCCATGTCCGCCGTTTTGAGTGCTTCCGCGATTTGGGCGATTTTGTCGTTACTCCGCAAGTCGTCTTCTTCAAAACCAAACTTTTGCAGGATTTTGGCCGCCACTCCGTAACTTTCCGGGTGAATCCAGGTCGCGTCGAAAGGATTGCTCCCGTCTTTGATCTTCAAAAATCCGGCTGCGTGTGTGTATGACACTTCCCCCAGTCCGGACACCTGCCTGAGCTGTTCGCGTGTGCGAAAGGGTCCGTTCTGTTGCCGGTATTCGTAAACCCGTTTGGCCGTCAACTGGTTCAACCCGGCAACGTAACGCAAAATCGCCGGAGTCGCCCGGTTAAGATCGACCCCCACGTGGTTGACGCACGACTCGACAACCCGTTCGAGCGAATCGTGCAAGTGTTTCGCCTTGATGTCGTGCTGGTACATGCCAACACCGATATGCTCCGGGTCGATTTTGACCAATTCATTGAGCGGGTCCTGCAACCGCCGTCCGATGGAAACGGCACCGCGCTGCATCACGTCATAGTTCGGAAATTCCTCTTTGGCCGCCGGGCTGGTCGAGTAAATGCTGGCCCCGGCCTCGTTGACAATGATATAGCCGATGTCTTTCCCTGTGAACGGCCCGGCAATCAGCTTGAGAACGAAATCTTCCGCCTCACGACAGCCCGTCCCGTTGCCGATGGCGATGACGGTCAACTTGTATTGCTCGACCAATTGGGCAACAACTTCGGCGGCACCGCCTTTTTTATTCGCTTTGCCGACAAGATACACGGTTTCATAAGCAAGAACGTTTCCGAATTCGTCGAGTGCAACGATCTTGCAACCATGACGCAGTCCGGGATCGATGGCCAACACGCGCTGACGGTTGAGCGGGGGTTGCAAAAGCAGGTTGCGCAAATTTTTCGCAAAAACGTTGACCGCCTGTTGTTCCGCCGATTCCGTCAGATCACGCCGGGCTTCGCGTTCCAGAGTCGGCAGCAAAAGCCGGTTCAAGGCGTCTTTCGCACATTCTGTCAGAAAATCGGCCAGAGGATGTTCTTTGGGGATACAGAAATGATTGACGCTGGCCTGAATTGCATCTTTGTCATGGTCGAACCTGACCCGCAAAACTTTTGCTTTTTCGCCCCGGTTGATCGCCAACACGCGATACGGCATCATCTTGCGCAATTCCGAGTTAAAATCGAAGTAATCGTTGTACAATTTTTCGAGTTCGGCCAGCCGTTTTTCTTCCAGCGGCGTTATGGCTTTTTTCTTTTTCTTCTTTTTTTCCGCCTTGACAGCTTTTGCCGTCGCAATCGCCGGTGGAATTACCGTATTCTGCGTATTTTCAACCGTTGTGGCGGTAATTTCCACACCGGATTCATCTGCGGTGTCCTGCGTCACAACAGTGGATGATTCCGTCAAAAATTCCGTCGTTTGCGTAAACGTTTCTTCCGGTGTGAGTTGCACAAAAGTTGTCGCAACAGTAATTTCCGACTCATCAACCTCAGAAATAATCACGCTGGGAACTTCATCCTGTGCAGAATCTTGTGCAATCACTACATCTCTACCGGACACATCGGTATCATGGGTTTCGATGACAGAATCCGTGTCCGCAGCAATAACCACATCGGCAGGCAGTTGTGAAACCGCGAGTTCTTCAATCAATGGGACAGCTTCGTCGATACCGGAAAGATCAAATTTCGCAGCAATCGACGTTGCCGCCTGTGTTTGCGCTGATTCCGTAACGACAATCGGCGATGTCTTTTCCGGGATCGCCTGCTTTTCCGACACCGTCACCTCTTCCGGTTGTTCCTGCTCAATGCGTTTGGAGACAAGTTTGCTGGAACGTTGAATCAAGTCACGAATTTTTTGCCGCAATTCCACCTTTTCGCTGAACAGCTCGCCGATGATATGCCCTGCTCCAAGCAGAGCGTCAGCCTCAGTTTTGACACCTTTGTCCGCGTCGATAAAGTCCTTGACCCGTTCATCGAGTTTTTCCTGTGTCAGTTTTCCTTCGAGTATTTCCAGTGCCAGCGGTTCCAAGCCACGAGTTCGGGCGGATGACGCAAGTGTTTCGCGTTTCGGCTTATATGGCAGATACAGGTCTTCGAGCCGCTTTGAGGTTCTGGCCTCACGAATCCTCTGATCGAGTTCCGGCGTCAGTTTGCCCAACGATTCAATGGCCTTGAGAATCACCTGCTTCCGCTCGGCAAGCAGCCGCAACTCGCGAAGCCGTAACTCCACTTCGCGGATTTGTGTTTCATCAAGGTTTCCGGTCTGATCTTTTCGATACCTCGCGATAAACGGAACAGGAAACCCCTCGTCCAGGAGTTTGATTACGGATTCGACTTTTTCAAGGGGAAAATCAAGCCCCTTTGCCACTTGCTTGCTACTGATCGTGACAGGTTCGCTCATCACTGACGCCTAAATTCGCTTTCATCAGGGCCACGCTGTATTCTGGCAATGAATCGCCAATGTTAGTCGCGTGGTCTTCGGGTTGACACAAAATTTTCGTTTTTTTTCGGAAAAAACATTGTAGTATCCCACACTGGGACAACGGGACGTTTTCCCCAACCGGCACAAAACCCCTGGAATGACGTTTTTTGTCAGTTGGCGGCATGTGCGCGCAAAAACACCCAAGCAGAACTTGCAATTTATGAAAAACAACAACAATTGTCAAGAGATTGCCCCAAAGTACGGGATAAATTTAGGTGTGGAAAATTTTTTTGTGCACACATTGGTTCTGCACAATGCAAGACATAAACTTTGAGGACAAAACTGTCATGTCACACTCTTATGCCGTTTTATTGGCTGCGGCGGGGAAAAGCCGCCGGTTAGCGAACGATGAAGCAATCGGCACCGCATCCAAAAAGCCGTTCGTCGAACTGTGCGGGCAACCGGTCTGGCAACATAGCATGGGCTTGTTTGCCGCTGACCGTCGTGTGCGGCAGTGGATTGTCATTCTTTCTCCGGAAGACCTTGCGTTTTTTGAAACGACCTATTCGCTGCGGATTGCACAATGGTCGATGGAACTTGTTGCTGGCGGGGCGGAACGATTTGAATCCATTGAAAACGGGCTTCGACAGGTGCGGCGGGATATTGACTTCGTTGCGATCCACGACGCCGCGCGACCCTGTGTCAGCGCGGAACAGATTGACGCGGTTTTTCGCGCGGCGGAGCAGTTTGACGCCGCGATTCTTGCCTCGCCGATGGTCGGGACAATCAAACGGGCAACCTTGCGAAACGATGCAACCATGGATATTACCACGACCGTTTCCCGCGATGATCTCTGGGAAGCGCAAACGCCGCAGGTCTTTCGGCGCGAATTGATTGTCGATGCCTTTGCCCGACGCTGTTCAATGTGCGTGACGGACGACGCGCAACTGGTTGAAAACATCGGCCACACGGTCAAGATCGTGCCATCAGACCGCACAAATCTCAAAATCACAACCGCCTCCGACCTCGTACTTGCCCGGCAGTTGCTTGCAAGTCGTGAGTGTTGAGATTACCGCGTATTATGTGTACAGTTGACGAGAACGTAAGTGACCGGTTTAACGGCACCGTTCCCGTAAAACTCGTCACTTACGCATCCGGGCTGCTGTTGGAAAGCCACAATTTTAGGTTTACTTGGGTACTATTCATCTTCCAAAATGACCTTTTCCACATGCTTAATTTTTGACCAATATTCATCAAAATTGAAATCCGGGCTGTTATCAAGATCGTGACAAGTGTAGCAGAGCCGCTGACCGGTTTCGTCCGTTGTCAGCCTCATGGCGGCCCGATAGCGTTCCCGTTCGTCTTCGGTGCCAGCACCCTCGGGTTCAACAAGACAATGCTTTTCACCCGGGCCGTGACAGTTTTCACAACCGACATTGACCAAGTCCAACGTTATATTTCCTTTTTCGTTACTAAAACCACTGAGATAAGGATACCTTTCTTCGGGATTCCAGCCAACAACATGGCAACAGACACATTCAGGATCATAAATCCTTGCAGGAACAGAAGTCTCAGCAAGTGAAACCCATGCTTTCGCGTGATCGGAACGCCGCCAGACACGATACGAATCGTCCTGGTGGCAAGGCTCACATTTTGCCGAACCGACGTACTTGCCCAGCAAGTTGAAATTTGGCGGGGGAACAGGACGGATTCCGAAGCCCGCAAGACCTTTGGTTTCAAGCTCATCTCGCAGGTTGTCCTGATAGTCTTGCATCTGTTCAACGATCACACGGTCGTTTTCGTATCTTGAATCAAAAGCAACACGTTGATACTTGACAGTTGTGTAATCGGAACCGAAAAACCCGATCACAATGGCAAATTTTCCTTTTTCCCCCGTTTCGATCACGTACCGGGCAGGGTTGCTGTCGGTGACCAATTTCGGGGTCATCAGCGGTGGTTCGCTTGGTGTATCGGCGCAGACGATAATCCCAAATTGCGGAAAGGCGTTGGAAATTTCGAGCGTCTCTTGGGCCGAAGCATGACTGATGAGGATCAACCACTTGCAACGGGCTTCTTCCATTTGAGGCACGATCCGTTTGAGTCGCTCGACCGGGTCATCTAGCAAAATCCCGTTGTTACTGATATTTTTCGGTTGCCAGGATTTCCCAATAATCGAAGTCACACCGATACGCACGTCATGTTTGTCAATCACCCGAAAGGGAGTGGTCAACACCGGATTAAAATCATAGACGCCGACATTTGCTGACGTAAACACACTCGGATCATCCGGTGAGCTTGTTGTATAAGGTAACAGGGCATCGGCCGACAAACGTAAATCATTCGGTCCGATGCCGATGGCATCATATTTCATTTGACCGACAATGGACGGCTCAATCATACTGGAGAACTTCAGTTCTTCCTGACGGCCAAAACCTTTCACAAAGCCACCGTTATCAATGGCGATATACGGCCAGTCTTTGGCACGCAATTCCTTGAAAAACGTGGCTCTGCGACTCAGACCGCCTTTCATTTGTGCGATCCCGGCACATCCACAAGGCTCGACGTAACCATCAAGGCCGCCGGTAAAGACCAATGCCAGTTGCGGAGTGTCCCAGTCTTCAAAATACCGTCCGTTGGCGGCAATCGGATCGTATTCCGCGTTGGAAGGGGAAGAAGTGAAATCGCCTCGGGAATTCACGCCCGGGGAAGACTTCGTCGTATCGTCGCGATCACTCGGGGACGTTGAAATGCCGGCCCGGGTTTCGGCCTGAGACGTGGAAGTGTCGGATTGCCCGAACAAAACCCGCGAATTGCCGGAATTTGTTTGTTGAGAGAACGTCAAATCATGTTGCAAAAATCCAATAAAGATAATGACCACAAGAGGTGACAATGCGACAGTGTTGTTTTTCAAAAAAATCTTCTTCATGATAAATGTTTGATTTCCAAGTGTGTTAAACAAGAATTGCGGGAAATTTGATGTATTTGTCGACAAACCGGCATAAAAAGATTGCGTGAGATTTTCCATGAAATCATATCAAAAACTGAGATCAAATGCTATGGGAATTTTTGGGAATTGTTGAAAAGAGAGCAAGTCTATCCAAAAATGTAAATCGTACTATAATATTTTGAGGAGCGGGCTTTGGGCTTCCGGTGTGAATGAGAGTTCTGAAACCAGAAGCCATGACCATCACAAACATCTGAAAGTGACCAAATCCCATGCAAATTTATGAAGGACAAATTCAGAAGCCGGACGAAGGTGATATTGTCATCGTCGTTGCGAAATTCAACCGGACAATCACCGACCGTCTCCTTGAAGGCGCCCTGGCCAAACTCCGGGAATGCCAAATTGACGAGAACAATATTATTGTCTGTCGTGTTCCCGGTGCGTTTGAGATTCCGATTGTGGCGGCTCGTTTTGCTGAGATGCAGGACGTGATCAGCGTGATTTGCCTCGGTGTGGTCATCAAGGGCGAAACTTCGCATGATGAACACATCAATCGGGCGGTCAGCCTTGAAATCGCGAAAATCGCGACCGATTCGGGCAAACCGGTCATTTTCGGACTGCTAACCTGTAACACGGTGGAACAGGCGGTTGCTCGTAGCGGCGGTGCAGCGGCCACACATGACAAAACAGCCGGGCAAAACGCATATATCGGCAATAAAGGTTATGAAGCGGCGGAAGCGGCTCTCGAAATGGTCAATCTGATGCCTCGCCTGCCCCAGTCCGAGGGTGATGTTCCATGGAACACATTGTCGGATATGTTCGCCAAGGCCATGATGGACGATCCGGATGATTCCGACGGCATTTACGATACACCCTTCGAGTTTGATGACGACGACGATTTCGGAGAAGATAACGAAAGTGACGGTGGTTTCGGCGATTGGGACGAGGACGATGATGATACCGGGGTTTTCGATGACAGTCCGCTTTCATTTCTCCCCAGGAAAAAGCAGGCGAAGAGAGGCACAAAAAAATCCGGCAAAAAAACGTCGAAAAAGAACAAAAAAAAACGCAAGTGAAAGTCGCCTGTCATGGCCGAGCGTTATTATTGGTCTGGCGACCGGTTGCACTTTCCTGCCATTGAGCCCGGAACCGTGGTCGAACTGTCCGGTGTCGAAGCGCACCATTTGACGCGCGTCATGCGGCAACAACCCGGAGATGTGGTCACGCTGTTCGATGGCATCGAGTACGAGTATTCCGCTGAAATCACCACGATGCGCAAGGATTGCGTGTCGCTGAGGATACTCGAAGTCCGGGATGTGGATACCGAATCGCAACGTCAAGTGACCATCGCCGTTTCGCTTCCGAAAGGTGACCGGCAGAAATGGCTCGTCGAAAAGCTGACCGAACTGGGCTGTCATCGTTTGATCCCGCTTCAAACCGCACGCGGCGTTGCCCAATGCTCCGGCCAGGTCCTCGAACGTCTGCGCCGCCAGGTGATCGAAGCGACCAAGCAGTGCCGCCGCAGCCGACTCATGCAAATTTCGCCCGAACGGTCGATCACCGGTTGCGTGACCGAAATCACGTCTTGCGATTCCGGTGACAAGGCAGGGGATGTCGCCGGTTGGATTGCACATCCCCGTTCTGATGGTGATTTCGGACAATGTGATCTGACCCGCCTGACGCAAATCACTCTGCCGCGCCGGGTGCTAATACTCATCGGACCGGAAGGCGGTTTCACCGGCCAGGAAGTCGAATCGGCCATGGCACTTGGCGTCCAGCCGCTTGATCTGGGGCCGCGCATCTTGCGGGTCGAAACGGCTGCAATGGTACTGACCGCTCTCTTGACGATGACGGGCTAGACTTGCGACAGGGTGTTTTCGGCTAAAGCCCAGGTTCCGATCTTCTGTTTTTTGATCACCATTCTGCCTTTGTATCATACTATCGTTATAGTGATTATTCGGACATCTGAACATGCGTTAGCTATTTCTCTTGGTTTCGACGATAGAATACTTAGGAAAAAACTCATTCCTCCGGCATGGACGCCTTTTGTATTTGCAAGGACGCAATCGTTAGTAAAAAATGATTGGTCTTTCGAGAAGGAGGCTGAAAATGCCGAAGGATTGTCTAAATCCAGGCAATGTGTGCAACCATTGCATGAAGCACAAGTCTGTCATTGCGGAACGTTTCACCGTTGGCATGTCCCTGCTCCCCATCGTTCTTGCTCTGGCCTTGTTTCCGGCTTTATGTCCTCCTGAGCAGGTTATAGCTGAAAATGTCACCTATCCTTATCCGGACTCAACCCTGTTCAGTGCTTATGGGATTACTGACGGTTTTGGCCCCAGCGGCAGTTACAGTGGTTCCGGTGGTAAAAGCCATAGCCTTTCAGGCAATGTGGTGACTGTCGAGGGTAATGTGTCCGGCGTTTATCTTCGTTACGTCGTTGGAGGGTATAACGGGAGTGATTCGGAGACCGTTGCCGACAACACGGTCATTATCAAGGGTGACACTCGTGTGGGAATGTTCGGGGGATACAGCGGATGGGTTTCCGGCGGATACGCGACAAGAGGGACAGGGAGTACTGCTGTCGTCACGACTTCGGGCAACCAGGTATTCCTGCTTGATTCCGCATCGGTGGATCCAATTAATACTTCACGAATTTACGGAGGATTTGGGCAAAACTCAGCCGGTACGGCTATAGCTTCCGGCAACAGCGTGACCATCAGCACTTCAGGCAATCTCAATACCGTCCCCATTGACGGCGGATTTGCCGAAGCTTCTCATTACGCTTTGGCTACCGGCAACAATGCCCTTCTCAACAACGGCGCAACAGGTTCCGGTCTTGTTGGTGGTGGCGCACTGATAAGGTTTGGCGACGGCACGTTTTCCCCAACCGCCGAATCAACGTTCAATACCGCAACCGTCAATAATGGTACAGTGACCACTCTTATAGGCGGGGACGCCACGAGTCAATATCAATGGGCCGGTCCCAATTCCACCCAAATTGCTTCCAACAACACCGCAATTCTCATCAACGGTGCGGTACTTAGCGCCGTCTATGGCGGACGGGCCATAAACGGCACCGACGGCGTCTCTGAAGCCTCGGTCAATACCGTCACGATCCGTGACAGCGATGTGCGGACGGGCGGAACGCCGCTTGGCAGTTATGTTTTTGGCGTGATTGGCGGATGGGCACAGAATACCGGTACCGCCACAGCCAGCTATAACGCTGTAGACATCAGCGGAAACACATTAATAGACAAGAGTGTGTACGGCGGGTATGCCAATTCTCCCATTGACGCCGCAGCCAATCATAATGCCGTGGAAATCAACGGAAACACAGCAGTCAACGTGAGCGTGTACACCGGGAATACGTACGGCAGTAGCGGGAGTGTCTATGGCGGGCGAGCCGTTACGGTTTCCGGTAGCGCGGAAGCTCTGAACAACATTGTGACCATCCGCAGTGGTAAGGTGGACGAAAATGTTTACGGCGGGTATGCCACTGCGATTTCCGGTACATCCATCGCTTCCAACAACATTGTGACCATCAGCGGCAATCCGGTTTTTGGCGCAAACACGATCCTCTATGGCGGATATGCCGTCAGCACTTCGGGAAACAGCACTTCTGCCGGCAACATTTTCAACCTTCACTCGCGTGATATTACAGTGGCCGGTCTGCAGGATTTCCAGATATTGAATTTCTATGTCCCCACCACGCTGGAAAGCGGTGGTATCATGCTCAATGTCACCAACACGGCGTACATTGACGCAACTATGGTGCATGTGGGTATTGCAGGTTCACGCACACCTTTGCGGGTTGGAGATCATGTCGTCCTCATCAACGCGGGCACTCTGGATGGCAAACCGATCAATCTTGATGAAGTCGTTACCACAACCGGAATGCAGGGTGTCAGTCTGCTCCATGAATTTGAACTTCGCATCCCGGATTCGAACCAAAACCAACTCTGGGCGGTTTTGACCAAAATGACGCTCAACCCTCAAACAGAGGACTTCAGCAAGGGTTTTCTGGCCGGCATGTCGCTTTTGAATCAGGGGGGCGATCTGGTTTCGTGGCACGGCATGAGCGGGGTGGTCCGTGCAGCAAGGGAGTCGCGGTATCACGGTTGCGGGATTTTCTTCGACATGACCGGCGGTTGGTCACGCTACAATACCGGGTGTCATGTCGATTTGTCGGGGCTGTCGCTCATCACCGGCGTGGCGAAGTACAGGAATTTGCGGAACGGCCACTTGACGCTGGGGATGTTTTTTGAACATGGTAACGGTTCTTACGACACCTATAACACGTTTTTCAATGCCGATCCCGTTCACGGCAACGGAAATCTCCATTACTACGGCGGCGGGGTGCTGGGACGCATGGATTTCAACAAGTTCAGTTCAGGCCATTATTATACGGAAGCCAGCTTTCGGGCGGGCGGAATCACCAACGGGTATCATAACGCCGACATCCGCGACGCATTCGATCTTGCGGCAAGTTATGATTCCGCGTCGGCGTATTATGGTATGCACGTCGGCGTTGGAAAATATTGGCAAATCGAGGATAAGGCGGCGTTTGATCTTTACACGAAATATTTGTGGACAGGTCTGCAAGGGGACTCTGTCATGCTTTCGACCGGTGAGTTGGTGGATTTTCAACGTGTGAACTCACATCGATTGCGTGTGGGCTGGCGGTATTCCAACACCAGGTATCAAAGTCTCAAACCCTACCTCGGTGCGGCATGGGAATACGAATTTGCAGGCGATGCCCGTGCCGCGACGTATGGTTTTGCCATGGACGTTCCCAGCTTGCACGGAAGCACGGGGATTTGCGAACTCGGCGTTTCGTGGAAACCGGCGTCACAACGCGGCTTGTACGTTGACTTGGGCGCACAGGGTTACGCCGGAAAACGCGAAGGCGTGTCGGCCAATTTGATCATCGGAAAGAATTTTTAAGAAAAAAAACCTCATTGCCCCGGCATGGTTGCCTTTTGTACTCGCAAGGAAGCGATCGTTTATAAAAAATGATTGGTCTTTCGAGAAGGAGGCTGAAAATGCCAAAGAATTATATTAATCCAGACGTTGTGTGCAAGCATTGCATGACGTACAGGTTTGTCGTTTCGGAACGTTTTGCCCTTGGCGCGTCCCGATTTCCCATCGTCCTTGCTCTGGTCTTGCTTCTGGCGTTATGCCCGGCGGTTCCTGTTTCGGCGGGGGATACGGTCGAGCTTAACGGTGGAGTTGTCACTGGAGGATTGTATCCTGGCAATAACCTATGGCACAATGCCCCCGGTTTTTCCTACTGGGGTGATTCCCTGACCCCTTATGGCGAATACAGCTATTGGCCCGGCAACTACGGGACATCTGCAGAGAACCTTAATAGAAGCTATAGTCTTGACGGCAATACCGTTATCCTTCATAATGGTACAGTGGATGGAAGTATCTACGGGGCGATCAATGACACCCTTGCCTCCGATCCCCGGCCTCATGACGTGACGAACAACCGCATCATCATCTATGATGGTACAGTGGGAATCAGGCCCGGCACACCTGGCAATAACTTCGTTGAAACGACCTCCGGCAATCTCTTTGGCGGTTGGACCAATGCTGGTCAGGCACTCAATAACCGCGTTGATATCTACAGCGGCATGGTATACGGGAGTGTTTATGGCGGTTTGAGCAAAGAAGGTCATGCCAACGACAATACTGTTTTTATCGGTGGTTCTGTTGTTCAAATAGGAGGTAGTACGATTAATGTCACTGATGTGGAAGGTTGGGTGAATGATTGGGTGAATTTTGTTTCGATACCCGCAAACGAACCGAGCTTTGAGGGGGCGATAGCAGAGCTGGCGACGAGACTGGGGCTGACGCGGACACCCGCTGATGAGGCGGCACTGGTGGAGGCTCTGGTGCAGGAACTGGGGTCGAGGAACCCGGACAATGCAACAATCGCTGTGGGAGGCAATGTTTACGGAGGCAGTAGCAGTGGCGGCGGTGACGCCCTGCGCAACACGGTGACCATGACCAGCGGCTCGGTGGTGGATTATCTTTACGGCGGTTACTCGATCTACGGGGCGACTTCGGAGAACACTGTCGATATCAGCGGAGGGGACGTCGGCCAAAAGGTTTACGGGGGTTATACCAGAGGTGACTCTGCCATATCCAACAAAGTCATCCTCAGCGGCGATGCCATGGTCGGTGCCAAGTTGAGCGGCTGGGGCGGTTACGTTTATGGCGGATGGACTGATACGCCTGGAGGTGTTATCGGGTCCAATGAAGTGACCCTCAGCGGCAATGCCCAGGTACGAGGAGTACCTTCTCTTTATTATGGCTTACTGGGCGGCAGTGTTTACGGCGGATACGCTGAATCTTTCGATACTACCATTCAAAACAACACGGTCATCCTCAGCGGCAATGTTGTGGTCGATGCTGACGTTGCCGGCGGATACACCACCCGTAGCGGTGTCGTCATCGGAAATACCGTAACCCTCTACAACGGCTCGGTGGGAGGAAATGTTTACGGCGGGTTTGCCGGCAAAAACTATCCCGATAACGCCACGGCCTCGTGGAACACGGTGAGCATGAGCGGCGGCACGGTGGCAGGCGATGTTTACGGCGGACGTGCCTACAGTGACTGGAACGAATATGCCACCGCATCAAACAATACCGTGACGATCAGCGACGGCAAAGTGAACGGAAACCTTTATGCCGGGTATGCCGTTTGCGACTTGGGTGACGCCATCGCCTCCAACAACACCCTGACGATCAGCGGCAATCCGGTTTTTGGCGCAAACACGATTCTTTATGGCGGATATGCCGACGGCGTCACCTCCACTTCCGCCGACAACACGTTCAACCTTCACTCGCGCGATGTGACCGTGGCCGGTTTGCAGGATTTTCAAGTCATGAACTTCTTCCTGCCAACCTCTTTGGGGAATGGCGACATCATGCTGGACGTCACCAACAGTGCCGCCGGCAGTGCCAATATTGACAATGCCGTAGCCAACGTTTATTTTGCCGGCTCAAGTACGCCCCTACGGGCAGGCGATCATGCCGTCCTCATCAATACTCCCAATGATACGAGTCTGACAGGGGAGACGTCCAACACCAGAAGTCTCGCAAAACTCGGTGTGACGCTGACCTACGATTTTGAAATTCTCAGACCGCTCTCCAACCGCAATCAACTTTGGGCACTCTTGCGAACCGATCCGACGGTCAACCCGCAAACGGAGGACTTCAGCAAAGGGTTTCTGACCGGCATGTCGCTGTTGAACCAGGGGAGCGACCTGGTTTCGTGGCACGGCATGAGCGGTGCGGTCCGCGCTGCAAGAGAGGCACGACATTGCGGCTACGGAATTTTTTTCGATATGACTGGCGGCCGGTCGCGCTACGATACGGGCTGCCACGTCGATTTGACGGGTCTGTCGCTCATTGCCGGTGTGGCCAAATACAGGAACTTGGGCAACGGCCACCTGACGCTGGGGGCGTTTTTCGAGTACGGCAACGGTTCTTATGACACGTACAACACGTTCGTCAACGCCGATCCTGTTCACGGCAACGGAAATCTCCATTACCACGGCGGCGGACTGTTGGGTCGATTGGATTTTTGCCGAATCGGTTCCCGCCATTATTATACGGAAGCCAGCTTTCGGGCGGGCGGAATATCCAACAGGTATCTTAACGCCGACATCCGCGACGCATTGGGGCAAACCGTCAGCTATGATTCCGGGTCGGCGTATTATGGTATGCATGTCGGCGTTGGAAAATATTGGCAAGTCTCGGATGGGGCGGCATTTGATCTTTACACCAAATATTTGTGGACTGGGCTGCAAGGGGACTCCGTCACACTTTCGACCGGCGAACCGGTGGATTTTCAGAGCGTGAACTCGCATCGTTTGCGTTTGGGTGGGCGTTATACCAACAACACAAACAAAAGTCTCACGCCCTATTTCGGTGGAGCCTGGGAATACGAATTTGCAGGCGACGCCCGTGCCGCGACCAACGGCTATGCCTTTGACGTTCCCAGCTTGCGCGGCAGCACAGGCATCGGTGAACTTGGCGTCTCATGGAAATCGACAACAGAAACATCTGTTGCGCGCGGCTGTTACGTTGACTTGGGCGTCCAGGGCTACGTCGGCAAACGTGAAGGCGTGTCAGCAAATTTGATCATCGGGAAGAATTTTTAGGGGTGTAGCTTTAACTTTACGCAGGTTGCGGTAGTTTGGGCAATTTTCCAAGTTTTTTGTACGCTGCCCGGAAGAGCGGCCAGCGGTTGGATTTGGCGATAGCTCCGGAGGGTCAAAATCGATTGATGTTCCAGCGCATTCCGCTACGGCACATTCGCTGTTTCACGATGTTTTTGCACGCCACTTTTTGTTGCGCTGGTGGCACAAAGACCGGGCCGCTGCCAATCGGCCAGCCGTTCTCGCGGAATCGTTTGTATTCCATCAAGTCTGCGTTGTTGTGCAAAAACGTCAGGCACGACGTGAGCGCAAAGTTCAGAGTTCAGAGTTCAGAGTGCAAAGTAAAAAACACTTTGCACTTTGCGTTTTGAACTTTGCACTTACGTTTGGATTCGTAATTTCAGGCACTTCACCATACAGGCCGCAAACGCCGACCATCGCATTCTTGAAACAACTCGGCGTCGCACGCGACATCGCATCATCATCTTTCGGCCGTTCCGTCGGACGACCTTTCTTCTTGCCAGGCGTGTTGAGCTGCACATCGGCACCATCCCAACTTACCGCAAACACTTTGGTTTCATGAAGTGGCAACTCCTCTTGCAGGCGGACTTCGTTGAGCAAAATGTCTTCGTGTTGCTCGAGTTTCTCGCCCATTTCATCAACGATGTTTTGAATCGCCGTCC
>Ga0099364_10006741_pt1 | contig 16641 bp, 14 predicted proteins | sample TergutTh196P3_FD_73070 | JGI IMG/M metagenome (GOLD analysis project Ga0099364, IMG submission 73070) | Microcerotermes parvus P3 segment gut microbial communities from Pointe-Noire, Republic of the Congo - Th196 P3 | ecosystem: Host-associated > Arthropoda: Insects > Digestive system > Gut ... | reverse complement strand
CAGCTCCCTATTCTTCAGCAATTCCCTTTTGACAATCTCTTTTTGGTAACAAATCTCCATGCACATTCGTGGACACAGTTTTACATTTCTGGATACGGCTGGCTGGATTTTGAAGCAACCTCTTTTGCAATCCCACCTGTCGCAAGCGGTGACTTTAACACTTGGGATGTTGTAATTCCCGTTATCGATCAAAATAAAACTTTTTCTAATTTTAGAAAATTCCCTTGGAGAGCGGTCTTCCGCGCTGCAGGGTGGTTGGCTGTTTCTTTGCTAATTGCGGCGTATATTCTTAGATATACAAGGGAAGCCGTTTTATACTTTGGAGCCCGCAAAGGCGACCGACAGGGGGCAAGGGCTTTGTATTTATTGTTATTAGCTCAACTAGCTGCGGATGGTAAGCCGATTAAACCTGCTTCAAAAACTGCTACGGAATATACAGAATTGTTTGCAAATTCCCTCGCGCAGAGGCGCAGAAACGCGGAGAACGCAGAGAATGAATTTAATGTTTTTTTTGATCACTTTAAGAACTTTGCTTTACTTTATTCACAACTAAGATGGAGAGAATTTGATAGTTTGATTGAATGTGAAGAATGTTTTAATCAGCTTAGACAAGAATACAATAACATACTAAAATCAACAAAAAGCAAAGGTGTACATAGATGTATAATAAGAAAAATAAGTTTGAGAGGCTTAGCTTACTTATGAACGGAATAAAAACAATAAATAAAATCTCCGCGTCCTCCGCGCCTCTGCGCCTCTGCGCGATGCTCTTAATTCTTGTATTTGTAAATTGCAAGGGAGGATCCTCAGACTGGGTGCAATTTCGTGGGGAAGGGGGCAGAGGCGCTAGTTCCACGCGTATTTCGCCACCACTCGGGGTGCGATGGAAGATAAAATTGCAGGATAACAATGAAATACTGGAATCGCTCAATCCGCCGGTAGTAATGGGGAATACTATTTATTTTGGCTCTCATGACGGGAACTTTTATGCGTTGGATGCGGAATCAGGTTATATGCGGTGGGTTTTTAAAAGCGGTTCCAGTATTAACTCAATACCGTATGTTGATAAAGAGCAGGTTTATTTTGGAAGCCAAGACGGTAAGCTTTATGCATTGTCTAGGGAAAGCGGAGAAGAAAAATGGGTTTTCCCGGCTTATGGAGAAATAAATTCCCTTGTACAAAAATACGGAGACAGCATAATTTTTGTTGGGGATGCCGATGCATTTTATTTTCTTTCCACTGACGGCATGGAACAGTATCGGCTTAATAATCCCGGTTGGTACAAATATACCTTCCTTGTTGATAACGGAATAATTTATCATGGTACAGGACCACGCACCAGCCTTATCGGGCCGTTTGACATCGATACAAAAGAATTTTTGTGGTTTCTGCCCTTTGAAGAAATCAGGTCAACTTGGTATTCATTTACGGCGGTAAAGGGAGACCTCTTGTACATGGGAACGGCGGACATTTGGGGAGGGACAGAGCTTGCTTTTTACGCCATAAACCGCCACACAGGATCGATACAATGGCAGGCGCATTCCTTTGGGGTTTTTCATGCTTTTGACCCACAGGCGGAATACAACTTTTTTCTGAGAAATATCGATACACTGGATTTTATGGCGCCCGCAGTTTGGAAGGATTATGTCATTTTTGCAGGGGGAGACTGCGTAGTCCGCGCTTTTGATGCAATCACAGGCAGCACCCGCTGGGAGCGCACACTAGGTACGCCCGTCAGTTCACCCCCCACCATAGCCGGCGGAAGGGTCTATTTTGGTGTTATGGGGAATGATTTTACACCCCCCAAACTGGTCTGCCTGTCCGCCCATGACGGCCGCCTGCTCTGGGATATGGATTTAGAAGGATCGATACTATCCGCCCCCGTAATTGCCGGAAAGAGGATAGTTTTTGGCACCGACAAAAGTGTTTTTTATGTAATGGAAGAGGTTTTTTAGGATTTTCCTAAACTTTTTCCGAAACTTTTTGTTGACGGCTTTGTTTATATGATGTACAATGTATGAGTGGAGCGTATGCTCTGCGGAAAAAAATATCTAGGAGTAATTTATGAAAAAAATTGCTATCGCATTAGTACTTTGCTTACTTGTTGTAGGAATGGCTGTAGCCCAGGACAGTGTCACAGTTGACATTTCCAAATTACCGGGTGCAGTACCCTCTCTTAATGGAGATGGAACAATTGTTGTAAGAAACCAGAATCGTTTAACCCCATCTCCGGGCGGCGGAAACGATTATGCTTTCTGGATTCAAGCTTTACCGGAAGGAACATTTCCTGCCGATGCCCCTTGGTCAACTTATGACAAAATTAGGGTAGTTTTTAGGTATTACAGGTCAAATGGCAATGAAATCAGGCAAGGCAACAGCAACTGTATGGTCGTAGTAATGTACGATCCGGCTGGTGATTCCGAAGGCCCTGCTAATGGCCCCGGACCTAATACCCCGGTAAAAATCTTTAATGTCGGCGGCGCAAACGGTAATGTACGCGTCAGCTCACCGGCAGGATCCACAATCAGACCTCTTACCAAAGCTCCCGGCGGTATTGTTATGCAGAGACAAGGTAACGGATCTGTAGCTACTATCGAACTTGTAGAACTGACATTCTTTAAGTAATAAACTTATCGATGTTATTTAAAAGCCCATTCAGTATTTAATTATTACTGGATAGGGCTTTTTTTAGGAGAAAATATAATGAAAAGAATTGGTATCGTATTAGTTTTAAGTTTAATTGTAGTTGGAGCTGCTGTCGCTCAGGATAGTTTTACTGTGGATCTTTCAAAATTAGGGGAAGTAAGAAATTCTGAGCCAATTGCCACACCTTATGGCGCATTTATGATCAATTTCCCGGAAGGAACATTCCCGGCTAATCTCCCGTGGTCACAGTACAATAGAATAAGGGTTGTGTTTAAGTATTTCAGGTCAAACGGCAATGAAATAAGACAGGGCAATGAAAACGCTTTTGTTGTTCTTGTTTATGATCCCACAGGCGATATTGCAGGCCCACCTCAAGGCCCGGGACCAAATACTCCGGTAAAAATCTTTAATGTTGGCGGGTCTAATAACAGATCCGGGGCTGTCAGCTCGGAAGCAGGAGCAGGTATAACCCCTCTAACCAGAGCGCCCGGAGCTATTATGCTGCAAAGACAGGGCGAAGGTTCGGCTGTAAGGTTTATTGAACTTGTAGAACTTACCTTTTTTAAGCAATAATGTATTGACACTCCGGTTTTATCCGGGTTATACTGCAATTGCGGGGTATTCCCGTTAAAAAAAATGCAAAGGAGTTTTTAGATGAAAAAAACTACAAAAATGTTGGCTATCGCTCTTATAGCGATATTAGTAGTAGGATTTGCAGGAAGCTGCAAAAAAGTTCCTACAGGAAATGATCCCTACACAATTGATCTTTCTTTATTGCTTAAAGATGCAGAAGGAAAAAGCGATCAAAGAGCAACAAGCTTGGTGTCAGCGCTTATTCCATGGCCTGTTGATTTCTGTACAAATGAAGACTATTGGGATGATGGAATATTCTTAGGGATTACCGATAACTGCGGATACTGCCCAACTTGCGAAGGAAAAACAATGGTTGTTATGAATCCTGAGCCGCTGGGAAGATCATGGGCAGATTTTGCGCTTTATCTTCCTCCGTTCCCGGAAGATATTGACTGGTCAGGTTTTAACAGAGCAAGAGTCAGGGTAAGGTATTACTATGACGATTTTGTTACATTTGAACCTCGCAACAGTGCTGTTATGGTATCTTTAATTTACGATCCGGATGGCGACTGGAGAGGCCCTTCTGAAGGTCCCGGAGACAATACTCCGTTAAAATCATTTAACCTTACAGACGGCAGAAGACCCGGAGAAGAAGATGCTGAAGAAGATGAAATCCCCTTTGGTTCCAGAGACGGAGCTTCCGGCGTTTCATCAAATAGAGGCGCATTTATGTATCTTACAAAAGAACCTTCAGTTATTCTGTTCCAGAATGCCGATTCAAATGTAGCCTATATTGAAGTAACTGAAATCACCTTCTTTTTTGCACCTTTAGTAAGTGATGATTAATAAGTTGTATTAAATCGATGTAAAAAACCCGGTATAAAACCGGGTTTTTTTATTGACATTTGAGCTTATTCGGTTTATACTGTATAAAATATTTAAAGGAGTTTAAAATGAATAAATTAACAAAATCGTTTGTTATTCTTATTGTGGGAATGATTATTGTTGGATTTGCAGTAAGCTGCACGCCAAAAATAGTTGTTGAACCGTATTCACTGGATTTGACTACGCTGCTTGCTGATGCAGATGTCAAGATTGTTGATCCTTATACTGAAAGCCCAACAGCGGCAACAAACTTGATAACGGCTGTTGTTCCGTGGACTTCTACCGTTTGTGCAAATCTTTACAAATTGGGAGAAGGAATTTTTGAAAACATAGAAGATGCTTGCGGCATTTGCCCAACCTGCGAAGGTAAAACAACAGTAGTTATGAATGCAGTACCGTTTCAGGACCAATGGCAGGATTTTCCTCTTTATTTACCGGAACAGCCGGAAGGTATAGAATGGAAAAATTATAACAGGGTAAGAGTTAGGGTAAGATATTACTATGATGACTTTGAAGAATTTGATCCTGCTAACAACAAGGTAATGGTGTCATTTATTTTTGATCCAAACTCCGCAGACTGGAGAGGTCCTCAGAATACTCCTTCCGAATGTTTTAATTTTGGCAAACTTTATGCAGATTGCACTCATAATCCCAGATGTAACATTATGTTTAAAGCATTTAACCTTACAAATGGCAGAAGACCCGGAGAAGAAAATACCGAAGAAGATGAATTGCCGTTTGGTTCCCGTGATGGTGCTAATGGTGCTTCGTCAGAAAGAGGGTCGTTGGTATTCCTAGAAAAAGCACCGCCGGTTATTATGTTTCAGAATGCAGATGTTGCTGCAGCCTATATTGAAATTACAGAAATTACATTCTTTAGAATTGAACCAGAAAGAAGAAAGAAATCATTGTAAGGTTTATAAACCAAAAAAACCCAGCCCGCACCTAAAGTGCTGTAGCTGGGTTTTTTTATGGTGTTAACTATTATCTAGCAGGATACAGTGAAGCTCTTTCGTCAAGAACTTCTTGTCCGCCTGTAGCAAGGATGTCTGCAATACCGGCATCCCAGATGCTGTCAAAGTTTGCAGGGGAAGCTTGAATTGCCTGTGCAAGAAGTGCATCGGCTTTAGCCTGCAGGTCAGCAGCATACTGATTAACAGTGGTTGTTGCCTGATACACAGCAGCAGCGCGAGCATCGCGAACAGATGTTGCATAAGCTTCAATAATTACTTCAGCAGGAATTGCGCCATAGCTGAGCGCCAATACTCTTGCGTTCATTTCTAAGCTGCCCAATTCAACACCGTTCATTGGCATTGTCATATCAATATTCTGCGGAGAATTCTGGAACCATTCGTCTCCGGCAGGGCGTCCTTGAACACTGGGAATACCATTAACAAGAACATGATTTATACCTTCTTGACCAAGCTGAAGGAAACTAAAGTTTTCTGGTTTTGCAAGCCAGTTAAGGTAACGGAGAGCTGCAATTTGAGCTCCTCTTTCTTCAGCGGCTTTAGGAATAAATATCTGCAAGCCAACTTTGTCCATCATATCTTTGTTTTTAAAGATATCAATTACAACATAGTTTGCTCCGGGAACATTTGCCTGAAGATCTTCAAGAATCTTGCTGTCTTGGCGATACGGAAGATCCCAATTCTGGCAGAATGCACCAACAACGCCGCTCTTAATTAAGTTAAAGAAAGCGTCAGCAGTTGTCATAAGCGGGAAATCTTGGTAAATGAGTCTTTCATTGTACCATTTGTTCATTTCTCTAACACCCTCTTTATAACCGGGCATTAAAATATTGCGCTCATGAATGTTATAAACCCAGCGGTCTCTATCGCTTAAATCTTGAATATAGTGATTCATTGGGTTAGCTAATCCCCAGCGGACATCATTGTTTTGTCCAAAGGGAACAATTCTGGATACTCCCAGAGTTGCGGCATTGTCGCGGAAAGCAACAAGTGCGGCATAGAACTGTTCCGGAGTAGTAGGGACAGGCAAGCCAAGCTTATCAAGCCAGTCTTTGCGGATGAACACATTTCTCTGAGCCAATGCTACGCGGTAACTTGGGATTGAGTAAATCTCACCGGTTTGCGGATCTGCATTGCGGTAAATAAAATCTTTACCGGGGAACGCAGGATCATCACCAAGCAGTTTTTTAAGATCCGGCAGATAGCGATCAATGTACGGCGTCAGATTCAAAATACCGCCCTGATCGCGGAAGCTGGCAACCATGTCACCTGCATAGGTGTAGCACAGATCCGGTGCATCGCCGGAAGCCATCAAGTTAACAATGTCAGTGTTTTCTGACCAGCGGCCTACAGGAACAAAGGTAAGATCGATATTAAGATCTTCTTTTACCTTTGCCTGAACCCATTTGGTCCATGCATTGTCATCCACAATGGATCTTCCATCAGAAGTGCCGCGGTTAAAAATTTCTACTGTCACGGACAACTGAATAGGGTCATCAGGCTTCTTGTTGCAGCCTGTGGTTACAAGAGTAATGGCTGTCAATAAGATAACCAAAACTAATGCCAATTTTTTCATAAATTTCCTCCTGAAAATTTTTTATATTATCCGGTTAATCCGGTAACATACTAAATAATACTAGCCTTTCACGGCTCCAATTGTTACCCCTGCTATAAAGTATCGCTGTAACCAAGGATATACAACAAGAATTGGAACAGTTGCAAACATAATTGCCGCTGCCTTTACAGCATCTGATGCTATGGGGACAGAACCTGCAAGCATTTCTACAGTGCTAAAATCAATTGATGATGTATCTTGAATAAGCTGCCAAAGTTTTAACTGAATGGGAACCCATTGCGGAGCCCTGTTAATATAAAGAAGGGCATCGCCAAAACCATTCCAGCGGCCTACTGCATAAAAAAGTGAAAGCGTTGCAAGTACCGGCCCGGATAATGGCAGGTAAATTCTTGTTAAAACTGTAAACGGATTTGCACCGTCAATTTCTGCAGATTCTCTTAAACTATCCGGTATTCCAAAAAAGAAGCTCCGTAAAATAATCATGTTAAAAACTGAAAGACAGTTAGGTATAATTAGAACAAGCGGATTGTTAAGAAGCCCCAAGGATCGCATCAATATATAATTTGGAATTGTTCCCGCATTAAAATACATTGTAAAAATTATAATTGTATTGATAATGCCTTTTCCTTTTAGCCAACCGTAAGTAAGCGGATATGCACACAGTATTGTCATTGTCAAAGAAACAAAAGTACAAATTACGGTAAGAATTGCTGTCCACCACATGGAGCGGCTAAAATCTTTATCCAAGAAGACATACCTGTAAGATTCTAAAGTTGCTCCGTTATGGAAAGAGTTATCTTCTGCATTGTGAACAACCGGGATAAATTTAACTTTATTATTAATAACAGACTGAGAGCTGCTTAAAGACTGCGCCAAAAGATTTATCATGGGAAGAACGCATAAAAGTATTACGACAAGACAAACCAGCGTTACTACAATGTCTCCAATTTTTGCTTCTCTTGCTTTAATAGTCATATTTACCCCCTACCAAATTCCCCGTTCGCCAAGTCTTCTTGCTATTGAGTTAGCAGCCACAAGGAAGATAACACAAATTATAGACTGGAAAAGTCCTATTGCCGCAGTTAAAGAGAACTGGAATGATTGAATACCAACACGATACACCAGCGTTGAAAGTACATCCGCCACATCTCTTACAATGGGGTTTGCCATTGTAAACGGACGGTCAAGCTCAATGCCTAAGATTCGGCCAATGTTCATAATAAGCAAAATTACAATTGTAGGGCGAATTCCCGGCAGGGTAACATTCCAAAGTTTGCGCAAACGGCCTGCACCGTCAACTTCCGCCGCTTCATACAATTCCGGGTTAATGCCGGTAATTGCGGCAAGGTAAATAATAGTACCCCAGCCCATTTCTTTCCATACACCAAAAAGAATATAAGTTAAAACCCAATTCCCCTTATCCATAAGAAAATTGATTTTTTCCAAACCCAAGCTTTCTGCAAGGAAAATGTTGACAACGCCGGTTTCAGTTGCCAAAAGCCGGGTTGCAATACCGGACACAATAATCCACGATAAAAAGTGAGGAAGATAAATAATAGTCTGCGTTAATTTTTTAAAATTCTTAAAGATCAATTCGTTTAACAAAAGAGCAAGAATGATTGGAGCGGGAAAGCCCATTAAAAGGTCAAGGAAATTCAACCATAAGGTGTTACGGATTGCCCTCCAAAAATCCCTGGACTGAAAAGCAGTTTTAAACCAATAAAAGCCAACCCAGTGACTGCAGTTTTGTCTATGACCATAAACCTCACAACAAATAGTACGGCCGCACGCTATAGTATGCCCCTCACTTCTTGATAATCCGGCGCTTTGGATTCGCGATGTTAGTTCCGATATATCCGGATCTTCTTCTAGCTCTATTATTTCAGTTATATCAGGTAAAACTTCTTCAGGTTCTGCTTCCTCTTCTGTTTTGCTTGGGGCTGCATCTAATAAAAAGCTTAAAAGATCTCCGCCTGCCGAAGTAGAGGCGGTTCCAACAGCGGCTGATTGATTAATTTCAAGTTCATGACAATACTTTTCTTCACTGACAGCCCAAACCCCCTGAAAAATATTATAATTTTTAAAGGCAATGACAATATTTGTCATGGGGACATATCTAAATATAACAAAAAAAGCAACCGGAAGCAAAAGCATAAGGTAAAGCATCCAAGATCGTTTTATATAACTGGAATCCTTCATTAAGATATGATATATTTAATGTTAGTATTTTGTCAAGGTAGGTATAAACATGAATAAGATCGATTTTCCGGCGGACTTCCTCTGGGGGACAGCCACAGCCAGTTATCAGGTAGAGGGAGCCGCTTATGAAGGCGGCAGAGGTGAGTGTATTTGGGATTCTTTTTCCCGTAAACCCGGTGCGGTTTATGCAGGTGAAAACGGAGCAGTTGCCTGCGACCAATATCATCGATACACAGAAGATGCCGGTTTAATGGCGGAATTGGGCTTTAAAAGCTACCGTTTTTCCATTGCATGGCCAAGAATTTTCCCTAACGGGACAGGCGCAGTAAATAAAGAGGGTATAAACTATTACCGCAATCTTTGTCAGGAACTGAAAAAACAGGGCATTCACACCTGCGCCACCCTTTATCATTGGGATCTTCCTCAAACTTTGGAAGATGCCGGCGGTTGGCCAAACAGGTCAATTGTTGACGCTTTTAGGGAATATGTCAAAGTGTGTTATAAAGAGTTTGGTGACTTAGTTGATATGTGGATAACGATAAACGAACCTTTCTGTGTTGCGTATCTTGGTCATTTGTATGGCGTACATGCGCCGGGGGTTAAAGATCAAGAGAAAGCTCTTGCCGCAGTTCATCATGTAAATATGGCGCATGGTGTTGCAGTACAGGAACATAAAGCCGCAGGGTTAAAAACGCCAATCGGCATAACATGGAATCCAAGCACCCCGCGCCCGGCAACCAAAAATGAAGCGGACAAAAAAGCCGCACTTATAGCCAGAGCGTTTAATACTGAGGTTTTTATTTTCCCCTGTCTGGGCAAGGGTTACCCGGAGCTTGTTACAAAAGAGCTGGGCTTAAAGTTTCCTGTAAAAGACGGAGATATGGAGCTAATTGCCCAACGCATCGATTTTATTGGTGTTAATTATTACAGTGAAAATCCTGTATTTGCAGATGAAAGTTCTCCGTATAAATTTTCATTTAAGCCCTTTTGGCAAGAAGAAACAGCGATGGGCTGGCCATACACTCCCGCCGGTCTTAAACGGCAGCTTAAATGGATAGCAGAAATATCAAACGGGCTGCCCATTTACATTACAGAAAACGGCTGTGCCTGTGAAGACATTGTAACCGGTGACAGAGTTCACGATCCGCAAAGGGTTAAGTACCTTCAACAACATCTGGCTATTTGTGCGGATGTAATAAAAGAGGGAGTACCGCTTAAAGGCTACTTTGTATGGTCACTCTTAGATAATTTTGAATGGGCTTTTGGCTACACAAAACGGTTTGGCATTATCCATGTTGATTTTAAAACCATGAAGCGCACAATCAAAGATTCAGGCTATTTTTTACGAGATGTCATAGCGGGCTACGGGGAATGGTGAATTCGGACTATTTAAGCACTAAGGTAAAGGAACTTTTTGGTCTTGACTATCTCTTTCCGTATCAAAGATTGGTAATTACAAATATTCTTGAAGCATCAGCTTCACAAGCGGAAAGCCGTGACAACGAAGATGACCGCAATACACTGGGCAGACAAGTTGTTATTCTGCCAACCGGTGCGGGAAAGTCTCTTTGCTTTCAATTACCCGCCATGTTGTTGGAAGGGGTTACCCTTGTAATTTACCCTATTCTGTCTTTAATGGCAGACCAAGAACGCCGTCTGCATGAGAAAGGCTTTAACCCCGTAATTCTAAGGGGAGAACAAAGCAAAGAAGACCGCTCTTTAATTTGGGATTCACTTAAAAGCGGGCGGTCTAAATTTATAATTGCCAACCCAGAAGTACTTTTAACGCCGCAAGTGAAAACGGAATTAAAAAGCATCGATATTAAACATATTGTAATTGATGAAGCGCACTGCGTAAGTGAATGGGGTGAAAGTTTCCGCCCAAGTTATTTGGAAATAGGCTCAATTATAAATGACCTGTCTCCTCCGCTTGTAACCGCTTTTACTGCCACGGCTTCCGCTCCTGTATTGGAAAAAATTAAGCGCTACATTTTTAATGATACAGACACTCACCAAATAGTGGGAAACCCTGACAGGCCAAATATCAGCTATGCCGCAAAACAGGTTATAAACCGCAATTTGGCAGTGAGGGATTTGTTAATTCAAAACGCACGCCCCGCAATTGTTTTCTGCTCTTCCCGACCGGGCACGGAAGAACTTGCTCATTATCTTAGAAATGAACTTGACAATGAGATTCGATTTTATCATGCGGGGCTTAGCAGAGAAGAAAAAACCGCAGTGGAAAAATGGTTTTTTAGTAATCCGGAAGGGGTTCTTTGTGCAACCTGCGCTTATGGAATGGGAGTTGATAAAGCGGATATTCGTACGGTTATTCACAGAGACTGCGCACCAACGGCAGAGGCATACTTGCAAGAAGCGGGCAGAGCCGGTAGAGACGGGGGGCAGTCAAGGGCAATATTGTTATGGGGGCCGGAAGATAAAATGGCATTAGAAAGATGCAAAACAGATGAAAACCGCAGCCGTCTTTTAGCTTTATTGGATTACGCAAAAGACATTACCCATTGCCGCAGACATTCACTTCTTAAAATGTTAAATTACGAGGCGAGCGGCGAAACATGGGAAAGCCCTGAAACCCAATGCTGCGATGTCTGCGATGGAGAAGCAACTGACAAGCTGCGGGAAGAAACCACGGTTTTAAATTTTATCCGTAAAAATAAAAAACGATACACCGCAAGCCAAGCTGCCAAAGCAATGTCAAAAATCAACACAATCCAATGGTCAGAAAACGAAGCAAAGGAAGTACTGAATTATTTATTAGACCAAGGGAAACTGAAAAAACTTAAGAGTTTCCCCTGGAAAAATAAGATTACTCTTTAACACCGCCAAGCTGTACGCCTGCTATGATATATTTAGACAAGGCAAAATATATTACGAATATTGGCAATACAGAAAGAGCCAGAGCCAAATATATAGAGCCAAATTCGGTTCTATAAATATCGCCGCGGAGCAAGCTTACCATGATGGGCATGGTGGCGAGTCTGCTGTCGGTAAGTAATATCAAAGGTAAGAAAAAGTTGTTCCAACTTCCTACAAACACAAATATAGCCTGTGTTGCAATGGCAGGCTTCATTATTGGCAGAATAATAAAATTAAATGTATTTAATTCACCAGACCCGTCTATTCTAGCAGAAGAAACAATATCCAGAGAAAGAGTTGCCATTAAATACTGCCGCATATAGAAAACCACCGCAGGAGATGCTATTGCCGGAAGAATAAGAGGCAAAAAGTTATTTGTTAAACCAAGTTTGAGCATAAACTGGAAAAACCCAATACTTACAACCTGTGCGGGAATCATCAATATAATAAGTATAAAAGTAAAAAACGGCTGGCGAAGCCTCCAGTTGTACGCAACAAGACCATAAGCGGTAAGTGCAGAAAAGTAAGTTGCACATATTGTTGCACAAACAGAGATGATCATAGAATTTAAAAACCCAACAAACGGGTTAAATGTTTTTCCGGTAAGTATTTTAAAGTTGTCCAAAAGGTGAATCGACGGAATAAGAGATATACTTTCTTGTTGTATTTCCGGAGTACTGCGGGTAGCATTAACAAACATAACTAAAAAGGGGAAAATACTCATAGCACCAAGAATGATGCATAAGGAGTATACCATTACTTTAAAAATTAAAGAGCCGCTATTTTGATTTGCCATGATCCTTACCTCCGAATTTTTTTAATTTGATTAGGATTCTTTTCCCGCAAGAGGAAAAATACAATTGCAGAAAGAATAGCTATAATAACAAATAGGATCATACTTGCAGCGGCAGCACGGTTGTACATATAGCTGCCCGCAAAAGCCTGGTTATAGATAAACAAACTTACAGTGCTTGTAGCATTGTCCGGTCTGCCATCATTAAAAAGTCTGGGAATATCAAACATATTAAGACCGCCAACCATGCTTGTAATTAAAACATAAATTATAATTGAACGCAAATTTGGCAGTGTTATTAAAAAGAATTGCTGAACACCGTTAGCACCGTCAATTTCCGATGCTTCGTACATTTCCGGATTTAAGCCTAAGACGCCGGAAATTAAAATTAACATGGTATAACCATACCACATCCAAAACTGAATAAAAGCAACAATAAGCTGAGAAGCATTTTTACTTAAAGTAAATTCAAACGGTTCTTTCAAAAAATTAATTGCCACTAAAAAATCGTTAATTGGACCTTTAGGGTACATAAATAACACATTAAATAAAATTGCTATAGTTGCTGCCGTAATAATATTTGGCATATAAAATAAAACTTTAAAGAGACCCTTTCCTTTAATTTCATGCTGACGGTTTGTAAACCACGCTGTTAAAAGAAGGGCTAGCACCACCTGAGGAACAAAGTTCATAAACCATATTTTAAATGTATTTACCATAGAGACTTGAAAGGTATTATTTTTTAATACTAAACCAAAATTTTCAAATGGATTTTCTAAAAATTTCCATCCTGAAGGAATAGCTCCTTTTAAATCTGTAAAACCTATGGTTGCAGTATATACAAGCGGGTAAAGAAGAAAAAGAAGAAATGCAACAACAAATGGAATTGAAAATAAATAACCATATATAGCATAACTATCATTTTTTTTATAACTCATAACCCACCTTCATAATTAAAAAAAATAAGGGGCAGCAAAAATGCCGCCCCTGATTAACTATACAGTATTAAAGTTCGATATCAAGAATGTCTGCTACATTCTGTTTCCAATCTGCAATAGCCTGATCACGAGTTTTGGAACCGTTAATGTATAACTGAACCTGATCGTTAAAGAGCTGGCTGATTGTTTCATCAAATGGTGAGAAGAAGTCACCTTTTGTGTTTGCGCCGGCAGGAATAAATACATCGTACATATTCTGTCCGCCAAGAATGGCAAGAGTACCATCAGATCTGGACATTACAACACCGGAAGCAACAGCGTCTTTAGCAAAGTTACCGTCAGTAAAATCTTTAGCTTTGTCGGCAAATCTTTCGCTGCCTTCAAACAAGTTTCCGTTAGCAAATAAATACTGGAATCCGGTATTGGATGCATCAAGAGTGAGCCACTCTATAACTTGTTTAACACCGTCTCTGACATTTTCATTACCTTTATTATTAGCAAGAACCCATGTTCCGCCCCAAGAGAAGGGTACGGGAGGATTAGCAATTGCCCAATCGCCAAAAGTATCGCGGACATTGTTAACCATTACATAGTTAATAAGCCATGCCGGACCTAAGAAACCAAATACAGGTCTTGCACCGGTTCCAGCCATGTCAGCAAACCAGCCATCTGACCATGCGCCGGTTCTGTTTGTGTATTCATTGTCATACAATGATTTTGCTACATCTAAGAAAGCTTCGCGAGCAGGATCAAGGTAGAGTTTACCGTTTACTACATAAGATTGTGTAGCGGTATTTCTCATTGCCTGCCAAATGTCGCCTTCGCCGGAAGCAATGGAATAACCTTTTGCTTTAAGCTGTGCAGCTGCTGCAAGGTATTTATCCCAGCCCGGTCCTACGATATTGCCAATTCTAGCAGGATCGTCTGTTCCAAAAACATCTCTAGCAATTGAACGGCGATAAATAAGGCCGCTGCCGGTGTTTTGGAATCCAAGACCAACAACCTGATTGTCAGAAGGTCTTGTACCGAGTTCATAGATATAAGTAGCTATCTGAGACGCTCTTAACTGATTGTCGATATCAATACCTAAATCTTTGTACGGTAGTGCAAAGCTAGAAACTTCGCCTTGTGTGTATTTTAACACGAAAGCAGCTTCTGCTGTAAAAATATCGGGAGCTCTTCTGCCGCCGCCGACAAGCGCCTGATCTAACGCAGGCTGGTATGCACCTTCTGTAGTTGCAATAATAGTAATGTTGAAGTCATAGGGGAATTCCGGGTTCATTTCTTTGAACCTTAATAATGCATTAGGAATTTCGTCAGTAAAGCTCCATACATTAATTACATTTTTTCCACCATCTCCACAACTACTAAAACCAATAAGAACAAACACTGCAAGTAACACTAAAAGTAATTTTTTCATCTTTCTTTCCTCCTAAAGATAAATATTAGATCTATGTTAACTCATTATAAAAATATAGTCAATACCTTTTTGAAAAAAATTAATATTCTTAATATACCACATTTTACTAAAATATAAGCCATTTAATTGGAAATTTCTTCAAATTCAGCCAAAATTTGAGCCTTAAAGTCGTCAATAGCCTGTTGTTTGGTCTTTTCGCCTTTAACAAACGCATTGATAGCTTCTATATATACAGCTTGAATTTCCATATCACGGCTTTGTGCCAGTCTGCCGTTAACGATTTTTGCCATTTCAGAAAATTGAGCATAATGATCTTGTCCGCCAAGAAATGAATCATCAGTTGCTTCAATTTCTTCAGTTTCTTCGGTTGCTTCAACGACCTCTTCATATGTTATGAGCCATTCTATCATATTCTTTACAGCCTGAGGATTTTTTGTTCCTTTCCATGCGGCAATCCAAGAACCGCCTCTATACCAACCGGCAGGACCTTGAATCATAGCCCAATCACCTTTAGTGTCATCGGCTCTTTCCATAAGTATATTTTCAAAATCTTTCATAGTCAAAAAATAAGCAAACACTTCTACAGGTCTTCCGTTTTCATCTTTGAGTTCACCTTTCATTCCTGCATACCAACCCGCTGTATACGGATCAACTCTGCCTTCCCATCGATTCTCATACATTTCTTTTGCTAAATTAAAATAATAATCTAATAAAGGATCGATATTGATCCTGTCGTTTACAATCCAAGGATTTTGCCTTGCGCTAAAAAGCGGAGTTAGCAAATCTTTATACGATGCAACAGCGGCACAAGTTCCGTTAGAACGAGTTTTAATCAATCTTGCAGAATTTAATAATCTGCCAAAATCTGCAAAATAAGTTTGAATAATCTGCGGGTTGTCAGTGCCAAGATATTTTTTGGCAAGACTGCGCCGATAAAACATTGCACCGGGATTTGACTGCCACGACATTGCATACACCTTGCCTTCATGAGTTCCAACTTGTACAGGGTATGCAATAAGTTTATCTTTATTTTTTTCATAAATGTCAGTAAGATCCAAAAGAAGTCCGGATTCAACATATTTACGGACAAAAGTAGAATCCAAAGCAAAAGCATCCGGCGCACCGCGGTCTTTTTCCAAAACAGGATCTAATCTTTTTTGAAATTGATCAACAGGAGTTATAGAATAATCTACTCTGACATTAGGAAATTCCACCGTATAAGCATCTATCATTTTTGCTAACTCATCATTAAATGACCAAACTGTCAATCTGGTGTATTTTTGACAACCGCTAAAAACCAACAATAATACTGCACTAATTAAAAAATATTTTTTCATGTTATACCTCAACATTGATATTAGCCGACACCGGAGCAGGTGCGCCTTTTTCTACCGACAACGGCGATGCAAGCGGAACAGGAGCGGCATCTGCGGCAATTACCTTGTATACACCCGGCACCAAAACAGATTCCCCCTGATCATTAACAGTTTCAAAAGCTGCCGCTTCAAGTTCAAACTCTACGGTTTTAGTTTTACCTGCGGCAATACTGACTCTCTTAAAACCTCTTAATGAAGCGATAGGATCGTTTTCATTCCGTGCTTCTTTTGAAACATAAATCTGCACAACTTCATCAGCATCGATCCTGCCGATATTGGAAATTGTAACAGCTGCTTTTATTTTGCCTCCGGTTGAAATTGCATCTGCAGACAACCGAATCGAATCAAATTTAAAAGTTGTATAAGAGAGTCCAAAGCCAAATGGGT
>Ga0099364_10006740_pt1 | contig 16641 bp, 14 predicted proteins | sample TergutTh196P3_FD_73070 | JGI IMG/M metagenome (GOLD analysis project Ga0099364, IMG submission 73070) | Microcerotermes parvus P3 segment gut microbial communities from Pointe-Noire, Republic of the Congo - Th196 P3 | ecosystem: Host-associated > Arthropoda: Insects > Digestive system > Gut ... | reverse complement strand
CCTGAAAGCATATTCCAACCTTTAAAAAAAATAAAAAAATTCAATCATGAAAAAATTATTATTATTATTTAGTTTGTCCGTACTGTTTTGCAGCATCCATGTTTCTGCAAAAGAACCTATTAAAGTGTTGATTGTTACCGGACAAGATGTGCCGCACAACTGGGAAACGAGCAGCATGATTTTGCAAAAGTACCTGAACGAAAGCGGACTGTTTTTTGCCGATATAGCGCTATCGCCAAAGAAAGGCGAAGACATGTCGTCATTCCGACCCCAATTTTCGGCTTATAAAGCTGTTATATTGAATTATGTGGGTGATCCATGGTGCGAAGATATGAAATCAGCCTTTGTTGAATACGTAAAAACGGGCGGTGGAGTGGTCGTTTTTCATTCAGGTAACAATACTTTTTCAGACTGGGAAGCATATAACGAAATCATCGGTCTGGGCGGATGGGACAACCGTACTGAAAAGGATGGCCCTTATGTATACTATAAAGATGGGAAAATTGTACGCGACTACTCGCCAGGACCAGGCGGGAGTCATGGCCGTCAGCACGAATTCACAGTAACCCTGCGTAACAAAAAACACCCCATTACAAAGGGTTTACCTGAATCGTGGGTGCACGCCAAGGATGAACTGTACGACCGGTTACGAGGGCCTGCCCTCAATTTGACCGTTCTGGCAACAGCATTCTCGGACCCGTCAACAGGCGGTTCGGGTCGAGACGAACCGGTATTGATGACAATTAAATGGGGCAAAGGACGAATTTTTCACACGGTGCTTGGACATGTAGGCAACGAAGAAACACATCCCGCCGTAGAATGTAACGACTTCATTGTTACCTTCCTGCGCGGAACGGAATGGGCGGCAACCGGCAAAGTGACCCAAAAAGTACCGGCTGATTTTCCCCGATAGTTAGATAACTACAAAGGCGACCACCCGTTTTACCTGAACCTGTCCTTCACTGCAGCCCATGAGATAGACCCCAAACCCAACGTGCCGACGCATTACCTGATCCAGGAACGATACAAAGAATTATATCAGGGTTCGGCACAGCCTGCTGTCCGTCGAACTTAGCGCGCTCATCCCGCAGGTGTCAGGGATGATGTATGCGCATAACGACGACGAGATTATTGCTCGTTTTATGTCGGCAGGCAGGCGACAAGGTGACGCTTCGCCTCCCGATGCCCCTGCAATTCACACAAGCTATCGAAAAGGTCGAAGCCGACCTCAACCGTATGCGCCTTACCCGCGGCCCGTTGGTTTACTGCGCCGAAGAGGCCGATAATCAGTTCCCCATATTGCAGGCTTAAATGGACTCAAAAAAGATTTTATTTGATAATATATATTTTTTCTCTATCTTTGCGCAACTTTTATTAATTGTATTCTCGTATGAAAAACAATCAATCACGCAGAAAATTTATTACTACCGCCGTTTCGGGTACTGTGGCGGCAGTTATGGCCCCTTCAATATTGGGCGCAGAGAAGGAAGAGATGAACCTGACCGTCATCCCTAAAGAGGCTTTTGGAGCAAACGACCGTATCCGCGTCGCCGTCTTAGGCATCAATGGCCGTGGAAATAATCACATTGATGATGTGATGAAACAGGAGAATGTCGTCGTCGCTACCTTATGCGACCCCGATATGGAGCTTTTAAACGCTAAGGCTAAATCGTTTGAAGGTAAGTACAAACAGAAAGTCGCTATTCAGCAGGATTTTCGCAAGGTGTACGACGATAAGAATATCGATGCGGTCACCCTGGCGACGCCTAACCATTGGCATGCCCTACACGCAATCTATGCCTGTCAGGCCGGTAAGGATGTCTATGTGGAAAAACCTGCCACACACAATGTTGCTGAAGGAAGGAAACTCATTGAAGCCGCCTACAAATACAACCGCATCGTACAGCACGGGGTGCAGCTTCGCAGTTCTACAGCTATCAGGGAGGCTATTCAACATCTACGCGACGGGCTGATAGGACGTGTGTATATGGCGCGCGGATTAGTGTATCGCTGGCGTCCCGATATCGGGGATAAAGGTATTTCCAAAGTGCCGGAAGGGTTGGACTATGATTTGTGGTGCGGCCCAGCGCCTATGGTTCCCTTCACCCGTAACTTAGTGCATTACAACTGGCACTGGCATTGGAACTATGGCAACGGCGACGTAGGTAATCAGGGTATTCACGAAACAGACCTCTGTATGTGGGGCTTGGATGTAGGGTTGCCCGAACGCATCACCTCCATGGGAGGAAAATTCCTGTGGGACGACTGCAAAGAAGTGCCCGAGGTGCAAACTTCCATCTACCATTACCCGAAAGAGAAGAAAATTATTCAGTTTGAAGTACGCAACTGGTGTACTAACTTAGAAGATGGCGCCGGTGTAGGCAATCTTTTCTACGGCGATAAGGGTTATATGGTCATCAATGGATACGATACATACAATACCTATCTTGGCGAGAAACGCGAAAAAGGCCCCAGCGGCAGAGCCGGCGGCGACCACTTCAAAAACTGGTTCGAGGCTATTCGCGCACGCGACATGACCCTCCAGCATGGACCAGTGGAAACAGGACACCTATCATCGGCATTGGCGCATCTCGGTAACATATCGTACCGCTTAGGTTGTCAATTGGATTTTGACCCGGTATCCGAGCGTTTTATCGGCAACGAGGATGCTAACAACATGCTTTCACGTAATTACCGAGCTCCCTTCCTGATGCCTGATAAAATTTAAAGGGAAATATTTTTCGGATGAAACAAACATGTAATCCCTTACACCCAAGCAATGATGAAAAAGATTTCATTGTTCATTGTTCATTTTTAATTTTTTCTTATGAAAAATTTTTATAAAATATTCATTTTAAGTACGGCATTATTGTTTTTTGCCACTTGTGGAAATGCGCAAAAAGGAATTATCCTGCTGTCTGACGAAGCAGGACGGAAGGTCGATGTCCTGTTTGACGGGAAACTGTTTACGTCCTACATTTACCCTACCGACTTGGATAAACCGGTATTATATCCGATTTACACAGCCAAGGGAACAGTAATTACTCGCGGATTTCCACGTGACCCGCGCCCATTTGAACAGGTAGACCATCCGCATCATGTTGGCGCCTGGTTTAATTTCGGCGATGTGAATGGCCTCGATTTTTGGAACAACTCGTACGCTATTCCTGCTAACAAAAAACCGGAATACGGTTCTATTCGTCATCGTAAAATTGTCAGCGCCCAAAACGGCGCCAAAGAGGGTATCCTGATAGTAGAAGCCGACTGGGTGAATTATACCGAAAAAGTCTTGCTGAAAGAAGAGACTAAATTTGTATTTAGCGGCGAAGGCGATATGCGCATCATTGAACGCACAACTAAACTGACAGCCCAACAGGAACAGGTGACTTTTACAGACAATAAGGAAGGAATGATTGCCATCCGTATGGATCGCGCTTTTGAAGAACCTTCGAATCAACCTGCACTGTACACCGATTCGAAAGGTAATGTCACAGAAGTGAAAGTCGTAAACAACGAAGGCGTGAATGGCGTCTACCGTAACAGTGAAGGACTTGAAAAAGGAGCGGTTTGGGGTAAACCCACAAAATGGGTATGTCTGTCAGCCGAAAAGGAAGGTGAAAAGATTTCTGTGGCTATCATCGACCACAAAAACAACCCTGGTTATCCTGCACACTCGCACGCAAGGGGCTACGGACTGTTTTCAACCAACAACATGGGCAGCCAGGTGTTCGACCAGAATAGCCCCCTTTTCAAGCTGACACTCAACCCCGGACAGTCGACCATGTTCAGACATCTGATCATCGTAAAAACCGGCGATTTCGCCACCGACGAAGATATGAATAAACTTTTCAACGATTTTAATGAGTAGTTTTCAGTTTTCAGTTATCAGTTTTCAGTTATCAGTTTTCAGTTTTCAGTCCTTTGAACAGGATAGCGTGATGTATTCAATTATTCAATTATTCAGTTATTTATTCAATTATTCATGAAAAGACGAGATTTTTTAAGAACCTCACTTATTGGAGGAGTAGGATACAGTTTCATTCGTCCGGCCAATCTTTTTGCTTCGCCGGCAATCCATCATCCATCGACATCGAATGAAATGCTGTCAAAAGTAGCGCTTACAACAGGCGATCACAGAGCCGACTTGGTTTTTCGGGCATTGCAGCCGTTTGCAGAGCAAATCAAAAAAGGGATAGGTAGCCGCAGGGTTATCCTGAAGCCAAATAATGTACTCATCGACAGGCAATTGGCAGCTACTCATGTAGATACTTTAGAAGGTATACTCGAATTTTTAAAATCTATAGGCGTCACACAAAACATTGTGATAGCCGAATCATCTGCTAATGGGCCGACTTTGGACGGATTCAGCAACTATAAATATACCGATCTTACCTCAAAGTATCCTGTAACCTTGATCGATTTAGACAGCCAGCCCGTTGAAAAGCTATATGTAGCCGATGAAAGAGATTTCAAACCCCATGCGGTACGATTTTCTTCTATGATGTTGGATAAAAATTCATATATCGTATCGGTAGCGCGGATGAAAACGCACGACCGGATTACCGCTACTTTATCATTGAAAAATATTGTGTTAGGCGCACCGGTCAAAGACCTCGGCTACGGATGGGGAGCGTCTGTACGCAAACCGGGAACAGTATGTGATAAACCGATTGTTCATGGCAGCGGATTTAAAGCTATCAACTACAACCTTTTCGTGTTGTCGCAGATATTGCATCCCGATTTGGCTGTCATCGATGGATTTGAAGGCATGGAAGGAAACGGACCTAACGACGGGACGCCTGTTGACCATCGTATTTGCGTGGCCGGAATTGACTGGCTTGCGACCGACCGGATAGGCGTTGAATTGATGGGAGTGGATTATACGAAAGTAGCTTATCTAAATTATTGCGCCCAAGCAGGATATGGCGTGGACGATCTGGATAAGATAGAAATTGTTGGCGAACCGTTATCCAAACACATCAGGAAATACAAGTTGAACGACAACTACGAAAAGCAGATTATTTCATAAATCATTTATTTCAAAATCCCTAATTCCTTTAAACTCTCAATTTTATCTTTTCCCAGCTTTCCGTCGACGTATAGCTTTACGCTTTTTTGTCTCCATTCCTGTAACGATTTCCGTTCTCCTTTTTTCCATAGATCCAAATTTCTGCTCCAACTTCCTTTTGGGCCTATTTTTGCTCTGGCTTCGAAAGGAAAATTTATCTCCATCAACTTCTCACGCTTTTCCAGAGGCAGTTCATCAGCCTTATATTGTTTTCTATTCAGTGATATCCAGGTATGGATTCTTTTGCTTCTGTCGCCATTTTTATACGATTCGAAATTTCTATCCCACGCATCGCTTCGTTTAGGTTTTGGCAAGGCTTCCTTTGGCGCTTGTGGCGTTTCAACAAGTTCCTTGCTTAATTCCCGTTCTTCTTCCGGTGTCAGCTCGTCGGGTAAAGATATAAATGCCGTTTCTGGTTGAATAACTTCTGGTTGAATAACTTCGGATATTCCTTCCTTAGGAACTTCGAAATACTTTTTCAGAAATTCATTTTCCAAATTTTCCCATTTGTTACCGTCTTTGCCTATCTCATCCGCTTTATCAGCGTCTAACTCAAACTCAAATTGAGTGATTGAGAATCTGCAATTCTTTTTCACCATTCTATCCACGCTCAATCGATACCCCGGGATGATAGAATTTTCCATTATCGCGGTCACAGTACCGTAAAACCACCAGTCGCCGCTGCCATACTTTACTTTATCTCCTACCTGAAATTTCATGTTTTTTTAAATTAAAATATTGTCATTAAAGATTTTAAAAATAATCGCGCAAAGTTACGTACTTTATATTATATATCCAAATTTTTGAGTACATTGTACATTATACATTTCAAGTTGTCATTTTTTCGTCATTGCGATGCACGAAGCAATCCAGAGAATAAGTTCTGTAAATCATTTTGTTATGGTTTAGTACGAATAATTCAAGTTAGAAAAATTTGTGATATGAAAAAAATATTTGTGATTTAGCGGTCTGAAATTTTATGTATGAAATATGAAAACAGATGTGATAGATAAAAAAGTTGAGGAGTTTAGCGATGCAATGCGAAACATAGAAGACATAAAGGCGAGTTATCCGGACGAATAAAAAAATTTTCATCGTCTTTTGGAATTATTAAAAAATCTTTTGTATCTTTGTCGCTTAAACCAAAAATCGATTTTTGAAATGAGAAACTTTTTTCTTTTAATGATTATTGTAGGGGCATTAGGTTGCCCGACAGGTATGCAGGCCCAGCGAAGAAATGCCTTGCAAAAAGATACGATCCATGTGGTAGGGCATGCCCATATGGATATGAACTGGCTATGGACTTATTCGGAGACGATGAAGATGTGTAACGATAACCTGCGTCAAGCCGCAGCGTTTATGGATGAATTCCCTGATTATAAGATGCTTCAGAGCCAGGCGTCTGTCTTCCGGTTTGTTGAAATGGTTGACCCGCCGCTGTTTGAATTAGTGAAGAAGCTTGTACGGGAAGGCCGCTTGGAATTAGCCGGCGGTATGTGGACGGAAGGCGACACAAATCTTTCGTCGGGAGAGGCGATAAGCCGGTCTTTCCTGCTGGGGCAAAGTTATTTCCAACAACATTTTGGAAAAATGGCGCGCGTGGGTTGGTTGCCGGATAATTTCGGACATATTTCGCAGTTGCCGCAGTTATTGAAACAAGCCGGTTGTGATTATTTTTATTTTCACCGTTGCAAACCCTTTAAGGGTACTTTCTGGTGGACGGGTACTGACGGTTCGACCGTGTTGTGTTATGCCAACGATACCTATAACGGTAGTATCAGGCAGGAGTTGAAAGATGAATTGCAGAAAATTACGCCGGATAAAAACCGGTTGTTGCATATAACAGGCGTTGGCGACCATGGGGGCGGCCCGTCACGAAGGGAAATAGAATTGGTTCATCAGTTGGATAAAACACCGGGATACCCGGCTGTCAGATTTACAACAGTAGGAGAGTTTTTTGACAAGGCTTCTAAGGAGATGAATGGCAGGCCGACGCATCACGGCGAGATGCAGTACATTTTCGAAGGATGTTATACCACAGTGGCCGATATCAAAGAAGGAAACCGGAACAGTGAAAATTCCCTCTTCAGGAGTGAATTTTTTAATACACTTCGCTGGCTTCAGGGGGATACATATCCTGCCGATGAATTAAGGAGTTTATGGACAACGCTGACATTTAACCAGTTTCATGACATCCTGCCGGGTTCGGCTATTTTTGAAGCCAACAAAGAGGCCATAGCACGCTATATGGAAGTACAACGTATCTCGAAAGAGTTGGGCGATTTTGCGTTCCGGAAAATGGCTGACGAAGTGTCGTTTAAAACCGATATGGGACAACCGGTTGTCGCTTATAATCTTCAACCTGTTGCACTGAAAACGCTTGTTGAGGCCGAAGTTTATTCACATGTATCGCCTGCCACGATAAGACCGGTTAGCTGGGGCAATTATTATGGCTCAAAAAATATTACGCCAGTAGATAAAGGGCAGGGAAACGTGCCGACAGTATTAGTACGCGACGGTTCGGGCAAATCCTATCCGGCGCAAATAGTCTGGGCGAAAGTGACGCCGCCCGGCGTAACCTCGAAGATACAGTTTGTCGTCGATGATTTTCCGGCAGGCGGATATAAAACGTTTTATGTCGATACCGAAAAACCCGGAACATATAACGACCCCATTCCATTCAAAGACAATACTTTTGAAACGGATTTTTTCAAGATTAAAGTGGACATGTCGACAGGCGCAATCGTAAGCCTTGTGGATAAGCGCACACAGAAGGAATTTGTACGGGAAGGCGGCAGACTGAATGCGCTACGTATCACAATGGAAGACCGGAGAGGCGGAATGAAATCGTGGGTAATAAACCGGACTGTCAATGAATTTAATGTGACGGATATCCGAAGTGTCAAATTAGTAGAAAACGGTCCCGTAAGGGCTTGTGTTGAAACCGAAAAGGTGTGGGGGAAATCAAAGTTTATTGAACGGTTGTATATCTACCGCTCTTATCCACGCATCGATTATGATATGGAAGTACACTGGTTGGAGACGGGTACGAGGACAGAAGATTCGCCCATGCTGCGGGCTGTTTTTCCGTTAGCCTTGCAAGACGCGAGTTTTTATAGACAGGTACCCTTTGATATTATCGAAAGTCCGGCAGATGGTAAGATCGGCGGTCAACCGCTCCCTGCTTACATAAGTGTACGCAACGATTACGGAAATACGACCGAAGCACGGGACGGTCAGGAAGTACCCGCACAAAAATGGGTGGATGTGAATGACGGACAAACAGGTATCGCCTTGCTGAACAAGACGAAATATGGTCATTCTTATCATCGCGGAGACTTGAAAATCACCCTTATGCGCTCGGCTGGCGAACCAGACCTCTATCCGAACTTAGGGAAATTTAATATCAGTTACGCCTTGTACCCCCATGCCGGAGAATGGAAAAGTATGGTATGGCAAGAGGGTGAAAACTTTAACATCCCCGTAGTAGCGAATGAACCGCCTTCGCTTGCATTGGCGAAAAATCACGCCACACGTCCTGAAGAAGCGTCGTTCCTGACAGTTGCACCGGCCAATGTATCGTTGAGCGGAATGAAGCAGTCGGAAGTAGGAGAGGAACTGATTATCCGACTTGTCGAGATAGAAGGAAAAGAAACAACAGCAACAGTAGTGTTACCGATAACCGCCCAATCAGTCCGCAGACTAAGTATCCTCGAATTGCCGCTGAACGATGAAGCGCAACCGACAGTGAACGGAAAGAATCTTACCATCAAACTGAAACCAAACGAAATAGTCACGATAGGAATCAAGGTGAAAGGGTAAAAAGGTGAAAAAGGATTTCGTATGAATAAACATCAACTACTCCGGTATATAGGAGATTACAGCCAGCTATTCGGCATAAAGGAATATACCTTTACACAAGGAAAGGCTAAAGGCGTCAAAGCCTTAGAAATTAATAATGGCGCCGGATTAGAGTTTACTGTTCTTGCCGACAGGTGTCTCGATATCAGTCGGTTGGCTTTCAAAGGCATCAATTGTAGCTACCTGAGCAAGACGGGGATTGTGTCGCCTGCATATTATAATGGGGATGATGCTTCTTTTTTTCGTAATTTTTATGCAGGTTTTCTCACCACATGCGGTTTGCGAAATGTGGGCAATTCTAATCAAGACAACGGCGAATTGTTTGGTATTCATGGATGTATTGCCAACACCCCCGGTGAAGAGATTTGCGCATCTACCGACTTCGACGGTGATAATCCCGTGATGACTATTAGCGGAAAAATACGGGAAGCCCGTTTTTTTGGAGAAAACATGCTGTTGAAGAGAACGATCAGTTGCGCTTATGGTGAAAACAGGATCAAGATACATGACTGTGTCGAAAACAGGGGATTCAAACGCGAAAGATTGATGCTCCTCTATCACTTTAACTTAGGCTATCCGCTTTTGGATGAAGATGCTTTGTTACTATCGCCAGACAGGGAGGTAATTCCGCGCGATGCCGAAGCCATGAAAGGCTTACATGCTTATCAGCAGATGCAACAGCCTACTCCGGATTATGCAGAACAGGTGTTTTACCACGATCTGAAAACGGACGAAGCAGGGAATACCGCTGTGGCGTTAGTTAATCGCCGGTTAGACTTGGGAGTGGCTTTTCGTTTCAATAAAAAGCAGCTTTTCAATCTCGCTCAATGGAAACAAATGGGCGAAGGCGAGTATGTGTTAGGTATTGAACCTTGCAACTGCTATGTAGGCGGTCGCTTAGACCCTCGTAACCAGGACGTCATGCAATATTTGGAACCCGGTGAAAGCAAAGATTTCGATATTGAAGTGGAAATTCTTTCCGGTTCGCTTGACCTGAATTTATAACAGAATGATTTAGATTTTTATGATAGCTATAAATTTAATCATTGGATTATTTCATATCGGAGTAGGATTTTTAGTTAAATCTACTCCAGATTTAATTGCGGGCTACAATACAATGTCGAAAGAAAAAAAATCATAACTCATAATTATTTTACTATGAAAAGAAGTGAAATCAATCAGATTTTAAAAAATGCAAAAGCGTTCTTGGAAGAACGTAAATTCTTTTTACCGCCCTGGGCTTATTGGGGCGTATCCGACTGGAAAAAGAATAAGGACAGCGCCGCCGAGGTCATCAACAACATGCTTGGTTGGGATATTACAGACTTTGGGTCCGGCGATTTCTATCGGAGGGGTTTGTTCCTGTTTACCTTGCGTAACGGGAAATTTAACATCGACAAGAAGCCTTACGCCGAAAAGATTATGATTGTCGAAGAGAATCAGGAAACACCCATGCATTTCCACTGGGGGAAGATGGAAGACATCATCAACCGGGGCGGCGGGAACTTAGTAATTGAACTGTACAACTCTACCTCCGACGAATCGTTGGCCGATACACCTGTACGCCTGAAAACCGACGGCGTCGAACGAACCGTGCCGTCGGGAGGAAAGGTGGTACTGACACCGGGTGAAAGTATTAGCCTCGAACAGGGCGTGTACCACCGTTTTTACGGAGAGGAGGGTAAAGGGAAAGTATTGGTAGGCGAGGTCAGCATGGTCAACGATGACACATCAGATAACCGATTCCATGAGGTCATTGGTCGTTTCCCGACGATTGATGAAGACGAAGAACCCCTGCATTTATTAGTTTCTGACTATGTAAACTTTATAGGATAATGGATAATCATATATTCAAAATATCCGGTGCGGGATGCGCTTTGGTTGATTATCTGTACCAACCGGTCAGTTTTACCGGTGACATTTTCAACCGGTATGCGTCGCTTCGGCCCGGCGATGGCGGATTAGCGCCCGGCAAACTCGTTTTTAAGGATGAGTTTGAAAAATTCTCCGGCGAAGACTATCTTAAAGTACGGGAACAAATAACACAAGGCAAACCGCCGGTAACGCTAAACATCGGCGGCCCTTCGATTGTTTCATTGATTCATGCCGCACAAATGCTAACCGGTTCGCCTGCCGAAGTCTATTTCTACGGAAGTAAAGGTCGTGACGAAGGCGCAACCTTTATCGATGAGCGGTTACTGCGGACACCCTTAAAGACAGGGAAATACAAGGTTGTCGATCAATATACTCCATTTACCGATGTGTTGTCGGATCCGGATTATGACAATGGACATGGCGAACGTATCTTTATTAACAACATAGGGGCAGCCTGGGAGTTATATCCTGATGATTTGGACAACGCTTTTTTTGAAAGCGATATAGTCGTCTTTGGAGGAACGGCTTTGACGCCTCCCGTTCATCAATCGTTGTTGGAATTACTCCAAAGCGCTAAAAATAAAAAAGCGATTACTGTAGTCAATACGGTTTATGATTTCCTGAATGAAAAAGCGAATCCAACAGAAGCCTGGCCCTTGGGACGCTCAGTGGAGACATACGATTATATTGATATACTGATTACAGATAAGGAAGAAGCGCTTCGCCTCAGCAACCGGCATACGGTGGATGAAGCGATGTCTTTCTTCCAAAAAACAGACGTAGGAGCCGTTATTGTCACACATGGCGCCAATCCGGTAAATTATTTTTCCAGAGGTGGGATATTCAAACATGCAAGCGGCCAAAAATCTGTTTCGGAAAAGGTCAGAGACACGTTGACACGCCATCCGGAACGGGCAGGCGATACGACAGGATGCGGCGATAATTTCGCCGGCGGAGTCATCGCTTCCGTTGCGCGGCAACTAATGTCCCAGTCGGAACAACCTGTCGATATGGAGGAAGCCATCAACTTAGGCATCGTTTCCGGCGGTTATGCCTGCTTTTATCATGGTGGTACATTCTACGAAGACTACCCCGGGCAGAAAAAGGAATTGATGGAACCCTATCTATAAGAAGAAACCCATCTCTGTATGGAGGGAAGCCTCCATACGGAGATGGGTTTCTTTTCTTTTTTTAGATATGAAGAAAAAAATCGTTATTTTCGGAGCCGGAAAAATCGGACGTTCTTTTATCGGACAGTTATTTAGTCGCGCCGGTTATGAGATTGTGTTCGTCGATATGGATGCACGGCTTATTGGCGAGTTGAACCGTCAGCGGTCATACAAAGTATTGATTTGTGATACCAATCCGGAAACTATCATAGTGGAAAATGTCCGTGGCGTACAGGCCCGCGATACAGCGTCGGTGACGGAAGAAATCGCTGCCGCTGACATACTTGCTGTTTCTGTCGGGAAAAACGGATTGCCTCACTTAGTTCCCGTACTTTCGGAGGGTTTATTAAAAAGAGAACATGCATATCCGGGCCGGGCATTGGATATCATACTCGCTGAAAACATGCGTAATGCGGATGTTTTTTTTCACAATGAATTAGTTAGACGGCTGCCTGCCGCCTATCCCCTTGATGAACGGGTCGGATTAGTGGAGACAAGTATCGGCAAGATGGCGCCTTTGATAGTTAATCCGGATGATGACATTCTTACCGTCTCCGCCGAAGCATACAATACATTAATAGTCAACAAGGAAGGTTTTAAGAACCCGATACCTTTGGTCGACGGATTAGATGCGAAGGAAAACATGAAAGCCTGGGTAGACCGCAAACTATTTATCCACAATTTCGGTCATGCAGCCGTAGCTTATTTAGGTTATAAGGTTCATCCCGACCATGTTTATATATGGGAAATGCTTGAATACCAAGCTGTAAAAAGGATTGTAAAGCAAGCCATGCAGCAAAGCGCCGCAGTATTGCAAGCCATTCATCCCGGCGTATTTACAGACGCACATTTGCAGGATCATATCGACGATCTGCTCCGTCGTTTTGCTAATCGCAGTCTTGGCGATACTATTTTCCGCGTCGGTTGCGATCTGTACCGCAAGCTCGCTCCCGACGACCGGATCATCACCCCCTTAACGAACGCCTATCATCATCAATTGCCTTACAACCTTATCCAGCAGGTATTATTGGCTGCATTACAATTTCGATGCACCGGCCCCGACGGGAAAATGTTCCCATCCGACATTGATTTTCACAATGAATTGAAAAAAGAAGGCGAAAGAAAACTTTTACAACGTGTTTGTGGTTTAAAGCCCCTCCTCAACCCTCCCCAATAGGGAGGGGGTTTGACGATACAACGATTCCCGTCATTGCGAGCCTGCGAAGCAATCCGGAAGAGGCAGATAACCAGTGTTCTGCCTCTTCAATCTTTCTATACCAGTATCAGATTTGCATCAATATTCAAATTGCTATGCATTTTTTTTGCAATATTAAATGTGGGCTTTATTTTTCCGTTCAAATAATCGGATACGCGCGGCGTACTTACACCTAACAACTCTGCAAGAGAATTTTGAGTAAGTTGCATTTCGTCCATTCGCATTTTCAATACCTCAGCAAGCGTGGGTTGTCCTACAGGATAATGTTCCATTTCATATTCTTCCGCTAAATCAGCGAGTAAATCCAATTCAACATAATTTGGGTCGCTTGATGGTGTATCTTCCGTGACAATGTCCATCAATTCTTCCACTCTTTTCAGTATGATTCGATACTTGTTTTCGTCTTTTATTTTTGCCATTATATTTTCTTTATATTGTTGAACAGTCTATTTTGTCATAATCCTTATGCGTACCGATAAAACGAATACAGATAATTTGTTGCGTAAAAAGAATTTTTCCGACCAATCGATAATCATCTCCTTTAATATTGAACACATAACGCTGATTTCCAGAATAATCTACACTGTTAAAAGTTTTTTTCATATCCTGAAAATCCTTCCATTTCGCTGATTTTGTTGTTTTATACCAACTGTCAAGAGATGGTTTGGCATTGGCGTGCTGTTTACCAAATTCAACAATGGCGCGATGTGCGATAACTCTCATGCTATATTTTGTTTTTAATATGGACGCAAAGATAAGAATTATTTTTTATTTTACAAAAACAATTTTCAATTGCGCACTAATTGATCAACGAATGTTATTCGAGTTCGATGACGGTGATGCCGGCGCCGCCGAGTTGGATGTGTTCGTCTTTGTAGCTTTTGATGCCGGGTGTTATGGATAGGTAGTCGCGGATAAGTTGGCGGAGGATGCCGAAGCCTGTGCCGTGCAGTATGCGTACAGGGGATATGTTGGCGAGGATGGCGTCGTCGATGTAATAGGCGACCGCTTGCAGCGCTTCATCGCCGCGCATGCCGCGGACATCGATTTCCTGCTTGAAATTTAACTTTTTTTGATAGATTGCGTCGGCGGTTTGAGCGCTTATAAAGGTGTGTTTCTTCGTTTCTTTTTTCAGCTGGCTGTGGCTGACTTTTTCTAATCTGTCTATATGGACGGCGCTTTTTATCATCCCGAATACTACTGTGGCTTGCTTGTCGTCTATGTCTACAACAGTTCCGACGGCTGTTTGTCCTTTCAGGCGAACCGTCTCACCCGCCTCGATGGCCGGTTTATCGATTAATGGTTTCTTTTCAGTGCCAGCGGATAGAGGGGCGGTTTTCTTCTTCCGGTCTTTTTTTCGGACTTGTCGTTCGCGCAGTTTTTCCATTTTACGGGTGATCTTCAAATCCTCTTCTATGGTGTCGAAAACGCTTGCCTTGAATATTTCCAACTCTTGGCGGGCTGTTTTTGTGCGTTCTTTTTCGGCTTGCGCTTCTTTTATTTCGCGTATCGTGTTTTCTATTTTTGCGTTTGCTTCCGACAGGATTTGATGGGCTTCCGTTTTGGCGGCTTTGACAATTTCTTTGCGTTGCAGGTTTATCGCTTCAAGGTCAGTTTTGTAACGGGTGATGATTTCCTCTAACTTCTTTTCCTGCTGGCGTATCTGTTGTCGTTTGCTTTCCCAATAACGTTTATCACGGACGATGTCCTGCAGGTATTTGTCCATTTCAATATAGTCGCTGCCTACCTTTTCGGAGGCATCGGTGATGACATCCTCGGGAAGTCCTGTTTTGCGGGCGATGTCGATGGCAAACGAACTGCCCGGATGACCGATTGACAACGTAAACAGCGGTTGCATCAAATGGCGGTCGTAGAGCATTGCCCCGTTGACAACGCCATCGTGGTCTTCGGCATATTGCTTCAGGTTGCGGTAGTGGGTCGTTACAACGCCGAAGCTGCCGTTACGGTTGAAACGCTCCAGCAATGATTCGGCCAGAGCGCCTCCGATTATCGGCTCTGTGCCGCTTCCAAACTCGTCGATGAGGAGTAGCGACCGGTCATCGCAGTTTTTGAGGAAAAACTTCATGGCGTTGAGGTGCGAACTGTAAGTGCTGAGGTCGTTTTCAATACTTTGTTCATCGCCTATGTCGATAAACATTTTCTCGAAAACGCCGGTGCGCGAATTATCACGGACGGGTATAAGCAGGCCGCATTGCAGCATATATTGTAACAAACCTACGGTCTTGAGGCATACGGACTTACCTCCGGCGTTCGGCCCTGAAATAATCAGCAGCCTTTTGTTGTCGTATAATGCAATGTCTAATGGAACAGCTTGCTTTTCCTGTTTCTTTAGCGAAAGGTATAATAGCGGATGAACGGCCTGTGTCCATTCTATTAACGGTTTGCCTTCGATGGCAGGTTTTATCCCGTTCACTGAGATGGCAAAAAGCGCTTTGGCGCGAATGAAGTCGATAGTAGCAAGAAAAACGTATGAATGCAAGAGCTCGGGTACGACCGGACGTATGATGTCGGTCAATGAGGTGAGGATACGTACTATTTCGCGTTTCTCCTCATTTTCGAGTTCACGGATTCGATTATTTGCTTCGACAACTGCTTCCGGCTCTATAAAAACAGTTTTTCCGGTGGCCGATTCGTCATGGACGATTCCTTTGATGCGGCGTTTGAACATCGGTGATACGGGAATGACTAACCGTCCGTCGCGCATAGTTGGCGTTACATCCTTATCAACAAGGCCTTCCGATTGGGCGGTGCGCAGTATCGTTTGTAAGTTGCGCGAGATGCTTCCTGCAGTAGCGAAAATTTCCTTTCTTATCCGCATCAGTTCGGGTGATGCGTTATCCTTTATTCGTCCGTATTTATCGAGTATACCATCAATTTGTGCAATGATTTTCGGAAAAACCGGAACCTCTCCGGCCAATAAGGTTAGCGCAGGATATTTTATTGTGTCGTTGTCATCCTGCCGTTTGAAGAAACGGGTGATGTCATAAATAGTTTGAATCGAACGTTTCAGGTCGAAGAGTTCTTTTTCGTCCAAGAAAGCCCCTTCAGGACGTATACGGCCAAGTGCATAGCGGACGTCAATAAAATAGTCTGCCGGAAAAGCATCCTCTTCCTGCAAGATGCGTACAAATTCATTCGTCAGATTTAATTTCCCGTTAATAGCCTGTAAATCAGACAAGAAGATTATTTCATCGACTAATTCTTTACCTAACGTACTAAGGCAATGATTGCCTATCAACTGTCGTATTTTATCGAATCCGATTTTTTGCTCAAAATTTTGCGGAAAAACCATTGTAGTTTTCAGTTTTATTGTAGTTTTCAGTTTTCAGTTTTCAGTTTTCAGTTCATTGAAGTTTTCAGTTTTCAGTTTTCAGTTTTCAGTTTTCAGTTCATTGAAGTTTTCAGTTTTCAGTTTTCAGTTTTCAGTTTTC
>Ga0099364_10006739_pt1 | contig 16642 bp, 16 predicted proteins | sample TergutTh196P3_FD_73070 | JGI IMG/M metagenome (GOLD analysis project Ga0099364, IMG submission 73070) | Microcerotermes parvus P3 segment gut microbial communities from Pointe-Noire, Republic of the Congo - Th196 P3 | ecosystem: Host-associated > Arthropoda: Insects > Digestive system > Gut ... | reverse complement strand
CATACATCCTACGCTTATCTTTTGCATTTGTAATATTTGGTTTTTCTTCGCCTGTATATCTTTTCAAAATTGAAATTATATCTTTTGGAGTATTCCACATTTCAACACATTTATCAACCCACCTTTTATCTATTTGATTAAAACCACGATTATTGCTAACTAATTTTACTTGCAAATTTTCCACATCTATTGCTTTTTTTATTTTAATTGTTACTTGAACTTGCACATCTGTTTTATAACCAGATAATTTTACTGCTTCAACAAATTCAATTTCATTAAGTTTATAATTCATTAGCATTAGCCATTGTTGTGCATCATTATCTTTCTTCCAATCATTAAACTTATCAACAATATCGTCTTCGTTTTTAAATCCATCTTTTGCAGTTTGCGAACCTCTTTCTACTAAATTCATCACACTACCTCTAATAAATTATTTACAATATACTCATTTAATCTCTCTTCTGCTATCTTACAATATTCTTTAGAAATCTCTGAACCGAACCATTTTCTATTTAACACTTCTGCTATTTTTGCAGTTGTGCCACTCCCCATAAAAGGGTCATAAACCAAATCATTTTCATTTGTCCAAGTAACTATTTGGTCATAAACTAACTTTTCAGGAAATATCGCAGGATGATTATATGCTACTTTATCTTTTGTAGAAATGCCACCACCAATAGAATAAAAAAACACATTCCCAACTTTTTTTTCTTTTGTTCGTTCTATTTTTTCGTAATCCAAACTACCATTTTGTCCTCTATTTTTCATATTTGCTAAACCTTGATACTTTGTTGGCTCTATTATTGGATTAAAGGTTTTCGGACTTCCTTTTGAAAAACAAAACATATATTCAAAATGCTGATGATAGCGATTACCTGTTTGTGGCATCGGATTATTTTTATAATAAATCATTGTATCGTGCAAACGAAAACCAATATCTTTAAAATACAATGCCTGCCGAAATGATGTTCCTGTCTCGCTTCCATCTATTGTAGCATCAGCGACAACCCATATAACAACCCCGCCAATCTTTATAACACGCAGCAATTCATTAGCAATTTTTTCAAATTCAAACACATAACCCTTATAATTACGAATATCATCATATGGCGGCGATGTAATCACCATATCAACACACTCGGCTGGCAAATTAGCCATAGTAATCAAACAATTTTCATTATATATTTTATTCTGTTTCATATATATTTCTTAAAATTACTTACTTTTTTTTAATTATGTCCTCTCCAACTTGTTTCGGCATCTCCTTATTTTACACTTTCATTTATTTTTAATTCTAACATTTTACTTTCATTTTCTAACTCTAATATCTCTTTTTGTAGTTTTAATTTTTCTATTTCTTTTTCTCTTTTCTATCTTTATATGCGAATGATAATGCTATTGCTGGCGCTCCCACAAAAAGTGCTAACACGACTATAATTCCAGGTATCATTATTTTACATCTCCTATTATTTTATTTTTATTTTTCTTTGCTTCTCTATATGCTTTATTTTTTGCTTTAATTCGTTCTCTATTTGCTTTACTATGTGCTTTTTTTCTTTCAGATATTTGCTCTTTATTTGCTTGATAATATGCTTTATTTCTTTCAATCAGTCGTTCTTTATTTGCTTTTCTATATTCTTTATCATATTCTTTCTTTTGTTCTTTATTTGCTTGATAATATGCTTTATTTCTTTCAATCAGTCGTTCTTTATTTACTTTGCTATATTCTTTATGATATTCTTTTAATCGCTCTTTATTTGCTTCTCTATACGCTTTAAGATATTCTTTCATATATTCTTTACTTCGCTCTTTATTTTTTTCATTATAACCATAAAAAACACTTTGACATTCAGCCGAACAAAACTTACTTCTACCTTCTGCCGTTATTTCTTCACCACAATATTTACATAATTTTAATTCTTCCATAATTTTACAATTTATTATGCTAAAAGCACGCTAAAATAATAAAATTATAAGAAAAAACATATTCCGAACTTGTTTCGGAATCCCTTTATTTAGTTAATTTCGAGTAAAAATTAGCACGGGGATAAAGCCCCGTGTTAATTTACCACCCCTGCCCCTCCACAGGAGGGGAACAGTTCCACTCCTGTGGAGGGGTGTCATTTGCTTCATCAAATGACGGGGTGGTTATTTCGTCATTCCGAACTTGTTTCGGAATCCCCTTATTTAGTTAAATACGAGTAAAATTTATCACGGGGCTAAAGCCCCGTGTTAATTTACCACCCCTGCCCCTCCACAGGAGGGGAACAGTTCCACTCCTGTGGAGGGGTGCTTGCTTTAGCAAGCGGGGTGGTTCTTTTGTCATTCCGAACTTGTTTCGGAATCCCCTTATTTAGTTAAGTTCAAGTAAAAATTAGTAAATTGCATTAAAATTATTTTAAATGTATGATATTATCACAAAATAAAAATATACCACTCACTATTGGTATATTAGGCGGCGGGCAATTAGCAAAAATGCTATCAATAGAAGCATATCGTTTGGGGTTAAATGTCGCTATTATAGAAAAAGGAGATAACACACCCGCAGGTGATATGACTAAATTAAATTACACAAACGGCTGGTTTAATACATCTGATATCAATGAATTCATAAGAATTAGCGATATAATTACTTTAGAAAATGAATTTATTCCTATCACAATGCTTGAATATATTGAGACAAGCAAAAATATATTTCCGTCTTCTGATACAATGAAATTAGTGCAAGATAAGTATATACAAAAGATGACTTTCCGTAATAATAGCATTGCTGTTCCCAATTTTGCAGAAATAAAGTCGCTTAACGCACTATATAATTTTGCAGAAATATATGGTTATCCTTTTATTATTAAAACTCGCACACTTGGTTATGATGGTTATGGAAATATGACAATAAATAATGAAAATGATTGTGAAATAGCACTAAATAAATTTGATGGCAAGAGTATTATGGCAGAAGAGTTTGTTCGTTTTGAAAAGGAAGTTGCTGTAATCGTAGCCCGAAATATATCAGGTGAAGTTGCTATTTATCCTTGTGTAGAGACGATTCAAAAAAATCATATCTGCCATAAAGTAATTGCTCCTGCTGATGTAGATGCAAGTATTTCTAATAAAGCAAAAGATATAGCACAAAAAGCAGTAGCATCCATTAATGGTATCGGCGTATTTGGTGTTGAAATGTTTGTTACTAATGATAGTAAAGTTTTATTAAATGAAATTGCTCCTCGCCCACATAATTCAGGGCATTATACAATAGAAGGATGCTATTGTTCGCAGTATGAAAATGGAATTAGAGCAATACTTAATTTGCCACTCGGTTCAACAGAAATGAAGCATAAATTTGCTTGTATGATTAACTTACTCGGTGAAAATGATGGTCCCGGCATTCCAAAAGATATTACTAACGTTCTAAAATTCAAACACACAAAATTACACCTATACAACAAAAAACAATCAAGAAAAGGTAGAAAAATGGGACATATTACAACTATTGGCGACAACTACGACGAAGTATTAAAAGAAGCAGAAGATTGTTTTAATAGCATTGTGTGGTAGCATAATTCACGTATAACAGGACACGTAAATTTTTATTTTTATAAGTAGCCATACATTATAACAAAAATAAAAAACGTATTTTTGTAAAAAATAAAATATTAAGTAAAATACAAACATTATCAAGCAGGGCAGATGTTCTGCTTGTTTTATAATAAAAGCAAAATGAAAAAAATTGTTGTTATTGGATGTGGAGTCGCAGGAATGTCTGCCACTATGTATGCTATCAAAAATGGATATAACGTAGATATTTATGAAAAAAATAATTATATCGGCGGAAGATGTTTTTCTTTTTTTGATGAAAAAAAATATAATACTCTCAAAAAAATATGCGGCAAAAATGTAGATAAAAATTTATTTTATTTGGATAATGGTCAGCATTTAATATCGGGAGCATACACATATTTTTTTGAATTACTTGATTGGATAGGAACTAAATCACTGATAATTAATAAAAATAAACTAAAAGTAAATTTTATTGATACCGAATTTGACAGAAAATATATAGTTGATTTCAAAAATATTTTTAAGTTGCTAAGCACTAAATATATTACTGCAAAAGACAAAATTAATTTGATATATTTTTTTATTTATTTGCTAAAAAATGAAAATAAATTAGCAAAACATACCATTTTAGATGTATGTAAAAAAACAAAACTAAACGATTTTTGTATCGAAAAAATTATTTCGCCGATAGTTGTATCTATAATGAATTCTGCAATAAATATTGCTCCTGCCTCGCTATTTGCTAATACTATTAAAATAATTTTATCTGATAGAAAAAATGGTTTAATTCTTACTTATTGCAAAAAGAATTTTGCTGATTTATTTGCTCCTTTCATTAGCAAGATAAATGAAAATTGTAATCTTTTTCTAAACACAAAGGTTACAGATTTTTTTGTTGAAAATAATATATGCAAGGGCATTATATTAAGTGATGGTAGCGTTCATTTGGCAGATAAAGTTATTGCAACTATTCCGCCGAATGATTATAGTAAAATAAAAAAAACTTGTGAAAACAGCCAACATTTTCTTAATTCTGCTATACTTTCAGCATATATTTGGACTGGCGAAAATCTCAATCTAAATCACGAATATAATGCTATAATAGGGACATATATTGATTGGATATTTGATATGAATGCTCAAAATAACGATGAAAAAACTCTCTATCAATACCGAATTACAACAAGCAATTTTAATAAATTTAATAACAAAATATCTGAAAATTTTAAGGAAATTGCCGGAAATATTAAGGAAATAATTGAAGCAGAATTAGAAATAATTTTCAAAAAAAAAATAAAATTGTATGCTATTCATATTATAAATCAACCTGCTGCCACCCCACTAATCACTATGCAAAACAACAAATTACGTCCCAATTCTAAAACATCAATACAGAACTTATATATAGCAGGCGATTGGACAAACACAGGACTTCCTGCTTGTATAGAAAGCGCTGCTATGAGTGGCTATTTAGCAGTAAAAGAATTGAAGTAAAAAAAATACTATAATAAAAATATTAAAAAAAACTAAAAATGTGAAAATAATTACACACTTTTAGATTAAAATAAAAAAGTTATTAACATTTTTAATTTTATAACAATAATTATGTAAAAAATACTTATTTTTGTATTTAGAAATTGCGTATAAATATAATTATTAATTTATAAAAGAAAATATGGCTTTAATAGGACAACCCAAAAATGTTATTAAAAATGGTTTAGAAGAACTTGCTATAACCTTCGAAGAACTACCATTTGACCTGCAATTTGTAGCAGATAAATGCGGAATAGATACCGCTACCGAATTACTAAAAAAACTGCAAGGAACTAATATCTATATCCCTAAAATGTCGCACCTTACTAACTATATTAGTCGGTATATTAAACATAATCGTAGTAAAAAAAATAAAGAACTCGCAAACGAACTCGGCGTTTCTGAAAACTTTATCAGACGATTAAAATATAACATAGATTTTAGGTAATCGTAGAATATATTTTCTGTATTCTGTTGTAGCAACTTATTGCATCTCCTTATATTAGATATAAGGAGATGCTGAAAATAGAATTTTTATAAAAAATACTCGCAACAGCAAGTTAGTTGATACACATTTTTACTAAATGCGAATTATTGCCGATGCGAACTACTACATAATATACGGATACAGATGCTTCAGTTTTCTTTGCTGTTAAAAATAAACGATAAATGCCTTTTTCTAACTTATTTTCTTCAATTTGCACCGTAGTGCGATTTTCATCGTAAAGTTCGTATCTAAATCCATCATTTTGGGAATCATCTTCTTTGTTAGGAATTCTTTGCACCAATCTTCCCAACGAACTGTATATTTCAAAACTTACATCTGCCTTCTCATTAACCGAAAATAATATAGTTGTTTCTGTTAAAAAAGGATTAGGGTAGTTGAATGAAACATCTTCGATATAAGTTAAGTTGCTTGGCAGATAATCAATTCTAACATAAGCTGTTGGACTTTCTAACGGAATAGTGTTAGAAGTATTTCCATCTTTTACTATGATTTCTGTAGGAGTTATTTGAAAAACTTCATTCGGCGAATAAAAATCTACTCGCGTCAAAACTTTTATTACGATATTAAATAAATTTCCATTAAAGTTAGATTGCATAGAATTAATAGTTACCGATATTATTCTTTCTTGCCAATCATAACTAAATTGTATATTTTTATCTAATACAGCAGAGTTGTTATCCGCAACGACATCCAATAATTGAAAAGATGCCCAACTTACACTGAAACGATATTCTATTGTTTTGCCGTTCCAATCTTCACCAGTATTGCCGAACACAGGCAAAGAAACAAAATCTGTAGTTATTGTTGTATCTTTTATGGAAACTTGTTGTGCTTTAGCATCAATATTTAATAGCACCAAGCATCCCAAAATCAGTATTATAATTTTAATCTTTAACATATTATTTTAAGAGTATTAGTTATAAATTATTTTATAAAATACAAAAATACGTTTTTATTTGAGAAAAATAAAAAATTAAAAAAAATAGTTATTACATTTAAAATTACTATTTTGCAATATGAATAATGTTATAAAATTAAAAAATATGTTTTTTTATTTTCTTTTATTTAATTTATTGCTGACAAATTGCTACGCAAAAGAAAATAATAATGCTTTAACAACCAATAATTCTAATGATTCTACTTTTCAACCCGTTTTTGATTCCCTTATGAAAAATCAAGTAGATTCCAATTTTTTGAAAAAATATCTTAATGATACTAATCTAAAATTCAATGAAAGATATATAAAAATAAATGTTACAGGATATCTTAAAAGCACTGATTATTCTTGGTTATATAATAGCAAAAGTGTAGAGCAATCCAAAGAGTTTTTGAAAAAGCATTTAACAATCTTAACACAAGCAGAAAAAAAATACGGCGTTCCAAAAGAAATTATAGTAGCAGTTTTGAAAGTAGAAACTCGCTTCGGTGAAGTATTAGGTAATAATCACTTGCCGAGTGTTTTCTTTTCTACTGCACTCGTTAATGAACAAAAATATATAGATATAAATAATAAAGTTATAGATGACTTGTCCGATACCGCTAATAAGATGGAGTTAAAAGAAAAAGTTTTGCAACGCAGTAAAAGAAAAGCAGAGTGGGCTATTAAAGAAATTATAGCAATGAGTAAAATAGAACAACAATATAATATAGATTTTAATAAGATTTATGGTTCGTGGGCGGGAGCATTTGGCATTCCGCAATTTTTACCTTCGTCTTTTTTAAGGTCCGCAGTTGATGGAAATGGTGATAACAAGATAGATTTATTTAATTTAGAAGATGCAGTATTTAGTGTGGGAAATTATTTGAAAAGTTATAAATGGAACACTTTTGAAAACAAAAAGAAAGCAATATATTCTTACAACAATTCTAACGATTATGCTAAAGCAGTTATCAAATTAAGCGAAAAGTTAGCGGCGAAAAAGTAAAAATAAAATATCACATTTTTAGATTTCCCAAAACGTTTTTCAAAAAACAACATTTATTCTTGCCTCTAATGCTCTTGATAATGTTGCCTCATCTGAATACTCTATTGCTGAACCGATAGGTATTCCACTTGCTATTCTACTAACTTTTACATCTAATGGTTTTATTAATTTTGCTATATATTGTATTGTTACTTCGCCTTCTATACTGGGATTTATTGCTAATATTACTTCTTTAACATCGGACAGACGTGCTATTAGTTCTTTTAATTTTAAATCATCTGCAGATATGCCTTCTAATGGATTTAATACTCCGTGCAGGATATGATATTTGCCTTTAAACTCATTTGTTTTTTCGATAGCGAGGACATCGTTCGGTTCTGCAACTACGCATAAAACAGTTTTATCTCGCTTTTCTGATGCACAAATAGGACAAGGCGAGATTTCTGTATAATTAAAACAAGTATCGCAAAATTTAACATTCTCTTTTAAATTTATTAGTGCTTTACTAAAATCTATGACGTATTGTGTATCTTGACGTAAAATATAGTAGGTCAATCGCTGTGCTGTTTTGCGTCCTATTGAAGGTAGCGAAGAAAACATTTCTACTAATCGTTCTATTGCTTCTGACGAATATTGCATATTTATATATTTTTATACAAATATAGTATTTTTTGAAGAAATGTTATTTACTTTCAATTATTTTCCTATCCTTCGAAAAACTTTAGAACTTTATCTTTAAATTTTTCGAATGTTCCTTTATTTATGTTTTCTTCATTATCGGGGAGCGTATCTGTATTATTATGTTGTTCGGCTCTTTTATTTACATATTGTTTTAGTTTAGCATCTAATTTACTTAATGTTTTAATTGTTTCACCTACGAAACCTCGCGGCGATAATGAATGTAATGCTAAACCAACTACTGCTGAATAACTCGGTTCTTCTATATCATTAGATACTCCTACAATTACATCTGAACTTGGATGTCCGATGCCGACAGGTCTTTTAAATACTTGCGATGCTAAATCACATATTGCTCGCAAATTTGCTGCACCACCTGTTAAAATATAACCTGCTCCTATTAAATCGCTACATCCTGACTTATCTATCTCATCTTTGCAAAAGTTTAATAATTCTGTCACTCTCGGTTGAATGATATCACATAAATCAAATTTATTTATTTCAAAATTTGGTGATGGAGGCACGCCTTTTACTTGTATTACTTCATTATTAAGGATTTCATTCTTTAATGCAAAACCATATTCTATTTTTATTCGTTCTGCTTCATTGCGAGGAGTTCGTAATACTTTTCTAATATCATTAGTTATTAATTCACCACCAAAAGGAATTGTAGTTGTAAATTTTAACATTCCATCTGCAAAAATAGTTATCTTAGTCGTGACACTTCCTATATCTATTACACAAACTCCCACATCTAACATCTCTTCATTTAACAACGCTATACTACTCGCTAACGGCTGATATACTAAATCTTCTAAAACTAAATTATGACTATCAACACATAAATTAATCATCTTTATAGAATTATTTAGTGCTGTAATAATATGAACATTTGTATCTAACTTTTTTGCATAATGACCTACGGGATTTGCTATTGAATCCTTAGTATTACTATCTTTATAATACTGATATGGAATAATATGTATTATTGTTTTTTCGCGGGTAACCTTACTTTGCAATATAGACCTATTAATTTTATTTATATCTTCATTACTAATAATTTGGTCAGCGCTGGATATTACTATATTAGAGTTTTCATTAACTATTTCTATATTACTACCCGATATTCCGATAACTACTTCTGATATTTCTTCTTCTCCTAATTTTTCTTTTAGGTCTGCTATTACGCCAAAAACAGCTCTTTTTGTCTCTTCTATATTAGATATTTCACCTTTTTGAACACCAAAACTTGGTCTCTGCGATAATGCTAATACATTATAAGTTTGGTCATTATTCTTTGACAAAACTATTCCACAAATCTTTGAGGAACCTATATCAAGTCCTACTGCAAATTTTTTATTTTCTGTATTAAAATCGTTCATAACGCTTATTTTTTAATTTTATATTATACAAATATATATTTATTTTGATAAAAAATTGTTAATACTGAAATAAATGCAGTATGGCAGAATACATATAAAAAAAACATATGGCAAGCCATATGTTTAAGATCTTTATATTATGAATAAAAATATAATAATAATTAAAACTAAATTATCTTTTTCTGACGAACCTAAAGCCAACCGTGTAATCAGTACCAATAGTATTAGATGAATGCCTACTTGTTGCTTTACAATCGTCCAAATTTGCATTAAAGTGACCGCCTCTGCATACCTTTCTGCCACCTACATCATTAGAACCCCTTGGATCCGTCACGCCATTAGCACATTCTTGGTAATAAGATGTAGAATAGTTGTCCCAGCACCATTCTAATACGTTGCCATTCATATCATACATTGCTTCAGGGCTTTTAGTGATAGGCCACCCCGCACCGAAACTTTTTCTTTGTTTCACGCGATGTGGAGTCATACCTTGACCATTTTCTATATACCAAGTATATAATATAGGACTATCTGTAAAGCCCCAACCGTTAGTTTGTCCTGCCCGTGCAACGTATTCCCATTCGGCTTCAGTAGGCAATCTATAGCCATTTTTACTAAAATCACAAGTTATATTACTGCCCGAAATAGTATAGCATCTTTGCAATCCTGCATTATCGGAGAACGCATTGCAAAATTCAATTGCTTGTTGCCAAGTAAGTTGGTGAACGGGTTCATCAGGATATTTATTAGTGCTTGGCGGATACCATTGTGCTATTATATAAAATTCCTCGCGAGTGACAGGTGTAACTCCGATATAGAAATCATAGGTTAATGTAACTTGATGTTCAGGGGCTTCGCCAGTTGATGTAGAACCATTGTTATCGCCCATTATGAAAGTTCCTCTTTGTATGTATTTGGTAGCAAATCTATCTCCATTACTACCCGCACTTGCATTTGAATGAGCAATATAAATTGGATACTCGTTGCTGGTTAAACCATCTTTTGTAATTATTTTTATAGTTCCTGATATTGCGCCCTGTGGGACAGAAAATCTAACCATAGTATCCCGCCATTGCGTAATTGTTGCTTCTACATTTGGACTTATTATTACTTTACCATAATCTGCAGAATTTGCAGCAGCACCAAAATTAATTCCAAATACTTGTGCTATTGATTGCCCTGGAATGTAATCCGTTTTGTGGTCATCTAAAACAGCATTAGTGCGTTTGATTTCAGGAGTACCAGGTGGCGGCGGTGGTTCATCGACTTGAATAGTAAGCAATCTACCATTACTAATTTTACTACCGATATGGACTTTAATACTATCCGTAGTTGCATTTTCGGGAACAATAAAAGTAATATTAGTATTGCTCCAAGTAGAAACTTCACACTTGATACTTCCCAAATTCACGCTTGAAGTTTCTTGCGTGTTTAAAAAGTATGTGCCTACAATAGTAATTGTATCTCCTATTTTTGCTGTTGTAGGAGTTATTGAATTAATTGTCGGTGCAGGAATTAATATATCTATGTTCACTGCATTACTTATTTCTGTATCCTTCTGCACAACAACTTCAAAAGTTCCTTCTTGCAGCCAATCGGCAGGAACTCGGCAGGAAATAAATTCATTTTCCCATTGGAACGTTTCTACTGCTACATTGTCTATCATAACTTGGCTAGTTCCTTTTACAAGACCGAAACTTGTGCCTGTTATTTCGAATAGTTCGGCAGGTAATAGTGTAGTCGGCGATATGCTAACTATCTGAAGTGGAAGTTCCACATCATCGGCTATATAAGTAAGCGTGCCTGCAATAATAGTAGTATCAGAAAACTCTATAACTACTTGATATTCTCCTGTATCTATTTCTACACTTGCTATAATGAGAGTGTCGCTCCATCCATTTATAGAAATAGTAGCGGGTATATCGCCCACTATAACTTGCTTGCCAAATGAATTTTCCCCGAAATATTTTCCTTCAATACGGAACTCATCTCCTGAATACAAAACTTTTGGAATTATATTTGTTACTTCAGGGATATCGGGCGTTTCCGGTGGTGGTTCTATTATTTTATCTTTACCACAGCCGGCGAATGTTATAAATAATATAACAAATAAAAAATGTTTTAATTTTGAGTAAGGCATATTAAATTCTCTAAATAAATTAAAAAACATTACAAAAATAATGTTTTTTTTATATTATATAATGAAATCATAGTTCAGAAAAGAATTAGATAGGATGCCGTGCCATTTATATTATTTTTTTGTAAATTTGCACTTATTTAACTAATAATAATGAAAACTATTGGTATTATTGGGTATGGCAATGTAGGTGAAACGCTTGCTAAATACATAAATAATTGTGATAAATTAAAACTATCGTGGATTTGCTCTAAACATTTTAATAATAAAACTATATTTCCTGATACAAAATTGTTTACAGAAATTGCGCAAATACAAATCCTGCCTGATGTTATATTTATTACTTCTAAAGATAAAGATATATGTGATATTGCTAATATGCTTGCTGATACTTTTACGAATAATTTGCATTCTAAAATTGTTATACACACATCGGGTGCATTAGGTTTAGAATCGCTTACTATTTGTGAAAAATATGGTGCTATTGTGTGTGCAGCACATCCTTTTCAAACATTTTTTTCAAAAGAAATTGATTGTCTTAATAACATTTTTTGGGGGATTGAAATTAGTAATAATGAGTATTTAGCAGATATAAGTGATTTAATAATATCTTTTAACGGACATCCTTTCTTTCTGCCACCTGAAATAATTAATAATAAAGCATTGTATCATTGTATTGCTGTGTCAGTATCTAATTATGTTGCTGGTGCAATAAAATTAGGGACATTAATAGCAAATGAAATAAATTTACCTAAAAAAGATTTTTTTGTTCCAATTATTAATCAGACAATAGAAAATTGTTTGAATTCAATAATTAATAATGATAACGATTTTCCAGTTACAGGACCAATAGTTCGTAATGATACTAAAACTATTGAAAAACATATAAAAGCACTAAATAATTTCCCTGTTTTACAGCAAAGTTATATAGATTTTGCTAATGGTCTGAAATCTATATTTAACACTAAAAAAAATTAAAATATAAAAACTAATGCGACTAATTAACCTTATAGATAATTGCGGACAACTATTAAATATAATTCTTAAAAGCCCTAATTCTGCCGATAGAACAGCAGAAAAGTTTTTCCGAGATAAAAGAAAAATTATCGGAAGTAAAGAACGTAAATTTGTTTCACAAATCGTTTTTGCAACTATAAGGAATCTAATTCTTATAAAAAATATCTCTTCCACACTTGAATTAGAAAAATATTTATATAGCCCTGACGTATTTATTAAAAGTAAAAAACATTCTATAATGGTTCTTATACAGATTTTACTTGCTGATAGTTTTCATTCTGATTTTAATTATATTTTGCTTGATGAAATTAAATATATAGAAAATGAAAAGCCCCTTAGTATTATTGAATCTATATGTGCTGACTTATCGGCTATTCAAAATACTAATATCTTTAATTATGTTGCCAAAGAACTATCAAAAAATATAATAAATTGCTTTAATTTATGCAAAACGTCTATAAAAAATACTTCTTTAGATTACAACAATATAAGCACGAATTTAGATATTTTAGAAAACTTTTATTCATTTCCAAAAGAATTTATTACTAATTTATTGGCTAATAAAAAAATTACTAATAATATCTTTGACTTTGCTAATGCAATGAATCGTCCTGCTAATATATGTATTCGTGTTAATAATTTTATAACGGATATTGATAATGTTATTCGCATTCTGAAAGAGCAAGGTATAGAAAGTTATAAAGGAAATATTTCGCCGAATTGTATAATTATACCCGAAAGAAGACAACTTACTAAACTAAATATTTATAAAAATGGTTATTTTACTATACAAGATGAAGCAAGCCAACTTGTCGGATATTCTATTAATCCTAATCCAAATGATTATATTTTAGATGCTTGTGCAGGAGCAGGCGGAAAAAGTTTGCATTTAGCCGACCTGCAAAAAGATAAAGGAAAAATAACTGCTACCGATATAGATTTTATAAAATTAAAAGAAGTTAATAAAAGAACAAAATTAACAAACTATAAATCCATTAATGTTACAGCAAATAATAACTTAAAAAACAATAAAAAATATGATATAGTTCTTGTTGATGCACCTTGTTCAGGTTCAGGAACTATCAGAAGAGACCCTATGAAAAAATATAGCATCAACACAAAAACAATTAGCAAAATTGCTGAAAAACAATTAGAAATACTAACAAATTATTCAAAATATGTAAAACAAGGCGGCACATTAGTATATTCTACTTGTTCTATATTCCCACAAGAAAACGAAGATATTGTTAATAAATTTTTAGAAAACAACACTGATTTTATACCTGATGCACTTTATCCGCACCTTAATGAACATAGCATAAATATTACTAATATTACCGATACAGATTTTTGCATAACGCTATTCCCATTTATAGACAACACAGATGGGTTTTTCATTTCACGAATGCGAAAGGAATAAAATTGCAACCTCTAATTTTATTTCAGTCCCTTCTTATATTCTACAATTTTTAATAAATCGGAGAATTGTTCTTCTGTATAGATATTAAAAATTAAAGGAATCATTTTGCCCCATTCTTTTGCTAATTCAAAACTATTTTCGTTAGTTCCTAATTTTGTTATTCCTTCTAAATGCCGTTCCAAAAAGAAAAAACTTATTTTAAAATAACCTTCCCAAATTGATAGCCAAAAAATCGTTTTCTTTTTATATGCAACCTTGCAAAGCCACGCTTTACTATCTTTATAGTATTTCCAATCCATAATTATACTATACTTGTTTGTTAGTATTTCAGATAGTTTTTCAAAGGCAATATAACTTTCTTTTAGTATAGGTTTTAGAACTTCATCTGTCGGTTCAATTTCAGGTTCGTTTAATAGTGGTTTATTATTTTCCATAAAATATATTTTAACTTAAAATTATTCGCGTTTGTAACTTGTAATATAGAACAATTTATTTTTTTCCAATGTATAAAAAATAACTTTATTGGCGTTAGTATATTCTAAAATAACTATATTGTTCCCTAATGCAGTATCAATAGTTTCTTTTTTTAGAGTTTTTCCTTCTATATATCTTTTCATACGTGCCAAATCGCTTGTGGCATCATATTTTTCAGAAGCATTTAGAGAAGTGCCATTCTCTTTTAGCATTAAATCGGCAGCAGCAAGATAGTTCTCATTTTGCAGTTCTGTTATAAATATTTTCACAATTCCGATAGGGGATGCTTGAGTATAAATAGCACTTTCTTCTTGCACTATTTTTTTCCCTTTAATAGTAAAAACCTCACATCCGCTAACAATAATTATAAATAAAACAACTAAAACATAAAATAATTTATTTTTCATATCTGCAAATATAATAAAAATATTAAATAAAAATTATGGATGCTACTAAAAATGCCATTCCGTGCTTTACACAGCATCTACTTATGCTCGGCATATTAAATTCGTTACAATAATGTGGATGTATTAAAAAGTAAAGTGCTGTAAGGTAGTTTCCAGTTTGGGTTAATGTTTTTTAGTAGGTAGTTTTGCTAAAGTTATTATTTCTTCTACACTACCTGTAAGGAGTATTTTGCTTTCTCCATCAATTTCACTTAATTTTATATATAATTCAGATTTGGAAGTCGGCACTATCGTCAATTCTTTCAATATAATACCGTATTTAAGAAAAAAAGAAACCGCTGTAACAATAGCACCTGTCCCGCAAGCACCTGTTTCTTTTTCTACGCCACGCTCAAATGTCCTTAAATATAAGTTATTATAACTGAACTTATGAAAAAAATCTACATTAGTTCCAAGGGGAGCAAATGCAGGATGATTCCTTATTTTTTTTACTGTTTTTTTGAAATCTAAATTGAAAACATTTTCTACTTCAATTACAAAATGTGGAGTTGGATATTCAAAAAAACTTCCACGATATTCAATACCATTAATTGTTATTGTTTTTTTATTTATCTTATAGGGAATATCGAAATAAATAGAAACTAAATCTTCGTGCAAAGAACCATAATATATATTGTCCGTGTCGTCCAAATTAAACACAATTAAATTATCTTTTTGGTATGTATCAAGCATATTGGCATAGTAGTAAATAGCACATCGTCCTCCATTTCCACACATCATTCCTGTTGTGCCATCAGAATTAACAAATGACATACTAAAATCATATTTATCTGAGTTATTAATAATTACCAAGCCATCAGTTTTTTTAGTTTTAATACTGCAATAATCTTTTATATTCTCTATAAAAAATGCAATTTCTTTATTAGTTGTTCTATTGTCTACTAATGAAATTATATTCCCAGATGCAGAAAATACTTTGCATTTTAAATTTTTCATAACATTTTTGCCCAATACTACATCAAATCAACATTTTATTTTTAACACTTTAAATTACAAAAATAACTTTTTTATAAATAAAAAACAGCAAAACCGAAGCCCTGCTGTTAAAATTTTATTTTCATTTAACCAAATTTATAAATTTACTACCACAAAAATACACTTTTTTCTATAAAATAAAAACAGCAAAACCGAAGCCCTGCTGTTAAAAATTTGTATTAATTGTATATATTATATAAAGTCTTTTAAAGATTTACAATAAGATTGCATATATTCTTTATTTTTTCTTTATCAATATTATTGCTCCATTTTTCAAAATCGTTAATCCTTTCTTCCATACTTTTAACATATCTATTATGTGTTATCTCCTTCCGCATCAACCACCAAACACGCTCTACAGGATTCAAATCAGAACTATAAGACGGCAAAAATATTAATAAATCCTCGGCTGAACGCCACGCTTAGACCAACTGTAAGACACTGTTGCTGAGTCCTGCTAATCCATCTGCATTGTAGCGATGAACCCAGTTGCATATTGATTTGTGACTGACCGAATAATACTGATGGACTTCGCTGACACTCTTACCTTGAGCTATTTGATAGACTG
>Ga0099364_10006738_pt1 | contig 16642 bp, 13 predicted proteins | sample TergutTh196P3_FD_73070 | JGI IMG/M metagenome (GOLD analysis project Ga0099364, IMG submission 73070) | Microcerotermes parvus P3 segment gut microbial communities from Pointe-Noire, Republic of the Congo - Th196 P3 | ecosystem: Host-associated > Arthropoda: Insects > Digestive system > Gut ... | reverse complement strand
AATTTGTCCGTTAATGTACAATGAAGTCGAAAGTTTTTCGGGGAATTTGGCTCGCGTCCGGCTGAATCTGAAATGGGGCGTTATTGATACCACAGGCAAGGAAATATGTCCGCCGAGTTATGATTTTATCAGAGATTTTGAAGGAATCATTGCCGTTATCGAACACAAACAAAAGTTGGGCGCCATTAATGCAAACGGTAAGGAAATATGCCCGCCGGTGAACGATGAAATAATCAATACGGGGTACTATGTCAGGTTCAAACGCGTAGATAATCGGGGGCGCAAAGATAAATGGGGAATGGTTGATGCCACAGGCAAAGTATTATGCGAGCCGGTTTACGATGAAGTTGAATTTTTCTGGATGTTCTCGCCCAAGTTTGCGCGGGTCAAACGCGACGGAAAATGGGGAATTATTGATACCGAAGGAAAAGAAGTATTTCCCACTGTGTACGACGAAATCATTTTCGACGAAGGCTTGGCGCCCCTCAAAGGCGCAGGTAAAACAGGCTTTATCGACGAAGAATGTAATATGGTTATACCGGCGGTTTACGATGACTGCACCTACTTTTCGCATGGCAGCGCGGCGGTAAAACAAAACGAACGGTGGGGCTACATCGACCGCGAAGGAAAAGAAATCATTCCCATTACGCTGAACTACGATCTGTGCGGACCGTTTTCCGACGGCTTGATTGCTGTCATGCGAAACAAGCAATGGGGATATATTGACGTTTCGGAAAAGGTGCATATTCCGTTGACCCTGAAATATGATGAAGCGTTCGGCTTTTCAGACGGAATGGCGCGGGTAAGGAAAAAAGAGAAGTACGGTTATATCGACAGGACAGGAAAAGAAGTCATCAGTCCCAAATTTAACTGGACTGATGACTATCAAAACGGAATGGCCATTGCATCCTTAAAAAAAACCAAAGGCGTGTTGCTTTACATACTCAATGCCCTGGCAGCGGTTGCCGAAGCCACCGCTAACCAAATGATGTATACGACCAGTAACCCCGCGTCCTATGCTGACCAAGTGAAATCTGACAAAAACATGCAAATAATAATGGAAAAAGTACAAAAAGACGCGACAAGGGCAAATGAACTCCTGAAAAAAGTAACATTGTTTGGATTGATAGACAAAACCGGCAAGGAAATCATGCCTTTCAACTACACAAACATTGACTGGATTGAAGGCGACCTGTATCATGTAACTTATTGGAAAAACATTGTGAACTGGGTAGGGGAAAAGAACGTGGCGCATATCGATAAACTGTTGGTTCAGGACGTCTATTATGGAATATACGACATTGGTAAAAGAAAAGAAACCATTCCTTCCCGATATCAGATTTTTGATATGGAAACCCTTGCCCAACAAAAATTGGTAGTTGCCGCTACTGTCAATCTCAAGGTAGCATGGATGAACTACGCAAAGTATGACTACGGCGTTTTCGACTATTCGGGAAACGAGGTTATTCCACTGAAATACGATTATTTAGATGTTTACCCCAACGGCAGGATATTAGTTGGCGAAATTCTCGACAGAAAAGCTACGGGCCTGCTTCGATATTCCATTGTTAAAGCGCAGTACGGCATAGTCGATTATTCGGGCAGGGTCATCATTCCGATGACAGTTTGCAAAGGCATCGAACTGCTGCCCGATGATACCTTTGTGATGACCGCCGAAACTGGCGAAAAGAAATATTTTGATTCGGAGGGAAAGGGAAGAATAATTGAGAATTGAGAATTGAGAATTGAGAATTGAGAACGAAAACCAATCAAAAATAGGGGACGGGTTTCATACTTGGATATCTACAGGTCAACGGACAAAAGTTCTTTTCCTAATTTATGTAAACCATCAACAATACGCCGCCGTTGCACTTGCCGTGGATAACGAACCCCGGCGGCGTAGTGCCACAATTGTCGTTCATTTATTCCGGTTACACGGCTTAACGCCGCCTTTGTAAAAATCCCGCTAAACTCATTAATCAGCGCCTCTGCCGATAATTTGTAAATAAACTCGTACTCGCCATCAAATACGGACGGGTATTGGTCATTATCTTCCTGCATCCCTTCAATATGAAAGGGTACAATTTCCTCCATGTGTTTTCTTATTTCGACCAATGAACTACCGGTGGTGACGCATCCGGGCAAGAGGGGAATATGCGCCGAATAATTTTTTCCAGTGTAGCTGACTTCTACGACTACTTTTTCCATTGCTTTTACATTTTTACAAAATACCAGCCATCAGCCTCAATCAGCCGAATCATTTCCCGTACTTTTTTTACCATAGCATATTTGACTTCAATATATTTGACGCTGCAAAGATAGTAATTTTGCGAACTATTTCAATTTTTGTTCTTTTTTTCACATACTTTCAGTGGGAGGAAGCGGCGTGCTGTTAGCTATTATCGACCACTCGGGCAAAGTGATCATCCTCAAGACGGTTGTCGAAGGCATTGAGTTCATCGACGATGCTTTTGTACTGACTGTCAAAGAGGGCGAAAAGCGTTATTTTGCTTTGGATGGGGGGGAAATCAGGAGATAGTTGCGCAAAAACGTCGGAGGTTTCAAAAACCTCCCGACGTGGGGAGTAAAAAATGTGGGGAATATAAAAAAATATTCGTTCATGTTTTTTTGAAACAGCGCCTCCGCAGGGAGCAAACGTGGATAACCCCCAAACAAGTCGTCGCTGCCCCGAGTGGCGCTATCGCTTAGTCGGGTTTATCCACATACGTCATTTTTTTGTGTTTTTTTGAAAAAAGGGTTTATCTTTGCGGGGTACATTTAAAATGATATATTATGCCGACACTTTCGATGTTTTTTGGATTAATAGTCCGAATGTATTATGCTCCGAAAGAACAAATTGGGCTTTATGCCAAAAAGGAGATAAACCGTTCAAAATAGACCCGTTAAAATAGTATTTTTATGTATATTGGAGTTAAAGCGGTGGTCCCGCAAGAAAATTATCAGTTGTTACTCACTTTTGAGAACAATGAACGGGGTGTTTTTGATATGAAGCCTTACTTGGATTTTGGTCCCGTTTTTAGAGAATTGAAAGACCCCGGAATGTTCCATACTGCAAGAGTTTGCTTCAACACTGTGGCATGGGCAAATGATGCCGATATCGATCCTGAAATATTGTATCCCGATAGCCAAATAATAGGTTGAGCGGGATTTTCAATTCCGCCGCGCAAATTTCAGGTTACTTGGTTACGGCGGGCAGCCTGATTTTTTTTGTGGTGTTTTTGCAAAAAGGGGTTATCTTTGCGGGGTTGAATGATTTTAAAAGTATCATTTCGTTAATGGAAGTCCCAAAAGTAATAGACGGTATTGAAACCGGCAAAGATGCAAGCAAACAGCGTAGAGAAGTTATCAGGCAAACGTATTTGAATTTGTTGCAACGCTTGCAACAAACCAAAGGTAAAAAAGCCGTTACGTAAATATGGCTGTACTATACTACGATTTTGAGAGTGACCAATATGATTATCTCAACTTTACGGTCAAACTCACGCTGGGAATTAAGAACGACGGTAGACATATTCAATATAGCGTAAACAAGGTAGATGTGCTAAAAAACAAAATCATTTTGTAATAAGGTCGCTAAAACGGAAGTTCTCGCCTGTACAAAATGATTTACGCCGCAAAGATAACTCTTTTTTTGATATGAACTCTTTTTTGAAGTAAAAAAAGCAAACAGGAAAAAGTATTGATTATTCCCGACACGCTCGCGCCATCCCGTTGTGTGGAAAAATGGCATTGTTTTGCATGAACTTTCGGACGGATTTTACAATGTGAGCGACGCTTACGTGTACGTGAAATAGCATATTGGCAATTTGCCGCTTGAAAGTAAATTATCAGGTTGTTCGCTAAAAGCGGGCAGCCTGATTTTTTTTGTGGGGTATTTGAAAAAAGGGGTTATCTTTGCGGGGTCACAATATTTTTATAAGGAGTTTTTATGCAATTGAATTATGTTTACAGGCAATACGCTGATTATTATGTGGGGCATCTTGTTGATTTTCCGAATACGATACGCAAGGAAAAACCATCGAGGAACTTGAGGTGATGTTGAAATCGCGATATACGGATTTGATGATTTAAATAAATGGAAATTAGGCAAATAGATTGTCGATGTCGGGTTTCGAGTTTCGGGTTAATTCGTGTAATTCGTGGACTCCCTCCCGACGTCTTTATGAAAAAGTTGGTTGAGATGTTGCTTTACACGTAAAAAGATGTATTTTTGCAGTTGTATTTTAAACTGATTTACCATGAAAGATCGTAGCATGATTTCTTTTGATTGGGCGATGAAACGTTTGCTCCGTCAAAAAGCGAATTTCGAGATTTTGGAGGGTTTTTTGAGCGAGTTACTTCGCCGCAAAGTCATCATCAAGAACATTGGCGAAAGCGAAGGCAACATGACCGATGAAGACGACAAGAGCAACAAGGTAGATATTTTAGTAGAATTAGACGACCGCGAGTTGGTTATTGTTGAACTGCAATTTGATAGCGTATTGGGCTATTACCATCGCATGCTCTATGGCACGAGCAAAGCCATCACCGACTACATGCACCGCGGCGATCCGTACTCCAACGTTCGCAAGGTGTACTCGGTGAACATTGTGTATTTCGAGCTTGGCGGCGATGATTATGTATATCATGGTTTCACCCATTTCAAGGGGCTTCACACCCACAACGAATTACAACTGACCGCCGCGCAGCAACAATTATACAATATGACCATTGTAGGGGATATATATCCGGAATATTATCTCATTAAAATACGCGGTTTCGACGATGTTGCTGAAAACACGCTCGACGAATGGATATACTACCTCAAACACAATAAAATAGAAGATCATTTCACCGCGCAGGGTATCGACAAAGCAAGAGAAGCATTGCAGTTCGATAATCTTAGCGACGCCGAGAAAAAGGCGTACATACGTGATATTGATAATAGGATGCTCAGAGACGAAGCGTATAAAACGGCGGCATTCGAAGGTAAAATCGAAGGCGAGGCAATCGGCTTGGAAAAAGGCGAGGCAATCGGCTTGGAAAAAGGCGAGACAATCGGTTTGGAAAAAGCAGCAATTAACTGTCATCGGGCGGGCTATCCTGTAGAAACCATTTCAACCATCACCGGATTACTTCCCGAACAAGTCATTGAAATTCTAAAAAGAAACGGCTTGATATAGCCTTGAATAGAATAGTTTCGAGTTTCGAGTTTTGGGTTAATTCGTGTAATTCGTGGACTTACAATGACGCACACCAAACAGATGTCGACCGAAGGGATACATCAGTTCGGAGTACGCCCCTTCAGGGCTTAGGTTGTGAGCGTGTTTGTTCTCCAACAGGGCGTTGCCCTATCTTGATGATTTTGCTCTTTCAGAGCGACTTACGCTTTAAACTTGATGACTATAGGCTCAAGCCTGCAATGACAAAATATGTAAATTCTGCAAATTTTGTCATGATGTTGCAATCGGATTTTTTTGAAACTTTTTGCTCAAAATGACGTATAAGTATTGTTAATATTTTGTAATTTATCGTTAAAAGTAAAGTATATCTCATGAAAAAATTCCTTAAAATATTTTGCATCAGCATATTGGTGATTTTTTTGATTTTGTTGGCAACGCCGTTCCTGTTCAAAGGAAAAATTCTCGAATTTGCCAAAAAAGAGTTGAACAACATGCTGACGGCGGAAGTCGATTTTTCCGACTTAAAACTGTCGTTTATCCGTAATTTTCCGAATGCCTACGTGGCTTTGGAAGACTTGACGGTAGCGGGTACAGGCGCCTTTGAAGGCGATACGCTGGTAGCGTTCAAAAAATTCAGCGTGACGGTCGACATCAAAAGCGTCATCAAAATGGAAAACATTCAGGTAAAATCAGTCTTGCTCGACCGAGCGCGGATTTACGCGCATGTTTTGGATACGGGACAGGCAAACTGGGACATCATGCCAACCGACGACGAAACGGAACTTGCACCGGAAGACACGTCCACTTTTGAATTTAAAGTAGCGCTCCAAAAATTTGAAATTCGTAACGCCGACATCACCTACCGCGACGACGAAGGAAAAATGACGGCTACGCTGAAAAACCTGAATTATAACCTGCGCGGGGATATGACCCAAGACAATGCCGACCTGAAAATGAATCTGGAAATTGCCGCAATAGATTTCTGGATGGATGGCATCCGTTACCTGAAACAGGCAAACGCAGGATTTGTTTCGGAAATTGACGCCGATCTGAAAAACATGGGTTTTACGTTCAAAGACAATCAGTTTAACCTGAATGAAATTGTCCTCAAATTTGCCGGCTCGGTAAAAATGCCCGCCGACGATATAGACATAGATTTGACGTTTGCCTCTGAAAGAACTGATTTCAAGAGCCTGCTGTCGCTCGTTCCCGCTATTTACATGCAGGATTTTGAAGCGCTCAAAACGTCGGGAAGTCTAACATTGAACGGCGATGTGAAAGGCGTGTTTAATGAAAATCAAATGCCCAGCGCCCACCTGAACATGACCGTCGACAATGCCATGTTCCAATATCCCGACCTGCCAAAATCGGTTGAGAAAGTGAACATTGCCGCAAAAGTTTTTTACGATGGAATAGTGTTCGACCGCACGACGGTAGACGTGGACAAATTTCATTTCGAAATGGCTGGTAATCCGTTCGATGCCGAATTGCATATCAAAACGCCCGACAGCGATATGCAGATCGCCGCCCGCTTTGCCGGAAAGATAGACTTCAATTCCATGGCGGATATTGTTCCGTTAGATTCAGTCACCCTGAAAGGCTTGTTGGAATGTGATCTTACGCTGGCGGGGCGCATGTCTACCCTCGAAAAGGAACAATATGAAGATTTTACTGCCGACGGGATGCTGAAATTGAGCGGCTTCGATTACGAAAGTCCCGATTTCCCGCAAGGGGTGAAAATCATGACTACGCAACTCAATTTTACGCCCAGAAGGGTGGATTTAGTGAATTTCGACGCCATCATCGGACGCACGGATATTGCATTGAACGGATCGCTCGAAAACTTTATTCCTTTCGTTTTCAAAGACGAAACCGTGCGCGGCAAACTTGCGCTGAAATCGAACACCATTGACCTCAACGAGTTCATGACCGACGAAACAGAAGAAGCGCCTGCCGATACCATTCCGCTGACAGTGATTGAAGTCCCCAAAAACATTGATTTTACCATGAATGCCAACATTGGCAAGATACTGTTCGATAAACTGGCCATCACCAACACTGCAGGCATACTGATAGTAAAGGACGGCAAGGTACAAATGCAGAATCTCGCCATGAACCTCTTGGAAGGAAGCATGATACTCACCGGCGAATACAATACGCAGGACATAAAAGTTCCTTCCATAGATTTCGGAATGGACATCAAGCAATTCGACATCACGTCGGCGCTTTCGTCCTTCTCGATGCTCGAAAAAATACTGCCCGAGCCGCAAAATTACGTGGGAAAAGTTTCGGCAAAACTGAATTTGTACAGTATCCTCGACGAACATCTGGAACCCGTATTGAATACGGTACAATCAAAAGGACTGTTGCAGACGCACCATCTGGAGATTCGTAATTCAAAACTGTTCGGAACGGTGGCTGACCTGCTGAAGAACGAATCGTGGCGCGCGCCAGCTCCGGGAGACCTCAACATTAGTTACGAAATTATGGATGGTCGCTTGTCGCTTTCCGAACCGCTACGCATGAATATTTCGCAAGCGCGGTTTGAACTCGCAGGAGATCAGGGGCTTGATATGACGTTAAATTATAAGGTAAATGCAACTGTGCCTGTCTCGGCTGTCGGATCGGGGGCTAGCGACCTGTTGGGCAAACTACCCGGCGGCGCGAGCATCAAGGAGTTCAAACTGACGGGTTTGGTAGGAGGCACTGCAACTAATCCCACCGTAAGCCTCAGCGTTGCCGATATGGCAGGCAATATTGTAGAAGCCGTGAGAGAGCAGGTGACCCAAAGAGTAGAAGAGGTAAGGGAACAAGTTACCGAAAAGGTGGAAGAAGTGAAAGAACAGGCAATGGAAGAGATCAACAAACAGATAGACGCGATCATGGCTGAAGCCGAAAAGCAGGCTGAAAATCTTCGCGCCACCGCCAAACAAGCCGCCGACAGGACGCGCAGCGAAGCCAATGCCGCCGCCGATAAACTCGTCAAAGAAGCCGAATCGAAAAATGCTATTGAAAGACGTTTAGCCCAAACCGCCGCCGACAAACTCCGCAAAGAAGGCGATGATAAAGCCAAAGCATTAGAGCAGGAAGGCGACAAACAGGCTGCCAATGTTATGGAAGCAGCACAAAAACGAGCCGACGATATTAGGAATAAATAGCGGAATATGCGCCATTTCACTTCCCCGGCGCCTGCATCTTTCCGGTCGCGTTTGCCACCATTTTTCGCGGCAGAAAACGGATAAGTAAGATCAGTCGGCGGAAATTTCTTCCATGCACGGCAATAGTTTTGCCTTTCATCATATTTTTCCATCCGTATTCGGCAACTTTCTTGGCGGTAGGCAGTTTCCCCGATTTTTGGAACATCTTGATGCCTGCGCCTGCTGATGCGCGATTCTCGAAATTGGATGCCGTGGGTCCGGGACACAACGCCGTGACAGTGACGCCGCTACCCTTCGCTTCTACAGCCAACGCTTCCGAAAACGACAATACATACGCTTTGGTAGCATGATACGCCGCCATATAGGGACCCGGCATAAAACCCGCAACGGACGACACGTTCAGTATCTTCCCCTTGCCCCGACTGCGCATTTGCCGGTATATGATTTTGGTTAATTCTGTCAACGCGGTGACATTCAGCTGTATCATATTTGCCTCTGTTTCGGCTCCTATTTTGTCAAAAGCCCCATACATGCCGAAGCCTGCGTTGTTGATCAATACGTCGGGTACGATGCCGCGTCCGTTCAGCAATGACGCTATTTTTTCCACAGTGTCGGATTTTGTCAGGTCGCAACCTACTGCCAACACTTTTATCGGATAGAGTTTTTCTAATTCTGAGCGCAACTGCATCAATTTTTCCGAGTTACGAGCCAACAGTATCAGATTCATATTTTTGGAGGCGGCAATACGAGCCAGTTCCAGCCCAATTCCGCTTGATGCTCCGGTGATTAACGCATATTCAACCATTTCCAATTCTCAATTTTAATTCTCAATTCCTAATTCTTAATTCTTAATTCCTAATTTTTAATTTTTAATTGCCTCTCTATTTCGTCTACTTTCTTTTTCAATTCGGGCAATCGTCTGATAATCACGTATGATTTGATACAATCGCGATAATCCATCACAGGCGATCCCAGAAGGGCGCTGTTGGGCTGTTTGATGCTTGCGTTGAGACCCGACTGCGCTCCTATCTTAACGCCGTCGGCGAGAGATATATGACCGGAAAGCCCTACCTGACCGCCCAACATGCAGTTCTTCCCGATTTTGCACGAACCCGCTATCCCTGTTTGCGCTGCAATAACAGTGTTTTCGTCAATATCAACATTATGACCTATCTGTATCAGGTTATCCAATTTCACGCCCCGACGAATGAAGGTAGAACCTATCGTTGCGCGATCAATACAGGTGTTGGCGCCTATTTCCACGAGGTCTTCTATGATTACGTTTCCAATTTGAGGCACTTTCTTGAAATCGGTTTCTGCCTGCGGGGCAAAACCGAACCCGTCGGCGCCGATTACTGCGCCCGCGTGAATGACGCAATCATTGCCTATTTTGCAGTCGCGGTATATTTTAACGCCCGAATAGAGGATGGTATTGTCGCCAATGGTTGCATTTTCGCCGATGTATACCTGCGGGTATATCTTCACGTTGTTCCCGATGGCGGCGTTACCTGCTATGTAGGCAAACGCGCCGAGATAGATATTCTCGCCCAACTTGGCAGAATCAGCCACGAAAACAGGTTCTTCGCGCCCCGACTTTTCCTTTTCGGCGGCGGCATACAGTTCGAGCAGCGAGGCAAACGAACTATATGCGTCGTCGACCCTGATCAACGTGCATTGTACCGGATGTTCCAGCGCTTGCGTTTTGTTGACGATCACAATACTTGAAGCGGTTTCGTACAGGTGCTTTTCGTATTTGGGGTTGGCTAAAAAACTCAACGCGCCCGGATGACCTTCTTCAATTTTGGCGAAAGCCGAGACGGTTATATCGGGGTCGCCTTCAACGGTTCCCTGCAGAAATCCTGCAATCATACTTGCTTTAAACTCCATCACAAAAAATAATAAAAAAAATGAAACTGCAAAAATAGATGATTTTTTTTGAAAGACATACACTCGTGCGCATATTTATATTATCTTTGTGTCTTCTTTTTAAAAATTTATTGTTCAATATAAACATCTTCAATCAAATGAAATCATCCGAAAAGTCATTTTTCCGAAAAGCGGGGGTGCGCATTTTCATCCCTGCTATAGTTATCCTGTTTGTTTCCACATCGTTACTTTATTCGTCATACAAACGATCTGCTGAAAAAAACGATGTGATCCTGGAAATGGCGCTGCAATTTATTGAAAGAGCGCATGTCAGCCCGGCAAGGATCAACGATCAGTTTTCCGAAAAAGTATTTGACGCCTATCTGAAAAAAATAGACCCGATGAAATGGTTTCTTACAACGGAGGATCTTCGTCAGATGGAAGTATACCGTCGGCAAATTGACGATCATATTCGGAACAAAACCCACCGCTTGTACGATTTGACCGTGCAGTTTATGGAAAAACGGATACCCGAAGTACAGGGCTATTACAGAGAAATTTTGTCTGTTCCGTTTGATTTTACGGTAGATGAAACATGGGAAATTGATCACGAAAAGCGCGATTGGGCTGCCAATAGCGCCGCGCTGAAAGAAAACTGGCGCAAGCAACTGAAATTACAGACGCTTTATCGGATGATGGATGCGCTTAGAGCGCAGGAGAAAGAAAGCGATGCCTCGAAAATCAAAACCATAGAGACGATAGAATCCGAAGCGCGCGAACGGGTTTTGAAAACCTTCAACGACGTGTTTATGAACAACCTCGACCAGCAAAACCCCAATCAGATTTTCTCGAACTACGTCAATGCCATCCTTTCGGTTTTCGATCCCCATACCACATACAGCACGCCTAAGGACAAGGGAGATTTCGATTACCGCATATCGGGGCAGTTCGAAGGAATAGGCGCCGTTTTGTCTCCGTCCGACGGTTATGCCAGAGTGACGGAACTTATGCCGGGCAGCCCGTCGTGGTTGCAGGGCGAATTGAAAGTAAACGACCTGATCACCAAAGTGAAACAGGAACATGAAACCGAACCTGTAGATATTTTCGGCATGAGCCTCGACGAAGCCGTGATGTTGATACGCGGCAAGAAAGGCAGCAAGGTGACGCTCAGCGTGAGGCGCGTAGATGGTAACTTACACGAAATAACGATCACCCGAGATGTAGTCATCAATGAAGAAACATACGCCAAATCAGCCATACTGAATGATCCTGCCACCAACGCCAAAGTTGGTTATATTGACTTGCCCAGTTTTTATGTGGATTTCAGACGAACGGCAACAGGGCGCGCTTCATCCAAAGATATTGCGCAGGAGATTGAAAAGTTAAAAAATGAAGATGTGCAGGGCATCATCCTTGATTTGCGCAGCAACGGCGGCGGTTCGTTGGATGAAGCCGTTACCATGGGCGGATTGTTTATTCCTCTGGGTCCTATTGTGCAGGTGAAATATGCCTCCGGATCGCCGCAGATACTTTCAGATATTGATCCTTCGGTGCAATATGATGGTCCCTTAGTGATCTTGGTGAGTCCGCTCAGCGGTTCTGCTTCTGAAATTATGGCTGCCGCAATGCAGGACTATCAGCGGGCAGTGATTGTGGGAGCCTCCAGTACTTTTGGAAAGGGGACTGTACAGGCGGTGATTGAATTTGATGATTACCTGCCTGCCAACATGAGCGTTTTTAAACCGACCGGAGCAATGGCGTTGACCATACAAAAATATTATCGCGTCAACGGAGGGTCGGTACAATTGAAAGGCGTAGAATCCGACATTGTGCTTCCCGATATATACAGCGAAATGAAAATAGGGGAGCGCTATGAGGATAATTACCTGCCATGGTCAACGGTGCCGCCGGCAAAATACCAGATTTGGAAAAACCCCGTTCCTGTAGCCATGTTGCAACAAAAGAGCGCAGAGCGTATTTCAACAAGCGAAGATTTTAAACTGGTGTCCGAGCAGGCTGCTCTGGTGAAGCAACAACGCGACAGAACCCTGTTGTCGCTAAATCTGACCACCTATCAGCAAGAAGAAGAAAAGCGCAGGGCAGAAAACAAGCGTTTTGAAGAAATCAGAAATGTATCGACTTCGCTGAACATATCGGCGATGAAAGCAGATGTAGACGAAATAAAAGGCGATACGGCAAAGATAGCCCGCTCCGATAAATGGCTCAAAGACCTCAACAAAGATATTTTTCTGGAAGAAGCGCTGAGAGTGATCGGGGATATGAAACTTAATTAAAACACATCATCTTCATGAAAGACGCAAAAAATAAGAAAATCCGGACAAAAAACGAACCGGAACACAGACAACAGGAAATTCCTAAATTAATCAGGATTTTGTCCGACAAATATTTCAAATTCGCTTTTATCGCAATTTTGTATTTGCTTTGGACGTTTTGGGTGGGTAGTTGGTGGCTGTTGCTCGGCATGCCGATACTGTTTGACGCATATGTGTCGCAAAAAGTCAACTGGACTTTTTGGAAAAAGCGCGAAGGTCCCAATAGCAAAATAGTGGAATGGATTGATGCGTTGATTTTTGCTGTTGTTGCAGTAACGCTGATCAATATCTTCATTTTTCAAAACTACAAAATTCCGACCGGTTCCATGGAAAAATCCTTGCAAATAGGCGACCACCTTTTCGTAAGCAAATTGAAATACGGTCCGAAAATACCGAACACGCCGCTCTCGTTCCCGTTTGCGCAACATACCATGCCGCTGACGGTCAATACCAAATCATATTTGGAATGGATACAATGGCCCTATAAAAGATTGGCAGGTTTTACACATATCAAAAACGACGATATTGTGGTTTTCAATTTTCCGGAGGGCGATACGGTGCTTGTGCAACTTCAGGCAGAAAGTTATCATTTGCAGTTGCGGCGCGTGGCTGTGCAGCATGAAGATGAAGACAGAAGATTCGGTAGAACGCTTCAGTCTTTTGATAAATACATCGGAATGGCTCGGGATTTCATCCTTGCGCGCCATGAAATTACAGTCCGTCCGGTTGACCGGCGCGACAACTACATCAAGCGTTGCGTAGCCGTGCCCGGAGATAGTTTACGGATTGTGAACACCCAAGTGTACGTCAATGGCAAGCCGCAAAAGCAATTTCCCGGACTACAGTTCCGTTACATGATACAAACCGATGGTTCGCGCATCAATACCCGCACGCTCGAAAAATTAAACATATACCGCGATGATTTATACGATTGGGGCGGCGGATTATACGAAATGCCTTTGATTGACGCAAATGCCGAAGAATTTGGGAAGATAGGAAATGTGCAACAGGTACAAAAAAAGGTCAAACCGCAGGGACAGTATGATTTTGAAATATTTCCGCACAACGAACGTTACCCATGGAATGTGGATAACCTGGGACCGATATGGATACCCCAAAAAGGGGTGACCATTAAAATTGACGCCGCCAACATCTGTTTTTACGAACGCATCATCAGCGCCTACGAGGGCAACGAATTGATAATTCGCGATGGAGAAATCTTTATCAATGGCGTTAAAACCGATACCTACACCTTCAAAATGGATTATTACTGGATGATGGGCGACAACCGTCACGATTCGCTCGACTCGCGTTTCTGGGGTTTCGTCCCCGAAGACCATATCGTGGGAGCGCCGCGATTTGTCTGGCTTTCGCTGAATAAGGAAAAGATATTCCCCCTTAATGTTCGTTTAAGAAGAATGTTCAAACCAGCCGGACGTTAGCAAATTTTCCAAACTGTTATTCACGCTTTCTATTGCTTCGGCAATGCGCCAGTTTTTGCGGTTGCGTGGTTCTACCTTGTTGGATATGGCTTTAAATGAGGAAAATGGAATATTCAGTTTGCGGCAAACATAAAAAAATGCGGCATTTTCCATGGTTTCTACTTGAGGATGAAATCTTTGGACGAGTTCATCAATGCGTTTTTTGCTGCCGCTTGCGCTTTGTACGGTGATACCGCGTACTTTCCGGTGATGTGAGCGGGTAGGAGAGGGGTTGGCGATGAAGTCGCCGTCAAAATCATCACAGGATAATCCCTCTTCGCGGAGCGACCGGAATTGTCCGTTGTTGTCGATACCCAAGTCTGCAAAGCAGTCTTCGGTAATTTGCACTGTTTCGCCGATGGAAATATCGTCTGCAAAGCTGCCCGCAATACCGATGGCGATGGCGTTACTGTACGGACGAAGCAGCAGGGTTTGCGTGAGCCGGAATGTGGCGGCAACGCATCCAATGCCTGTGATTAACATGTCAACAGGTCGTCCGTAGGCTACCCCTGAAAATAAACAGGTACCTATGGCTTTGCGTTCGCACATGGCGCGCAATGCAGGCGCACATTCGGCTTCGGTTGCCGAGACGATAAGGATGGGGAGGTTATCCATGATATTCAGATTTTTTTCAACAAAAATAACCAAAAATCGTCATTTTTTATAACTTGCGTTTTTTTTATTCAGTTATTATCCAATGAAGCATCAGGAACAAAAAGAATGGAACCTCATCCTGACGAATTATCCCGCCTTATCGGATTGTGTTAGCGATATACGGGCGGCATATGAATTATTGAAAAACGCCTGCCGGAATGGCGGTCTCATTATGACGTGCGGCAATGGAGGCAGCTCCGCCGACGCCGGACATATTGTAGGCGAATTGATGAAAAGTTTCAAATTGAATCGTCCGCTGACCACCGAACAAAGAGAGGCGCTCCTCTTGGCTTGCCCCGATGATGCAGCCTATTTTGCCGACCATCTGCAAAGAGGAATACGCGCAATATCATTGGCGGGGCAATCGTCTTTTTCCTCTGCATTTATCAATGATGTAGCCCCTGATATGGTTTTTGCGCAGCAGGTTTTTGTCTATGGCAGCCCCGGCGACGCGCTTTGGGCTATTTCAACCTCCGGAAATTCAATCAATGTAGTGAACGCCTGTAAAATAGCCCGCGCTATAGGCGTCAAAACCATCGGAATGACCGGAGAAAACGGAGGCAAACTCTTAGAAATTTGCGACGTAACCATCCGTGTACCTGCCTGCGATACTTTTCGCGTACAGGAATACCATCTACCGGTATACCACGCATTGTGCGCCATGCTCGAAGGAGAGATGTTTTCCTGAACGTTTTGAAAATTAGAAACTATTTTGTACCTTTGCCAAAAATTTGTTTGACTTTGTCGAGCCCTTCGTAATTCGTAATTCGTAATTCATAATTCGTAATTCATAATTCGTAATTCATAATTCAAAATATGGCACGTTATTTCAATATCGCAGGACCCTGTAACAGGGCAGAACATTACATGATAGAAGCCTCCACTCGCTTGCAGGGCGTGGAGTATCTGATTGACACCAAGCAGTATTTTGTGATTCATGCAGCGCGTCAAAGCGGTAAGACTACTTATCTGAATGATTTGGCGCAACGCATCAATGCGGAGGGAAAATATTATGCCTTGTATTGTTCTTTGGAGGGAATGCAGAAAATTGAAGATATAGAAAAAGGGATTCCGGAGATTGTGAAAATAATCAAAGAAGCGCTTTTTTATTCCCAAATTCCTATTCGGGAAGATTTTGCAAAGAATCCCGACTATAGTTTTTTTACAGGAGTTTTGAAGCAAGAATTAACTCTGTTTTGCATGAAATTGGACAAACCGTTAGTTCTCCTTTTTGACGAAGCTGATTGTTTGAGCGAAGGAACGCTGATATCGTTTTTGCGGCAATTGCGCAATGGATATATCAATCGGATTCACATCCCTTTTGTTCATTCATTGGCATTAGTGGGCATGCGCAATATACGCGATTACAGGGCAAAGATTCGCCTCGACAATGAATCGTTAGGAAGCGCAAGTCCGTTTAACATTGTCACCAAGACGATGACGTTAAAAAATTTCACCAAAGAAGAAACCACATCGCTCTATCGTCAACACACCGATGAAACCGGACAAATATTTGAACCGGACGCCATTGACTTGGTTTTTGAACAAACGCAAGGTCAACCGTGGTTGGTTAATGCCATTGCCCGCGAAGTAATTGAGAAAATGTTGAAAATGAATTTCGCACGTCCGGTTGCAGCGTCATTAGTGAACGAGGCAATACAAACCATCATCCTGCGTCGCGATAGTCACATCGACAGTTTGCTGGAACGGCTTAAAGAAGACAGGGTGCGCAACGTCATTGAGCCAATGCTTGTCGGCGAAGACTATTTCGGGCGTACAACGGATGATTATCAATATGTTACCGATTTAGGATTGATAAAAAGTATTCAAGGCAAGATACAGCCGGCAAATCCGATTTATGGAGAAATAATTGCACGTACATTGAGCCACGACGCGCAGGAAAAATTTACTCAAAAAAAGCCCGAATCTACTCTAACGCGTTATTTTAAAGACGGAAAAATAGATAT
>Ga0099364_10006737_pt1 | contig 16644 bp, 16 predicted proteins | sample TergutTh196P3_FD_73070 | JGI IMG/M metagenome (GOLD analysis project Ga0099364, IMG submission 73070) | Microcerotermes parvus P3 segment gut microbial communities from Pointe-Noire, Republic of the Congo - Th196 P3 | ecosystem: Host-associated > Arthropoda: Insects > Digestive system > Gut ... | reverse complement strand
CAAGGTTAGAGCAGGTGCCGGCCTGAGAGCATCTATCCCATTGCCAAGTGTGAGAGCCTAGTGCTGTAGCCTTAGCTACACCACCTATGGTGGCGGGAAGAAAGCTGTAAATAGTGCCGGAGTCAGCAAGGCTGGATATGGCATTGGTAGGAGTAGTACTATTGGTGCCCCAATAGAAACTGGGAAAATAACCTTGGCCTATATTCATGATATACACATAACCACTCTTAGTACCGGTTTGAGTGGTGGATTGGACTACTAACCAAGGTTTGTTGTCGCCAAGATGGATGACTTTGCCTTTCATGGAGGGGTCGGAGAGAGCGGTCTGGGCGGAGATGAGTTGGGGGCGAGCGAGGCGAGCCCCAAAGAGGAATACTAAAAATACCGCAGATAAACAAAACCCTCTACAGTGATTGTATATTTTTCTTGATTTTGCTGGTAGCGGTAAAATGTTCATAGGCAAACTTTTTAAGGCTGCGTGCTTACCCAACAAAAAGGCAACTCTTGAGCTGATTGAACATATTGAAAAGCCCTGAGGGTATTACAAATGTGTCCCAAAAGTTGCCTTTTGGATTTGCAATACACCCTAAAAAGTCAGGGTGTTATATTAAATATGTTCAATCAACACCTATTATTAACTTAAAGGAAGTATTTGTCAACACAAACTGATCAGGTAGTTATCCCTTGGGTTCATAGAAAATACTATAAAACCATCAGTGATTATTTTATTAAACAAGTCATCTCATTTGCCTTCCAAACTTGATATATTTCGTCAGACCAATCCAAAATAAAACCAATGTTTTTCAGTCTATTCTGAAAATGATAATTAGTCTCCCTGATAATATAAACAGCTTCCATATCAATATATTCTGGCAACATAAAATGATAGCGGCCTTGCTTGCTGTAAACCATAAAATCATACATATCATTATTTATAGGTGGTCTTCGACTACCCAACAAATAGTAAATATAGCTTTCTTCAAAATAAATAGTTTGTGTTGGAAAACGGTTAGACACATAAGCCCAGCCGGTAGCAAAATCTCCAGCAAATAAATACTGAGGGTAGATATGCGATGAATAAACTGTAAAATAATATTTAGCAAAGCTCCCAAAAAGAATCAAATAGACAAAGAGTACGACCATAACAAATATGCGTCCAAATTTTACCTTTTGCCATAGCCATGCTAATGCCCAAACCAGCCAGAATACCCAGCCAAAATAAATACCATTCATTTTGTTAATGTTTGGACCAGATATAAACAAGCCAAACAGCCATACACTAATAAATAACAACCACACTAGGCCACTACTGAGTAAAACTTTTTGGCGGAATTGTCTAATAATAGTCCAAGTACCTAATCCAAAACCGAGAACACATAAAGGAATGGAAATAGGATAAAGTGGTCCGAAAAAATCAAAAGCGTTATAATCCAACCAATCCTTAAAAAAACTATTTTGTAAAATTGTTAAGAAATTTGTTCCAAGATTATGTCCAGACAGTTCATTAACCCTGAAAAGCAAAAGCCGAGGAATTGTTAAACCAAACAATTCAACCTGTGAAAGGCTGAAGAAGTTAATAACAGCAAATATGACTAGAGGCGTGGCTAATAAAACTAATGGAAAGCTAAAAGCTATGCTCTGCTTAAGATTTATTTGCTTATACTTTATTAAGAAAAACCCGACTAACAATAAATAAAATGCCACTACCAACCAACTTAAAGCATAAGTGTATAAAGTTATCCCCCAGCTTAGGCCAGCCAAGACATAAAGCCAAAAACTCTTTTTATTCTGGGCTAAGCTCAGTAAGTAAAGAGATATGACAGCGAAATTCACAAATAAATTACAATCCAGACCAAAACGAGACTGCATAATAAAGTAAGGGGCAATGGTTAATAGAAGCCCGCCCAGCAAACCAGCCCAGCGATTGTGCCAATAATCTCTTATAAATAATGAACCTGCTAATATCATTCCTAAGCTCGCCAAAGCCCCTGGCAAACGGATAGTCCACATATTAATATCAAAAAAGGTAATTAATCCCATTGTCATATAGGCATAGAGAGCACTTTGTCCCATACCAAAATTAAGTAAATATACAGGATATTTAATGTTGTAACGGTCAGTGCCGTAATTAGCCAAGCTCCAGGCATCGTAAGCCATTCCTGCCTCATCAATGTGAATGCCGTAGGGTACTTCTGGCAAACGATACAAGTGAAGCCAAAAAGCAATTATGACAAGTAAAACCGAAGATGCTAAAAACAGCCAATCAAATCTATCTTTAGTTTTCAAAATAGCTAGATATTTCCGCATGGTAAAGAATTGCTAAATTTCACAAATTGATTATAACACCACATCCGAACATGGGGTTTTATGATTTTTGTACCACCGTAAAGTTAAGGGGCAATCGCAACTGATTAAGTTTCAAACCTTGGCTAGAATTGTTCGATGGCGACGTTGAGGACTTCGTCAACTTGGGATTGGTAGTCGTTTTTGGCTTCAATATCCACCTCAATACCTTTGTCTTGAATCCAATCACCGTTGGGGAGCTTCCAAGTGGCAACAGTTACATGGAGGCCTCCACCATTGCTTAAATCTATGCGTTCTTGGACCAAACCTTTGCCAAAGGTTTTGCTGCCGATGATGGTGGTGTCGAGACGATCGCGCAGAGCTCCAGCGACAATTTCGCTGCTGGAGGCAGAACCGCCATTAACCAAGACCACTACGGGGATGTCTTTGAGGCGGGAGCGGCCAGTGGATTCATAGTCGCGGGTATTGCTGGATTTGCGGCCTTCTTGATGGAGAATGACCCCATCCTCGATAAACTCGCTGGCAATTTTGATGGCTTCCCAAACTAGACCCCCAGGGTTATTGCGGACGTCGAGAGCAATGCCAGCAATATTACCGCGAGCTAGGATGTCTTTGACAGCCTGATTCCATTCTTCGGTGGTGCGCTCGCCAAAAGAGCCAACCCGCAGATGAGCAATAGTCTGGGAGCGACTATTGGTGACAAACTCCAGCCAGACCGACTGCATTTTGATTTCTTCGCGAACAATAGTTACCTCAAAAGGCTCATTATTATTATAGTCGGAGCGGAAAAGAGTGATGGTGACGGGAGTTTTGTCTTTGGCGCGCAGGACATTCTGGATTTGCTGGATGGTCCAATCATAAACTTCCTCATCGACATCATTGATTTCATCCTTGATATGAATGAAAACATCGCGGGCTTGGATACCAGCTCTTTCGGCGGGAGTGTCGGCGATGGGAGCTTGGATGCCAACAACGCCGTCAATATAGGCGAGCTCTACGCCAATACCATAAAAGGAGCCAGCAATATCTTCATTGCTGCGATCATTATTCTCGGGGGGGAGGTAGAGAGTATAGGCATCGCCGAGGCTATCGACCATGCCAGCAGTGGCGCCTTCGATCATACGATCTTCTTGGAGTTCTTCAGGTTTGTAGTAGGTGTCGGAAAGTTTGCGCCAAGCCTCATAGAAAAGGCGCATGTCGGCGGAGGCGGAGGAAGTTGTTTCGCCAAGAACGTATTGGCGAACCCCAGCAAAACGCATGGTCCCCCAGCCCAAGAAAACACCTAGAACAACAGCCAAAACGATGCTGGTAAGCGAGTTTTTGTTTTGTGGCATGGACTGTTTATTTTAGCACACCTTTAAGGAAGTTGGACAATAGGAGTGGCTGAGGGGATGCTTTGGATGAGAGTGGGGCTAAGTTGGATGAGTTGGACGAGAGCGATATACATGCAGATACTGATGAGCAGGCCGATAATGGCAGTGATGATGCCGGCAATGCCCAGAGCTTTGCCGCGGCTCTTTAGCGCCCAAACGCCGAGGACCAATCCGACTATGGAAACGGGAATGGCAATAAAAAAGAGAGGAGAGAATAATAGAGACAGAATGCCCAGAATAAGGGAGGTGGCGCCTTTCCAAACGGCAGGATCCTTGATGACTTCTGGAGAAGGGGTGGAGGGGGATTTGGCGGGAGTGGATTTGAGGGAAGTGGTTTTAGTGGCGGAGGTAGTTTTTTTAGAGGGAGCGGATTTGGCGGCGGGCTTAGCTTTAGGGGGCATAGTGATCCTTCTTTTAATTCTAATAGGGGTATTATACAATAGGGCACGATGAACAAGCAACCGATGCGAGGAAAAATAAAGATGAAAAGGCATGGAGAGGGGATGGTATTGCCGAAGGTACAAACGGCGGGGAGTGTGGGGTTTGATTTGGCAGCGAGGGAGACGACGAGGATTAAAGCTCGGGAAACAAAATATGTGCCGTTGGGCTGGGCGGTGAAAGTGCCGGATGAATATTGGCTGATGATGGTGCCGCGAAGTTCGCTGCATAAATTGGGACTGATGTTAATTAACAGCATGGGGATAGTGGATAATGATTTTAGTGCTGACGAAAATGAGTTGGTGGCGCTAATGCATAATTTCACCAACGAGGAGGTGGAAATAAAAGCAGGAAATAGATTGCTACAGGGGATATTAATCCCAAAGGTGGTGGCGGAAATTGAAGAAGTGGAAACGCTGGGGGAACAGAGCGCGAGAGGAAAAATTGGATCGACGGGTATTTAGGGATGAGGGAAAGCTTCGCCATCTCCTAAGAAACCGTCTTGTTGCAGATCCCAGAGTTTTTTGTAGGTTGAGGAGGAATTGGCGAGGAGCTGCTGATGCGAACCTACTTCGACAATCTTCCCTTCATTCATCACCACAATGCGATCGGCGCGCATGACAGTGGAGAGGCGATGGGCGATGATGATGGAAGAAACGCGATGTTGCTTATTTTTGGCCATGCGCCAAAAAGCTTCTTGGACATATTTTTCTGTCTGGGAATCGAGGCTGGAGGTGGCTTCGTCGAAAATGACTAAATTGGTTTTTTGGAGAAGGACGCGGGCGATGGCGAGACGCTGGCGCTGACCGCCAGAAAGTTTGATGCCGCGCTCCCCCACCATAGTATCGTAGCCATTTTCGAGGTTGTTGATAAAATCGGTGATTTGGGCTTGGGCGGCGACGGCCTCTATTTCTTCGCGGCTGGCTTCGGGACGAGCATAGGCAATATTATAAAAGACGGTATTATTAAACATGATGGGCTCCTGAGGAACAATACCAACGAGAGAGCGTAAGTAATCTTTTTTCATATCGCGAAGGTCAACACCGTCGATGGTGATGGATCCAGCATTAACGTCATACATGCGCATCAAAAGCTTGGCGATGGTGGTTTTGCCAGCGCCAGAAAAACCAACCAAGGCGATGGCTTCGCCGGGCTTGATGGTGAGATTAAAATCGTGAATGACAGCATGTTCGGAGTGATAGAAAAAATCAACATCCTTAAAGACAATTTGGCTGGGGAAGTTAGTGATTTTCTTAGGGTGAGGAGGATCGGGAACAGTGATGGGTTCGTCGAGAATGCCTAAATATCTTTCCAAATCTTCGCTCTTTTTGGCAATGTTGCGGACAATATGCATGACGAAGCGCATTTGAGGAAGAAGGGTCATTAGGAAAGTGAGAATAAAAAGAAAGTTGCCAATGTTGATGTTGGCAGCGCGAAGATCAAAAAAGGCCACCACGGTGATGACGATGAGAAAGATGTTGGAGAGATTGTCGACGACCAGATCAAAGACGCGGAAAGTGATAAAGTATTTTTGGAGCATGTTGAACCAATTTTGTAAAACTTTGTCGAGACGGCGCTGCTCAAACTTTTCTTTGGCAAAATATTTGACGGTGTCGAAATTGACCAGATTGTCAACCTTAACGGCGGAAAGGTCGTCGTCAGCGGCATTAAAGCGCGAACGGGCGCGGAGATTGGCGCGGAGAATATGATAGCTAAAAAGGAGAGTAAGGATCATAAAAAGCAGCACTAATCCTAAGTATTTGATGTCGAGCAGGGCGAAGGAGGAAAGCATGATGGTGAAGGAGATGATGATGGAGAGGAGTTCGTCGTTGAGACCTTCATAAAAAGTCCAGATGGCATCGTCGCCGCGAGAAAAAATGCTGATGAGTTTGCCAGAAGATTTGTTGGCGTGGAAGGCAAAATCGAGGCTGTGGACTCGGGCTAAAACTTGTTTGACCACAGCGACGGAGACATAATTAGCATTGCGGTTTTCGAGCCAATAGGCGAGATTGATGAGGAGGCTGGAGCCAATCATGGCTGCTCCAAAAGCAACTAAAATGGGCAGGACTTGGTCGAGTTCGTTTTGGGAGACCAAGTTGGTGATGGCGCCAATGAAGAAGGCCTTGGTGTTGGTGAGGAGAGTGGCGATGATAAAAATAAACAAATAGCTAATAAAAAGCCAAGGGCGCTGCCAAATGAAGGAGTAAAAACGACGGAGTTGTTTCATGGAGGGATTATTATAACTGATTGACAGCGGAAATAAAACTCCTGCCCCGAGCGGCGTAGTCGGGCCAAAGGTTGAAGCTGGCGGCGGCGGGGCTTAAAAGGACAACGGAGGAGGGGTATTTTTTGAGGAGGGGGGGGAGGAGAGAGAAGGCTTCGGGCAGGGAGGTGGCAGGGAAGAATTGAGGAGTTTTTATGACGCTTTGACGGGACGCGGGTCCTGTCATAGAGGAAAGGTTCTCTATCTCCTCCCTCAGCCTCTCCCCAGTAGTGGGGAAAAGGATGACGGCGGGGACATTATGCTCGAGGATGGTGGTGGCGAGGGCGCGATAGTCTTGGTGGCGCTCATAGCCGCCAGCAAGAAGGATAAGGGGCCGATCGGGAAAGGATTTGATGGCGGCGATAGTGGCTTCGGGGGTGGTGGCCAGAGAGTCGTTATAAAAGTCGGCGCCGTTGACTGTTTTAATAAATTGTAGGCGGTGTTCTAAGGGAGAGAAGGTGGTTAAAGCACGGGAGATTTGATCGGAGGTGAGGCTAAAGAGCTTGGCGACGGTGACAGCGGCGGCGATGTTTTGGAGATTATGTTCGCCGCGCAGGGAGGAAGGGGGTAGGTCAGCGAGAGAGAGGGGGACTTTTTGAGCTAGAGAGGAGGCGGCTAGCTGAGAGGGGCGAGTGAAATTGGGATTAAAAATAACGTAATCATCGGGAGATTGGTGGGCAGTGATGGGAGCCTTGGCGGCGACATAAGCAGCAAAATCAGGATAGTAGTCGAGATGCTCGGGATTAATGTCTTGGATGACGGCGATATGGGGGCTAAGGGACAAGTCTTGGAGTTGATGGGAGGAAAGCTCCATGACGATGATAGTATCGGGAGTGATGGAAGAAAGATGGTTGAGGGCGGGGGTGCCGATATTGCCGACGAGGATGGTGGGGAGACCGCTCTCCTTGAGAAGATGATGGATGAGGCTGGCGGTGGTGGATTTGCCTTTGGTGCCGGTGGTGCCGATAATTTGGGAGGAGAAAAGTTGAAGGAAGATGGAGGTGGCGGAGGTGAGACAGAGTTGTCCTCTATTTGTTTTGCTCCGATGGGACGCGGGTCCTGTCGTCGCTCCTCCCCCAAAAAAATTATTCGCTGTCGCTGCTAATTCTTTTTGGGGGTCCCCCTCCGCTCGCCACCCGCTCTCAACAATACCAGTTCGGGCACGGCTTTCGTCAGATGCAAAATCAATAGAGGAAAGGTTCCCCATCTCTTTCTCCAATCTCTCTCCAATTAAAGAGAGAGGAATCCCAGGGGAGCGGAAGATGACCGGAAATGATGATAAATCTCCAAGGTAATTATCGCCATCAATAGTGGTTAAATCGTGGTCATCGAGCAAAATCTGCTTCCATTGATCTCCCCACTTGGAGAGAGGTTTTTGGTCGGCGATAGTGAGGGGGAGGCGGGGAAAATAAGTGCGCAGGAAGTGATAGAGAGAGAGGCCCTCGCGGCCAGCGCCTAAAATGAGAGTGGGCTGGGAGGAGAGATGGGAGAGGTGGTGCATATTGGCTAAAGGATAAGTGAGGCGAGTGGCCCAAGAAGGGAGGGGGCTGTCGGTTTGATAGGAGGAAAGGATGGCCTGAGCGCGCTCGTCCCAAGAGGTCTGAGGGTCAATGATTTGTTCCTTGATGAGGGCAAGCATGGGCGGGAGGGGACGAGATTGGGATAAGTATTTATTGATGCTCAAATAAAAGGCGCAGCAAACTTCTTCAATGGTGCCGATACATTCCAGAGGCTTGCTGTCAGTTAGGCCAGCGAGTTCCCGCGCAAAAGGAAGGAGAGAGTCGTCGGCAAATAAGTTGCGAGAGAAAATCTGAGTGGTCAGAGTGGTTTCATCGAGGAAGGGATAGAGGATGAGAAAAACGAAAAGGCATTTGGGACAGTGATGACACCAAGTATTCTCCTTTTGGCCAATATTGCAGGAGCGAAAAACCGATAAATGCTCGGGGAGGGAAAGTTGAGCGAAAAGTTGGGCTATTTTTAATTCGTGGAAGGGGCGCAAAAGGGAAAAATAGTGGAGATGGGGGGAGATGAATTGATGGACATAGGTATTAAAATCGCGCTCGAACTCGAGGGATTTGGAATATTGATGGTTGATGGGCTGATTTTGAAAAATAAGGGAGTCTTCGGAGGCAGAATGTTCATTGCTGACAATAAAAGAGCTGTAGCCGCCCAAAGCTTGGGAAAGATTAGCGAGGAAAGCGAGGGAGGCAGAAAAAGGAACGTGGCCGTTGAGGAAACCCTGCCTATTGAGCTCAAAAAGTTGGGGGTCGAAGTGGCGATGGACGTGGTGGAGAGGAAGGGCGGGGTCGAGGGCGAGGGCGGTGTTTTGGGCGGAGGGGGAGGCGGGGTGGACGATGAGGGCGGAAAAGTTGTTTTTGAGGAGGAGGGCGGAGAGGAGGCTGTCTTTGCCGCCGGCAAAGCCGACAAGTGGAGGAGAGCAAAACTTTCCTCTATGGTGATTTTGTATCTGACTCGATTTTGTCTCAGGCGAGGGAGACTCGCTTGAGACAAGTTCGGGCACAGCTTTCGTCAGATTAAAATCAATAGAGGAAAGTTTTGTTTTCACTGGTGGTGATTCTTTTTGGGGGTCCCCCTCCGCTCGCCAAGAACTGCATAAAAGGGTGTCTAGTGTTTCGCTGCTTTGCCAGCGAACAAAATCAGGCACGGCGAAGTCGGTGATGTTGTTGACGTAAAAGTACTCGCCCATGCCTTTAATCAGGAGCTTCTGCCAGAAAGCGAGGGCCTCGGGAGGAAGGGAGGCCACTTGGATGTCGATGAGGGGAGAGCAAGTGAGTTTCCAATAGGAAAAAAGTTCGATGAGGCCGATATTGATGATTAGATTATCAATAAATTGGGGGTGGGTTTTTTGTAATTGTTGATAGGCAGTGGTATCAATGTCGGAAAAAACGACGCGATGGGTGAAGGAGGTTAAGTTGGCGATATCGTAGGTGAAGGAGAGCTCTAGGTCGGAACTATGGAGTTGCGAAGAAAAATTGGTGAAAGAGACATGAGGATGGTGGGAGCGTAGAGAAAGAAAGTCTGAGACAGACATAAGTGTTTAGTTCTCAAAAATAATGGTTCCTAAATTGACGCCAGTAAATTGAGAGATGAGGGTGACAATAAGGAAGGAGGAAAGAGCGAGAACGAGACCAATGACGGCGCCAGTGACGGTTTTTGTGGATTGTTGGATGCTCTGGGCGGTTCCGCCGGAAAGCATAAAGCGAATGCCGCCGACAACCAACATAAGAAAACCAGCAAAACCAACAAGGGTAAAAACGATGCTGGCAGCATTGGCAATGAGACAAGTGACGCCCTGAATAGTGGCGATGTCATCAGTAATGCCGGAAACACAAGGATAGTTAGTCTCTTGTTGGAGAGAGCGCCATTCTTTGGTTTGAGCAATAACTTTGGTGATAAACATAAGGTTATTATATCACAAAAATCCCTCTCCCAATTGAATGAGAGAGGGATTAATACCGCGCAGAATATTATAGTTGTAAATTGTCGTTGATGACGGTGTCAATGGAAGTGCCGCTACCGTAGATGACGGTAAGCACAAGGTTTAGGAACGCCCAAGTGGCGGCGAGTAAAATCAAGCCAACGACAGAGGCAATGATTTTATTGCGAGCATCGGCGGTTTTGGCTTTGTCACCACCAGAAGTGATCCAAGTGAAGGCACCCCAGATGAGATAAAATAGGGCCAAGATGACACCAACAGCAAAGACGATGTTGAGCACATTGGAGATAATATTGCCGAGCTGGCTTTTGCCATCTCCATCGCCACCGATGGCCCATCTGGGCTTAGTGATGGTTTCGGCGAGGACACTGCTGGAGCTCATAGCCAGAGCGGAAGCACTACTCACAATACCAGTAACGGTTTTAGTGACTTTGTTCATTTTTTCCTTTCACTTAATTGTATTAACAACTTACTATTTTATACTATATGCATAGTATAACACAAGTGGTGCTTAAAACAAGGCATCTTGTTTGCCGAGTTTGGGCTTGATCCTGAAGTCAAAATCCACCGGACATTTAATGAGGCGGTTCCATTTATTGTAGAACTTGACAAAACCATTTTTGAAACCAAAATCATAAAGGTCACGAGTTATTTTGACATCTTGGAGGCAGTAGTCGGCCAGTTCTTGGAGACGACCTTGTTTATAATAGTTAATCGCATCAATGCCGGAGCCAGTTTTGCCTGAATCAAAAGTGGCTTTGGACACAGCGTCGAGACTAATCCGATGGCCGCAGCTTTTTTTGATCCGAGCCATAAGGTCGAGGCTGGGAAGGGATTTGAGATTACCCTGATAGTGGCGGGTGAGGGTGGGGAGATCGAAGCCGTCGGAGTTATAACCGATGATGACATCGGCTTGGTCGAGAAGGTCACAGAACTTGTCCAGATCTTGCTCAAAAAAGCTTTTTGTTTCTTCTTGGCCGGAACTGCTGTCGCGCAGACGGGCGCCAATAAAAGAAATGTCGAGGCGTTCGGGGAAGTGACCGCCGACGTCTTCCATGGAGTTTTTGGTTTCTACATCGAAAAAGAGTTGGAGCATGATGAAAAAAGATTATAACATATGTAGAAAAATTAGGAGGCCAGATCTACTACCTCTAACCTATTGTCTGGTAGAGCCTGCACCAATAGCTCCTTAGTTGCTTCCTGAGCAGTGGTGAGGATGGTTTGATAGTCCTCCATTAAGGAAATAACTAGTTTTTGGGCGGACTCGTCGAGCTCAGAAAAGATGTCGTCGAGCAATAAAAGAGGACGATGGTTCTCCCCTACTCTAGTACTTAAAACGGACTCGTTGAACTTAAGTTCACACAGCTTAAGATATAGAACTCCGAGGCGCTGCTGACCGCGCGAGCCAAAAGTGGCGATATTGAGATGGCGAGCGGGCTGGGAGGGAGGGGCAAAATTATACTGGAGATGAAAATCGTCCTTTTGGGGGCCGATGAGGGTATGGCCAACGATATATTCCTTGTCTAGATAGCTGGAGAGGCGTTCTTCATTAATCAAAGAGGGCTCGAAAATGAAATTGAAGTCGAGAGGGAGAATGAGTTGAGAGCAAAAAGCGGCTAAGTCGGCACGTTTTTGCTGGAGCAGCATGCCGTATTTGAGGAGGCCTTGGTTATAGTAGCTGAGAGCTTCCTTGCCCTGCTTTTGATCTTTGATGTCGGAAAGGAGTTTATTGCGACGCAGCAGAATGGCTTCGTAATTTTTTAGAGCCTGAGCATATTTATCGTCGAGAGTGGCGAGGAGATAGTTCATCCAGCGGCGGCGACGATGGGGGCTGCCTTCGATGAGGCGCATGTCTTCGGGGCAAAAAATGACCGCTCCAAATTGACCAATAAAGTCTTTCTTTCTTTTGCCGGCGAAGTTGAGGGAATAGAGCTTGCTATTGGTTCTTTTGCCATTTACCTGACCTCTGGTGAGCATAATCTCGAGGCGGTCGGTGGCAGGCTTGCCCTCCTGCTGGATAACGGCTGCGATACGACTGAGTTCTTTATCAAAATTGATTAAATCGGGAGTGAGGGCATCACGAAAACTGCCGGAACTGGAGAGAAAACCAATGGCTTCGAGAATAGAGGTTTTGCCAGAGGCATTGGGAGCACAAAAGAGGCTGACGGGTTTTTGTACTTCCCAGAGGTAGTCGTCGAACTTGCGCCAATTAGTCAGCCAGAGCTGGCGAAGGAGGAGTTGACTCATGATGAAGTTTCTCTACAATACTAAAAACATCGCGGGGTTCTTCGACCAGAAAATCGGGCTTAAACTGGCGAAGTCCAGCGCTGGAATTGAGACCATAACTAACACTAATGATGCGTACATCGGCGCGACGGCAGGCTTGAATGTCGCGAATCTCGTCGCCCACATAAACTATGTCTGACTTTTGTAAATTGAGCTGACGAAGGAGTTGGAGGAGTTTTTTATCCTTATTAAAAAGACCACCGCTGGCATGAATGGAAGTAAACTCCTCGAGGAGCTGGTGATGGCGAAGAACTGTCTCCACCACGAACGTTTTATTAGAGGTGAGAATATGGAGGCTGTAGCCATGTTTTTTGAGGCTACGGATAAGTTCGGGGACATGGTCATAAAGGGCAAAACTCCAAGCGTATTGATCGGACCAGCGGTTGATCTTCCAGATGATAAGAGGGACTTTAAGCCAGCCGAAGCGGATTTTTTTGATGAGCTGGAAAAGGGTTTGGGAGCGTAGCTGGTCGATTTGGGCGCGAGAGATTTCGGTGATTTTGAATTGGGGGATGAGAGTGGTAAAAAGATATTCTAGCGCGGGAGTGAAACTATCGACGAGAGTGCCGTCGAAGTCAAAAATGATAATGGGTTTTTTAGGTTGCTGGGGCACGATGAATATCTAAATAATTTTGTAAAATAATAGCTGCAGCTTTGTCGTCGAGGTGAGTGCTAGATGTTTTTTGGGCCGCCTCTGAGGAGGAAAAGGCTTCGTCCATCAGTTCCACCGGAAGATGGAACTGTTGGGTGAGGGAATGTTGAAATTGAGTGATGGCGGACTGCATGGAACCGTCGGTGACACCAAGCACAATTTTTTGGACATGATGTTCTTGGATGGTGGTGGCGAGACGGGAAAATAAATGAGAGTCGTTGGTTAAGATGGTTTCGGGCTCGGCGAGAGCGTCGCCAAAGGAAAGAGCCACGCCGACTCTTTTGGAGCCATAATCAAGTCCCATGATTTTCATAAGGCAAGTATAGCATAATTAGTCTTCTTCACAAGGAAGAAAGACACCGACGGTGGTGCCCTTGTTGGGAACAGAGGTAAAACATAAGTTGCCGGAAAACTCCTGATGGATGATTTGATGAGCTTCCCAAAGGCCGATTCCCTGAGAATGGGGTTTGGTGGAATAGTTGAGGTTAGTGATCTTTTTGAGCTGGGCTTTGGTGAGGCCGCAGCCATAGTCGGTGATGAGCAAGAGGGCACCAATGGCACAAGGGAAAGCATGAAAGAGAATCTTTTTATGAGGATGGGAGGGAGGATAGCTTTCGGCAGCGTTATTGAGGAGATGGGAGAGGGCGAGATGGAGGCGATGAGGGTTGCCATAAAGGTAATGGCTGGCAATGATTTGAAAACTACTTTCTTTGATGAGGGGAAAAGATTGGGACCAAGTTTGGAAGATTTTGGTTAATAGGGAGGCAAGATGAAAGTGTTCTTTAGCATGAGGGAGGGAGGTTGAGGTACGAGGTTTAACAAGATTGATAAGCTGATGAGTGGCCATAAGGGCGCGAGGCAGGTGACTATGAGGATTGGTTAAGAGATTGTCTAGGGCAACTCCGGTGGGGAGAGGGTACTGGTGATGGCTGAGGAGAAAGGCCTCGAGCTCGCAGGAAATGGTGGTGAGAGGAGAGCTGATGGCATGCTTAAAAACGTCGAGTTCGGAGGCGGGACGGTCTTTAGGCATGGGAGAAAATTATCTTATAGATGAGAGAAAAAAATCAAGGGGTAATTTTTTTGGGTGTTGACATTTAGATAAATTGGGCGAAAATAGGGAATATCTATCTATTTATATCTATTTCATAGTTAAATGATTAGTTAAGGATCAATATGGCAGATGCAAAGAAAAAGAATCTCACCCCCAAGAAATCAGGTGCGGAAAAAGAGTTTTTGCCATTTGTACTTCCCCTGTTAGCGATTGTGGTAGTGATTTTTTTGGGCTGGCAATGGATTTCTTTGAGGACAAAAGACGAGGGGGTGGTGCCAGAAACTAGCGAGAAAATTGAGATTACGGAAATTAGCGCTGATGAACAGGCTAAATTGGACAATATTGCCAAGGGGTTGGGTGATTTTCGTACTAGTGTGTTAACTCAAAAGTCATTGAGCTTGGTGGGAGCAGCGCAAGTGCGCTATGATTTTGAAGGTGATAAAGTTTATGCTAATGTGATTGCTAACTTACCCTCACCAGCAGCAGGGACTTACTACCAAGTTTATTTGAAAGAGGGAGGTAGTGAGGAGTGGCAAAAGTCGGAGGCGTTGGCATTGTCTAAGAGTGGCTATCTGGCTCAGTTTGTGTCGGCGGCAGGGAAGTTGCCAATTGGAGTGCGGGTGACGCTGGAGAGTGCAGGCACGCCAGCAGGAGAGAATGTTTTGTTTGAGGGCGAAATTAGCGCACAATAAATTATGCTCTTGACAAGCGTATCAAGTGTGGTATCTTTAACTAATTATAAATAAGCTTAAGAAAGGTGCTATGGCAGATCAAGCTTTTAGCTACACCAACAAAAAAGGGCAGACCTACTTTCTTCACACTCGTGAAGTAACCCTAAAAAATGGCCGCAAGCAACGCATCTATTATTTTGCCCGCGACGTGCGCGCAAATGATGCCATCAAGGACATCCCCGGCGGTTATAAGGTGGTCGAGACCGAAAAGACCGGCTTACCTTTATTAAAAAAAGCCTAAGTTTAGCTTAAACGGAGAGAAAGGCCTACTACGTAGGTCTTTTTTTGGAGCAGATGGTCCCGACCTGACGGTCGGGGTGATGGATGAAAGACTTTGTTTGTAGGTCTTTTTTTGGATTTGCAGGTCTTTTTGAGGGTAAAAAATGTTACAATGCGAAACTATGCAGTGGGAAGTAATAAATAAAAAAACGCCTAGGGACTTGGCGGAGATGCGCAAGGTATGGCTGGAAAATAGGGAGCTGATATTACCGGAGAGACAAAAAGAGTTTTTTGAGAGAGAGGAGATGGGAAAAATAAGTTGTGAGGAGATAGGCTTGGAAAGGGAAGAAATAGAGAAGGTACGAGTCAGACTACTAAGGGCGAGGGAGAGAAAAGAGCGAGTGCTGATTTATGGAGACTATGACGTGGACGGAAATTGTGCGACGGCCATCACTTGGCTGAGCTTAAAAAAATGGGGACTGGAGACTATCCCTTTTATTCCGGAGCGCAAAAAACATGGCTATGGCTTAACGATGAAAAGCATGAAAAAAATTGATGAGTTGATGGAAAAAGGGGAAAAGCCAGATTTAATTGTGACGGTGGACAACGGAATTGTGGCTTTTGAGGCGGCAGAAGAATTGAAAAAGAGAGCCATTGATTTAATTATCACTGACCATCATAAGAAAGATGAAAAAAAAGGTAGTCCAGAAGCGGTGGCGGTGGTGGTGAGTAGTAAGGTTTGTGGGGCGGGAGTGGCATGGTTTTTATGGAGGGAGATTATTGAAAAGGAACAGGCGATGGCGGAGATGCTAGACTTGTTGGGAGTGGCGACGGTGGCCGATCAGATGGAAGTGTTGGGAATAAATAGGCAGCTGATTAAAAACGGACTATATTGCCTACAAACTAAAGCTCGACTGGGGATAAAAAAATTGGCCGAGCAAGCGGGAATGGATTTGACAAAAATAACTAAAGAGGGAATTGATTATGGACTGGGGCCGAGACTAAATGCTCTGGGAAGGTTGGAAGGAGGATTGGATACATTACGATTGTTGTGTACTGGCAATGAAAAACAGGCAGAAAGATTGGCGGGAAAAATAGAGGCGGTAAATCAGAGGAGGCGCGAGATGACGGAGCAAATGTGGAAGGAGGCAGAGGAACAGGCGAGAGAACAAATGAAACAAAAGAGAAAAGTGTTGATAGTGGAAAGCAAAGAATGGCATGAAGGAATTGTGGGCTTGCTGGCGAGCAGACTAGTGGAGACATTTAGCCGGCCGGCGCTGGTGATGTGTGTGGATGAGGAAACGACAGTGGTGTCGGCAAGAAGTTTGGGAAGTATTGACATTACGCGGTTGATGAGAAAAGCAGAAAAATGTATGCTCTCGGTGGGTGGACATCTTTTGGCGGGAGGAGGGGTTATGGAAAACACAAACAGGGAGGCTTTTAGAAAACAGATTTGGGAGGCGGCAGAAAAAGAAATAACGTCAGAGGATTTGGAAGCAAAGTTAATAATAGAAAGTGAGGTGCCCAGCAGCCTTTTGACGGATGAACTGGTGGAGTTGCTGGAGGATTTTGCTCCTTTCGGACAGGGAAACAGCGAGCCGCTAGTGATGATTAAAAAAATGCAGTTATTAGCGATTGATATAATAGGGAAGGAGGAAAACCACTGGCGAACTTGGTGGTGGGACAAGAAAAGCCAAGCGCGGATAAAAATCATGGCTTGGCAGGCAGAGGGAAAATGGGAGAAAGGAAAATGGGAGGAGGGAGGAGAATATGAGATAGTGATCAGACCAAGTATTAATGAATGGCAAGACAGAAAAACATTACAGCTGGAATTGGTGGAGGGGCGAGAGGTATGTTAAAATAGTTGTTT
>Ga0099364_10006736_pt1 | contig 16645 bp, 26 predicted proteins | sample TergutTh196P3_FD_73070 | JGI IMG/M metagenome (GOLD analysis project Ga0099364, IMG submission 73070) | Microcerotermes parvus P3 segment gut microbial communities from Pointe-Noire, Republic of the Congo - Th196 P3 | ecosystem: Host-associated > Arthropoda: Insects > Digestive system > Gut ... | reverse complement strand
TGCCTGATAAAAGCATAGACCTTGCTATCTGTGATCCGCCGTATGGGATTGGAAAGAATTGGAAAAAAGACCCGCACAGCCCATTTTATAAGTATAATAGCTCATACAGAAATGATACTATTCCAGAAAAAGATTATTTTGAAGAGTTGTTCCGTGTATCAAATAAACAGATAATTTGGGGCGGCAATTATTTCACATCGTTTCTTCCGGCAACAGGTGCATGGCTTGTATGGGACAAAAAGCGACTGGAAAGCCAACATAACGCACAAGGTGAACTGGCGTGGACATCGCTTAATATCCCATTAAGAATAATGCCCATTTTATGGTGCGGGTGCGTTACCGTGGAACCACGTTATGGCAAGCATCCACATGAAAAACCCATAATTTTGTACAAGTGGCTGCTGTCAAGATATGCCAAGCCCGGAATGAAAATTTTGGATACGCATTTTGGAAGTGGCTCTCTGGCTATCGCCTGCAACGAAATGGGCTTTGAACTTACAGCCAGCGAGCTAGACCCTGACTACTACGCTATGGCTTGCGAGCGTGTCAGGGAAGCAAACAGGCAGGGCGATCTCTTTAGGGATGCGGTATGAGAAGCCCTTTTGAAGAAAAAGCCATTTTTGCCTTGACACAATACCATGACAGCCCGTATAAATTAAGAAGCGCATTTGTAATTCCTAACTGTTCATATTTTGGGCATGAGTGCGATGTGCTTGTAATTTCAAAAAATGATTATGCTACAGAGATAGAACTTAAAACATCTGTTGCCGATTTGAAAGCGGATATGAAGAAACTGCATGGACATAGAAGCAAATATATTAGGCAGCTTTACTATGGCATATCAGAGGATATTCCGTGGGATGCGGCTTTACAACTAATACCGGAAAATGCCGGAATTATATGTTTCAGGACTTATGATGAAAACTATTATGGCAGATATAAAGGCAGATTGCGTTGTAGAATTGCTAGAAGACCTAAACCAAGCAAAACGGCATTGAAAATAACCGCAGAGCAAAAACAGCATTTATTAAAAACGATGTATTATCGGTATTACAATCTGCTTTTCAAAAACGCATGGAAAGAAATTAACTCATTGGTGTAAATATTGTTAAACCCCGCTAATCGGCTAAAATAACTGACTATGAAGAAAATAAAAATAGCCTGCGAAACAAAAGATACCCTAGACTGGCACTTAATACAGCCATTGCAAGGGAACTACAAAAAGCACACAGAAAAGCAGTTGGAGAAACTCTGTAACTTAATCATTAAAAGGGGTGTCCGTTTCCCCTCATTCGTATCAAAAATAAAAAACGATATATGGGCAATAGATACGCACCGAAGACTAAAAGCCTATGAGCAGTTAGAAAAAGACGGCTGGACTATACCGCCTATCCCTATAGTTTACATAGACGCTAAAAACAAGACAGAGGCGAAACAATTATTGCTTGAGGTCGATAGCCGATTTGGAGTAGCTAACCAGAGCGGATTTGATGAATTTGTGTCAGACTTGGACTTTATAGACGAAGACGAAATGTCGGAGTTTTACAGCAATCTTGAGCTAGTAGGGATTGATATAGAAATTGACGAAAAAGCCGATGGGGGGGGGGCAAGACGAAGTTCCCGAAGTGCAAGAGAAGGCGGTTTCTGTTCTTGGCGAAATGTACGAACTGGGAAATTCAATTCTTATATGTGGCGACAGCACCGACCCAGAGGTTATCGGAAGGCTTATGGGAACTGATAAAGCAGATATGGTTTTTACTGACCCGCCCTATGGAATAGATATAGTCCAAGGGAAAAAACAAACAGTAGGCGGAGGCGGCAAAACCAAATTCAAAGGTACTATTGGCGGAAATAAAGTGGTAGAAGCTAAAACTTACAAAACAATAATAGGTGATAATTCTACAGAAACAGCATTAAAAGCAATAGAAACATTTCAAGGATTTTCAGAAAACATGATTATTTTTGGAGGCAACTACTTTACTAGCATTTTACCACCGTCTTCCTGTTGGATCGTTTGGGATAAAGAAAATACTGGCAATTTTGCGGATTGTGAACTAGCATGGACTTCATTTGATAAGGCTGTGAAGAAATATAAATGGCTATGGAATGGAATGAGCCGTAAGGGCAACCATAAAGACGAAGGAAGTACAAGGGTTCACCCTACTCAAAAGCCTGTAGGTTTGATAACGGAAATACTTAATGATTTTTCTAATCCGAATGAAATAATCCTAGATGTGTTTGGCGGTTCTGGTTCTACTCTAATTGCTTGCGAAAAAACAGATAGAAAATGCAGAATGATAGAACTTGACCCCCACTACTGCGATGTAATCCGTCGCCGTTGGACTAAATGGGCAAAGGAAAACAACCGTGAGGTCGGAAGCGGTGGGCTGGAATAACCACTGAAAAACAGATGGTAAACAGTGAGAATATAGCATGGCAAAGCCTTTTACTAAAAACGACCCTCGTATAAACCGTAAAGGAAGACCCAAGAAAGGTGAAAGTTTGACCTGCTTTCTCAACTGGACACTTGACCAATCAAAGACCTTCACCGACAAAAAAACAGGCGAAGAAAAGAAAGTTATGCTCCGTCAGATACTAGCTGACAAATTGGTAGATTTAGCACTTAGGGGCGATACTCAGGCAATTAAATATATTTACGACAGGATAGACGGCAAGCCAAACAGCGAGATAAAACTTGACGGCGGTTTACAGATAATAAAAATATCTGAAGACGAAGAAAAGGCATTGCGCTAAATATTGTTTAATGCTAAACACTGCATACAATTCAATATATGAATAAACACGGGAATATTAAAGATTTAACAGGTCAAGTATTTGGATGGCTAACTGTAAAAAGTTTCAGACATTCAAGCGGAAATTCTTACTGGAATTGTGTATGTAAATGCGGGAAAGAATTAATAGTTAGCGCAAATTATTTACGGACAAAACATAGAACTTCATGTGGCTGTAAAAGAAAGTATGATAATCGTACACATGGTGAAAGTGGAAAAGGCAGGCATAGATTATATATAATATGGGGCAATATGCTTCAGCGGTGTTACAATAAAAATAATACAGGATTTCGTCTTTACGGTGCTAGAGGTATTGGTATATGTGAAAGTTGGAAAAAATATACAAAATTCAAAGAATGGGCAATGACTAACGGGTATGATGAAGGTCTATCAATAGATCGCATTGACAATAACGGAAACTATGAGCCTTCTAATTGCAGATGGGTAACGCATAAAGAGCAGATGAATAATATAAGGACAAATCACAATATAACATTTAATGGCGTTACAAAGTCAACATCGGAATGGGGAGAAATATATAATATAAGCACAAATCAAATAAAATATAGAATTAAACAGGGCTGGGCAATAGAAGATGTTTTTACAAAACCATTAAGAAAATGTGTGAGAAATAAAAATGCTGCCTCTTAATCAAAAACAAAAAGAGCTTTATAGTCTTTTTGAAAATTGCAATGCAATTATGGCAGAGGGTGGCGGTCGCAGTGGAAAAACTCTAGCGCTAGTCTGGGCTATATTTTTAAGAGCTATTAGATACCCGAATACGGATCATTTAATAGGCAGGTTTAGATTTGCCCATGCAAAACAGTCTATTTGCTATCAGACAATACCGAAATTACAAGAATTAACGAATACAAAATTTAACCAATACTTAAATCGTACAGACTGGTTTTATGAACTACCAAATAATTCAAGAATATGGATTACGGGATTTGATGATCGTACAAGAGTTGAAAAGATACTGGGAAATGAATACGCCACTATCTTTTTTAACGAATGTTCACAAATAAGTTACGATGCAATGGAAATGGTATCTACAAGATTAAACCCGCCCCTAGGCGTAACTGGCAAAAGGTTTTTCGACCAGAACCCGCCTAGCATAAGCCACTGGACATACAAAGTGTTTCATAAAAGGCAATTCCCAGACGGCAGACCAGTACCTGAGAATGATTTTAAGTGGATAAAAATGAACCCCGCAGATAATCCCCATGTATCGGCGCAGTACCTTGAAACAGTGAGTCAGATGTCGGCGGCTAAAAGGATTAGATTTTTAGACGGCGAGTATCAAACAGATGCGGGCAGCCTTTGGAAAAGAGCATGGATAAATTATGACCCAACAGATAGGCACTATCAAAGAGTAGTAGTAGCAGTTGACCCCTCTGGAAGCGTAGAAGGTGATGAAGTGGGAATAGTAGCAGTAGGAAAATATGATAACGGATTTGTTGTATTAGACGATTATTCATGTCACGGCACACCCGCAGAATGGGCGGCGGAGGTGGTCAGTCTGTACAAAAAGCGGAAAGCAGATGTAATAGTTGCCGAATCAAACTTTGGCGGGGATATGGTAGCCCATACAATCAAGACTGCCGATCCTACTGTAAATGTTAAACTTACACATTCATCTAGGGGTAAGATAGTCAGGGCAGAGCCTATATCCGCGCTTTATGAAAAGGGCAAGGTTAAGCACAGGATTATGTTCAATGAACTTGAAGACGAATTTTGTAATTTTGACGGCACAGGCAAGTCGCCTAATAGATTAGATGCCGCTGTTTTTGCTTTGGCTGAATTATCAGGGCAAAGCGGCGGCGGGGTTATTACTGTTAAAATGACGGGGTTGTGAGTGTTGTCAGCATGGATTAACCGTTATCAATTCTTGACTTTTTAGGGCGACCGCCTTTTTTGCCGTTTTCCGCCGAGGATTTTGCCTTTTTAGGGGATGTCCTACTTCCCAATAAAGCACCTATATTGATTGCTTTCCCACAGTGGGGACATTTCGCTTTAGCCATATTCTTTATAATACCTAACAGTTAGCAAAAAATCAAGGAAAAAGTACGATTTTTCTATTTTTTTGAAAAAACCTATTGACAGAACCTAACTGTTAGGTTTATACTTATAACAGAGAGGAGATAGTTATGAGGGTAGAAAACAGAGAAAAAGCATGGGAAGTGGCAAACGGGATATTTACCACAGATTATGAAAAGGACAGTATATCGAGCAAAAGAGCCGGTTATGATGTCTATAGGCACTATAGCCTAAACCCCAATAACAGGATAAATGACCTGGGATGCAGACTTGAAGTGGTACTTGGTAACGAATGTATAAATATTTGGATAGAACCAGAGATTATTAAAAACATGGGTACAGGCATGGAGCAGTCCAGATATGAAAAACTTTGTGGCAATGGCAAGGATTGGGCATTGTCAGAAAAAGAGGCGGTTCTCCTGATTAACAACGAATTTGGATTTGAAACATCAAGGGTGAAAATAGTAGCGGATGTAGAAATCTTTTGTAAAGATGGGGTATATGCAAAACCCTACGAAAAGTATACGCGATCACCCCAGTATTGTGCCACTGACTACAATTACATCCGATTTGATGTAAATGGTTATCAATATGAAATGATTAACGGTTCATTGGAACATTACTATAACTAAATCATACCAGCCGGGCGGTTATTCTCGGCAAAGGAGAGAAAATGAGTAAAGCTGTTAAACACTGTTCCAAATGTTCTTGTGAGTTAGTTTGGTATGTAGGTGAAGATACCTTTACCGCAAGTTCAGCCAATATTGACGATTGGGATATATGCGTTGAATGTATGATAGAGCATTGCTGTTCAACAAATTGTTTAAGTTGTAGTTATGGGAAATATCCCGATTGTCAATTTCTGGAAATTAAAACACATTACAAGATTGAATAGCCCAAATATTGTTTAATCCCCCCTATCCTCTAAACTGGTCTTATGCCAGTATCAACACAAAAACAAGAGTATAACGAAAACCTGCCTCTTTGGCAGTTAGTCCGGGACTGCGTATCCGGGCAAAAAGCAATTAAAGAAAAAACCACCCTTTACTTGCCTAAGCCCATAGGCCGTGATGAAGAAGCGTACAAACGCTATCTTGCCCGCGCCCATTTTGCAATGTTCGCCGCAAGAACCGCAGAGGGGCTTTACGGACAGGTCTTTTCCAAAGAACCCGACAAACAAGGCGAGTTGCCGCAGGTGTTGGAGAATTTCCTAGAAAATGTTGACAATACCGGGACTAGCATAGATCAATTTGCATCCGATCTTGTTTGGGACAGTATGCAAGCCCCGTGGGGCGGTATTCTTGTTGACCATTCCCCCGTGCCAGAGGGAATGACCCAAGCGGAAAAGGAAAGGGCGAAACTAACTTCATTCCTTCGCTGGTACACCGCAGAGAGCGTTATTAACTGGCGTTATGACACAATCAACGAACAGCAGACGTTAGCCCTTGTAGTTTTAAAAGAGGATTATGAAACAGTAGGCGAGGATAAATTTAACCCTGTTCAAAAAACCAGATACAGAGTATTAGAACTTGTTGACGGCGTTTACATACAAGAGATATGGGAAAAAGTAGACAGCACACAATCTGGAAAAGACGAATATATGACAACAGCCGTTTTTGTGCCAGAACTTGACGGCAAGCACTTAGACTTCATACCCTTTTTTACCTGCCCTGCAAAAGAGCCGGAAAAGTCCATGCTGTTGCCTATTGCTTATCTTAATATCGGGCATTATCAGCTCACAGCAGACCATACAAATCTCTTACATTTTACCGCAACGCCTACAGGATACGGTGTTAATGTAAGACCTGCCATTAATCAAAAAACTGGCGAGCCTATACCAATGGAAATGGGCGGAGAAGTCTTTCATTATATTGAGGGCATTGACGGCAAGGAAGCAAGGGTAGGATACCTTGAACCCAGCGGACAGGGCGGCGGTCAATTATTAAGCGCCATAGAAGCCATAGAAAAAAACATGGAAGTAATGGGCGCGGATATAATCAAACCCCAAAAGAAAGGCGTTGAAACTGCCGATGCCGCGAAAATACATAAAGCAGGGGAAAACGCTGTTTTGGGAAGTTTCTCACTTAACATGAGCGAGAAACTCACACAAGCCATTAGACTTGGCGCACGATGGCGCGGCGTACCTGAAAATATCACGGAGAATTTCACCTACTCATTAAACCAAAATTATGAAGGCGATCTATCAAACATAGACTCTACAAACCTTGCGCTTAGGGAAAGGGATAACGGTGTTATGTCTTTATGGCGGTACTTGACGGAAACAAAAGAAATGAGCGATGAAGAAGCAGAGGCAGAGATCAAGCGGATTAGGGAAGAAGAAGCGGGAAAGTTTATGCCGATTGAGGAAGAACCTGTCGGAAATACCAACCAGTTGGAGGGAGAATGAAAATAGGAATTGATTTTGATGGAACATGTGTAACGCACGAATACCCTGAAATTGGTAAAGATATAGGTGCAGTGCCGGTACTAAAAAGGCTTTCGGCAAATGGTCATTTACTCATTCTTAACACTATGCGGAGCGGAAAAGAATTAGAGGCCGCTGTAAACTGGTTTAAGGATAATGACATACCTCTTAGCGGAATAAATGAAGATCCTGGACAAAAAGAATGGACGCAATCCCCCAAGGTATATGCCAACCTTTATATTGACGATGCGGCGTTGGGCTGTCCATTGATTTATCCCGTCAAGGGGTTTTTGCCGGGTGAGGATATATCCGGCAGACCGTATGTAGATTGGGAAAAAGTTGAGCAGCTTTTATTCCAATAGATGAAGCAGTTGAACCACTCGAAAAAATCAAGTAGTTGAAAGTTTAGAGGTATTAAGTGAGCTATAGCATGAAAACGCCATGTATCAGATATGGCGGGTCATGGAAGTGTTTTGAAACACCCTGTACAAGTTCTTTTAATTGTCAGCAAAGAAATGCTAAGGATAGATATACTAAAAAAAGACAACAACGAATATATAAAATGAACGGCGTTCAATTATGCAACTGGATGATAGCCGAAGAGAAAAGAAAAAAACTTAAAGGCAGATGTGCTGGGCGTTTTGCTATTTGGTTTCCACGTAGCGAAAAAACAAACAATATATTGCAACCTCCAAAGGGAGCTATTGATTGGGATTTTTTTGGGCGGTGCTGGCTTTTTAAGGAAGAAAACAGAAAAGAACATAATATGGACTGGTATCCAAAAAGAATATGAACCTTGACACCCTGCTAGACAACACAGCCAACCGCACAGAAACCCGCATATCAGATGTAGAGCTGAGGTATTTCCAGATTGCAGGAAACCGACTAAAACAGATCAGCGGACTAACCCCAGAGCAATTAAAAAATTACCTCTACTCTGGCAGGTTAGCAGACTGGACAGCCGCCGACCTTGCCAAAGTAAGACGGGCGTTGGACATTGCCCACAGGCAGAATGTAAATGATATGTCCAGTCTTTTTAACAATGTAACCGCAGAGGTGTATGAAGAAGGCTTGCTGTTAAACCAAAAAGCAGGTCAACAAATGCTCCCTTTCAGAGAATTCAAGCAATCGTTTAATCCTGCTTTACAGGGGGTCATTGACAACTATCAGGCAATGGCAAAAAGTACGGCAGTCAATGAAACTTACAAAAGTACGATTAATCATTTTATAAACAGACTTGTTACAGACGAAGACAGAGAGAATTTTCCGCAAGCAATGCGCAGGGCAATCCGTGAACTTAACGATCAGGGTATTAGCATTATTGAACATAGAAGCGGTAGAAAAGTAAGAATGGACAGTGCCGTCCGCAACTCTATGATGACCGAGTACACAAACATTGTGCAAAACATACAGAGAAATCTAGGGGAAGAAATCGGAGCGGATGCCATAGAAATATCAGCGCATGAACATCCGGCAGATGACCATATTGGCATACAGGGAAAAATACTAAAATTAGAGGAATTTGAAAAAGTCCAAAATGGTGAGGTTGGATACGATATAGACGGCGAACCGCATCAATTTGACCGAGCGATTGGACAATGGAATTGCAGACACATTGCTTACAGTTTTATTATAGGTGTTTCTGTGCCTTCACATTCTAACGAAGAACTGGAAGCCATAAGAAAAAGAAATGAAAGCGGTATAACATGGAATAATGAACATCTAACCCTGTATGAAGGGGAGCAGGAACAAAGACGCATAGAATTAAATCTGCGCAGAGAGCGAGAAAATCTAGCGGCATTAAAACAAGTAAAAGACACAGACCCTGCGTTAATGCGTGATTATAGGCAAAGCAATGCTAGGATCACAGAATTAAGAAATGAGTACAAAGCACTAGGGGCGACTTTAAGACCACACGGAATTCGTATGAAGATGGAGCGCACTTACAATCCCGCTAGGCAAGCGGTTACGGCTGGGGTTTAGGCTTTTTGGGTCTGCCCCTACTGCGGGGCTTTTTAATATCTTCAAATGCTTCTAATGAGTATGTCGCTTCATAGGATATGGGCTTATGACCACCGCGTAAAAGGCGCATTTCAATAGTCTTTCTTTCAAGCCCTAGTGCCTTCACCATTTCGGATATGGTCATTCCACTTGGGCTTACTATCATTATTCCTGTAATACTATTATCATTAATAAGAGGTGTAAATAATTGGCTATCAGGTTTAATATCTTTAATAAAATCATTTCTGACAAGGCTTTTAAGAATTGAAACGGCAATGTCAAAATTAAAATTAAAATACTCACCTATAGTGCGGTATTCAGAAAGTATTTTATGCAGCAGATTTTCATATCTTTGATCTGCTTTTATGTCAAATTTGTTTACAGCCTCCCTGCCCGATTGAGTTTCTATATTTCTAAGGCGTTGTTTTACATTTGATGATTGACCTATTTTAATCTGGTTTCCAAAGTCAAAAATATAGATATTATTTTTCATTTTTATCCCCTTTTGGTTTTTTAGGTCTGCCGGGGGAATTGGAAACATTGATTATATCCAGTACAGCCGGATCGTAAATAGCGGTTATTCCTACATAACGGACAGGTTTTATACCATGTTTTTGAAGCCGTTTTTTTACAGTAACAGGCAAGAGGTCTAATCGTTCAGAAATCTCACTAACCGTCAATTCTTCCATACTCCTATTATCGGCATAAAATCTAATATTTTACCATATCTGGTAAAATATCTATTGACAAAAGTATCTTTGTCTTGCTATGATATAATTATACCAGTAGTGGTAAAATATGTCAATAGGAGAATATCTACAATTAAACAATACGCAAAGCGTAAATAAAACAAGTAGGAGAAAATCATGGAAAGCAAATTATTAAAGGGTATCATAGCAGCAGCGGTTGTAATCGTGTTGGTTTTGATACTTAACCCTGTACGGTGTGTTGGAGCGACCGAGCGGGGGGTCATCAAAACCTTTGGAAAGGTTGATGACCAAAGAACATTAGAACCGGGCATACAATTCAAAGCACCGTTTTTTCAGACCATCAAAAAGTATGACCTTACGCCTAAGACAATAAAGGTCAATATTCCTGTAGGGGAACAGGGAGCGGTATCGTTGGACAAGCAGACTATTGGTGTCGGGGGAACTGTAAACTGGCGGTATGATGACTCGCAGATTGTTAACATTGCAACCACTTATAGTTCGGACAGTGTTTTAGCAGATCAAGTTAGGGAGATAATCGTTACCGCAATAAAAAACACAATCGGTCAGCATAATATTGACGCTATTGTAAGCGACCAAGATAACATGGCGATATTGTCAAGGCAATTGTCTGAAACCAGATTATTGTCTGCTAGAATACCTGTGCTAATAACAGCGTTAAACCTCAATAACTGGGATTGGTCGGAGGATTACGACAAGATGATAAAAGAGACTGTAGCTATGCAGCAAGCAGCACAAAGAGCCGCCGCCGAGTTACGCATGGTAGAGCAATCATCGCAGAAACAAAGAATAGAGGCTGAGGCATCGGCATCTGCCGCCGTAGCTCTTGCAGAGGGCAGGAAGCGGGCAGCGGAATTGGATGCGGAAGCGAAGCGTTTGGAAGGTCAGGGCATAGCTGAATACAACAGGCTGGTTGCGCAAAACTTAGCTATGGAGTTGGAATTCAGACGGTTAGAAATACAACTTGAAAGGGCGAGAAAATGGGATGGGCGGGAAATACCATCTTACTTGCCGCTTAACCCTGCGGGTGGGATCGTTACCTTGCCTAGCAGATAACGCTATTTAATTTTGTGTGCGGTATAGCTTAAAGAAAGCCCCATGAGGGAGATTCACGGTTCGATCCGTGATACCGCAAGTTTAGGAGGGTAAGAAAAATGGGGATACCGCAAATAATTTATATCGTTTTGATTAGCGCAGGATTGCTATTTTCAGCAAGAGATCACGGAAAAACAAAAGAGGGTAAAAATAATTTTTTTAAAGTATTAACAGGAGAGGCAATAGTGGTTGGACTTTTAATATGGGGAGGGTTTTTCAGTGGGTAAACAAATAACCATCAAGATAGACTGCAAAGAAACCACATGCGGAGACTGCCACTTCTTAGCGCTGAAACATAAAACAATGGAGCATTATCCATTTTGCTGTTGTTACAGAAAAGGACTAATCGTAACTAGAGGTAATGATTTTAAGCGGTTGCAAGAGTGCATAGAGGCGGAGGGCAAATGAATTGTGAAGGCTGTGACAGGGCAAAAGATGCCGCTGTAAAAACACTTGAAAGATTGGGGTATACCTATCACGGGGGCGAACAATGGAAACCGTCACTGGGAGAAAAACCTGATTTTGACGGATGTGCATTATGCCGTTCAAATACTTACCCAAAAAGTTTTTATGAAAAAACCGTCTGCATAAATTGCGTACAAAAAATCAACGACCTCGTACTAAAAAGAGAGCCAAGGGAGGGCAATAAATGACTGAATACTACACAGACCAAAACGGCACTATAAGGCGCACTATCCCCAGGGAGCGCATGAGCAAAAAAGAGCGTTTACACAAACGATGGGAGGGGAAAGAGCCGGAGCGGTTTACAGGCCGAGGGCATATTAATCACGATGAACTTGAAAAAGTAAAAGAATACATGAGGGCGCACCCAGAGGGGGTAACTCCTGTTGTTTTATCGAAACACATAGGCTGCACTCAGGCAAGAGCAGCTAGACTTCTTGACCTTCTATCAGGCAGCGTTGAGGGTAATGCAAATAGCACTTTTCTTGTATATGCGGATGAGGACGTTGATCCTCCGGTTTACAGAATATTCAAAGACGAGGAGAATTTATGAACAATGAAATTATGACAAGGAACAACAAATACGTTCCAGTCCCAACCAATTTTCAGCTAGGGACAAACGAAGCAACGGCGGATTGGTTGAAAAGCCAGTACAAGCACGCGGAAAAAGAAGAACAAACTGCTCTTGCAAGGCTTTTTGTAATGGGGGTAGTTTTTATCGAGGTTAGGAAACAATGTAAAGAGAGCAGAAACTTCTTGAAGTGGCTTGAAGAAAATACAGGGATTTCTCAGCCTCATGTTTATAATTGTATAAATATTGCTGAGTACAAAAACGATCCAAGGCTGCAAAACGCCAGTGGGGTTGTAGAGGCATTAAAAGCAATCAGGGAAATAAACAAGGAAAAACAACTTGCCGAAATAGAAACTTCTAATATTAGAAGTTTGCCTGAAACTTCTAACGTTGTAACTTTGCCCACAACAAAATGGCAGTCAATCTACACCGCCGAGCTAGACAGCGAAAACAAGGGAGTAAAAACTTTTGTAAAAACCCTTAATAAACTTAAAACCGATGCAGAGAGACTTGAAAATTTACAGGCAATGGAAACAGCCTGTAGGAGAATGGAAATAGAGTTGAAGGGGTAGGGCGTGATTTTAGGCAATGAGTATATTCGTACCAGTGATATAATTTATGCAAGAATGACTAAAACGGGATATGCAATAATACTCACTGAACAAGACAAAAGATATGAAATCTCTTGCAACGAAGAAGAATACGAAAAAGCTATTTGTTGGCTAGAGCGACAAATGCAGACACGAAGACTTAAAGATTAACCGACTATTTCCATTTTGGAAACAACCACAAAGCCGCCTTAACGGGCGGTTTTTTTATGTCCTAAAAAATCCGGATTTATCCGGATTTATCCGAAATTATCCGCAAATATTGTTTAATCCCCGCACCCCGCTACAATCAAATCATCGCGATGCCCTGCGGTTTTTCGCCTGAACCTCCTTTATAAAAAAGTACAGGTTTTTTCCGCAGGGCAACTTTTAAGGAGAATTAAATGTTTTGGATAACCGATAGAAGACCAGTAGTAGACCCTAACAGACGGGACGGGTGGGGAGAAATAATTTCTTTTGAGTGTGATTCTTTAAGCGACATTCCCAATCTACCTGCAAATGACGGCAAGAACCAAGGCTCTACAGTTTTGGTATTGGAAAACAGCACTATCCACAAACTTGGTACTACTGGCTGGAGACAAATATGACAAGTGAAGAGGTCTTAGTCTTAGCAAAAAATTACACAAACACTGTAGCACTGGGAGCAGGCGCAGTTCCTATTCCCGGAACGCCGGGCAGAGATGGAGAGCCAGGCAGGGACGGTGTTGACGGATTACCCGGTAGAGACGGAACTAATGGTATCAATGGACAAGACGGAGTTGGCGTACCCATAGGCGGAACAACAGGGCAGGTATTATCAAAAGCAAGCAACGAAGACTTTGATACAAGGTGGGTAACACCGACAGGCGGAACTTGGATAGACGGCAAGCCAATTTATAGGCGAGTAATATCAACCACTATAAATATCATGGGTTATGCGTCATATCCGCCTGAAATGGCACAGATAGAGCAAATATACGACCTTGAAACTTTAATATCGGCGAGGGGAATGTTCTATATCGATAATAGTGTCTGGGGCGGCGGTAGCGGCAACTATGCAATTCCTGCATATATAGGTTGGGGAAATCCATCAGGTTCAGTAGATGTGAATGTAGGAATTAAAGAAGATGGTGGTGCTATATACCTCACATTTACAGGTAATTATCACTCAGGCGAGGCAGACGTCACAGTGATTGCAGAATATACCAAAGAATAATAGCAGAACAGGGCGGTAAAATGCTAAATATTGTTTATTTTTTTTTAACTCATAGAATTACCGAAACAGTAACGCAGGAGCGTAAAACTACAGGAGTAGGACTGTAAAGTTTCCCGCGCAGGAGCGCAAGGCTAGGAAGTCTGGAAACAAAACTAGGGAGGCTATATGGCACTTGACAAAGAATTTTTAACGGGAGTTTTCGAGGGCATCGAAGGCGCAGATGATCGGATCGAGAAGGTCTTGAAAGAGTACGAGGCTGATACTACAGGTCTCAAAGTCAACAAAGACAACGTGATCAAAGAAAGCAGAGAGTACAAAGAAAAGCTGGATAAAATCACTCAGGAAAGGGACGCGGAAAAATCCACTTTCCAGAAACGGATTGACGAACTTGAAAAACAAGTTAAAGCGGCAGGTAGTGATGAAACCAAGGCTTTCTACGAAGCGGAAATTAAAAAAACGCAGGAAATGTACGCGTCTCAGCTTTCAGACACCGACAAGAGATTTACTGAACTGGAAGCGGAAAAATTGCAAATTTATGCCGAGTACGTCAATGTACTCAAAGAAACGGAGTTTGAAAAAGCCGCAGAAAAGATCGGGAATATCGACCCCGCTAAAAAGGCTATTTTAAGAGATGTATTTTTTGCCAGAAACCATTTTGACTTTACAACGGTTGAAGGACAGAAAAAGTTTATAGGCAAGGATTACAAATCTGTCAATGACACATTGCAGGCCTTTATTGCAACAGACGAAGGCAAAACTTTCGTATTGAGCAGAGATTCGGGCGGCGGTGCCCCCGGCTCTACTTCAACAAAAACAAATATAGTAAACCCCTTCAAAAAGGAAACTTTTAACTTGACGGATCAAATGATTTTAATAAAAGAAAATCCAACACTTGCCGCACAGTTAAAATCTCAGGCAGGGGCATAGGAGTAATTTATGGCAGACGTTAGCAGACTAACAAGAGTAGAAGACGTACTCATTCCAGATGTATGGAACCAGTACTTTCAAGAGCAGACAGCGGAATTGTCTTTAATAAGGACATCGGGAATAGCGGCGACAGCTTCCGGGATAACAGTCCCTAGAGGCGGAACTACGATCAATATGCCGTTTTGGCAAGACCTTGATGGTGATGACGAAGTATGGTCATCCGGACACGAAACAGTCCCGGACAAAATGACATCTAACAAAGACATGGCTGCGATCCTTACGAGGATCAAGTCATGGGGCGCAGAGGATTTGGCGGGAATGTTCGCGGGCAGCGATCCGATGGCGGCTATCGGTAGAATGGTCGGCGGTTATTGGGCAAGAAGGGAGCAGAGAATTCTCCTTGCAATTCTGCAAGGCGTTTTCAGCTCTGCATCAATGACCGACAATTTGGTGGATGCAAGTGCTGTCAATATTAGCCATGAGCTTCTTGTTGACGCTATTTCCGCAATGGGCGATGCAAGCACAAAGCTGACTGGTATCCTTACCCACTCGGCGGTCCAGTTTGACCTTGCAAAGAAAAGACTACTTGATCAAAAGCCGACTGAACCCGGCACAAACACCGCGCCTGAATTCAGCACCTTCCTTGGAAGGCAGATAATCGTTGACGATGGCGCGCCAAGAACAGGCGATGTTTATACAACTTACCTTTTCGGCGCGGGGGCGGTAGCATACGCGGAAGGCTCTCCCAAAGTACCCGTAGAAGTACAGAGAGAAGGGACACGGAGCTTGGACATTCTGATTAACCGCAGAGAATTTATTTTGCATCCAAAGGGTGTGAGATGGGTTGGTGATGCAGCTAACGACACACCGAGCAATGCAGAATTGACAGTCGGGACAAATTGGAATAGGGTGTTTGAAAACAAAAACATCCCCATTATCGCACTCAAACACCGGATAGGGTAGTTTATGCATTATTCAGATTTTTTGAAAAAGAAGGGTATTAACTCAGGGGAAACTATTAAACCAATGGAAGCAGAACAGGAAACTAAACCTGTAGAAGTCCCTGAGCCTGTAGAACAGGAAACTAGACCGCAGGAACAGCCGCCTAAATCTGAGCGCATAAGGAACAAAGAGGTTTAATGTACCTAATATTTGAAGACTATAAAAAGCTGGGTGGTAAACTCAAAGAGATTGATTTTCGCAGGGCAGAAATGAACGCGAGAAAAAAGATCGACAGTTTAACACTCAGCCGTCTTCAATATTTGCCTGAAGATGATCCTAATTGGGAAACCATTCAATTTTTGGTTTTGGAACTCGTAGAACGTAGTTATCTAGGCAAACTTGACGGCAATGAATATACCAGTGAAAGCAATGACGGGCGGTCGGTTTCTCATGAGGATAGGTCAGGGAAGGCGGAGGCTCTTATTAAAGATTATCTGGGCGAGATAATGGTTAACGGTGTTTATATTATTAACAGAAGCGGTATTACAACTGCAAGGGTAAAAAAAGTATGAGTGATGGAAGTTTTACTCAAGACGAAATAGATGAACTGTTATTATCCACACAATCAAAAAATAAACCAGAAACTCTTAATATTCTAGGTCAAGATTATATCTATCAAGAAAATAATGAAAAAGGCGACACAAGGCTTGAAGATACTGACGGTTATCATGACGGTTATGCAAAAATAATATGTGTAAATAATGATTACAATGAAAATCATTCTTTGGCAATTCGTAATTTTACCGAGTACAAGAAAAAGGTTATACGACATGAGATAATCCATGCCTTCTTTACCGAA